>Ga0187771_10001571_pt1 | contig 15390 bp, 28 predicted proteins | sample 0116_SJ02_MP15_1_FD_133139 | JGI IMG/M metagenome (GOLD analysis project Ga0187771, IMG submission 133139) | Tropical peat soil microbial communities from peatlands in Department of Meta, Colombia - 0116_SJ02_MP15_10_MG | ecosystem: Environmental > Terrestrial > Soil > Wetlands > Peat | place...
AGTTTTTGTGGATGGCAACAGGCGACAACCCTGCTTATCGTGAGGCTGCATCAAAAGCACAGCAAGCGTTCTTCTTGCAGACAGGTTTTACTCCTATGTTTGATAGGTTCAACGATAAAGTCACCAAGAGAGCAGAAGCAACAACTCGAGAGTTTATAGACAACAACACTCCACTCTCGTCAAACGCAGTCTTTAGTGTGGCGGCTGCAGTATATACGGTTGGGGTAAAAAAGCAAGTAGTCGCAGTGTTCGCAAATCCTATATGGACACAGTGGCAGAACACGGTGACGATAGGTCAGAACTCTGGAATGTTAGGCTTTAAACTAGCCTTTTAAGGAACTTATGCAGTTGTACTACTTAAACGACGAGCGCAAAGAGATCATCGTGAAGGTGATGGACGACACATGGGATGTCAGCGGCGACAACGGCAAGCATTATTACCGCATGGCTCCGGCGGAAGGTCGTGTCTTCGACATCTCTTGTCCTCCTGGTTCTGTTCTGTATGTGAAGAAATGGCCGGAGCTTGTGATGTTGACTTATATCGATCCTGCTGTTCTAGCTCAACTTGCTCAGCGGCCTCAAGAATCAGGAAAAGAGAAGTGAAGGGTTTTCTTTCTGCTATAGCTCTGTCTGTACTGCTCAGTTTATCGAGCGGTAGCTCGCTATACCCACAAGTGGGACACTTCAACCAGAATCTAAACTCTGGATGTTGCATCATCATAACTACATGGCAGACTGGACAGTTCATGGCTCTATTATCTCACGGAGTTACTTTATGAGTTGTAACGATATCGGAACTTCTGTTAAAACTTTGATAGGATCTACTTGCACTTATGTCACTAAGAACATCGGAAGTGATCGCAACAGGTTCGCCTATGTTAGAGCAATAAGTCAATGCTACTCAATATGTTGCGAGAACGGCGACGACCTGTACAAGATGAGAGAAGAACTGACACACTTCGCTCACACAGCTCCTAAGTTTCTCAAGAAGCGCTGGTTCAGTGACGAGAACAAGTACTATATGCTGGCGATACGTCAGTGTATAGATGTAGTTGATTCCTTACTTATCCGGTTTGTGAGGGGATACTGTTCAAATGACAGTGAAAGACTGGTTCGTAATATTTTTGAGGGTAGTACAGATGGACATCAGATTCATGCACGTATGGAACGCATTGGACACATTGAGGACTGACATCAATCTCGGTTATATTAAAGATACTGTGATGCAAGTTTCCATGGTTGAAGATGATCCGGGGTCTGGCAAGATGATAGAGTGCTTGACGATAAAAGCTACTAAGGTAACTCAACCTACTCATTATGACTCATTTAAGACTCCAACAACTCAGGAGTTCACGATAGAGATATTCTCAGACAGTGAGAACAGACCTCCTCGTTACACTATTCAGGCTACTAGAGACTTAGAGAAAAATGAAAAGAGCTAGGACGTGTTGATTGAAGTATATTCGGACGGTAGTGGGACAACCATGGATAAAAGTGGAGGCTGGGCATTTGTCATCTGCGTGGATGGAGTTAAGGTCGCCGAAGGATCGGGTAGTCTTATTAAGGCTAGTAATAATGTTGCAGAAGTTACAGCTGCGATCCGTGGACTTGATTATGTCGCAACTACAGACCTCACGGGTTGCGACTCAAACGATGGTGAGACAAATGGAGCACGAATTGTTCTCATCTCTGACTCCCAACTTACACTTAAATGGGCTACAGGAGAGTATCAATGTAAAAAATGGCATTTGATGCCACATGTTATTCAACTCAGAAAATTAGTTGGTAAGCTTGAAGTTACAACTCGTTGGGTTAAGGGGCATGCTGGCGACCAATACAATGAGGAATGTGACAAGTTAGCTAAGGCTGCTCGTGAGAGCGTAAGTAATTCGCTGCTGCAAGACAAAGATTAAATTGATCTTTAAAGTAACCTAATCCTCTATTACAAGAGGAACATAGTAATCCTCTGACCTGTTTAGTTTTGTGATTATGGTCAATTGATAAGTCTCTAACAGAGCCATTTTTGCCATCTATTGCAGTTTCTGCCTTGTTGCAGATTGCGCATAGATTGTTTTGATTTTTAACGAGATTGTTAAAATTGTTTAATGCTTCTTGCCACGTAGAATTAGGCCAATATTTTCTTAGCCAGTGCCCTTTTACTTTGTCTGGATTTACTGCTCGCCAACGTTTTTGGTATGCAGCTTTCTTTTTAGGACAACCTCTCATATTATGGACGTTATACCTTTATATTCCGCAGACTCCACCAACGCACTCACGTTCTTTCTCTTCAAAGACAACGCCTTCATTAGCTAAAGCTTCTGTCAGTGGAACTTGAGTGAGCGGTTGTAAGCCGCGACATCCGTCGGGATATGCTGTGAAGCCGCGCAGTCTCTTAGCGTATTTCAACAATGTGTTAGCGTTCTCGACTAGGTTCTCTTCGTTGTTCTTATCTGATCCCCAAGCGGGAAGGTTGCACGTAGAAGAAATAGCCATATCGACGTACTGCTGCACGTCTGCTTGAAACTTAACCCTATCCTTGAAGCTAATATCATAGGAGTCTTGTATGTTCTCTATGCTCACACCTGCATCTAACAACCGCTTAACCGCCCCATCTACTACATACTGATATAACCATTTTCCCTCTTTCAGGTAGCGACGCTTGTACGCCTTGCAAAACAACGGCTCGATGCCCGTTGTAGTTTCTGCCAAGATACCGATAGTTCCATTTGGGGCAATAGACCTCACACCCTTCGGTACCGCGACTCCGAGCATCTTAGCACCGATGTAAGCGGCTTCATCACTCTCACGTTCATAAGTGGCAAGCCATCTGTGTAGCTCAGGAACACACTGATACTTATAGCCATGAAGCATAAGCCACTCGTGAATGCCGCCCAAGCCTAATCCGATACGGTTGTTCTTTTTGCCTATCTCTCTCACTTTTTCGGTCGGAAGATCACTGTAGATACTTCCGCACAAGAGAAATAGGACCGCGTGCTTTATGATGTCCTGGAACTCCTTCCGGTCGAGGCATCTGTTCATCCAGATGGTGCCTAGATTACACTTATCACTGTCATCTTCACTAACAACCTCTGTGCAGGCGTTACGAAGTGACTCGTTATCTCTTCTGAAGTTGAAAGCCATGCCTGGCTCAGCAGTGCTGAAAGCCTGGCGACAGTTGTCTAGCCAAACTTTCTTTGCTTGCTCGTGGAGCTCATGCTCCTTGTTCTCCATTGCTATGAAGAATTCCGTATCGTATATCACTGAGATGTTTGTTGACTCCAACGGGAGGTGAAACTTGTGGTTTTTACGCTTAAGCTCTTTTAAGTCTTCGCTGTGATTTTTTCTCATCATGAACTTGAACACGTCTTTATGCGACCATGAGAGTCCAGCCCAGATAGCTGAGCGACGTTGTCCGCCCTGCATGATACGGTCACCAGCTTCGTCCACCATCTCCATGAGACTGATAGGACCTGTGCAGAATCCACCGGTTCCCTTGATCGGTGCTCCTTCGTAACGGATCTTGCTGTAGTCGACACCAATTCCGCCACCTGTAAGCAACGCAGATGTACAACTGTACATTAGCTCTGCCCAACCTTCTCTACTATCTTCTGCGCGGAAAAGAAAACAGTTGTTTACTTGGTGAAAAGAGCGACCTGCTGAGTACAAGTAGCGACCACCAGGAATAAACTTCCTGTCAAACATGTACTTGTAGATCTTTTGTCGTGTCTTATAGTCTAGAAGTTGACCGCAAACAGCTGTGGTTACACGCTCGCACGTGTCAGCCCACGTCTCCGTCTGGTTCATGGAGTACTTTTGTAGAAAGATATCTTGAGCGAATTTGTTGGAAAAAACGTCGTGCGGGCCGTTCATTGTTCCTCTTAAGTTGTGTTGGTGTTCGTTCGTCCGTTTTCATCGGTAAGTATAATAATTATACGAGACTGATGTCGTTAAACTGTGAGGAAAAATGGAACAAAGCGTTAGGTTAGTTGCTATCACTGAGGGAGCGAACGAGCTTGTTGGAAAAAATGCGCAAGAAGTTATATCGTATATAGCGCGAGTTAGTAATCCTACTAACCAGATGAACTTTGAGACAGCACCAAGGTTGTTAAAATATTGTATCACGAACAACCACTGGTCACCGTTCGAGCACGCGTACGTTACCTTGGAGATAAAAACTTCTCGAGCTATCGCTGCTCAGATACTTCGTCACCGATCGTTTACATTTCAGGAATTCAGTCAACGCTATGCAATCGCTCAAGACGTCGTCACTTATGAAGCGCGTCGACAAGACGCTAAGAACAGACAGAACTCCATCGACGATATGAGCGACGAGGATAAGAACTGGTTCCTCGATGCTCAAGCCAACATGTGGGATATGGCTAAGACTCTCTATGATGAAGCATTGCGACGAGGAGTCGCTAAGGAGCAAGCCAGATTTCTTCTTCCACTTAATACCGCAACTACTATCTACATGACAGGCGCAGTGCGCTCGTGGATTCACTATATACTCCTGAGGTCGGGTAACGGTACACAGAAGGAGCATGCAGACATCGCGATTTCTGCCAAAGGTATAATTGCAGAGAAGTTTCCAGATATTGCTAAAGCTCTTGAATGGGAGAGTATATGAGTATTAGAGGTTTGCTTACCCCGTTTGCCTACGCGCTAGGTTTTTTGGCACTTGGCTTCTTGATTGGTGCGGGCGTGAATGTCGGTAGTAGATATAAAGAAGGCAGATTGTCTGCTTGTACCGAGATCATCGGTGGTTTAGTTGCTAACGTGCCTATGTTTGCTGAAGCACAGTTTAGCTGTGTTGAGTTCAAGGGCGATGCCGCTATCAACGTAGGATCAGTTGGTAAGATCTTCTCTCTCGATGGTGAGAAACAGTTAAACTGATAGAGTACCGCGACCAGGAGCTTTGTTCTCGTCGTTGCCACGAACATCGTTGCCCTGGATATGACCGATCTTCTTCTTGTCAGATTTCTTGGTCTCTTCTTTTGAGACTATAGCACCGTAGCCTTTATTTGGTCGGGCTATGGTTGCCGGCTTTACAGCTGGAGCTGCAGGCTTAGGAATGGGAGCAGGTTTGTATCCAGCTCCTGCGCCTCTTACACCAGCCATACCAGCTCTGATATCGTCCGCAGACATCTTCTCGACGTCTTCGTCTTTCTTGACTTCTTTATCTTTGCCGTTGTACGGTTTGCCATCTGGCGATGCGTGTTTCTCTGACTTCTCTGGAGCCATTGGCATCACTTTAAACTTGCCTTTGTTGTGTGGGTAGCTTGGGTTAGCTTCTTGATTGGTGCCTTCGCACTTCTCAGCTTCTTCCTTGATCATGTGGATCTTGCCACCAGGACCTAAGTCAGACTGACGAAGCTTAGGATTGGCTTCTCTGTTCTTGCCGTCAGAAGATATGTTGTGGTCATCTTTCATCACCGAGCAAGCTTTCTCTAGCTTCTCGATGATTCCATTAGCTAATTCGTCTGCAGATCGCGTCAACTTCTGAGCGTCTTTAACACTTAACTTCGAGGGATGATCCTTAGGGCTGTGCGCATCACTAGATAAGTTGCTTACTTCTTTAAGTTCATGCGGCTTCAGTTTGTTTTGTTCAGCTTGCCACTGTCGAAAGTGCTTACCGCCTAGCATTCGTTTGTTGGCTTTTTCCATGCTCCACTGGCCGTTCTTGTCAAACTTCACGACCTCAGACATCATCATGGAGTCTTGAGCTCCGCCAGCAGATGGGTTCATGGTTTGCTTTTCCATCTCGGAGCGGTACATACCGCCTTGCCCACCAGAAGTTCCCGTTGCAGCGTTTGGCTGTGCACTGTAGGACTGGTTAACGTTTTTGTTAAGTTCGTCTTTTAACTCTTTGAAAACACTGATGAGCTGGTCGATCTTTGTCATAGAGTTTAATTCTAACATAGTCCTGAGCTAGGCCCAACTTAAGGAAGTACAATCTTATAAAGGAGATCTCATGAGCAAAGGTGAAATTAAGTTAAGCAGAAGTAGAGATCCAGGTGATGAGATCTGGGTTAACGAGTTCACAGAAGAGTCAGCACAGAAGTTCAGAGAAGCCTTATTGACTGATCACAAAGCTGATGACCAGAGACCCATCATTGTTTATATAGACTCTTACGGCGGACAAGTTGATGCTCTTTCCAAGATGATAGAGACTATGGACGAAGTTCCTAACCCTATAGTGACGGTAGCAGTTGGAAAAGCTATGTCGTGCGGCGCAATCTTGTTCAGCCACGGAAATGTCAGATTCTGTGGACATCACGCGAGGGTCATGATCCACGAGATATCTGGTGGTTCTGCCGGTGATGTCCATGACATAGGCGCAGACGTTCAAGAGATGAAAAGACTGAACCGCTACTTCATGGGCTTACTTGCTAAAAACTGCGGCATAAAAGGCGGATACGACGCCCTTCGTAAAATCATCAAGAACCAAGACGGTAGGGACAACTACATGGACGCAGACGCGGCTGTGAAGTTTGGAATTGCTGACGCGATAGGATTACCTAAGGTTAATCGTATGAAGCTGTATAGAGTTGAACTCTCTCCGGTGAAACATAGAGAACCTAAAAAAGTTAAAAATTCTGAATCAAAACGATCTCATCGAAGAGGAGCCAAATGAGCAATAATCAAGTTGAAGAAAAAGAAACAAACCCGTTGCAGGAAGTTACGAAGAAGGTTCTCATCAACGCAGAAGATTGCGCTGGTGCAGCTGAGTTCTGGAAACATTTCAACGTAGAGATGTTGCCCGAACTGCGCACAGCTTTCGAGCGGTTCGAGAAAGAGCCCACGTACGAGAACCAGCAGGAGATCAAGCTGCAGGTGTGTCGAGCGATCGGTTATACTGATCACGAGGCTTTCCGCGACGAGATGTTCAAGGAGATCGTTGAGGAGTGCCGTGGTATTGCGTACGATATGTCCTTCGATAAGTCTCTAACAGAGACTCTCACTCCCGAAGACGACAAGACAAACACTTGAGCGACGTCGATGATATAATGGTCTGGAGGAGACCAAGCTTGTCCAAGAAACGTAAGAGACGCGAAGAAGAGTTTTTTGAAGAACCAGATTTTGACTACGACCAACCTCCAGAACCAGTTCATCTGCCTAGAAAAAAAGTTAAGATAACGCAGCTGCTAGATCCTGCTAAAGTAGCGCAGCTGCTTAGAGCTCAGCACATCCAGATCAAAGAGAAGCCAAAGGAAAAGAATCCAGCGGCTTATCGCACTTACACACAAGAAGAAGTAGTAGCTCTATTAAGAGCTCAGGATTCTGATCCTGAATCAACATAACGGTGATGAAGAAGCTGTTACTGATCCCTCTATTGCTTAGTTCGTTGGCGAACGCCAAAACGTTGATAGTGGCTGTGATAGATTCCGGCATTGATAAGCGATTGCCCCATCTATGCAAGATGGGTCACAAGAGTTTTATAAGCTCCAGCTGGTACACGTCTGATGATCCAAACACTGACACTATGGGACATGGAACTCATGTCGCAGGGCTCATAAACCGCAATGCTGGCAACACAGACTACTGTCTAGTATCACTCAAGTATTACGATCCTCGTGCCGCCAACACTGATAGTTTCAACTCTATGCTTGCCGCGATAAAATATGCTATCAACATAAAGGTTGACGTGATAAACATATCAGCTGGCGGTGGTAACTTCAACAAAGAAGAGTATGATGCTATAGAGTTGGCACTAAACAACCATATTCTAGTTGTTGCTGCGGCTGGCAACGAGCATACTAACTTAGACGCTAAATGCGACTATTTTCCAGCGTGCTACGACAAGCGAGTGATAATGGTGGGTAACCTAAACCGTTTCGCGCGCAGAGCTCCCAGTTCCAACTATGGTTCTCGTGTTAATAGGTGGGAGATAGGGACAGATTGTCTGTCTGATATGCCCGAAGGCAAGACGGGGATTATGACTGGGACGTCCCAGGCTACCGCCATAGCCACAGGAAAACTTATCAAAACTGTACTCGCTCCCAAGCGAAACTAGGCTTTTTCCCGAGCTATAATAGAGAGATACCCTTTGGGAGGTGTAAGCCAATGCCTAGTGAGAAGCCCGCCAAAAACTCTATAGCTGGTGGGATGCGGCAAGCAGCAAGAAGCATACTCAACAAGATTCCGCTCCCGTCTAAGAAAAACCTAGCAGACATGCTCTGCGCAACTATGGCCATAACCGGTATATTAATTATGGCTGCTAGATTGCCTCAGATGCACGATAAGTACCTACGTTCCTCAGTAGGAAGCAAGGTTTACAAGATACAAGCAAAATTAGACGGTGGTGGAGGCACAGGCTTTCAGGTAAGAGCGCCAAGTGGCACAAACTATGTTCTTACCAATGCGCATGTTTGCGAAGCCGTAGCTCACTATGATGCCCCTGAAAACGCAGGAACAGCTCTCCTTGTAAACGACGACGGCAGCTGGATACGCAGACGCATAATCGCTGTATCTGACCAATCTGACCTATGTTTGATAGAGGGTGCACCTGGAGTTAATGGATTATCCTTGGGCAGCGAGCCTCACATGGGAGAAGAACTCACTGTAGTAGGTCACCCACACTTGAGACCGCTAACATTGTCTGCTGGTGACTTGATAGGTTCGCAGACTATAAAAATTCCTAAGTTCATCATCGGCGTAGAAGGTCTAGATCCATTCCTTATGACGATGGTAGAGGTTCACCCAGAATTGCCGTGTAACCAACCAAAACAAGAAATAGACATCTTTCAAGAAGATGGAGTAAAAATAACAGCTTGTATGGACGTAACTACCGATGCTTATCTTACGTCTGCTGTCATATACCCAGGCAATAGCGGATCACCAGTTGTTAACTGGTACGGTAATGTAGTTGGTGTTGCGTTTGCTACAGATCCCTCTGATCACTATGGCGATGTGGTCTCTCTACACGACATAAAAACCTTTCTGTCTCACTATTGATATCCCGATCGTATAATCCTCCGTCATAGGAGGATTTATGATAGCGTTGCTCCTAGTTATTCACTTTGTGGCTGACTTTCTTTTGCAGTCTCGAGAGATGGGTAAGAAGAAGAGCTCAGACCCGCACTATCTGTTTCAACACTTAGCTATACAGTATGCTTGCTTTATGGTTGTGCTCCTGCCGTTTGCTGAGCACCCGGTCTACTTTGCACTTGCAAACGCTGCTTTACATGGGATTATTGACTGGAATATCTGGCGTTTGTATAAAGCAGCTGCATACATGCGCATCAAGAAGTACCCTCAACATCCTTTGCTGACAAATAACCAGGCTGAACCGTGGAAGTTCTGGGAAGACCATTGGTTTTACGCCACAATTGGCTTTGATCAATTACTACACGGTCTTACACTAGTCTTACTGGCATGGTGGTTTGGTTTATGACACACTATCTACTCACTGAAAATCAGGTTCAAGACCTGATGAACGACGAGGAAGGCCGCAAGACTTTAATACGCATGTTTCGTGCCATGAACCATCGACTGCTTGTTGTAGCTATGGACAAAGAAAATTTGTGGGGTCCAATTCATGGCACGCTCCATGAGTGTTATAAAATGGCTCTCCCTCATCTAGAGCGTATTAACGAAGCTAGGCGAGAAGAAAAGAGGAAGAAGTGAAGGTTGCTATATATCCGGGAAGCTTTAATCCTTGGCACGCTGGTCACGCTGATGTGCTCAAGAAAGCTTTGAAGGTCTTTGACAAGGTCATCATCGCGCAGGGTATTAATCCAGATAAGGGCGGAGTCTCTCATATCCCGCATTCTCCTCCTTCTATGGAGACGTATGGTAAGTATGGCTTCAAGGTTCAGAACGTAAAATACTCAACTCTGTTAGTCGACTTCATAGATGCTCACCCTGAACTAGAAATCTCTGCAGTTATCAAAGGAATAAGAGATGGCAAAGATCTTGATTATGAGCGAGTACAGCAATACTGGAACGAGGACCTCGGTCTCAAGGTACCTACTGTGTACTTTGTTAGTGACCGCACACTTGTTCACATATCTTCTTCTGCTATTCGCGCCGTGGAGAGGTTTAAGTAATGGGTCTACTGGAACGATTGAGAAGAGAGGGTTGGTTCGACAAGAACGACATTGATCTGACCGATTATCAGGTTGCCTTAGTTCGCTCAGGTGAAACTGTAGTAACTACAGCGAGAGATGGCAAGCGCTATACGGTAGCGATCAGATCAGACGCGGATTTGGGTAATCTAGTTGAACGAGATATTTTAGTAAGGGAGATAGGATGACGATCTACAGGTCAGTAAAGAGCAGACGCTTGTTAGGCATCGAGTGGCGAGATGACGGCTCGTACAAAGCCCTTATCCTTAACACTTGGTTCTGGACCATCTGGGTCTGGAAGAAAGGCAGCGAAGACTGATGAAAACGTTACCTACACTTTACAAGCTGACGAGCACTGGCGCAATCCAGACGTGGTCTATCGGCGTTGACGACAATGTTATCATTACCCAACATGGTCAGAAGGGCGGAAAGATCCAGCGCGGTGAGGAGATGATCAAGTACGGTAAGAACATCGGAAAGTCTAACGAAACTACTCCTGAAGAACAAGCTCTGCTTGAAGCCACTTCTAAGTGGGAAGCAAAGGTCAAAAAGGGATACGTAGAAGACCTAACGCGCGCAGCTAACGGTGAGAAGGACATTGAGGGTGGCTTCGACTGTATGTTGGCGCATAAGTTTGCTGACCATGGTCATAAGGTCCAATATCCCTGCTATGTTCAGCCAAAACTCAACGGCCATAGGTGTTTGGCTGTTGTAGACAGCGGTGTTGCCACATTATGGAGTCGCACCCGTAAGCCAATCACCTCGTGTCCCCACATCATCAAGGAACTACAGGCTCTTTATCCAGAAGGTTATCATGAAGTCGACGGCGAACTTTACAATCACACTTATAAAGACAATTTTGAAGAACTTGCTTCTCTGATAAGACAAGAGGTTCCGGCTAAGAATCACACAGAGATTCAGTATCATGTTTATGACAAACCTGGTAAGGCTAACTTTGGTCAACGTATACAAGAGTTAGACGGAAACATGCACAGGTATCAAAAGGCAAAAGCTCTACTCAGATATGTTCATTTTACGGAGACCTTTATCGTGAAGAATGAAGAAGAGCTTATGGCTGGATTTGAACATTGTTTGCAACGTGGATATGAAGGTGCCATGGCTCGTAACGTCCAAGGTTTGTATGTAGGTAAACGAAGCTACGATCTGCAGAAGATCAAGGAATTTCAGGACGATGATTACCCGATCACTTCTATCGAGGAAGGTCGAGGCGGTTATGCCGGATGCGGCATTTTTGTGTGTCGTATCCCCACTGCAGCTCATCCTGCGCCTTGCATCTGTACTGAATGCGCATTCAGGGTTAAAATGCGAGGTACGAAAGAACGCCTGAAGGAGTTTCTGGACAACCATAGCTTATGGAAAAATAAGAAACTTGTGGTTAAGTATCAGTACATAAGCAAGTATGGCATTCCGATCTTTCCGGTCGGTGAAAGGTTTAGTGACAAATGAGAAAGATGACTTGGCTTGATATTGCCTTGGTTGCCTTAGGATCATTTGGTTATGCGCTAGTCGCACAAGCACCTTTATCGGCCGCCATTGTCGGCTTCTTGTTTGGGTTACTTACCGTGCGTCTCCTCATATGGCTAGGAGTTTATGGTGAGTAAACCGCTGTTGGTTGGCTTAGCTATAGGTACCGTATGGAACCTGTGTGACGGTACTCCACTTTTTGCTACTGTTGCCACTCTTATATTGGGGCTTATAGTAGGTAGAGTTTTATACATTATGGAGATCATGAGATGAGCAAACCAGTATTTTTACCGTTCGACTGTGAGTCTGGCGGCATAGGCAAGGACATCTCGCTCTTGACGGCTCACTTCGCTGTCTGCGACGCAAAGTGGAACATCATAGATGAACTATCACTATTCCTGAAACCAAAGGAGATAGACGAGACTGGCAGCGCTATTTACAAGGTAACAGCAGCAGCCCTAGAGATCAACCACATAGACATCATCAAGCACGACAAGCACGCGGTTACAAAGGCAGATGCAGGGCAGAAACTTCGGGAGTTCTTGTGGAAGTATAAACCTACAGAGGACTGGTTAATTCCAGTGGGCAAGAATATCGAAGGTGATATTAAGTGGACCAACGAGCATATCTTGGGTCCAAACGAGTGGCGAAAGTATGTCTCTTACAGGACTTACGATATCACCAGCGTCATTCGGTATGTTAAGAGGATAGGTAAACTACCTCAAGATGTTCCTGAGAGCCTCGAAGGATTAGCCAAGTATATCGGGGTAAATTTCGTGCCTCACACGGCTGATGGAGACACGTTGGCTACTATAGCAGTTATGAAACACCTGGAAGAATTGTGAACAAGACAAACGCAGAGATTCAATGCCTTGCTAGGCTAGATGAGCTAACGGCAACTAATGACACCATCATGGACTTCTTGATGGCTGAGGACCTGATGTCTAAGGAAGAGCGCAAGGGTGTTAAGGCATCGCCCGATGTACCAAAGGTACTGCAGGCCTTTTTAGCTAGACTCAAGGGTAAACAGCTCCAATTACTCGAATATGAATGGGTTCTACTGCCAGACGAGCGTTTGAAGCTTACGATAATCACTGATCGCAACAGCAAGGAATTCTCCTTTAACTATTAGCATGGGCATACAACGTCGAAGTGATTCTTGGGAAGAGCGATACTACGAGCTTTGGATAAAACCAAAAGAGAAGCGCAAGTCCAAGAAGAGGAGGAAAGGTGAAAGGCCAAAAAGAGTGCGTCGTCGAACTAGTAAAGCACTATCTTCCAAACTTCGTAGAGTATAAGGATATAGCTTTGATCATGCTAACGCATGATCAACGTGAGAAGATAAAGAACTCACTAGCTGTAGCTATCACGCTGGGTGATGTGACTTATAGTAAAGACCCCTTAAACAAAGTAGAAGTCACCGCATATGCTAGGTCTTGTGTAATGAACCATCTGAAGAAGGCTAAGGAGCTTAACGGTAACCAGGTTTACGGGCAGACTCAAGAGACCATAGAGGCCAAGAAGGAACAGAAGAAACTGTCAGGTATCGACATGGACTCCTTGCCGAATGACTTGAAGGCTCTTGTTCGAGGGTTGGTATAATAACGATCGTGCGCACTGGGGTACTGGTAATAGAGCTGGGTCGAACCTTAAACAAAATGTCGCCCGCGCAAGCGAATCGGGTTCGGTTTAAGGTTGTCCTTGATGCCCTTTTTCTGATACAATTAACGACGCGGGGATCGAGCAACGGCGGCTCATCTGTCTCATAAGCAGAAAGGTTTGTACCTGATTCGACTTCAGGCTCCGCAACCATGAAACACTGTAAAAAGTGCAAAAAACCAATACCAAAAGATAAAGATCCGAGAAACATTTATTGTTCCCAGATGTGCGCTAATCGCGCTACAACAGAAACGCTCATTAAGGCTCGTTTCTGTCGGAGTTGTGGCGTAAAAGTGGGCCGTACGCAGGGCGGCAACTATCAAAAGAAATGCGCAGATTGCATAAACAAGTCCTTAATAGAAAATAAAACCATAAACCAAGTACTTGGCATTGGAGCAAATAGGTTTAATAAGATAAGACACCACGCGAGATCAATTATGGAAAAATCTAATATTCTAAGAGCTTGCACTCAGTGTGGTTATGATAAACATGTAGAAGTTTGTCATATAAAACCTATATCTTCGTTTACCGAGTCAACCTTAATAAGTGTAATCAATAGTTTAGAAAACTTAATTTATCTTTGTCCAAACCATCACTGGGAACATGACAACCCTAAATCCTGATCTGATTTTCATACACGGATGAAGGTAAGTAAAACTATTGAGTTAATCCTTATTACCGCAGGTTTGTTAGCAATCTTCTACTTTGCTAACGGAGGTTTTTGAAATGTTTGGTAGCCCTTGGGGCAAGACATGCACAAAGTGTCATGAGATGAAATCTCTCGATGATTTTTATCGCAATAAACGTGGTCGATATGGTAGACAATCTCAATGTAAAACATGTTGTGACGTGGTTCACCAACAATGGGTTAAAAATAACCCTCAAAAGATAGCGCAACATCAAGCTACTTATAACAAAACTCATAGTGAAAAAGTTAAAACAAAAACTAGCTCCTGGATTAAAAACAATCCTGAATCTTATAAAAAACGCAAAAATGCTTGGAAAGCTAAAAATCCAGACAAAGTCAAATCAGCAGCCTTAAAATCAGATTACGGTATTAATCTTAATGACTTTAACTTACTGTTAAGTCAACAGAACAATTCTTGTGCTATATGTACAACTCATAAAGATAACTTGACAAAAAACTTATGCGTTGATCATTCACATAAAACCGGTAAAATACGCGGATTATTGTGTTCAAAATGTAACAGAGCATTAGGCTTATTTGGAGATAACGCCTTAACTTTACGGCAAGCGGCCGCATATTTGGAGAAAAATGATAACTAAACCACTTAGAGATCCAGATCATGTCTCTAAAAGAGGAGTATGGTACTACTGGGCACCAGAATGGTGTAGAGGTACTACGTCAGCAAATGTTAAATTCGGCAAAATCAAAGCTATACGCGAACCAGGTTGTAAGGGCGCATTCCAAGGTCACAAAGGGAAATGTCAATGTCCAGATACGGTGAACTTGTACATGCTCTCTAAAGACGGCAACATGACGTATATCCAAGGCAGTATTCAAACCGAATTTAAGCAATGGCATGACGACAGGCAGATTGACTACATCCTGCTCGGCGAAACTGCTGAGAGCGCTTCAGACCTGATCATATCTGAGACAGAGGACACACAGTATGTCTAGATTCTTTGAGAAGATTGACCCGGAGATAGAAAAGATCTTGACGCCGTACTGTAACTCAGTCGAGATTTTAGCGGATGCGCGTCGAAGTATAGCGCACATGTTGAGTTACTGCTTGATCTCTAAAGAGGAAAATGACGACCTTCTGAGCAGAATTCAAAGACAAATCAACATCCTAACGACTCAAAAGAATAAAAACATCAAGAATTACAACAGCCAAAAACAGCTCAAGGTTATGGCTCAAGATAAAGCTGATCTAGTGAGAACAAGAATGGCCGAAGACTTTAGGAGGAGAGATGAGCAAAGAAAGAAAACTTGAGATTCGTACTCGCATGGCTGAACTCCAGAGAGAGTTTACCGCGTTGAACAGCGAGATCAAGGAGATGGAGCACCAAGAGAAGGTGACGTCAGCACGCGAGAAGTTCAAAGACTACAAGTTCAAGGTCGGCACATACGGGTACAAAGTTGAACCAGAAGACAAGATCGTCGAGACAACAGATGAGGATCTAGTTGGTGCGGGCACAGGCAAGAGCGGCATGG
>Ga0187771_10001572_pt1 | contig 15390 bp, 10 predicted proteins | sample 0116_SJ02_MP15_1_FD_133139 | JGI IMG/M metagenome (GOLD analysis project Ga0187771, IMG submission 133139) | Tropical peat soil microbial communities from peatlands in Department of Meta, Colombia - 0116_SJ02_MP15_10_MG | ecosystem: Environmental > Terrestrial > Soil > Wetlands > Peat | place...
GGAAACGATCGCTTTCGGCCGCACACTTGCCGACTTGCTATCGCCCCCCAAGCTGGTGCTGCTGCGCGGCGATCTCGGCGCGGGCAAAACGACGTTGGTCAAGGGAATCGCGGCGGGGTTCGACGCGGCCGCGGAAGAAGACGTCACCAGCCCCACCTTCACGCTGGTGCACGAATATCGCGGGCCGCGTGCCAATCTCTACCACATTGATCTTTACCGCGTAGACACACTGCGCGAGCTGGAAACACTCGGACTGGACGACCTGCGCTCCGACGATAGCGTTCTGCTAATCGAGTGGGGAGAGAAATTTCTGCGTCTCGTGCGCGAGCGAGATGTGGAGATTGTGTTGGAGCGGGCGGGGGAGAACGAGCGGAGGATAAGGATCGGCGTCTAGGCCTGTCCAGCATTTCTGGTTTTTAAAAACGAGGGTAATACGGCAGCGATACGCCGATGTTGCGCTCGCTCTCCATTTATGTGATCATAACCTAGCGTTAGGTTATTGCCGCAACGGACCCATTAGGGACCGGTAAACGGAGAGTAGCTAGGCAACATTCCGCAGACGAGAGATTGAAGTTCGGAGGCTGGGTGAGTCGAACACCGTTCCGGCTAGGGAACTGCGGATTATAAGTCCGCTGCTGGTAACCGACCAGTCAGCCTCCACAAAATGCAAAAGGGCCGCAGATAGTGAGCTTGGACCTCACAGCACCTGCGGGTTGCGGGGACCTCGGGTTTGGACATCCCGAGGTCCTTTGCTATTCGCGATTGTATCATCCGCTTCTTATATGCCTGTCAAGCCATAATTTCGTGTCGAGTTTGTAGTGGAATGACGGTGTACCAACCGTAACAGGTGCCCCGCACAAAAATGGGGCACCCCGGCGACTCTCATCTTCATCGGTAGTCACACGCCTTGCCGTGCATCGCCTCACGTGCTTCCCAAATGATGAACGGTGTAATTGCGATAGCGGCTGCTGGATCGGCCGGGTGCCCCATTTCTCGCGCGCTTTTTGCGCGAGAAGTGGGGATTTTGACTTTCCCCAAACCGCGTCCATTTTGGGAATGACAACAGAGAATTTTGTCAGGACTGACGAATAGGGCCACGATCCGTAGCTATCCTTGCTCTATGCCCTGGGGCTTGAGGCGCTACTACGGAACCGGCGGGCTGCACTTCATCACGTGCAGTTGCTACCAGCGGCGGTCACTTCTGAGCGCTCCCGAACGTCGCGATTTCTTATTGGACATTTTGGAGCGAATGCGCCAGCGCTCTCGCTTCGTGGTCGTTGGCTACGTGGTCATGCCTGAACATTTTCACTTGCTCATCTCTGAACCGGAGATTGGGACGCCTTCCACCGTCATGCAGGCCATCAAGCTGGGATTCGTGCGGCGGGTGCTGGGCTATTCTCCGTTTGGGAGAATTGGTGACTCGGGACACAAATTCCCCACTTCTCGCGCCAAGAACGCGCGAGAAATGGGGCACCCACTTGAGTGTCCCTGCTCTGGGAGGGTTGGTGACTCGGGAAGCGACCCCACTTCTCGCGCCAAGAACGCGCGAGAAATGGGACACCCGTCCTTTGGCAATTTAGTGCGCTGGGCAACTGTCGCGCTTCGGATCTCCGGCCACGCGCTCGGCCAGTACAGGGTCTTGTTGCCTTGTTTCGTTGTGCAACAAACAAAACTCGTAAGAGTAAATTGCATCGCCACCGGCATCAAAAGCGGAGCCTTTTCCGCTGACGTGTTCGAAGCGGATTTCGTCGCCAGCAAGAACATAGTACGGATTTGGGTTTGGCCCTGCTAGACGCTCGTTTTCTAGACGCCAAACGGTGCCGTCGTTTAGGTACAGATAGAATTCTCCTTTGATTGTCTGCACCTGTTCGAATGTTGCCGTGCGACTGAAACTGACGCCACCCCAGTGCGTGACGGCGTAGACAATGAAGAGGGCGGCAGCCATCCACCCAACTATGGTGGCAGCGATCCGCCCAACTACCGTGCCATAACCGGACCAGCCTTCAGTCGGATACTTTCGGGCTGGGGCCCCCTCGCGAAGCCTTTCCTTCTCCGCCAGTTCCCCTTCGCTAGGCCAAAGCCTGTCGGCCCTGTGTCGGAGGTAGATTCCCAATCCCCCTATTAACCCTACGGCCACAGCTACGATTAAGATCACGATAAGCACGCCCAGCATCTTCGCACCCTGCAAATTGCCGCTTTCGGACACATTGTACAGTTGTGAATTTCGATTTCCTCTGAGAATCTTGGGGCACCCACTTGAGTATTCCTACTCTGGCAAGGTTGGTGACTCGGGAAGCGAGCCCACGTCTCGCAAAAGCGGCGAGACGTGGGGCAGCCAAGTTCCTAAAAGCGTTCCAACCGACCACTGGCTTCTGACCCCTGAACACTGCTCCTAAAATCCCATGATGTTATACCCGCAGTCCACGTAGATTACCTCGCCGGTAATGCCGCTACTGGCGTCGGAGGCGAGAAAGACTCCGGTCGAGCCGACTTCGCTGACTTCCACGTTGCGGCCGAGTGGAGCGTGCTCTTCGTGTCCCTTAAGCATGTCGCCGAGGCCGGAGATGCCGCGCGCGGCAAGGGTTTTGAGCGGTCCGGCGGAGATGGCGTTCACCCGAATCTTCTTCTTCCCCAGTTCGTATGCGAGATAGCGCACCGAACATTCCAGGCCGGCCTTGGCCACGGCCATCACGTTGTAGCGCGGCACGACTCTTTCGGACGCAAAGTAAGTCATGGTCATGATCGAGCCGCCGTCTTCCATGAGCGGCGCGGCGGCGCGCGCGACCGCGACCAGCGAGTACACGCTCACGTCGAGCGCGACGCGGAAACCCTCGCGCGATGTGTTGATGAAGTCTCCCTTGAGTTCGTCGGCTGGGGCGTAGGCGATCGAGTGCACCAGCGCGTGCAGCTTGCCGTAGCGTTCTTTGAGCGTGGCGAAGAGCCGGGCGATTTCTTCGTCCTTCGAGACATCGCACATATAGCCTTCGGCGCCGGGCAGTGAAAGGATAAGATCCTTCGCTTCCTGCTCCAGGCGCTCGTTCTGATAGGTGATGGCCAGATTCATGCCGGCGGCATGCAATCCCTGGGCGATGGACCATGCGATCGAGCGCTTGTTGGCGACCCCGAAAACGACCGCGTTTCGCCCCTGCAAGTCATAAGACATGGCTGCTCCTTGCGGAATGGGAAAGAATAGCAGCCGGAGCAGTTCTTTACCACGGAGGCAACAAGGAAGCGCGCCAAACGCGCAATTGTTGCAGTCGCAAAGAACACGACGCCATCGCCCACTCCGTCACGCCAAGAGCGGGCGTGTCGGGGCCCCGGTTCGCGCGGCTCGCCCAGATCCTTCAGCTAGCGAAGTGCGCGCCGCCGAAGGACGACATCGCCCTGTGATCCCAGCCCTTGCACCCAGCGGCGTTCCACGCTACGATTCGCCTGCTGATCGAAATTGACATCCTAATTCTCGCGTGCACCGGAGGCAGGCTATGAAACGCGGCTTATTACTGCTGTTTGTCCTAATCTCTCTCTCAATTCTTATTCCTCAAGCAAGCGCTCAGGTGGATCGCATCATGATTGCTGCAGGTTCAGACGAAGACCACGCCCTGCAAGCCATTTCCAATGAGCAAGATCCGCAGAAGAAACTAGCCATGTATCAGGACTTCGTGCAGAAGTTCTCGTCCAACCCAGCGGCGGTGGCGTACGGAAACTGGCAGATTTCGCAGGCCTACGAGAACGCGGGCGACCTCGAGAAGGCGCTCGACTATGGCGACAAAGCGCTGGTCGGTTCTCCGCGCAACCTCGACATTTTGGTGTCGCAGGCCAGCATGGCGCAGCAGGCCAGGAACAACGCCAAGCTCATGGACTATGTAATTAAAGGAGGCGAGGTCTGTGCCTCGATCCCCAAGCAGGCCAAACCCGAGGGTATGAACGACGAGGATTTTGCTCGGAAGCTGGCCCTTGAGAAGGCGTACACGCAGAACAATTGCGAGTTTGTGGAAACATCTGCGGTGAACGTTATCTCCAGTGAAAACGACCCTAAGACTCGCATGGCGTACGTTGACAGGTTTAATGCGACGTTTCCGAATTCGAAGTTCCAGGAAACGGTCGCGAGTCTGGCCCTCGACGCATTAAGCCAGATGAACGACAATGCCCGCCTGGTGGCTTATGGAGAAAAAACTCTGGCGGCCAATCCCAATTTCTTGCCCGCGCTGCTGCTGCTAGCCAACTTCTACGCCGAGGATTCAAAGCCGGCCAGCGCCGCCGAGGCGATTGCGTACTCGCAGAAAGCGATCCAGGTGGCTAATGCAGATGCCCCGGACGCTGACAAATCGCGGAAGATTTCAGCCGGAGTGGCGCACAGCACCCTGGGGTGGAGTTACCTGAAGCAGGAGAAGACCGCGGCTGCGGTTCCAGAATTGAAGGCCGCTTCGGACTTGCTCAAAGGCCAGGACGATCAGCAATACGCGCGGGCCCTATACGGTCTCGGGTTTGCTTACGGCAAGCTGAAGCAACTCCCCGAGGCGCGCGAGGTGCTAACCGAGGCGGTGAAGATACCAGGACCATTGCAGGCGATGTGCCAGGATCTGCTGACCAAGGTCAGCAGCCCGAAGCCCAAGGGCCAGTGAGAAGCATAAGTCGGAATGCAGAAGGCAGAACGCAATCTGACTTTTGACTTCTGACGTGGATTACTTCTGTGGATTCACCAATTCCTCGGAGAGCAACTGCGCTTTCCACGCCAGAGTGCGGGCACGATCGAGATCCCCAGCTGTGGTCGCAGTCTTCGACTGTTCCATGAACTGGCGGATTTGATTGACCATATCCTGCTGATTTGCCGTGAGAGTGCGCCCCGCAATCTTCTTGAGATTCTGCTCCGCGGCTGCCAGCATTTGATTGGTGGTATTGCGCTGTTGGGCGGCTTGGTCGCCGCCGGGCCCGCCCGCCAATTGGATGGTCGGTTCTGAAGCTCCTCCTTGGCGCACAATCACCTTCGACGGAGGGCAGTTAACTGGAACAGTGACCGACCTTTTCGCCGATGTGCTTGCGCTTGAAGATGGATTTGTCCGACTAGGGGAGGCGGAGGCGTCTGAACCTGCCAGGGTTGCATTGGGCGGAGCGGCCGTAGGCGATGCTTCATTGCAACCAGAGACCCTCTTAGGGCGAAGCGGGTGCTTGACTGGGTGCTTGGCGACTGGGCGATTCTGCTCGGAGGGAGCTTGCGCTGTGCCCTGCGAGGGCGACACTGGTTTTGACTGAGCAGGGGAAGTCTGCGTCGGTGGCGCACTCCCCTGAGCTGTCTGGTCGCTGGCGGCCGCCGGTTGTGCAGCCTGCTGCGTGTTTTGGCTGATGGCTGGCGCCGCCAGCGGCAAAGCTGATGATGTCAGAAGAGCCGTTATGAGCATTACGGCCAGAGTCATACCGGGTCCGGTAAATGAAGAGCCGAAGCAATCTGATTCTACGCCTTCGGCGCGCGGCGGGTTCGCACTCTGCACACGGCGTTGCGGTTCAATCCCCGCGTGGTAGCGCCGCGGTTCCTGTGGCGTATTCCCGGCCGGACACCGCCGGTCCAGCCACAGGAATATGGAAGCGGAACGTGGTGCCCGCCCCGTCGGCCGATTGAAAGTCCACCGAGCCATAGTGCCACTGCAGAATCTGATAGGTCTGGGCCAGGCCGATGCCGCTGCCGTCTTTTTTCGTCGTGAAATAGAGCTCGAAGATCTTGTCCCGCATCTCCTGCGGGATGCCGCTACCCTGGTCGCGCACCTCGGCGACGATTGCGCTGTTTTCCCGATGGGCGGCGATAGTAAGCAAACCGCCATGCGGCATAGCCTGAACTCCATTGATGACAACGTTCAGTATGGCCTGCTTCATCAGGTCTAGGTCCACCTTGACCGGCAGCCGCTCGGCCGGCATCTGCCGTGAAATCGTGACACCGTGTTGCTCCGCGTCTGGCGCAGCGAGTTGCGCCACATCCTCCAGCAGACGGCGCAGGTCTACTTCTTCCAGATGAAGATCACGAGGCCGAGTGAAGTCCACCAGTGTTTGCACGACACGATCCAAGCGGCGGATTTCGCTGTCAATGATGTCCATGTGCCGCCGGGTGTCCGGTTCCTGTTTGGCCAACTTGTTCCGCAGCAGTTGCATGTGCAACACGATGGCATTGATAGGATTCTTGACCTCGTGGGCGACGCCCCGGGTAAGGCGTCCGCTGGCGGAGAGGCGGCGCGACATCTCGATCTCGTCGCCGATCCGTTCGACCGACTCGGTGTCGCGCATAATCAGAAGAGCGCCGATCTGTGAGTTTCTTTCCTGCACGAAGTCGAGCGATACCTGCACACGCTTTCCGCCCGCGGCCTCAAACTCGCGCTCGGAAAGTGGCCGGCGACGCTCGAAAGCATCGAGGAGGGCCGCGCCGAGTCGGGAATATCGGTCGAAGATCTCCTGAACCGTATGCCCGAGCAGCTCGGCGCGAGGACGGCCAAGAAAAGTTTCCACCGGCGCGCTGACCAACACCACGCGCGAATCGCGGGTGAACAGCATCAGGCCATCCTGCAGCTTGGCCATCAGCTGATCTACGTTGTCTTTGAGGGCGGAGAAGATTTCTTTGCTGTCGCGAATTTGCCGGCCCAGGTTCGCGATCTTCAATGTGACCAGGCCGTACTCGTCGTGGCCGGAAGTTGCGGTATCCAGTTCGCCGGTATCGCCCGCGGCCACACTGTCGAGATTGCGGTTGATTTCCTTCAACGGGCCGAAGGCTACGCTCGTGATTCCCGCGGAAAGGAACAAGGAGGCCACCACGGCAACGATCGACAGATAAAAGGCATGTATTAGCTTCAGGTTGATTTCACGCTTCAGAAAGACCGGAGAGACGCCAATGCGGATCGTTCCAAAGGGCTCGTTGTTGAGCCGAACGTCATAACTGACGTCGTAAACCGCAACCGGGCCGCGGACCAGGCGGAGCTGGTCGAGGAAGCGGGCGCTACGCACTTGCTGGAAATCCGGCCGCGGCGGAACGACTTTACCGACCATGGCGGCGTCGGTGTGGAGCAGCGCCTTTCCATCGGTTCCGACAATGGCTGCGTCCATCACGAAGACCCAGCTTCCTCGTGCGGACTGAAGCATGTTATTCAGGGCGACGTCGGTTTGTAAGTATTCGATGAGGGCGCGCCGGACCGCTGCCGGGTTACCGGTATCGATGTTTGTGCTGCTGAAATCGGGGGATTCGCTCTCTACAGCGTAGGCCAGCTGGTGGGCGAGTTGTCTTGCGGTTTCGTGGGCATTTTCGATTCGCAGGCGCAGAATCTGGGAAATATAGAGATAGGAAAAAGCGGACACCATCAGCACCACCATGACGGTGATAGTCAGAACGATGGTGGTCTTCCTCAGCAGCATAGGTATCCAGGTTCTAAGGTGTTGGGTGCTGGGGCTTAAGTTACTTCGGACTGTCCTTTCTTCGGTCTAGCACCCAAGACCTAACACCACAAAAGCTGACAAACAAAGTCGCCTGTCGAGATCGAGACTGTTAGCCAACCGGGGCCTCCTCTTTGCCAGCTGCACCATCGGAGGCTGCACTGCCGTACTCCTTCAGCTTGTTATGCAGCGTCTTCAAGCTGATGCCAAGAATCTCCGCCGCCCGGGTCTTGTTGTTGCTGGTCGCCTCGAGAGTCTTGAGAATCAGCATCTTCTCCGCCTCTTCCACCGTTGTGCCCACGCCCAGGCGAACTGCATCCGGGTCGTTGGCGGCAGCGCGGAGAGGCGCCTGCCCAAATCCCGGAGGTAGATGCTTGGTTTCAATCACCCCAGCGTCACATACGATGACTGCGCGCTCGATGGTGTTGCGCAACTCACGCACATTTCCCGGCCACGAATAAGCATTGAACTGGTTCAGCACCGCTTCGCTGACCGCCCCGACACGGCGGGAATGCTTCTCGCTCATCTCAGCGAGCAGCAACTGCACCAGGCCGGCGATGTCTTCTTTGTGCTCGCGCAACGGAGGCATGTGAATATTGAAAACGTTCAGGCGGTAGTACAGGTCGCTGCGGAGTTCGCCGCGGGCGACAGCCTCGTCAGGGATCTTGTTGGTGGAGGCGAGCACACGCACGTCCACCGGAGTCTCGACCTTGCTCCCCAAGCGGCGCAAGCGGCGGTCCTCCAGCACGCGCAACAGCTTGGCCTGAGTAGCGACGGGCATCTCGCCGATTTCGTCCAACAGCAGGGTGCCCCCCTCGGCGAGCTCGAAGCAGCCGGTGCGGCGCTCCAATGCGCCCGTGAATGCGCCTTTCTCGTGTCCGAAAATTTCACTCTCCATCAGCGTCTCGGGTATTGCGGCGCAATTGATGGCAACGAACGGACGATCCTTGCGCGGGCTAAGTTCGTGAATGGTCCGCGCCACCAACTCTTTTCCCGTGCCGCTGGCTCCGGTTATGAGCACGGAAGCAGTGCTGGGCGCCACCATTTCGATCAGCCGGAAGATTTCCTGCATTTTGCGCGAGGACCCGCTCAGCCGCCCCAGCGAACCGGCGTCCCTCAACCGGCGCCGGGTCGCCTCTAGTTCTGCCCGCGTACCTAGCAAAGCGGAGGCATTGGCGAGGATCGTGTGCAAGCGGTCGGTATCAATAGGCTTAGTAATGTAATCGTAGGCTCCCATGCGCATGGCCTGCACCGCGCTGTCAATGGTTCCCTGCGCAGTGACCATGATGACAGCCATGGTTTGAGACTGTTCGTCCAGCTGCCCTAGGTGCCCGAGCAACTCGAGCCCGCCCATACGTGGCATCTTGAGGTCGGTAATCACAATCGAAGGAGACCAGTTCGTCGCCTTGTGTAATCCCTCCGCGCCGTCACGGGCAGTCTCGACACGATAGCCCCAGGAAGAGACCAGTTCGGCTAAACCTGTGCGTTCGTTTTCTTCATCCTCGACGATCAGCACTCGTTCGTGGTTCATCGCCTAGCCAGATTCTTTCGCGACACCTAGCAGCAGCCCCGTCTAGCGAGTATCCCCAGCATGGGCAACCTCCACGATACGCGGCTGAGTCGCCGTCCGGCAAGGTCTAGGCAGGCCACCCAGACGTCTGGTTTCCGTCCTGGTGAAAGTTGCAAATTGGGATGCCACGCAGCACTGTTGCACATCCCGGCAATTGTGAGGAATGCCTGCTTTTGCTTTAAGCTTTCGTGCGGTAGACTTTCTTGGGTTCCCAGTAGCAAAATTCAGTTTCCTCGAGGTGCTGCGACATCTTTGCACAGGAGGCGTCTGCCTGCATTTAGTCTGGCAGACGAGCACACACATATTGGAGGATTCCATGTCAGGTGGTCACGAACTCAAGTCTGGTGCTTCTGTGGTTGGTGTCTTCGTGTTTCTCGCATTGGTTTTGATTTCCAGTTCCGCATTCGCACAAAGTGATACCAAACCCGAGTGGGATCTGTTTGCCGGCTATCAATATCTGCATCCGGGCGGGACAGTCCCAGCCCCCTTTGGTGATCCCAACAATCCCACTCCTTACAAGCTGCCGGATATTTCAGGGTTTGGCTCGGCACTGACCTATAACTTTGATCCCCATTGGGGCGGCGAAGTTGACTTCGGCCACAACTGGGGAAGCAGTGATTATGAGACCACTGTGTCGGTTGGGCCGCGCTTGATGTGGCGCACCGACTCGGCCAACTATTTCATCCACGGCTTGGTCGGTTTGAACTACCTTTCGGTGTTCGGGCTGAAGGGGGGCAGCGGCATCGGCGCGATCTTGGGCGGCGGCATGGATCTGCCAATTACCAAGAGTATTGCCTGGCGCCTATTTGAAGCTGACTACGTTTGGGCGATTCACAATTACGCCAGCTATGCCTCTCAAGACTTTCCAACTTTGCAGCGTCCTTCGCTGGAGGGTGTCCGGTTACGCACCGGCCTTGTATTCAGCTGGGGTGGCGCACCGCCGGTCGCTCCAACCGCATCCTGTTCGGTGCAGCCGACCGAAGTCATGGTCGGCGAGCCAATTACAGCCACAGTTACAGCTAACAATTTCAATCCCAAACACACCGTGACCTACACCTGGAGCGGCAACGGTGGACAGGTAACAGGGAAGGATACGACTGCGAGCATCGATACCGCGAACGCAGCCCCGGGAAACTACACCGTCACGGCGCACGTGACCGACCCCAAGGCCAACAAGAACAACGAAGCGAGTTGCTCGGCCAGCTATACCGTGAAGCCCTTGCCGCCGAAGAATCCGCCGACCGTTTCCTTGTCGGCAAGTCCGGTCAGCGTAATCACGGGCGGAGGCGTGAATGTGACGGCTTCCTGCAGCAGCCCGGACGGCGTCCCGGTATCTGTGGCCAACTGGACATCTACTGCGGGCACCGTTTCTGGCAGTGGCAATTCAGCAACCTTGAGCACCGCCGGAGTTCCGGCCGGGCCAGTGACGGTGAGCGCAACCTGCACTGACTCGCGTGGGTTGACCGGGCAAGCCACCACCCAAGTCACGGTGGAGAATCCGCCCCCACCACCCGTAGACAAGGCATTGGAGGCGCGGTTGTCGCTTCACAGCATCTATTTCCCGACCAACATGCCTCCGGTGGAGGATCCCAATGCCGGTCTGGTTGCCAGCCAGCAGAAGACCTTGGTTGGCTTGGCGGCCGACTTCAAAAAATACCTTGAAGCCAAGCCGGATGCTCATCTCGTCCTAACGGGGCACGCCGACGTTCGCGGGTCGGCGCCGTTCAATCAAGCTTTGTCGGAACGCCGCGTGGCTCGCGTCAAGAGCTTCCTCCTTGAACAGGGCGTTCCAGAGTCGGCGCTGGAAACCGAGGCTTTTGGGAGCCAGCGCAATCTCACTCTCGAAGAGGTGAAGACCTCCATCGAGCAGAGCTCGGACTTAACGACCGAAGAACGCAAACGGGAACTGGCCAGAATCAACGTCATCAAACTAGCCAGCAATCGGCGCGTGGATGTCACGCTCAAGGCCGCAGGTCAAAGCGAAACCTCTGTCCGGGTTTTCCCATTCAATGCTGAGGACGCGCTGACTCTGATTGGGGGACGGACAAGCGAAATGAAGAAGCCCGCCAAACCTGCTCCCAAGAAGAAAGCGACGAAGACGCCGTGACACCGGAGAGCTTGAAAGACACGTCGCGGAGGGCGGTCAGCCCTCCGCGATTTTTCTTGGCGGCATTCGGCCAGTTTTGATCAGATCAGGGAAACGAAAACGTAATCCTCGAACTGCCTGAAGGTGCCATCGTCAAACAAGCGATTTCGTGCGAATGTGGCAGGTATTCAGGCTGCCACTTCCATCTGGCGCCGATCGGGGCGAGTATCGTGGTGATGATTCGGTTCCTCTGGCCGAGAAACCTAGCCCTGTGGCTGGCTGTGCCTGCCTTGCTTCCGCTTTCGTGTTCGCGACCAGCGAGCACTGCTCCAGCCGACCAGCGTCGAGTTGACTTCGAGGCTGGCCAGAACCAACATCGGAATTCCCGCCAGAACGACCCCTCAACTGCAAAGAACAAGACTATGCGGTCTGACTCCGGCCTCCCGTTCGCGGACCTGCAGAGCCTGCCAGCAGGGACGCTCCTTACCGTTCGGCTGAGGAATCCCGTCAATGCCGACAGTGCAAGTCTGAGCGGAGTCTTTGATGCCATTCTGGATGAGATAGTGGCGGTCGATGGGAACGCGCTCGTCGCACCCGGAGCCTCCGCGGAAGGACGCATAGAACTGGCTCACGCCTCGGAATTGGCCAACAACCGGAGCTATGTACGGTTGACGCTGGAATCAATTGAGATTGATGGGCGGGATTTTGCCGTCCAGACTTCAAGCCTCTTCGTCCACGGCGACGCCAGTGTGGCTCCCGCATCCGGGGGCACACATTCCGCGGAAATCGTTCATTTGGCAAGCGGCCGAAGACTGACCTTCCGGCTAACCGAGCCCATCTCCCTCGGCAGTTCTCCCGATTCCCCGGTTCGCTGACGCTGTTTCCGCTATGTTTCCCCGCAGTTTTCCACAGAAAGATTTCCCATTTTAGTGACGAGTGTCCTAAGCAAGCACAGGGGCAGTTCTCTATAGTGCGTTTTAGGGCGACGAACTCGGTATCTGAGCGGAGAGCCGATTCCCATTTTGGGAAAACCAAGGGCTCTCCACGCCAGACGGCGGGTTCCTTCCGGGAAGTATCCCGTTCAGAGTATTGGTATGAGCGCAGCCGCTGAATTTCCGACGACCTGGCAGGAGACAAAAGGGGAATTGTGCCACCTATTTGTCAACGCACCGTTCGGTCTCGCGGAATGCCGATGCGATGGCGACATCATCGCTATGAATCCCACGCTGGAACGCATGCTCGCCGGACGTCCCAAGATGGCGCGATTGCCCCATCTGGTGGACCTGATTGCAGACAGGGAACAACCCGAAAACGAACGTTTGCTGCGTGAATTGCTCGAAAAGGAACGCGACAACATTTGCGTCGAAGCCAAGGCCGGTGCGGGGATTGACCGGCCGCTGCGCTGGACGGCCTGGCGAATTCCGGCATCGAACGGCACACCCGATTCGGTATTGGCCATAGCCGCAGACGCGACTGCGGACCAGCAGGCCGAGCAGCGCCTGCGGCAGGCTGAGAGGTTGGAAGCTGTGGGCCGTCTGGCCGGGGGCGTGGCACATGATTTCAACAATCTTCTGACCGGACTGTTGTTGTACTGCGATCTTCTTATTGCGAGCCTGGAGCCGGGGCACAAGGCTCGCAGATATACGGAAGAAATCCGCAGCGCCAGCATGCAGGCGACCGGCCTGGTGCGGCAGTTGCTGGCTGTAGCTCGGCCTGCGACTGGCCCTCCTCGTCTACTGTTGCTCAACGAAATCGCCGAAGGCATGGGCAATCTGTTGACCCGGTTGATCGGCGAGAACATCGAGCTGAAGTCTCATTTCGATCCGAATCTGGGCCTTGTGAGGATGGATCCGGCGCAAGCTCAGCAGGTTCTCCTTAACCTCGTACTGAATGCACGGGACGCTTTGCCCGGTGGCGGCCAGATCACGATCGAGACCCGAAACTGCAAAGTGCAAGTGCTGGCAGAACCCTGCTTCGCAGCCAACCGTGCCGCGTCTATCCCCTGCGCGCTCTTACAGGTCAGCGACAACGGGTGCGGGATGGACGACGAAACCCGCGGCCATCTGTTCGAAGCCTTCTTCACCACCAAAGCCGTGGGGCGGGGCACCGGGCTAGGACTGTCAACGGTCCACGACATCGTGACCAGCAACGGCGGCCTGATCCACATTGACAGCGCGCCCGGTTGTGGTACCCGCTTCACTGTGCTTCTGCCACTCGCGCCTGAGGCAGCCAGAAACGGCCAGGCCTCGAGTCACGAAAACGCTCCCTTACAACCCGCAAGAAACGAAGGGGGCATTTCCATCCCAAGAAAAGGAATAACGCCATGACGTCAGCAGTCTTGAGTCCAATCGTCAGCACACCGCAACTGGAGCCCGCTAATTTTCTCAACCTCCTGATCGTGGACGATGAACGATCGATCCGCGAGGCCTGCCGCGAGGTCGCCATGTCGCTGGGCTTCGCCGCCTACGCCGCCGATTCCGCCGAACATGCCTTCCGCATGGTCGAGACGCAGGCATTCGACGCAGTCTTGCTTGATCTGCGATTGCCGGGCGCGGGCGGCCTCGAAGCACTCCGCCGCATCCGGGAACGTCGGCCTGACGCAATCGTGGTCGTGGTTACCGGTTATGGGACAGTGCAGTCGGCCGTCCAGGCCATGAAGAATGGCGCCTATGACTATGTAACCAAACCCTTTAGCGCGGACGAGCTGAGATTGCTGTTGGAGCGGGTTGCGAGCCATCTGAAACTGCGGACCGAAAACCGTCTCCTGCGCGAGAAAGTGAAATCCAAACAGGGATTTGGCGGCATTGTCGGCCGCTCTCCCGAGATGGAAAAGCTCTATCGCATCATCGCCAAGGCTGCCAATAGCGCGCACCCGGTGCTGATCCTAGGCGAAAGCGGCACGGGCAAAGAAATGGTCGCGCGGTCCATTCACTATTCCGGTCCCTTCCGCGATAAACCGTTCATCCCGGTCGATTGCGGGTCGCTGGTACCTACGCTGATTGAGAGTGAATTATTCGGCCATGTGAAAGGTGCATTCACGGGGGCCAACCAGGCCAAAGACGGGCTGATGGCCATGGCTGAAGGAGGAACGATTTTTCTCGACGAGGTGGGAGAACTTCCGGTGGACCTGCAGGCCAAGATGCTGCGGGCGATTCAGGAAAAAGAGATTCGCCCGGTGGGCAGCACGCGCCGGGTTCCAATTAACGTGCGTATACTGGCCGCGACCAACCGTGATCTGGAGCAAGCGGTGATGCAAGGCGCCTTTCGCCGCGATCTCTATTTTCGGCTCAACGTGCTCAGCCTGCGCATTCCCGCGCTGCGCGAGCGTCGGCAAGACATCCCGCTGTTGATCGCTCATTTCCTGGAGCGTATGGCGCATACCTCGGGACAAGAAAAGGCGCTCAGCGACGATGCTCTAAAGGCCCTGCTGGCCTACGACTGGCCGGGGAATGTTCGCGAACTGGAGAACTGCCTGGAGCGCGCGTACGCCTTCACCAGTGGTCCCCTGATCCAAATCGCGGATCTGCCGCGTGAGATCGCCAATCTGCCGGTTCCGGTGGCTTCCTCGGGGAATGGTAATGGACACGCCAAGATCATTCCCATGGCCGACCTCGAAAGGCAGACGATTCTGAATGCGATTGCAGAACTCAACGGCGACAAACTGCAAGCCGCCCGGCTACTGGGCATAGGCAAGACGACCCTCTACCGCAAGCTGAAGGACTACGCTACCGAGGCGTGTAGGACCTGAAGGTTCGATAGTGAACCTTGCGCAGGACGACAGGTTCCGCAACGGGAAGTCGGCGTAGTCCCCGACTTCGCTAAACCCAGTGTTTTCAGGGAGGCACGCTGTGGCGCCAGGCGTGCTGTGGACATGGCCATGATTCTACTCATCACACCGACAGCACGCGGCCAACAGTGCACCGAATCCTTGCATGTGGCCACGGGCGAGGAAACGCACTGGGCCCAAAACCTGCAGGATGCTGCCACGCGCCTGCGCCAGGACACGTACTCCGCCGCGGTCATTGACCAGTTCCTGCTCGAAACTGAACCTCAGGAAAGTGAGCAAATGCTCGAACACCTGGGAACTGCGTTCCCCGTCTACATCAACTTCGCAGTGACAGGAATGGAACGCCTAGTGCGCGAAACCCGCTCAGCGCTACACCGCCGCCAGCGCGAAGAGGGCGCGGCCAAGCGTGCGGTCAGGGAACAAATGCGTAGCGAGATGTGCGAGACCCTGACGGCAATGCTCCTCTCCTGCGAGTTAGCGATGTCGGTGCCCGACGTGCCTGTCGCCGCAGCTGAGAAAATCCGCGCCATCGATGACTTGGCA
>Ga0187771_10001573_pt1 | contig 15384 bp, 8 predicted proteins | sample 0116_SJ02_MP15_1_FD_133139 | JGI IMG/M metagenome (GOLD analysis project Ga0187771, IMG submission 133139) | Tropical peat soil microbial communities from peatlands in Department of Meta, Colombia - 0116_SJ02_MP15_10_MG | ecosystem: Environmental > Terrestrial > Soil > Wetlands > Peat | place...
GCGTGTCTACAAACCCGATTGGCAAATGGGGATCAGTCGCTTTAATTTGAGCCAGTACATCCGTCACGGCTGCAGATAGCGCACCGCCGACCTGAGCCTCAAGCACAATTTGAATCGGATCGGGCACCTGCTGAAAAGCCATGTAGAAGCGTGGCTTCACATCTTCACGGATGCCACTACCGTGGTCTTTGGCGTTGTGAGAAACACCGACGATCGTAATTGGTTTCGCGAGCCAATCCGGATCATCGATCCTGAATTGGCGTCCGATGGGGTTCTGGCCAGCAAAAAAGTGCTTAACCATGGCTTCATTCACTACGGCGACCCGGATTGACGAAGCCGTATCCTGCATCTCAATGCCTCGGCCTTCGAGGATAGGGATACCCACCACCCCGAAATAATCCGGACCAACGTAATCTTCCCGCGAGCTGCGACCACCGGGACTACTGGCATCGAACCCAGGCACGAGAATGGCGTCGCTAGACTCGGTCCCAGCAAATAATCCGTTGGTGGAATAGGTTACTGCGCGCACTCCCGGCGTGCTGGCGAGGCGAGCACAAATCTCCTGGGCTAACAGCTTCATTCTGTCTGTGCTGTAGCCCGCACCGGTGGGATCGAGCCGGCCGATGACCAGGTGATCGCGAGCGTAGCCGAAATCCTGCGCCAGTAACTTCTGCAGGCTGCGCACCAGCAGGCCAGCGGCAAAGAGCACCAACAACGAGAGCGCCACTTGTCCCGCAATTAACCCCTTACCCCATACAAATCGGGAACCAGGTTCTGCCGTTGCCCGCGTCGAGTCTTTCAGCACCGGCGAGACCCGCACTCGGCTTGCTTGCAATGCGGGAACCAAACCGAAAACGATTCCCGTGAGAGAAGAAACCGTGATCGTAAAAGCGAGCACCCGCCAATTGGGAGCCAGCGGAAGTGTGGCGTCAGATCCAAGAATGCCGATCAGCAGCTTTACGCCCCAAATCGCAAGCAGCGAACCGGCAATGCCACCGACTAGACCCAGAAGAAGGCTTTCAGTGAGGAGTTGCTGTAATAAGCGCCAGCGATTTGCGCCAATGGCCAATCGCACGGCAATCTCCCGATTGCGGCTGGAGGCACGCACCAACAGTAGGTTGGCAACATTCACGCATGCGATCAGCAGCACCAGCCCGGCAATCCCCAGCAGCAGAAGCAGGGGAGCCCGGTAGTCACCCCGCAGCGCAGAGACTCCGCCCCCACCCGGAGAGACAGGGATGTGCTCATCACGAATCGCGTTGCGATCGTCTGAAGAGAGTGCCGCGCCGTAGTCTCCCTTGGCCGCTTGCTGGAACACGATATTCAGATTGGCTTCCGCCTGCGCCGGGTTAATGCCCGGCTTCAACCGGCCAATCAGCGACAGCCATGAATTGTTCCCGGAGTTGCGCCAGTGCCGCCCGCGAACGATTTGCGGCTGCATGCTTAAGGGCACAAACAAAGCCATGCGTTCGCCCACCACGTCCCCGTCAAACCCAGCTGGCGCCACACCGATGACTGTGAAGGGATAACCATTTAGGCGAATGTCCTTGCCGACGATCGATGGAGACAGCGCAAATTTGCGCTGCCAGTACTCATAACCAAGCACAACGACGGGATTGGCATTCTCGGATGTATCGTCGGAGTCCGAGAATGATCGTCCAGCGGCGGGTTCGAGACCAAGCACAGTGAAATAGTTCCCGCTAACCATGCGTCCGGTAATTCCCTGGTCAGGCAATCCACCTTGACCGGTATCCACTTCAATGTGATGGTCGCTCGCAGCCGCGCACAGCCCGGTGAACACGGAGTTTCCGTCGCGCAGCTCCTTATATAGAGGATAGGAAAAGATATCGGTCCGCGGGGTTCCGTTGGAACGGCCATTGGCGAGTGTGGGATCGCCGACTACGACCAACTGCTGCGGATCTTTCACCGGCAGCATCTTGAGCAGAAGCCCGTTCACGACGGTGAAAATGCCGGTATTTGCACCGATGCCAAGCGCGAGGGTGGTCACCGCGACCGCGGTGAAGCCCGGACTCTTGCGCAGCTGCCGGAGCGCGTAGCGAACATCTTGGAGTAGTCCATTCATAGATTCGTTTACTCGTATCTCAGCGCCACCATGGGATCGACCTTGGCCGCGCGGCGGGCGGGGATGTAGCAAGCGACTAGTGCGACAGCAAAAAGCAGCAGCACCACGCCAGCAAACGTAAAAGCATCGGTCGCGCTTACGCCGAAAAGCAAGCTCGCCATCAGCCGCGTAAGTCCCAACGATGCGAACAAGCCAAGCAGAAGCCCAGTGATGGCCGGCCTCATTCCCTGCAGCACGACCAAACGCAGTATGTCGCCTTGCTGTGCGCCCAACGCCATGCGCACGCCCATTTCGCGGATTCTCTGCATGACGGCGTAAGACGTGACCCCATAGATTCCAATTGCAGCCAACACGAGCGCTAGAAGTGCAAAAACGTCCAGCGTGAGGAAAGCGACACGATGCGCCGATGTGATGCCGGAAATGATCTCGTCCATAGACCTAACGTTGAAAATCGGCTGGTCTTTATCGACAGGCCAAATGGCGCCCTTGATCGCGGGCAGAATCGAAGATGGGGGCAGGGCGGTACGCACCACCAGGCTCATGGCCTGGTCAGGGCTTTGCAACGAAGGGAAATAAATCGTGGGCCGCGGTTGCTGGTTGAGGCCCGTATCGAGAACCGCGCCAGCCACGCCGACAATTTCTCGCTCCGGCCGCGTCGCATCCGGAATCCGAAGATGCTTCCCGACGGGATCTTGACCTCCGAAAAAGTGATGCGCGAATGTCGCATCAATGATCACAACCCGCGGGTTGTCAAGGTCGTCATGGTCTGTGAAGTTGCGGCCTTCGAGCAGCGGAATTCCCATGGTGCGAAAATAATCTGGCGTAACATCCCTGAAATCGGCCGCCAGGTGCTGAGCCATGGATAAGGACGGCTCCTCTTGAATCACGAACTGTCCCATGTCCATGTCGTCTTGGCTGAGAGGAACAATCTCCGTAAACGCCGCCGACTGAACACCAGGCACGGCCTTAACGTTGCTCAAGAATCTCTGAAAGGTCGCAGCCTGCTGGCGTGGTTCCTTGTAAGGCGAATTCTTCGCATCGTTGGGAAGTTTGATCCTCGCGGTCAAAAGATGATCAGTGTTGAAGCCCGGGGTGGTCTGCAAAAGGCGGGTGAAACTTTGCACCATCAACCCAGCACCGGCGACCAGGACAAAGGCCAAGGCGCTCTCCGCAATCACCAAGGTGGCGTGCATTCGATTTCCTCGCGGATCCGAAAGCGCCCCTCTGCCAGCCTCTTTCAGCGCGTCGTTGACGTTGACGCTCAGGCTCTGAACCATGGGAAACAAACTGAACAGTACGCCAGTCAGCAGCGAAATCAACAGCGCATAGACAAGCATCTCGGTATCGAGGTAGATTCTTGGAAGGGATACATAGTCGGCCGCGTTCGGAACCGGGATTCGATCGGGGACAAACCGCATCAAAGCATCGGCGGCGCACACCGCCACAAACAATCCGGCAGCGCCTCCAATCAGTGTTAGGACTGCGCCCTCGACCAGGAGTTGTTGCATCAATCGTCCACGGCCGGCTCCCAGTGCGATCCGGGAGGCGAATTCCCGTCGACGCCCAACAGCCCGCGACAAAAGAAGATTCGCCACGTTCGCGCAAACGATCAGCAACACGCATCCCACTCCAACAAGAAGCAGCAAGAGCGCTGGACGGATGTACTCGGTCCTCGCCGATTCCAGCGGCACCAGCAGCGTGCCATAATCCCTTCGACCAGGCCGCTGACGCGCGATGCCCTGCATGATCACGGCCATTTCCGATGAAGCTTGTTGGAGGGTTACTCCGCGCTTGAGCCGTGCAAAAACTCCCAGGTCAGAGTCCACACGTTTGAGCCAGTCGTTATCGAATGGCACGACGATGTCGGCGGGAAACACTACGGCTAGTTCGGGGGGAAGAACCCCAATGATCGTGTACGGCTCGCCGTTCAGTGTCATGCCTTGGCCGACCGCCGCCGACGAAGACGCATAATGGCGTTGCCAATATCCGTAGGAGAGGATGACCAAGTTGTGCTTGGCCGAAGCCTCATCCAGCCGGAATGTACGCCCTTGAACAGGCCGGATTCCAAAAAACTCACCGAAATTCGTGGTTACACGCAAACCACTCACCTGTTCCGGCTCGCCGGAGCCGGTCACTGTTCCAGTGCCATGTTCGAAGAGAAAAAGATCCTCAAAGGATCGGCTTTGTTCTTTCCAATCCAGGTAGTCTTGGCCTGCAGGGCCAATGCGGCTCCAACCGTTCTTGAGATTGTTGATCCAAATCACGACGAGGCGGTTCGTGGCTCTCACCGGCAATTGCCGAAACAAGACGGCATTGGCTAAACCAAAGATGGCGACATTCGCTCCGATCCCCAGCGCAAGCGTGATGACGGCGACTACCGTGAACCCTGGGTTCTTGCGCAACTGCCGCAGCGCGTAGCGAAGGTCTTGGAATAATCCGTTCATGCCTGCACTTCCGCCATCAGCTTCTTCAGTTCTTCTTCCGCGACGACCTTGCCGTCGAAAAGATGGACTTCGCGTTGCGCATGCTTGGCGAAGCGCGGATCGTGCGTCACCATGCAGATGGTTGCCCCATCGCTATGCAACTTCCCCAGCAGTTCCATGACAGCTTCGCCGTTGCGCGAGTCCAGGTTGCCGGTAGGCTCGTCAGCGAGCAGAATCGAAGGATGACCAGCCAGCGCCCGGGCGACGGCGACGCGCTGCTGCTGGCCGCCTGAGAGCTGCGAAGGGTAGTGTTTCAGACGGTGCGCCATCCCCACCCGCTCCAGGGCTTCCATCACTCGTTTCTTGCGATCGGCGGATGGCATCCGTTGCCGGTACGTCAAAGGCAGTTCCACGTTCTCGTAAACCGTCAGGTCACCAATTAGGTTGAAACTCTGGAAGATGAACCCGATTTCCTGGTTGCGGATCCGGGCTCGCTCGGCAAAATCCAGGTTCTCAACCGGCTTGCCATTCAGTTGATATTTCCCGGCCGTGGGCGTGTCGAGCAGGCCGATGATCGACAGGAGTGTCGACTTCCCGCAGCCCGACGGGCCTGACATCGCCACGTATTCGCCTTTGTTTACGGAGAGGTGCACGCCAGAAAGGGCGTGGGTCTCGATTTCGTCAGTGTAAAAAACCTTAGTCAGATCAGTGATTTGGATCAGCGGTTGACCAGCATCTGTCATAAGTTCTCTGCCTCTAACTTTTCTCTCTTGAGTTTTAATCTTGCAGCCGAATGCGATCTGTGTTGTCCCAGCGCGACATGTCGGAAAGTACGACGGTATCGCCTTCGTGTAGTCCATCCAGAACCTGGATCGAATTCACCGAAGCGCGTCCTACTTTGACTGAAACGCGAATCGCATCGTGTCCGTTCCCATCGAGTTTGAAAAGGCTGATCGTGCTGTTTTCCTGGCCGAACGCCGGGCGCCCCACGTATAAAACGTTATCCAGGCGCTCAAGGTCAATCGTGCCGTCCACGCTCAGATCTGGCCGGGCGCCCTTGGGTAGTTCGCCTGTCAGTTTGACATCCACCGTGACGGTTCCGTTTTGTACTGCCGGATCAACACGCATCACAGTGCCGGAAATGACACCGTTATGGGTATCTATCGCTGCCGGCTCGCCAATCTGCACGTCGCGCGCCTGCGTCTCGGCTACCTTCACTTCAGCCATTAGGTGATTGGGTTGCACCACCTTGGCCAGCATCGTGCCGGGAGAAACATGCTCCCCAACGTGCAACGGCAGCTCAACCAGAACGCCGTCGATTCCGGCACGAACTTTCAGAGCGTCGAGTTGTTTCTTCTTCAAGTCGGCCAGAACGCGCATCTGGTCCACCTTCGCTTGCTGTTCGGCAAGTTGCGAATCGATCGCCTTCTGGCTACTTGCCAAGCTCTGCTCTTCGAGACTGTTGCGGGTGGTGAGTTCATCCGCCTTGCCTTTCGAAGCTTTGTAGGCAAGGCCCGAGATCACGCCGAGATCGTAAAGCGCCTTATCGGTCTGCGCTTGCAGTTGCGCCTGGTTGTAATCCGCTGTGACAGTGGCCGCGCCCGCTTTCTGATTCATGAAATCACTTTCGAGCTTCATCCGTTGACTTTGGTACTCTGCCTCGGCGGCTTTCCACTGGAGTTGGGCGTCCACCGCTGCCTGCTCGACTTGCGGATTACTCATCTCCAAAAGGATGGTGTCGGCCTTGACCAGCGAGCCGGGCAACATGCGAATGCGCAACACCGTGGCTTCCGTTTCGGCGGGAATTTGCAGGACTGATTCTTGCGAGGGCACGAGCGACCCAATCCCGTGCACCTGTCTCAGCATTGAGCCCCGCTTCACGGAATCGGTCCATACTGTGCCCCGTTCCACAGTCGGCGCCGCGGGTTTCAAGCGGTACACCGCCGCCGTCAGAAGCGCGACAACGACAACGACCACGGCCAAGACAGCGATCTGACGCCGGCGCTTGCGCTGCTTAAACTCGGGACGGGCGATATCCATCGCAGAAACAGTTGGCAACTTCTACACCAATCCTGCGTTCCAGGCAACTCATTGAAATCGAACATGATAAGGTCAATGTGATGCCTTTGATTAGCGCAGTAAGTGTCCGGATGAAGATTTCGACTGTCCATTGCCGGACAGTTCGGACGAACGGCGGTTCTTTGTGGAGATGTACCCCGGGCGTGCAGCACCTCTGCTCGCAAAGCAGAATCCGGAAACATTGTTTGAGGCGCGTTGGCACCCGTAAACAATGTTGCAATGATAGGCGCGTGAGAGCGCAATTGCTCCCTTGGCGCAAACCGTGGTCCAGGCAGACACGGACAATCAGTTCGCGATTTCCCCAACAATTCGCCAGCCCAAAACCCTGTACGAACAAACAAAGTTGTCGGCTTGCAGAGTATCGAAATTGCTTTGACGGCCGCCGGAATGTGATGGCGATAGCGTCAATCCGAGCCGCGGGTGTTCTCGTTTACTCGGAAAATGATCTTGATCACATCGATGTCGATATCAATTCCTTGTACCACCGTGCGGATGATTTCTCGCCTTCGTTGCCAGCCCGCACTTCCTAACTCTGGCCCAACTGTTGCTGCTAGCTCGCGAAGGCGGTTCGTCGCAAGTCGAAGGTGTTCCCGCTGATCGAGATCCCCTGCATACGCTTTAATTCTGGTGTCGAGATCAGCGATTCCGCTCTTGGTCCTAGCCATCCGCGACGCAAACTGGAGACTTTGCCAGGCCTGCGTCCCCCTTGACGAGCGCGACTCCAGAGCTGGGTTATCAGTGTGCGCGGGAATCCCGAAGGGACTCAGATTCAGTTCTACTCAGGAAATTTTCTGGATGGAACGATTACGGGAAAAAATGGGCATGTGTACGGGCATCGCTCGGGATTTTGCCTGGACGCGCAACATTTCCCGGATTCACCAAATCACCCGAGTTTCCCCAAGCGGGCCTGCACGAGACCAATCAGGATCGCAGTTCGTTATCGAGTAGCTTGGGTTGCTGAGATCACAAGCGGAGAAGGTCGCCGACTGTGACACTTGAAGGTCCAGTCGCCGTCCCTGTGATCGTAAGCGGCGAGGACAGATTCACCGTTGCCGCGGACTGCCCCTTGGCCGTCTTCTTCTGCTTTGCCCTCCACCCAACCTCGCCGCTACTCATGGACCGGCATCGCAGAAGAATCCGTCTTGTCTGTGCCGGCCGATTCCAGCCCCTGGCGTTTCAATGGTTTCCACGCCACGTCCCCCTGCAGGTACTGCCAGAGGCCCTGCAATCGCCAGAACATGTTTAGCTGTCGATATGGAAAGTGCTCAACGAAGCAATAGCTGACTAACCGTGCTACGTCCTGCCAATCGTTGTACCGTTTGTACGTCAGTTCCTCCTGCAATACAGAACCAATGGAGATGACGGTTGCGAATGCGTACCCGAAGAACAGAAACTGCAGGAAGAATTCGCGGCTAAGGACGCCGAACCACGCCGCCAGGGCGATAGTAACGATACCCGCCAATTCGATGACTGGCGACAATAGCTCGAACACCCACAAGTACGGGAGCGCCAGAAATCCAATGCGTCCATAGCGCGAGCGAAAGAGCATGTCCCTGTTGGGCCACAAAACATCCAGCAGCCCCTTCTGCCACCGGGCGCGCTGTCGGCCGAGTGATCGCAGGTCTGAGGGCACTTCGGTCCAGCAAACCGGGTCAGGAACAAATTCGATCTTGTAGTCCGCTCGAGTGTCCCTAAGGTGACGGTGTAAGCGCGCGACTAGATCAAAGTCTTCACCGATTGACCGGGATCGATAGCCTCCTACGGCGCGCACTAAGTCCGTTCTGAAGACTCCAAAGGCACCGGAAATAATCATCAACATATTTCCTCGCGCCCAGGCTTCTCTTCCGATTAAGAAAGCGCGCAGATATTCGACTACCTGGATCGCCTCGATGTTCCTTCTCGGGAGCCGTATCCGGCTTACGCGTCCTCCCTCGACCTTCGCGCCATTTAGCACACGAACAATCCCGCCAGCCGATACGACCCGCTTTGGATCCGTAAGCACGGGCACCATGATCCGCATCAACGCGTCGCGTTCGAGCACCGAGTCAGCATCGACCACACATACGTACGGTGACGTGGCTGCGTTCAATCCGGCATTTACGGCATCTGCCTTGGAGCCGCCCGGCTCTTTGTCGACCACCATAAGCCGCGGGTCCACGTCGCTGCGGTATAAGCCTCGCACGAGTGCGCTCTGCACTTGCTGGATATACACTGCCCGTATCGGCCTCAAACGAAAGCTCTGTCGGATGGTTTGGAACGTGCGATCCGTGGAACCGTCATTGATGACGATCAGTTCGAGCTCCGGATAGTCCAAATCGAGCAAATTTCGCACCGCTACGCAAATAGATTTTTCTTCGTTGTGTGCGGGTGCCAGGATCGTGATTGGAGGTGCCAGGGGAGTCTGTTTGATTGAGCTCGGGCTGGTGCTTTCCAGACGGCGTTGATGGGCTACCGTCCCCTTAAGCGCTATGATGAGCATTGTCAAGTACGCGAGATTACAGACCAGGTAGTAGTAGAAAAGAGTCTGATTTGCAAGTTCCAGAAAGTGCGTCATGGTCGTGAGGCTGCAGGCTGAGCCATTTCTTGCGGGACGAGCTGTTCAGCAGGCAGCCTCCCTGTGCGAAGCACTTCAAGCAGAATCCTCTGAGTTCTCTGGCTGACGTCTCGACTGGCCTCCAGTTCTGCCTCCACGACCCGCTGCAAACCGGCGTTATCGACTGCCGCCAAGTAGGCGTGTAACCCGTACCGGTCGTGAGACGCTACCACTCGTTCGAAAATGGGGATCCTCCCATCCTTGAAATCGACGAGTGCCTCTGCCGCCCGCAGACGTACCAACCGGTGCGAATCGCCCAGGCTGCGCAACAACGGGAGGATCGCACCTTGATGGCGCAATTCCCCTAAACTGACCACCGCACGTAGACGCACAAACCATACCGAGTCCTCGGCTAGTTGCCTCAGAGCGTCGATGGCTAGGCGAGGCTCGGCGTGCGCGAGAGCCCGCGCAGCAGCTGCGCGCAGTTCTGCTAGATCATCGTCTACAAACCGCAACAGGTCTTTCCCGAGCGATGCGGTGGCCACTTCGCCGAGGACTCGAGCCAGGACTTCGCGGGTGGCTATTTCCGCATGTTGGAGATAGGGTAGTAACATCTGCGGACGTTCGGCACAGCACTGGATCAAGGCACTCTGTAATGGTAGCGCTGGCACTTGAAGTCCTTCCTCAGCTACCCAGTTCAAAATCTCCTGTGCGGCTTCCGGTGAGGCCATCCGCTCTAAGCCGCGCAGCGCCGCCAGCCGGGTTTCCCGAGCGCGATCCCGCAATCCTTCGGATAAGGCTGGAATACCTTCCGGCGCCCGCGTTCGGCCGAGTGCTACCAATGCCCGATGCCGCCGCCATCCGAGATGGTGCCGCGCCTCAAAAATGCGCTTTTCGATCAATCCGGTTGCCCGTAAGAACTGCAAGAGGCGCGCCGATTCTTCCAGCGTAGCCGACTCGAATTTATCAAGCGCAATCGCCTCCACAATCCGTCGATCGAACGGTCTCGTACGCCAAGTCTCGCAGGGGATCTCGCCCGAAATGAGCGCGTCCCACTTCTGACGGAGCGTGAATACCCTCGCATCGCGTTTCGCGAAATACCATTTGCGATAAGTTCGCCGAAGCAGAATGAATCCAAGCAGCGAAACATCCGCGAGGACGGCGGCGAGGATGGCCTTGAGGACGAGAGCCGCTGGACCTAGTCTTCGGAATGTCTCAAAAGCGGATTCCATATGTAAAGCCGAAACTGGTCTCATTCCGGTCTTGCGTTCGTCTCTGATACGCCGCGACTCCGGTCACGTCCTGGCGTGCCGTCATTTGAAACCGCAAACCACCGCCGTAGGTCTGCGAGGAGAAACGGCCGATCTGGCCCACCTGGGCGAAGTCCTCTGTGCCCACGGCGAAAAACAGACTTCCTCCAAGCCGCCGCCCGGCATCATTGCCGGCGATCGGAAAACCCATTCTGGTTACCCCCGAAGGACGCCATTCCGTTCCCGTGCCGGTGAAATGGCTTCGCGCCTCGATCAGTCCCAAAGACCATGTCCAATCGCGGGGTAGGTAGAAGATTCCCATCTCGTTCATCGTGAGAATCCGCGCGGTGCTGTACCAATACCAGTGTTGTCCGTAGACGGTCTCCAAACCACGTACCCACCCATGGGGACCGAGCTTCCAGCCTTGGTCGTAGTCAAGAAACGCTTCATCTCTTGGAATGACCCCATTGTCATTTGCGGTCGTCCCGCCCACCTCAAGCGCACCCAACCTAGGCAACTTTCCGGTTACACTCGCACTGAACTTCTCCGCGTCCTTCCCCGCCCACCGATAGAAGCGCCCAGCTATGGTTGTCCTCCAGCAGGGTGTCCACTGGGAAGCAATGCTCGTTCCTTGGTCATTATTAGGCTGGGTAAAGCTGAACAGATCGGTATCTGTCCCCAACCGCAAAGTGTGCTTCGGCTCGCTTTGTAAAGAGCGCAGGCCCGTCCGCGCTTCGTCGTCTGCTGGATCCAGGTCCTGTGCCCTCTGAAACTCCAGCCTTGCTTGGCCAGGATTATGCGCTGCTCGCAGTGCGCGCCCGCGCGCCGCATGGATGTCGGCGCGCTTGGGGTCAAGCGCCAAGGCGCGGTCCAGAGCCGCCATCGCTTCTCCCGCTCGTCCTTCGCGCGCATAGACGCTCGCCAGCCCCATCCAGTTGTCGGCATCTTTGGGGGCGGCGGTGAGGATCTCTCGATACTCATGCTCCGCATCCGCGAGCCGCCCTGACCACAACAGAACGCGCGCGCGCCATTCCCGTACGTCCATGTCTTGTGGGGAGCGGGCAATCTCGTGCTCCACGATCTGCATGGCAGTGCCCCAGTCTTGTTCCTCCGCGCATTTCCGCACCTGTTCTTGCCAGCTCATGGTCGCCTGTTGTGCCCAAACGACAGAGCAGAATATCCAGACCCCTGTCACCACTCTCAGAGTCACAAGGCACATCCCGTGGAACCGCTTAGCCGTATCAACTCCGCCTTTCCGGTACCGAGGATTACGATTGCATAGCCGCTTTTGCCGCGGACAGTCTGCTGACTCACCGAGCCTGGTTCGCATCAGCACCCATATCGAGTTCAAGAAACGTTTACGTGTCCGTATGCTAGGTTGCCGTCGTAGCGCTTGCTCGCAATCCCGGAATGATGCCGGCCCAGTGCATCTCCAAGAGCTTCGAAATAGCGTGGTGGTCAGCCGGCCTGGAAAACAGATAGCCTTGGGCGCATTCGCAGCCGACATCCCTGAGCAGATCCAATTGAACTGGTGTTTCGACCCCTTCGGCGACCACCTTCATGCCGAGATTGTGGGCGAGCATGACGATGACTCGGACGATTTCGTGGGTCTCCTTATCGCTGTCCATGCGGGAAACAAACGTGCGGTCGACCTTCAGCGTATCCACGTGAAAGCCTTGCAGTCGGCTGAGTGAGGAATACCCAGTTCCAAAGTCGTCGATGTCGAGCCTGACGCCAAGCGCCTTCAGCTCCGAAAGTACCCGCGCAGATCTTTCGGCGTCGGCCATCGCGATGGTTTCCGTGATCTCCAACTCAACGCAGCAAGGTTCCACATTGCCTTCCCGGAGGAGTTGCGCAATTTGAGCGGCGACGTCAGCCTGCGCGAATTGTCTTGGGCTGACGTTGATGCTGAGGAATAGAGGCGGGTCCGCGGGGAAACGATGCTGCCATGAGCGAAGCTGCTGGCATGCCTGCGGCAGCATCAGGCGGTTGATGGACAAAATGATGCCAGTTTCATCCGCGACCGGGATGAAATCGTTCGGCAGTACCATTCCTTCGGGACGCTGCCAACGCGCCAGAGCTTCAAATCCGAGGATTCTCCCGTTCTGCAACGACACGATCGGTTGGTAGTAGACTAAAAACTCGCGTCGCTCTATGCCTTTGCGCAAGTCGCTTTCCAGTTGCAGGCGTTTGAGCGCCCCGGTGTGCATCGCGCTGTCGAACACCTCGCAGCGAGCCCTGCCGGCTTGCTTGGCCCGGTACATGGCGATTTCCGCATCACGGAGCACACCTTGGGCTTCGGCGCTCGTATTGCTGCTGAAAGCGATGCCGATACTGCCAGTAACGACGATCTCGTGGCCGTTCAGCGCGAACGGGTCAGCAAGCCTCTCCTGGATGCGATCTGCGATACGGATCGCGTCACTTGGATCGCGCAGTTCTTCTGCAAGCACCACGAACTCGTCTCCTCCGGGGCGGGCCAGCGTGTTCTCGCCACAGGGAATCCGGCAATCATCGTCTTGTCGCGGGCGCGATACGGTATCCACACGGCGGAGGCAGGCGGTGAGGCGCTGGGCAATTTGTACGAGCAGAGCATCGCCCACCGAAGGGCCGAGGCTGTCGTTGATAACCTTAAATCCGTCAATATCGATGAATAAGAGGGCAAACTTGAAATCGGGATGCCGGCCGGAGACGGCCAGCGCACGCCCGAGACGATCCAGCAGAAGCGTGCGATTGGGAAGGTTGGTCAGGCTATCGTGGAAGGCGTTGTGCGCCAATGTTTCCTCGGCGCGCTTACGCTCTGTAATATCTCGATTCACGACCACGAGGCCTTCGGTTTTCCCCTGGGGACTATGGATGACGCTGGCTGTCGACTCCAAGACGCGCCAGGAGCCGTCTTTGTGACGCACCCGATATTCGAGCCGTTCCCCCTGGCCCGTGACCCGGGCTTTCTCAGCCGCCTCGACAACTCGGGCACGGTCGTCGGGATGAATCTGTTCCGCGGGAGATGTCACGGCCAGCTCGTCCGGGCTATAGCCAAGGATCTTTTCGTATGCTGGGCTGTTATAGAGACGCCGCCCTTCGCTGTCGATGACAGCGATCATATCCGCTGCGTTCTCGCTGATGAGTTGGAACAGCTTGTCGCGCTCGGCGAGCCGGCGGCGCAACCGTTGGAGCTGCAAGTGCTGATAGAGCGTGTAGATGTCGAACATCAGGACGAGAGCGGTGAGCCCGCGAACCCACTCTCTGAGATTTAGCGAATAAGATGCATCGCAGTATGGATACGAAGCCGGAAACGTCAATGCCAGGACAACCAGCGTCAGGAGCAGAGTGACCAGGACCGCGAATGCCCACAGCCACCACTCGCGACCCTCTAGTTGACGCGCATGGGGTAGAAGGCCTTTAGCGCCAGCCGGATTTTCCGGTTTGCGGTTCACGTCGCCGAGCTTGCTCGCCTTTCCGGAATTACACAGCCTTTCAGCCTCGCCCCGGAGCGGTCTAATCAGCGCTCGACAAAACCAACTCGCATAAGCCGAGGAAATTCCCAAGTTGCGCGAGTCGACACGTACCGCGCTCGCGTGGATGGGCCTGCCTCCGTATTGCAGATATCCCACAAGTCGTATGCATGTTGGTTGCCATCTTGGTTAGACGTAACTCCCGCCGTTTCTTAACATTGTTGCCGGGATAGGAGAGAATGTGTCCCGAAGACGAATATGTCCCGCTTTAGGACACTGGCGATTTGCGAGGTATCACTGTTAGAAGGATGGCTCTGGCGGGCTTGCGCGGGCCGCTCACTGAAGATAGGCATGTTTCGGCTTTATGGGCGAGAGCCGAATGACCATGCACTGCACATCGATTATTCGCAGCGGTCGTGGGTGGGCAGCGGCGTTACGGTTGACGGCAGGAAACAACCTCTCAGTTACCCGGGCGCGGACTATCCGAAGAGGCTCCCTCTTAGGCGTTCAACCTCTGCTTGTCATGCTTTGAATTCGGATAACACTCTATAGATTGTAGTGCGACCAACCCCCAAGATTTTCGCCGCCTGTCGTTTGTTTCCACCCACCTGCTCTAATACTCGCATGATGTGGCGTGCCTGGGCTTCCTTCAGGGAAAGAAGTCCGTGATCAACCGGGGAGTAGCTTGGCTGCATTTCGCGCAAAACCTCGGTGAGATCGTCGGTGTCAATGAAGATACCGTTTGCCAAGAGGCAAGCATTCCCAAGCACATTCTCGAGTTCGCGGATGTTTCCCGGCCACGAGTAGGCTGCCATCCGACTCTGGGCCCGCCGCGTTATTCCGACGATAGATTTGTTGTATTCAGTTGCGAATTTCTGTAAAAAATGCCTCTGCAGGAGGGGAAGGTCTTCGCGTCGGCTTTCCAGCCGCGGGAGAGCTATCTCCACCATGGCGAGCCGATAGTAAAGATCTTCACGAAATTCGCCCGTTGTAACCATTGCTCTCAAATCACGGTTCGTGGCTGCTATGACTCTCAGATCCACGGCGCGTTCCGCTGGTGAACCTATCCGCCGCACCTGATGGTCCTGCAGGACTCGGAGTAACTTTGCCTGCGCCGCTGGCGAAAGCTCTCCGATCTCGTCGAGGAATAGGGTGCCGCCGTCGGCCCTTTCGAACAGGCCGGGCCTATCTTGGTATGCGCCTGTGAAAGCGCCTTTCACATACCCGAACAACTCGCTTTCGACCAAGCCTTCCACGAGAGCCGAGCAATTGCATGCTACAAAGCGCTCCTTCGCTGCAGGACTTAATCTATGAAGCGCCCGCGCCACCAGCTCCTTTCCGGTTCCGGTGGCACCGGTCACGAGCGCGGTTTTGAAATGCGGCGCAATCCGCCGAATCTTTGCGAACACCTCCAACATCATCGGACTTCGACTGACAATCCCCTCGAACGTGCAGGCTTCCAGCAACTCCTGGTCCAGGTTCAGCGTTTTCCGACGCGTCTCCGCTTCGGCTCTCAGACCTACAAGCCGATCGCGCAGCCTTCCTTCGTCGATCGGCTTTGTCA
>Ga0187771_10001574_pt1 | contig 15381 bp, 12 predicted proteins | sample 0116_SJ02_MP15_1_FD_133139 | JGI IMG/M metagenome (GOLD analysis project Ga0187771, IMG submission 133139) | Tropical peat soil microbial communities from peatlands in Department of Meta, Colombia - 0116_SJ02_MP15_10_MG | ecosystem: Environmental > Terrestrial > Soil > Wetlands > Peat | place...
GCAAATTCTTCGCTGATTACGGTGAGGGCAAGTTTGCGGTCCGAATCGTCTCAAAGCGGGGATGTGAGAGAATGGCGAAGTTTGCTTGTGAATTTGCTCTGCAGAGAAAGAAGAAGGGTCGTCCTGGCAAGGTAACGTTCGTCCACAAATGGAACGCCTTCCCGGAGTCTGATCGGCTTTTCGAAAGAATAGTAAGAGAAGAGGTAGCGAAACACCCTGAGCTCAGCTATGGCAACTACCTGGTGGATGACATGGCACGGCGACTTCTTCGATACCCGAAGGATTTTGATGTCGTAGTCATCGACAACATGTTTGGGGATATACTTTCTGACGAGGCATCCGAGCTGGTGGGTGGTCTGGGCATAGCCCCCAGTGGTAATGTTGGGGCCAAGGTGCCATACTTCGAATCGATTGCAGGCTCGGCACCAAAGTATGCCGGGAAAAACGTCGTAAACCCGACCGCCACCATCCTCTCGGCTAAACTGATGCTTGACTACTTGGGTATGCACGAGGAGGCGACTGCACTCGAGACAGCTGTGGCAGCGGTATATAGGGAAGGTAAGAGCCTGACCTACGACCAGGGTGGAAAAGCTACCACCACGGAGTGTGCCGAGGCTATCCTGAAGAAGTTAAAATAGAATTTTAGTGGGGAGACCAGCCATGGGGGCAACACTAGCGCAAAAGATTCTCGCCCGGGCTTCTGGTAGAGGTGAGGTGGAACCCGGACAGTACGTAACAGCAAACATAGATCTGGCCATGATGACTGATCAGATGTATGCGGTTTTTAGGATGTTGGTTGAGGCCGGGATAAAAAAGATATGGGACCCGAATAAAGTTGTGTGTCTACTTGACCACTATGCTCCGTCGCCTACGGTAGAGAGTGCGGAGGTTGGCAAAAAGACAAGGGAGGTAGTAAAGGCGTTCAATATAAAGAATTTCTATGGCGAACGAGCGGGAATTGCACATCAAGTCCTACCTGAACGCGGATGGATCGTACCGGGCGAGTTAATCGTGGCTACTGATTCGCATACTACCACCTATGGCGCCTTTGGTGCAGCCGGAACAGGGATTGGCGTTTCTGAGATGGCCTATGTCCTTACCACGGGTACGCTGTGGTTCAAGGTACCGGAAACGATAAAATTTCATATGGTGGGAAAGCTTGAGCCCGGGGTGATGTCTAAAGACCTCATTTTATACATTGCCGGGAAATACTCCGCCGAAGTTGCGCAGTATAAATCTGTGGAGTTTACCGGGCCAGTAGCTCAAGAGATGAGCCTTGCCAGCCGGATGACCATGAGCAATATGGCGGTGGAAATTGGTGCAAAGTTCGGTTTTTTTGAGCCTGACGAGAAGGTGACCCAATATTTAACCCACAGAACGGATAAATCCTTTGATCTTTTGAAGGCGGATGAGGAGGCCATTTACGAAAGAATTTACGAGATAGATGTTTCCGCTTTGGAGCCGCAGGTCGCCGTTCCTTTTGCTGTTGACAATGTGAAATCCATCTCTGAAGTGGGTGAGGTTAGAGTGGATCAGGCGGTTTTGGGGTCATGTACCAATGGCAGGTTAGAAGATCTAAGGATAGCTGCCAAGATTCTCGAAGGCAGGGAAGTTCACCCGGATACGAGACTACTCGTCATCCCCGCCTCAGCCGAAGTGTATAAGGAAGCGGTCAAGGAGGGGATACTTTCTGTCTTAATTGAGGCAGGAGGGGTTATTTGTAACCCGGGATGCGGTCCGTGTTTCGGGGCTCATATGGGGCTCTTGGCTTCCGGAGAGACATGCGTTGCTTCCATCAATAGGAACTTCAAGGGAAGGATGGGGAGCCCTGAGTCCAAGGTATATCTGGCCTCTCCGGCAACAGTTGCCGCTTCAGCAATTGAAGGGAAGATAGCCGACCCAAGAAATTATTGAGGAGGATTTCGGTGAAGGGGAAAGTGTGGAAGTTCGGTGATAATGTGGATACGGATGCGATCACTCCAGGCAAGTATCTGGGCGGTTCTCAATCAGAATTAAAGAAGCACATTTTGGAGGTCGTAAACCCAAGATTTCCTCAGGAAGTAAAACCGGGCGACATGATTGTTGCTGGCAGCAACTTTGGCTGCGGCTCAAGCCGGGAAAGTGCTCCAGTTGCCCTCAAAGCCATTGGTATTGGAGCGATCGTGGCCGAGTCCTTTGCCCGTATCTTTTTCAGGAACGCAATCGCTATTGGTTTGCCTATTCTCACTTGTCCTGATGTCTCTTTGTCATTTGCCGACGGAGATGAAATGGAGCTTGACCTGGCCACGGCGAAGATAACCAATGTCACTCAGAGAAAGATCCTTCACGCTCAGCCCCTCCCCGAGCAAATGCTTCAGGTATTATCTCGGGGGGGGATTGTACCTTTGCTCAGGGAGATAGGCTCCAAGGGTACCGAGTAGAAAGATAATAAATACTACTTTTTGACTAGCAAAGAAAGTAGAGTGGCCTTCCCGAATTGTCACTTCGGTTATGCCCCTATTCTCCTCTCTATTGTGAAGAAGTATGGGAGCATAAGAGTTAAAACATATACGAAGAAATTGCCGTAAATAATTTGGGTTAACTAATACAAACGCAATAACCAAGTTGTCATTCCGAGGAGTGGAGGGACGAATCAATCCCTTGAAAAATGAGATTACTATGCCCTTTGGGCTCGCAATAACATGTAAAGGAATTTAATGCGCTTGTATTAAGAAAAGGGACCGAGCTATGATCGAATTAAAGGGATGTCAGGAGCTTGAAACCAAAGTCATCAAGGAGGGCCTTTGTTCACTGTGTGGAGCTTGTGTTGGGATGTGCCCTTACCTAATGGTCTATCAGGGAAGAATTGTATTAAGAGATATCTGTACGATATCTCAGGGCCGTTGTACTGCATTCTGTCCTAAAATTTCAGTCGATTTAGAGAGCTTAAGCCAAGAAATTTTTAGTGCTCCATATACTTGGGATGAATTGGGAATGGTGCAGAAGGTATTCATGGCTCGGTCTGCTGATGCTACAGTTAGGGCAAAGGCCCAGGATGCTGGTGTAGTTACTGCGCTCACCGTTTTCGGTCTCGAACAAGGGTTCATTGATTCTGCGGTATTGACACTTTTTAAGGATAAGTCATTGCCTAAAGGGGTCATAGCCTCAAGTAGACAGAAGGTATTGGAATGTACTGGCTCAAGCTATATGGGTGCACCTACTATAGAAGCTTTCAATCGAGCGACCCAGGACGATGGTTGCAAGAATATAGGTGTGATTGGCACACCCTGTCAGGTGCTGGCTTTGGCAAGAATGCGGGCAGCGCCGGCAGAGATGTGTAAAAATATGGATAGGCTTAAATTAGTAGTAGGGCTCTTTTGTACCTGGGCTCTTTCCTATGTTGATTTTGCTCAATTCCTCGAGAGGGAAGTTCCAGGTCATATAGTTAAGTATGACGTTCCTCCACATCCAGCGAATGTTTTGATTGCCTATACTGAAAAAGAGCGTATTGATATTCCTCTTGAGAAGGTCTTGCCTTTTGTTAAGCCTGCTTGTTCAATGTGCTCTGATTTGACTGCTGAATTTGCCGATATTTCAGTGGGGAGCGGTCGCAGGGAGGTGTTGGATTGGAATACAGTCATTGTGCGTACAGAGAGGGGCATGAGATTAATTGATGCTGCCATAAAAAAAGGTGTTATTGAGACAAGGGATATACCAGATGAAAATTTGAGTCGTCTTAAATCAGCAAGTGCTAACAAGAAGAAGAGGGCGTTGAAAAATATCATCCAAAAGACAGGTTCTCCGGATAACCTTTTATACCTAAAAACTCGAGCCGAAATGGTAAAGCCATTTTTAGAGGAGTGGGAACGAGAGGGAATTAAAGATGCTTAATATAGCAGTAGACGAACCGAACACCACACAATTACTCATGGGTAATGAAGCCATTGCCCGAGGAGCTTTGGAAGCAGAGGTAGGCGTTGCCACTGCCTACCCTGGCACTCCATCATCAGAGATCATTGGAACATTGGCTGCGGTGGCCAAGGAGTTCAACATATATGCTGAATGGTCAGTCAATGAAAAGGTAGCCTTAGAAGTGGCTGCTGCTGCATCGTTCTCTGGGGTGCGGGCGATAACAGCCATGAAACAACTTGGTATTAACGTGGCATTCGATTTCTTGGCCAATTTGAGCCTTCCAGGAACGAAAAGTGGACTTTTACTGGTAGTCTGCGATGATCCGGGCGCCATATCCAGCACCAACGAACAGGATTCACGGCATATTGCAAAAATTTTAGATTTGCCCCTTCTGGAGCCAGCCACCCCCCAAGAAGCAAAGGAGATGACCAAATGGGGTTTTGAACTCTCAGAGAAGATATCCAATGTTTGTCTCATGAGGAGCGTAACGAGAATCTCACACGCAAGAGGTAATGTGGTATTAGGCCAGCTAAGAAGGATGAGCAACAAGGCTCACTTTGATACCTCGCGAAAACCATATACGACTATTGGCTTTGGTGAAGGGGCGCCACGATATCACCAGGCACTACACCAGAATCTTATTAAAATTAGAGAGCTATATGAGTCATCACCATTTAATTGGTATATTGGTCCAGAAAGGCCTGAGCTATTGATTATTACTTGTGGTAGCGGCTGGCTTTACTCCCTCGAAGCAATAGAAATACTCTCTTTAAAGGATTCCGTCGGGATTCTTAAGCTGGGAACAACTTGGCCTTTACCTGATGAGCTGGTAAGTCAGTATATGCTGAAGGCTGAAAAGGTGCTGATAGTGGAAGAGACAGATGCATTTCTCGAAGGAAATTTAAAAGAGCTGGCTTCGGAGATAAAACCTGGCCGCACCTGGACCTTCTATGGCAAAACCTCTGGCCACATTCCATTCTTTGGTGAGATCAACCCAGACATCGTCATCAATGCAGTAGCTAATGCCTTTGGTCTGAAATATATTTCGAGAGATCCAGAATATCATCAAAAATCTCAAGAAATGGTTAAGAAATATGTTCCTCCAAGAGGGGTACAATTCTGTGCCGGTTGTCCTCATAGATCGATATTCTGGGCGATAAAGGATGCCTTAAGGTTAGACGGCCGCGAGGGTGTTGTAACCGGAGATATTGGCTGTTATGGAAGCGCAATAGGTCCAACTGGCTTCTACCAGCTTAAAACCATGCATAGCATGGGCTCCGGCACTGGTGTGGCGTTGGGTTTGGGTAAGCTTGGGCAATTTGGGTTTAATCAGCCAGTCTTAGCCCCCTGTGGTGATTCCACCTTTTTCCATGCTGCTATCCCGGCCCTTCTTGATGGCATTCATAATCAGTCAAATTTCATCTTTATTTTTTTGGATAACGGTGGTACGGCGATGACCGGGTTTCAACCGCACCCTGGGATCAATAGAAATGCGATGGGTGAGCCAGCACGTGCAATAGATTTCAAGAGCTTATGTGAGGGTTTAGGTGCGCCTGTCGAGGTCGTTGACTCCTATGATATAAAGGCTATTACGCAGAAATTACTGGATATGCTACAAGATGAGGGCGGAACAAAGGTGTTAGTTTGCCGAAGGGAATGTGCTCTGATAAGGGCAAGGCGGAAGAAACCACTTTATAAAGTTCATCTTGTTAGCGACAAGTGCATGGGTGAAGCTTGCGGTTGTGATAGATTCTGTATTCGGGTCTTTAAATGTCCGGGTTTAATATGGGATAGAGATGCTAGAAAGGCTAAGATAGACGAGGCTATCTGTGATGGCTGTGGGGTGTGTGTGGACATATGCCCTCACTCAGCCATAGTAAGGGAGGCTAACTAATGAGTCTTCAACATAAAGATCCTTTGAACTTAATTATCACCGGCGTGGGTGGCCAGGGGAATGTTTTAATTTCAAGATTGATTGGGCAGTCAATGGTGGATTCTGGTCTACAAGTGACTGTTGGTGAAACCTACGGCGCTTCACAAAGAGGAGGCTCAGTGGCCAGCCACGTCAGGATCTCTAAGGATATTCAGTATGGCTCTATAACTCCGGAGGGCCATGCAGATGTGATATTGGGTCTGGAGCCTATGGAGTCATTACGGATTCTGGGGTTATACGGCAGTCCAAAGACATTTGTTGTTACTAATATCAGGCCATTTTACCCCTTGTCTGTAGCGACTGGGGAGGCCGAGTACCCCACATTGGAAACGACTAAACAGTGTATCAATGAGCTTTCAGCAAAAGCCTGGTATTTAGATGCCTCTGCGATAGCAATAGGCTTAGGGGCGCCACTATTGACGAATATGGTTATGACTGGAGCTATTATCGGTGTCAAGCTATTACCTTTAACCCAAGATATGTTTGAGGGCCAATTAGAGGCAAGCTTCGAGAAAGAAAGTCTTACACTCAACTTACAGGCATTTAGAATGGGTCTTGCCGCGCTACATTAGCAAATCAAAGTCAAGTCCTAAGCTTTTAAGCCATAAATGGATAAAGGGGAGGTGAGGAAGGAAGAAAAAAATGAAGTTGGTTAAAAGAGTGGAGATGAGACTATAAGCAAATAGGCTAAAAAGGTTCTTAATGCAAAAAGGAGGTTAACATGAAAACGACAAGAGACTTGGTTAAGCTATTGATGATGATTTGCCTCGGACTGCTTCTAATCATCCCCCCTGTTCTCGCGGCACCTGCTAAACCTGCACCAGCCTCTAAGCCTGAGATCATACACTGGAAAGGACAAAGTGCTTATGTGGGCGGAGCTTCGGGCGGAGCGGGTCCGTACTTCGCTGACTGGGCAAAGAAGGCCACGAACGGCCGACTCATCATCGATGTAGCCCCTGCCGGTTCAATCGTTCCGGTTTCCGAGATGCTTAAAGCAACCTCCAAAGGAATGCTCGATTTTGCTGGGCAATACTTCGGAGGGTACCACATGGGACAGATGCCTGAAACAGACATCGAGACAGGTTTAACCTTTGCGTGGGAGACGATGGAACAAGCCTGGGATGCTTATTTTAACCGCGGACTCCTTGACGAGATCAGGAAGGTCTATGCAGAACAGAACATCTTCTGGATACCCGCCTTCCCCAATCAAATCCAACAGATTGGAAGCACTTTCCCTATTAACAGCCTGGCGGACATCAAAGGTAAGAAAATTCGGGCGACGGGTATCGTCGCAGAATATGTGAAGCTTCTGGGAGCCAGCCCGGTTTCCATACCCCCTTCGGAAATATATATGGCACTGAAGCTGGGCACAGTAGATGCTGCCATCTTTGGGTTCACGGCATTAGAAGATATGAAGCTAAAGGAGGTATGGAAATATATTATCGTTAACCCAAACTGTAACACCCTTGTCTGTTCTTTTATGATCAATATGACCGCCTTTAATGCTCTGCCCCCGGATATCAAGGAGATACTCGACAAGCAGGCTCCCTATGCCATGTTCGCTGACTCTGTACGTCAGAGATTGTTAATGGATTCTGGTATTGCTAATGCGGTAAAAAATCATGGACTTAAATTGGTTACTTTGTCCGATAAAGAGGCAAATTGGATAAGAAAAGAAGTGATGACGATTGCTTGGGACAAAGTGGCCGCCAAGAGTGCCAGGAATGCAAGGCTGGTAGACTTAGTAAGGAAGCAGATGAGAGAATTGGGTAAGTTAGATTAACGGAGGTTAGAAAAAGGGGACTGACCCAGTCCTCTTCTATTCAAAGGACACATTGCCGTTTCCTGTTTATATTTTATCCTTATTTGAAATGTTACCGGAGGTACAGAATAATGAGTCCTCATTACCTTGAGTGGAAGGTATTTAAGGGTTTCGATTTTGTCGTCAAGGTACTCACTTGGGTTGGCAATATAGCGATCGCGGTCATCACTCTCTTTTTTATGATCGATGTGTGTGGAAGGGCTTTCTTAAGCAAACCTTTGTATGGTAGTAATGAACTCGTTGAGTTAACCATGATCGTTTTGGGCTTCTCAATTATGTATGCAACCAGGACCAGGCAACATGTCAAAATGGACATGCTCAGTCCACGATTATCAAAACGTACTCAGGCAATCTTGATGAGTTTCGGTTCGTTCCTAGAATTTGGGATTAGTGCTGTCGTCGCTTACGAAATTCTTATAAGGGCGCTGCACATGCTGAAGATTCACGAAGTTTCCCCTTTTCTCTCGATTCCGTTGGGACCATTCGTATTGGGACTTGCAATCTCTTTCTTTGTGTCTTGCCTGATATCACTGTTACAAGCGCTTAATCCTCTGGCATCGGAAGAGAAGTCTGAAGGAGGCTCAGCCATATGAATCCCGAATTAATCGGTGCTGTGGGGATAGGTATCATGCTGGTCCTTTTGTTTCTAGATGTACCTGTGTGGATTTCCATGGGTTTGGTGGGTTTTGTTGGCTACGGCCTCATCCATGGCTTCCCGAATGCTCTCAGCATGGTAGGATTATTGCCCGATCCCACGATCGGAGACTATATGCTTTCTGTCTTGCCCCTCTTTCTGCTGATGGGTGAGTTTGCCGATATTTCCGGACTGATGAGGGATGCTTACCGAGCGACGAATACCTGGATGGGGAATCTTCCGGGAGGTCTGGCAATGGCTAGTATTGTGGGAGCCGGCGCTTTTTCCGCAATCAGCGGTTCAAGCATGGCTTGTGCTGCATTAATGGGCCGGGTCGCCTTGCCGCATTTGCTTAACCATAAGTACGACGAAAAACTGTCTGTGGGCGCCCTTTGTGCAGGCGGTACTCTGGGCAACCTGATTCCCCCGGGCATCCTGATTGTTTTTTATTGCATCATGACTTCCACTTCCATAGGGAGCCTTTTTGCAGCCTGTACCATTCCCGGAATTATCCTTACCTTGATGTATTGTATCCAAATTTACATCCAGTGCAAGCGTAATCCGGGGCTGGGCCCTCGCGCAGGCGCCACCACCTGGAGAGAGAAGTTGCTCGGTCTGAAGGACGCAGCGGCATTGGTAATCGTATTCGGGTTAGTGATGGGCGGCATATGGCTCGGGACTTTTACTCCCTCCGAAGCTGCGGCGGTCGGCACCGTGCTCGTCCTTATCTACGCTGTAATTAGGAGAACCGTGAAGGGACAAAACTTGATTCAGGCATTTAAGAACACGCTGGGTACGACAGGCATGGCTTTTGCGATCTTAATCGGCGTCAGGTTTTTTAACTCCTTTATATCGGTGAGCGGCCTAAATGAGGCGTTAGCCACGTGGGTCACGGGACTCCATGTAGCACCTGTCGTCGTGGTAATCGTCGTGATGATCGTATACTCGGTTCTGGGTACTGCCATGGATACCTTATCCATGCTGTTCCTTACAGTTCCCATCTTCGCCAACATGCTCTCGGCGCTCAAAGTGGATCTCATATGGTTTGGAGTCCTTGTAATCACTCAGATGGAGTTTGCAAACATTACGCCGCCCGTCGGCATCAATCTATTCGTCATCGGCGGAATGGCAAAGCCGAGAGGTATTTCTATGGAAACTGTATTCAGGGGTGTGGTGCCGTTCTGTCTGACCATGTTAGTGTTTAACGCTCTTCTGGTTGCCTTCCCGCAAATGGCTATGTGGTTGCCCAATCTCATAAAGGGGTAAAAAATTTTTGGAATGACGGGATAGGTGAGGCACTAGCGTGTCGCGGGATTTCAATACTCATTTGTTTGTCGAATGGGATTCGTAGCTAATTTGCAAATAGAAAAGGGAGGTAAAGAAGGAAAGATGGCAAAATTAAAGATTTATCCCTTACCCTTAATGAAATTGAAGAGTCCTAGGGGCATCTTAACATACTTGGTGAATATGGGAGACGCTGCTGAAACGTATGCCTCCATTTGGTATATCGAAGGCGCAAAAGAGCGCATCTTGATCGATGCTGGAGGGTCTGCGGAAACGATGGTCCGCCGGGGACATTCGGCAGAACACATTGCCTCCCCTGCTGACGCGTTGAAGAGGGTAGGATTCACTCCAGATGAGATCAATATCATCATTTGCACCCATCTCCACAATGACCATATGGAATTAGGGCATCTTTATAAGAATGCCAAATTTATCATTCAAAAGAAAGAACTCGAAGCGAATTTTAATCCCCATCCCCTTGAAGCACCTCGCTGTGTACCAAGGAACCTCCTTGAAAGACTGGACCTCCAGGTGGTTGACGGGGATGCCAAAATTGTAGAAGGAGTGAGGGTATTGTTTACTCCCGGGCATACGAGAGGAGGCCAGTCTGTGGTGGTCGATACAGCAAAAGGCAAGGTTATCGTGAGTGGTCTATGTACCATACGGGATAACTTCGAACCTCCAGAACCGATCGGTAAATTAATGCCTGTCATCCCACCCGGGATCCATTTGGACGCTCGAGAGGCTTTCGATAGCCTCATGAGAATCAAGCAGCAAGCGGATATCGTTGTCCCTTTGCATGATCCTGAGTTTGTTTTGCAGAGCCATATTCCATAAAGGGAACAAGTCTAATCCAGCATTGAGAATCGCCGAACGATTGCGGAGAAGATCATGTCAGAATTTACGAAGATGTTTGAACCAGGAAGAATCGGAAGACTGGAACTGAAGAATCGGATTGTATTCCCCCCGATGATTACTCGTTATATGAGTGAAGATGGGAGTATATCAGGCCGCTTAATCGATTATTATGCTGAAAGGGCAAGAGGAGGCGCAGGTCTCATCGTCATCGAGGCAAGTTATCCTCGCTCAAGCGGCTATCCCGGGCGAATCTACCTGAACGATGATCGATTTGTACCTGGCTTGAGGAGATTGGTGGACGCGGTTCATCGGGGGGGAGCAAGAATCGTTTGCGAAGTGAATCCCTCCAGGGGAAGGGCGGATGAACATGATCCTGCTTCTGCTTCCAATGTTCCACATCCCTACACCGGGGTGATACCTCGATCATTAAGTGTTCCTGAGATTAAGAGATTGGAAGAGGATTTTGGGGAGGGGGTGAGGAGAGTAAAAGAAGCAGGATTCGATAGCGTGATGGTTCATGGGGCGACTGGGTATCTTGTCTCAGAATTCTTATCACCCCTCATCAATAAGAGAACGGATGAGTATGGGGGGGATATCAAGGGGAGAGCAAGACTGGCTCTGGAATTGGTAGAGATAGCAAAGCAGTACGTTGGCCCTGACTACCCCGTTATCTTTAGGTTGATGGCCGATGACAAGATGGAGGGAGGTTTTGGCGTAGAGGATGCGATTGCACTCTGTAGAATGCTTCAGGAAGCCGGTATGGATGCGGTTGATATTACAGCAGGGGCAGCAGAGACTCTGGAGTGGACAGCCCCTCCGATGTACCTGCCTGCGGGGTGTAATGCCGACTTGGCTCAGGCAATCAAGCGGGAGGTGAGCGTACCGGTTTGCGTTGCCGGCAAGATCAACGATCCATATCTGGCCGAGGATATTCTACGAAAAGGTAAGGCTGACTTCGTTGCACTGGGGAGGGCTTTAGTTGCAGATCCCTATTTCCCTAAAAAAGCAATGGAAGGAAAGGTAAGTGATATTCGTAAATGTGTTGCGTGTCAGAGATGCGCTGAGGCGGTTACCATAGAACATATACCCCTGCACTGTACGGTAAACCCTGCTGCGGGAAGAGAGAGAGAATTTGAACCAAAACCCGCAAAAAAGAAGAGAAGAGTTCTTATCATAGGGGGTGGGCCTGGAGGCATGGAGGCAGCCATCATAGCTGCACAGAAGGGCCACCGTGTCACCCTATGGGAGCAAACCGATAGGCTTGGAGGCCAGCTTAATCTGGCCATGATTCCTCCTTACAAGGACGATCTCAATAGCCTCCTTGAGTCTTTGAAGGCACAACTGGAGAGGTGGAAGGTAACCGTGAAATTAAAGAAGAAAGGAACGGTAAATGCAATTAACAAATTTGCTCCGGATATCACCGTCCTCGCTGTAGGCTCGACCGAGGCCGTCCCTGATATCCCGGGCATCAAGGGAGAGAATGTGGTCACCTGCCGGGAGGTTCTATCGGAAGAAAGAGAGACAGGTAATAAAGTTGTAGTCATCGGAGGGGGATCGATTGGATGTGAGACGGCAGATTTTCTTTCTGAAAGGGGGAAGAATGTCATCGTCGTTTTCCCTGAAGCAGCACCTCTGACTCTTACGGTTGTTGATAGGACGATTAAAAAACCCTTATTAGAAAGATTGGAGCAGAAGAAGGTCAAGATTTTGGCAGGGGTAAAAGAGTTTAAGGAGATCACGCCTGAAGGCATAGAGCTGATGGATGGAGGAGGAAATAGACTTTTCTTGGAGGTAGATCACATCGTCTTGGCTACGGGTGCCCGACCTAATAAAAACTTAGCCCAATCACTAAGAGGAAAGGTTCCTAACCTCTTTGAAGTGGGTGATTGTGCAGAGCCACGTCGGCTATTGGAAGCTATTCAAGAAGGAGCAGAGGCAGCCTTGAAAATCTGATAGAGGCAGGCCTCTGTCTCATTCCGGTTACACCCGATAGTTATTTTCGGAAGGCGCAGTTTGAAAGAGCTCAAAAGGGCTTAGAGGAGAGGATTAGACTCGGTCAGCCAATGTTAAATGGTCACCCTAAAGAGCACCTAAAAAGGCCCTTCGAATTATGGAAAAGAGTCTATCCCACCTTTCGTGAAGTAGCATGATTTAAGGACGGGTGATGGCTTTCTTTTAATAGTAAGTGAATAAAGGGAAAAGGAGAAAGGTATGTTAGCACAAGTCTCACTCATTCCTGCCGAATCGAAGAAGCTTATAGCTAAAGCGATAATTAAAATGGAAATCTTCAAGAAGGCCTTGAGGGAAGGCCTGATCCTCTTGCACCCCAGTAGTAGCACTTATTTCATATTTGAGGAAGTTACCGGACGTAAACCTCCTACGAATGTCTGGGTTTGTGGGGCCATCGTGCCTAAAGGGGCTTGTGTTGAGATGGGAACGATGATGGGAGGGCATGTAGGATTTGCTAATGTAGAGCAACGTGACCAAGGCGCCGCTAGACCCGATCCCGGAACTTTCCCTTATTCTTGGGTGTTCAGGAAAGGAGAGTTTTCTCGCCAAGAGCCTTTGAGTGTTCTTTTGGAAGCAATGGGACCTAACGACCTCTATGTTAAAGGAGTCAATGCCCTGGACATAGAAGGTAAAGTAGGAGTTCTTTGGGGAAATTTGGCTGAGGGTGGAACTGCTGCCGTGGTGATGGCTGCCCAACGTCGGAAAGGATTTCATCTTATCTTTCCAACAGGACTAGAGAAACTTATCCCTTTTTCTATAAAGGAGGCTACCAAGGAAGCCAAAAGGTTTGAGTATGATTATTCCATGGGGATGCCCTGTGGATTGCTTCCTTGCGAAGGGATCGTGGTGACAGAGTTAAGGGCGATCGAAATATTAAGCGGAGCCACTGCTATTCCCATTTCAGCAGGAGGGTTAGGAGGAGCTGAAGGAGCCATCACCTTAGTCATAAAAGGGGATAAACAACAGGTCAACCAAGCCATTCAGACCATAGAAGATTCAAAGGGAGCGAGATTACCACAAGTGCGCATCTGCAACTGCAACGATTGTCCCCTTTCCTTGTCCTCTTGTGGTTTTCCCCTCAAAGACAAACCTTGGGTATAAAAATTGGGAGGCAGGGATTTAGAAATGATAGAGTTGAGAGCTTTGAAAAGTAGGGGAAACAACAGAGGATCGATTTAATCTCTTCGTTAGAATCTCTGAAATAGGTTAAAACCTTGACAGAGGTATTAGACGATTAAACGTTAAGAGAAAAATGAGGAAAGGGGGGGTGAAGATGAGAGGGAGAAGTAGTTACATTAAGAAATGTTTAGTTCTGGCATTTGTTGGGATCTTCTGCCTCGGGGTTCTTTCCGAAAAACCCAAAGCCGGAGAGAAATTTCCAGACAAACCAATTAAAATGCTTGTAGGTTTTACTGCAGGGGGGACGGTTGATCTTATGACCCGACTGCTTGGCAGTCTAGCGAGTGAGGATCTTGGACAGCCGGTGGTCGTGGTAAATAAACCAGGTGCTACATCAACTATTGCAGTAGCTGAGGTTGCTACTTCTAAGCCTGACGGTTATATACTGGCGAGTTTCCCCGTGTTAGTCGTTACGTTAACGCCTTATCTTGTCAACGTCAGATTTGATCCAGTGAAGAGTTTCGAACCGCTGGTTGGCTATTGCGCAAACCCCGTTGGACTTTGTGTCCTCCAAAACGCGCCTTGGAAATCTTTGAAAGAGATGATTGAATGGGCTCGGAAAAATCCCGGGGAACTAAGTGTAAGCAGCATGGGTGTAGGCAGTCCTCCGCATATAGGTTTTGAGTGCATCGCAAGGAATGAAAAGATACAATGGAAGCATGTTCCCTATCCAGGAGGTCTTCCTGCAGCCACAGCTTTGCTGGGAGGCCATGTCAAGGCTCACCTTGGCTCAGGCTCCCATCTTCCTTTTTTACAAAGCGGACAGTTTAGGATGCTGGTATCATTTTCATTTACAAGACATCCCAAATATCCTGATGTTCCCACGCTAAAAGAATTGGGTTATGATAATCCGTTCTCACAATATGAAGTGATCGCTGCTCCCAAGGGGGTCCCAGAACCAGTTTTAAAAATACTGGAGGATGCTTTCGGCAAAGCGGCAAGACATGATGCTTTTAAGCAATTTTTAGACCAGATATCTTTCGAACCTGGATATAAAAATAGAGAAGAAATGAGGAGCTTAATTGAAGCAGAATATAAGGCTTCGGGTGAACTTATCAACAAATTGGGTTTGAAGGTTAAATAAATAGGTCCCTCTCTAAAGGGGTTATAGGAGAGGAGGCAGAGAAGAAGAAAAGAAATCCATGCTATCGTGCTCGGCGATGGGTGGTTAAGCGGACGCGTTCATGGTTGAACCGATTCCGAAAGTTGCTGGTTCGATGCGGAAAAACGACTGCCAGTAAGGATTGTTGGAATTAGCATGCGCATTATCCACATTTCGAAGTGTAATAACTATTTACGGATAAGTTCTAACTTAAAGAGAACAAGAAGAAAGGGGGATTTGGAGATGAGAGGGAAAACGAATTTTTTCAAGAAATGTTTGGTTTTGGCATTTGTTGGAATCTTCTGCCTCGGGATTCTTTCCGAAAAGCTCATGGCCGCAGAGAAGTTTCCAGAGAAACCAATTAAAATTCTTGTAGGTTTTAGTGCAGGGGGGACAGTGGATCTTCAGACTCGAATGCTTGTCAGTTTAGTGAGCGAAGATCTTGGACAGCCTGTGATTGTGATTAATAAACCAGGGGCTGCCTCAACGATTGCTGCAGCTGAAGTTGCTTCTTCTAAACCTGATGGCTATACATTGATAAGTTTCCCCATTTTAGCGGTTACGTTGACGCCTTTTTTTGTTAAGATTAAGTATGATCCACTGAAGAGTTTCGAACCACTGGGAGCCTGCTCAGCACACCCCTACGGAATTTGTGTCCGTAACGACGC
>Ga0187771_10001576_pt1 | contig 15373 bp, 18 predicted proteins | sample 0116_SJ02_MP15_1_FD_133139 | JGI IMG/M metagenome (GOLD analysis project Ga0187771, IMG submission 133139) | Tropical peat soil microbial communities from peatlands in Department of Meta, Colombia - 0116_SJ02_MP15_10_MG | ecosystem: Environmental > Terrestrial > Soil > Wetlands > Peat | place...
ATGAAGGGAGGAGCGAAAGGTTATCACACGCTTGGAATTTCCCGGCCCCCATGGTTTTCTCCTCAATGTTGGAAAGTAGGGTCGTGGGGGCGGGTGCAAATTGAGCACAATGTCGCCCAACGCGACCGACTACGTAATCGCAATATCCGATGAGCAGGAAGCGTTTAGGAAGGCGGTGAGGGAGTTCGCCGAGAAGGAACTCGCCCCAGTCGCCCAGAAGATAGACCGCGAGAACCAGATGGACATGGGCCTGGTGAAGAGGGCAGCTGAACTGGGCCTCTTCGGTGTCCCGTTCCCCGAGGAGTATGGAGGCGGAGGGGGCGACGACCTCTCTCTGGTCATCGCGACCGAAGAGTTAGCGAGGTTCTCGGCCGCCTTCTCGGCGGTTGTCGGGGCAACCTACCTCGTTTCAACACCGATATTCATCTTCGGCAACGAGGAGCAGAAGAAGAAGTTCCTTCCCCCGATCGCAAGGGGGGAGAGGATAGCAGCCCATGCCATGACCGAGCCCGGCACCGGGTCGGACGTGGCAGCCATCACCAGCACCGCAACCAAGAGCGGAGACAAGTACATCATCAACGGCAAGAAGATGTTCATCACCAACGGCGACAAGGCGGAGACCTTCCTCATCTTCGCCAGAACTAGCCCCAAGGAGGAGGGGAAAAGGCATCGGGGCGTGACCGCGTTCATAGCGGAGAAGGGGATGCCGGGCCTTATCGTAGGGCAGCGCACAGATGTCATAGGCCTTCGAGGGGACCAGCCGGTGGAACTCGTATTCGAGAACCTCGAGGTCCCCGAGAGCAACGTCCTCGGAGAGGTGGGGCGGGGGGTGAACATCGCCCTCAACACCTACGACCACGGCCGGGTCGGTGTCGCAGCCCAGGGGACAGGCCTGGCCCAGGCAGCTCTGGAGGCTGCCCTGAACTACTCGACCCAAAGGCAAACCTTCGATCAGTACCTCCTCAGCTACCAGCAGGTCCAGTTCAAGATAGCCGAGATGACTGCAGCGGTTCACGCGTCCAGGCTGCTCACCTACTGGGCCGCGACGTTGACCAAGAAGGGGAAGGACTTCATCAAGGCGTCGTCGATTGCCAAGATCACCGCGACCGAGGCCGCCGAGAAGAATGCCCACATGGCCATGATGATAATGGGGGCCTACGGTGTTTCCACTGACATGAACGTCGAGCGGATACTACGCGACTCCCAGATCATAAAGACCTACGAAGGGGCGAACGACATTCAGCGCCTGGTCATAATGAAGGAAGTGGCCAAGGAAATGGGGGTCCTGGGCTAGGCCCGCGCTTTGACGAGGGGTTCGACATATCGGTGGGCGGCTTCAGCTGATAGAGGCTGACTCTTGAGCAGAGTAGCGATCGTCGGGATAGGCCACAGCAGGTTCGGCCGCCGGACCGACGTCAACGTCGGAGAGCTGGCGTTCGAATCGATCAAGGAGGCTGTGGACGATGCGGGCGTCGACAGGAAAGAAATCAAGAACGTCGTGGTCGGGACCATGGGGAGCTGGTATGAAGAGTTACTGCCTGCGGTTGTCGTGAACGAATACGCTGGACTGAGCGGCGCCGGGACCATGAGGGTCGAGGCAGCCTGCGCCAGCGGGAGTGCGGCCCTGAAGGCCGCCTACAACAGCATCGTGAGTGGCGAGACGGACGTCGCCCTAGCAGTGGGGGTCGAGAAGATGACCGAAGTGGACAGCCCCACATCAGTCGAGCTCATCGGTAGGGCTGGCTCCTACATGTGGGAATTCGAGAACTTCGGAATGACCTTCCCCGCTTACTATGCGTTGTACGCTGTCTCCCACATGAATAGGTATGGGACGACAGAGGAGGACCTGGCGAGGATATCGGTGAAGGCGCACCGTTACGGGGCCATGAACCCTCTGGCCCAGTTCCAGAAGGAGATCACGATCGAGAAGGTCCTGGGCTCCCCCGTCGTTGCCTGGCCGCTGAAGCTGTATGATGCCTGCCCCCTCACAGACGGCTCAGCAGCGGTTGTCCTCGCTACCGAGGATGTCGCAAAGAAGCTCTCAGACACCCCGATTTGGATCAAGGGGGTGGGATACTCGTCCGACACCGCGAACCTCGGCAGGCGGAGCAACTACGTTGGTCTGGAGGCTGCCGTGCGGGCCGCAGGCCGTGCGTACTCCATGGCGAAGGTGTCCCCCGGGGACATCGACGTGGCCACGGCCCACGACTGTTTCACAATAGCCGAGCTGATGGCGTACGAAGATCTGGGGTTCTGCAGGAAGGGGGAGGGGACGAAGCTTCTGAGGGAAGGGCAGACGGAGATAGGAGGGAAGATCCCTGTCAACGTCGACGGAGGACTGAAGGCGAAAGGGCACCCGGTGGGAGCAACGGGGGTCTCGATGGCCGTAGAGATAACGAAGCAGCTCAGAGGGGAGGCGGGGAGGCGCCAGGTGCCGCTCCGGAAAGGGCTCGGCCTGGTGCACAACGTCGGGGGGACAGGCCACTACGCCTACGTCACTATCCTCTCGAGGAGCTGAGCCATGTCAGAGCAGCCCTCCCTCCACTCGAGCAGGCCACTGACGCTCAGGTTCGACATTCCCATCTCCAAGACCCGCGAATTCTGGGACTCCCTCAGGGACGGGAAGTTCGTCACGACGAAGTGCTCGGAGTGTGGGAACGTCACCTTCCCGCCTCAGGCAGACTGCCCCCGATGCATGGGAAGCGAGTTCGAGTGGGTAGACCTGGGGCGCGAAGCCACCCTCGTTACCTTCACCAGCGTGCAGGTGGCTCCGGCGAGCTTCGCCGGGAGCGGCCCCTACATGATAGGGATAGGGGAGTTCCGGGGCGGGGTGAAGGTCCTGGCGCGCCTCGAGGGCATCGAGCCGAAGAAGGCCAGGCCGGGAGCGAAGCTGAGGATCGAAGCCAGATCTGAGAAGGGCGGGAACCCGTACTACGTCTTCGTCGCTTGCTAGAACTCCTTCGGGACGTCCTTCATTATCTCGGCGATGCGGGTGAGCTTGTCCCTGTTCATCAGGGCCTTCGGGAGAGAGCCCTTGAATCTGAGTTGCCCCTTCAGGACTGCAGCCTGCAGGTCAACCTCCCCCTTCGCCACCTTGCACCAGGAGTCGTAGGTGCCGTCAAGTGAGAACTCCGCCGACGCCCCTGGCGCTGCCTTCTGGAACGTGGTCGTGCCATTGTCCACAGCGAGCAGGTAGCTCTGGCCGAGGTCGGTGACGCTCATGGCGATGCTGGACTTGAAGCTCTTCGTGCTTTCGACCCACTTCGGATCCGCCATCAGCGCAGCCTGGACCTGCGCGACGTACTCATCGCTCATGTATTTTGCCATTGGCCGCGGCCGGCGTCGCTCTCCTTTTGAGCTTACCGATGGCCCCCGAGGTGAGAACCGACGTCAGCATCTTCCCCTGGATTGAGAGCGCCGGCTCGAGGCCTCGCAACCGGGGGGCTATGTTATTGTTGGTCTTGACTATGACCGCCTTGGGGTTCCCCCCCACAGCGATTAGCTTCGTCTTTCCGTACCTCTTCTCCAGGACCTCGGCAAGGAGTTTCCTGTCGTCCTCCGTGAGGGCCTCCGTAGACGTGAGGAGAACGTACCTCTTTGTTGTCCTAGGAACTTTTGATGAGCTGCTCATAGAACTTGGGCGCGCTTCCTTTCACCAGGAACAGCCTCGGCTTGACCTTCAACCTCACGGCGTCCCCTGAGCCAATGGCCGTAGAGCCAGCCACCAGCTTCTGCTTGTCCAGCCTCAGGAAGAGGGCGTTATGTTCGTCGAGGTGGGCCGAGATGTCAGACAGGATCTCTTTCTTGAGGCCCGGGTGCATGCTCTTCAGAACGCTTGCGAGGGCGCTGGACGCATCCTCGCCGGTCAGGTGCAGCCTGACGCGCACGATTCTGTTGCCGAAGTGCCCCTCGAGGGGGTCGAGCTCAGGCTCTGCGGAGGAACCGAGGAGGGTCGAGACCGCCCGCTCAAGCTTGCCAGCATCTTCGGTGGCGTGAATCAGGTAGGTGACCTCCAGCGACTGGATCGGCCCTTTCATCAGGCCCGGCGCCACCACTGGCTGACTATATGCTGTTCGATGGAGCTCCCTCATCGACATCTGCTTGAACGGCGGACCAAGGACAGTTAACCATAACTAGACCCCCGAAGCGCAGCCACTCGTGCCAAAGAAGCTCACAATCGAGGACATCCTCTCGGACGAGCTGAAGCGCGAAATGAACCTCGACACTGACACCTTTGCGGTCCTCGACGACTGGGACTCGGTGATGAACAGCGTCTACCAGATGCCCATCGAGTACGCCGGGTACACCAACAGGGTCAGCGATATGAAATTGCTCAAGGAGATGATCGACAGTCTGGCGGCGGGCGACTTCGACAACGTGAAGCGCAGCGAAAGCAGAAAGAAGCAGCTCGCCCAGTTCACAAAGACGCTCAGCATGTACTACAATCTGGTTTTCACCAAGGGGAAGAAGAAGACGGGCTTCGGCGCCCTGATACACTTCCCGAAGCTGAAGGAGAACCCCGACAGGAGCGGAGGGATAGTCCTGGCTGCTAGGATAGTTGTCGACGGCGACAAGCACGCCTCGACCTTCGAAAGGGGGAGGTTCGACGACTTCCTTGTCGAGGTTAAGCCGTTCATCAACCTGCTCGGTGACCTGTACCACCAGACGCGAAAGATGTAGACCGCGATGGAACGCTACGTCCTCGGGGTCGAGTCAACGGCCCACACATTTTCGGTCTCCGTCGTTTCCTCCACAGGGAAGATACTCTCCAACACCAAGTCTGTGTACAAGCCTCCGGAGGGGAGTGGGATACACCCCTTCGAGGCATCACAGAACCACCTCGCGGCCGCCTCATGGGTCCTCGGCGACGCTATCAGGGCCTCGGGGGTGTCCCTCGGCGACGTCTCCGCGGTCGCCTACGCCATGGGTCCTGGGCTGGGCCCCTGCCTCCGTGTGGGTGCCGTGGTAGCTAGGACCCTTGCCTCCTCCCTCGGGGTCCCCCTCGTGCCTGTGAACCATGCCGTGGGACACATCGAGCTCGGGTGCCTCCTCACCGGTGCCAAGGACCCCGTGGTCCTCCTCGTTTCCGGGGGCCACACCATGATCATAGCCTATTCAGGGAACCGCTGGCGCGTACTCGGAGAATCCTTGGACCTCACTCTGGGTCAGCTCCTGGATCAGTTCGGGAGACACCACGGCCTCGCTTCCCCCTGCGGCGCCGCCATCGAAGCAGCAGCGTCAGAATCCAGCAACTACCTGAGGCTCCCATACACGGTGAAGGGGAACGACGTATCCTACTCCGGCATGCTCACCGCGTCCAAGCTCCTGCTGGACGGGGGGAGCACCTTCGCTGACGTCTCCTACTCAATTCAGGAGACTGCCTTCGCAATGGTGACCGAAGTGACGGAGCGGGCCTTGGCATTCACCGGGAAGAGGGAGGTGATGATAGTGGGCGGGGTCGCGGCCAATAAGCGCCTGGCGAGGATGATGGCCGACATGGCGAGAAGGCACTCGGCGGCGGTGACCTTCACCCCTCTGGCCTACAGCGGGGACTGCGGCGCCCAGATCGCCTGGACCGGGTGGCTCGCCCATCGAAGCGGGATCGAGGTGCCCATCGACAGGTCCGACGTCCTACAATCTTGGAGGCTTGACAGGGTCGACATCCCCTGGAGAAGCTGACCGCGCTGACGGCCGGCTCATCTACAAGGGGGCCGAAGCTGACATAGTCCGGGGCCGGTGGCAGGGCCTCGACGCCGTCTTCAAGGTGCGCAGGCCCCTTAGCTACAGGCTGAAGGTCATGGACGACGCCATCAGGCGCCAGAGGACCATCCACGAGGCGGACATGATTCACAGCGCCAAGGCGGCCGGCGTGGCTTCCCCCTTCCTCTACGACGTCGACGTCCCGGCGGCCACCTTGGTCATGGAGTACATCGACGGAGAGCGGGTCAAGGACATTGTCGGCTCTTCACCCAAGGAGGCATTGGAGGAGATTTTCGAGCAGTTTGGTCGCTCGGTCGCCAAGCTGCACTCTGCGGGAATAATGCATGGTGACCTCACCACTGCTAATGTCGTGAGGAGGGGAGGCGAGCTGGTCTTCATCGACTTCGGTCTCTCTCTCCGCACATCGCGGCTGGAGGACCACGCAGTCGACCTCCGCCTGATCAAGGAGACCCTGGTCGGTGCGCACTCCTCGGTAGCTTCCCAGGCCCTCGACGCGCTGTTTCGGGGGTACGCCAAGGACGTCGGCCTGGCACGGTCCCGAGCCGCTCTCAAGCAGCTACAGAACATCGAGCGCCGGGGAAGATACGCCCGGGTCGCATGAAACGGTCGAATTCCGGGCAACCTTTATCAGCCCAACGCTCAGGACTCGGCTGAAAGTTCAGTCATGGCGCGGATTCACTCTCACAGGCACGGCAAGTCGCATCAGACTCGCCCGCCGAGCAAGAGCACCCCCAACTGGGTGACTGCCTCCCCTGAGGAGGCCCGCACCGTCATCCTGAAGCTCGCGAAGGAGGGGGTCACCCCCAGCAGGATCGGCCAGACACTGAGGGACGACTACGGCGTGCCCCTGGTGAAACCCCTGGCGGGGAAGTCTTTGGGCGAGATTCTCACGGATGGGAAGGCGGCGCCGAAGATCCCCCAGGACCTCCAGGACCTGATCGAGAGGGCCAAACGGGTGCAGAATCACCTGCAGGCGCACCGGAGCGACAGGAAGAACGTGCACTCCCTCGAGCTGGTCGAGGCGAAAATCTACAGGCTTTCAAAGTACTACAAGGCAAAGGGCATTCTGCCGAGCGACTTCAAGTACACGGCGGTAGTCGCGCAGCTGGCCTAGACCGAGAGGCGGTCCCATGGCCGACTTCGATGGCCTCGTGGGAAGATATCGGGCCCTGACGCCGCGGCTGCTGCAGCTCGGAAAGGAAGGAAAGAGGATTCTCGTCGCCACCCACATCGACGCCGACGGCCTCTGCAGCGGCTCCATCACCTTCGCTTCCCTGATGCGGAAGGGGGCAAACGCGACCCTGCGCACGCTCCCGGACCTTGACGTCAGGGCCATCGCGGCCCTCGCAGCCGAGAACTACGACATGTACATCTTCACGGACCTCGGTTCGACCCTCGTCCCTGAACTCGAGTCAGCGCTCGGAGGGAAGTACATGGTCGTCGACCATCACCAGATTTCAGAGTCTGACATGGCGAACCCGTCTGTCGTGAACGCCTGGGCCTATGGCTACGACGGTGGGAGGGAGGCGTGCTCTTCAGCCATGGCGTACTTCCTTGCTGCCGCCATCGATCCGAACAACGAGGATCTCTCACCCCTCGCCGTGGTTGGGTCTCTGGCCGATAGGCAGGACCGCGGCCCCGGGAGGTCCCTGACAGGACTCAACAGGTCGGCGGTCGAAGACGCCCAGGCGAGGGGGCTCCTCAGGGTCTCGAAGGACCTGATGTTCACCGGGAGGGAGACGAGGCCCATACATGAAGCAGTGGCGCTGACCTCCGCACCTTTCCTGAAGGGGCTGACAGGGAACAAAGACTCTGTCCTCGCGATCCTTCACCAGTCGGGGCTGGCTCTCAAGGACGGGGGTTCCTGGAGGACCATAGCATCGCTTTCGCCCGACGAGAAGAAGAAGCTTACCGAGGTCATCGCGGAAACCCTGGGGACGGCCGAGGGCGCCACCGAGGCGCTCGCCAGCCTCATTGGGGAGACGTACACGTTCGAATTCGAGGACTCTTTCACTCCCCTCAGGGACGCGCGAGAGTTTGGCACTCTACTGAACGCGTGCGGAAGGATGGGGGCGGCTGGCACAGGGATCTCTGTCTGCCTCGGAGACAGGGCAGAGGCCTTCAGGGCAGCGGTGAAGACACTGTCGGAGTACCGGTCGGGGATCAACAGGGCGCTAGAAGGGATAACGACAGACTCGTCGAGGATCGAGAGGCAGGGGAGCCTCGTCCTCGTCAGAGCTCAGGGGCTGGTCGACGAAAGAATGCTCGGGCCGGTGATCTCCATACTCACCTCATCCCCTGAGTTCAGCGACAAGGTCGTGGTGGGGAGTTCAGACAGCGGGAACTCCGAGCTGAAGATATCTTCCAGGGTGGGGGACGCCTATCCCGGTGAGGTCAACTTGGGAGTGATAATGCGCGAAGCGGCGGAAGGAGTGGATGGGGTGGGAGGGGGGCACGCCATGGCCGCCGGCGCCAAGATCCCCGCCTCGATGGCGGAAGCCTTTTCGAAGGCCGTGGCGACCAGAATACTGGTTTGAAGACCACAGCGATCCTGGCCCTGAGATTCTCCGATGTCAGGTCGCGCCTGAGCCTGGCTGCGGTCCTCGCCCCCGACAACCGGGAGCTCCCCAGAGGGCTCACCCTAAAGACAGGCGGCGGGACACGGAGCATGGAGCTCACTTTGGAGTCCGAGTCCTCGTCCACGTCCCTATCCACCGCCCTTTCACTCCTCAGGGACGTCACCTTGTTTCAGGAGGTATGGCTTTTATCGCGTGGAAAGGACGGCCAGGTCGGCAGGGCTGATTCAGGTTGATGGACATCAAGCTGGTGAGGGAGAACCCCCAGGCGATAGTGGAAAGCCTGCGCAAGAGGGGCGCTTCGGACAAGGTGCCTCTGGTGGAGGAGGCGGCCAAGGCCGATTCCGACTGGAGGAGGTTCAAGACCGAAGTCGACAGGCTCAGGCACAGGCAGAATGAGCTTACGGGCGAAGTGGCTGCGCTGAAGAAGAAGGGAGTTCCAATCGATGACAAGCTCGCGGAGGTCAAGGACATCCCGAAGAAGATCAGGGACCTTGGAGCGAAAGCCGACGAATGCAACGCCAGACTGACGAAGATACTCATGGGGCTCCCCAACATCCTCCACGAGACTGTCCCGGCCGGCAAGGACGAGTCAGAGAACGTCACGATTCGAACCTGGGGGAAGAAGCCCGACTTCGGATTCCCGGCGAAGGACCACATCGACATACTCACCGAGCTGGGGATGGTGGACATGGAGCGGGGCGCCAAGGTCGCCGGGGCGCGCTTCTTCTTCATGAAGGGGGACGCTGTCAAGCTCGAGCACGCAATCATGCAGTACGCCCTGGACTTCCTACGCGCCAGGGGGTTCACAGCTGTGGAACCGCCGTTCATGCTCAACAGGGCGGCCTACGAGGGGGTGGTCAACCTCGAGGACTTCGGCCCTGTAATCTACAAGATTGACGGTGAGGACCTCAACCTAATCGCCACCTCGGAGCACCCGCTCGTTTCAATGCACATGGACGAGATAATCGAAGGCTCCCGGCTCCCCATCAGGTACTGCGGCTTCAGCCCCTGCTTCAGGGTTGAAGCAGGCGCCCACGGGAAGGACACCAAGGGCATCTTCAGGGTCCACCAGTTCTACAAAGTGGAGCAGGTCGCATTCTGCAAGCCCGAAGACAGCTGGAAAATCCACGAGGAGCTCATCGCCAACGCCGAAAGCGTCTATCAGGCCCTCGGCATACCGTACAGGGTCATCGCCCTCTGCAGCGGGGACACAGGCTTCATGTCAGCCAAGACCTACGACCTCGAGGCCTGGCTCCCAGGCCAGGGAAAGTACAGGGAGATGGCGTCAGCGAGCAACATCACGGACTTCCAGTCGAGGCGCCTCAAGGTGAGGTACAGGGAGAAGCAGAGCGACCCGACCGTTCTTGTCCACACCCTGAACTCCACAGCCGTGGTGACCCGGACCCTGGTGGCGCTGGTCGAGAACTTCCAGCAGAAGGACGGGACGGTGAAGATCCCGAAGGCCCTGGCCCCCTACATGGGCGGCATCGATACGCTGAAACGGCGTTGAGGTTATAAGCCCGGTTCGAACGGGGCGCCTTCGTTTGCCAAAGAAAGTAGCCAAGGTGAGGGACAAGTGGAAGCTGAAGTCCTGGGTGACAGTCACAGCTTCTCCTTCATTCGGCAACGCCCCGATAGCCAAGATCCCTCTCACTGACGTCGAGAAGCCGGAAGGGAGGGTCATCGAGACGACCCTCTATGACATACTGAAGCAGGACCCCCAGCACTACGCCTTCAAGCTCTTCTTCCAGATTGACAGGGTGGAAGGCGAAACCGCCTACACCGTGTTCAAGGGGCACGAGTACTCCCGCGAGTTCCTCAGAAGCCTGATCAGGAGAGGCTCCTCGATGTCGGACTTCATACGCGACTACACCACCAAGGACGGCTACGTTGTCAGGGTCTACTGCACCGCTCTTTCGCAGGGGAAGATGAACAGCTCCAAGAAGCACGACCTGAGGGTCATCATGGACGCAGTGATCAGGGAGAAGGCGGCCAGCATGAACTACGAGGGCTTCGTCCAGGAGCTGGTGCTCCAGAAGGTCGCTTCGGACGTCTACAACGAAGCGAAGAAGGTCACCCACCTCAGGCACGTGGGAGTCAGGAAGAGCAAGCTGATCTCGAGGCCGGAGCCCAGAAGGGCCGAGCAGCTACCCCCGCTTGCTGCTTGAGACTATCTTCACAATATCTCTGTCGTTGAGCAGGTGGTCTGCCGCCAGCCTCTTCCCAGTCCTGGCGTCGACGGCATAGAGGAACCCCTCCGCCAGCTCGGTGTGCACCGTCCTGGCCAGGTCGAGGGCAGTCGACCCTCCTTTCATCACGTAGGCGTCCGGGAGGACCCGACCGTCCTTGTCTGAAAGCTTGGCCTCGTCTTCGACCGGGAAGACCACTATCGCCTTCAGCAGGTCGAAGAAGGCCCTGTTGATGGCCTCCTGGACGCCGGTGCCGCCGTAGACCTTCATCACCTTCTCGTCCACCATCTTCAGGGCGTTGGCCTGGGCTGGGCTCAGCTTCACAGGGTCCCTTACTCGAAAATTCGGGTCCCCGGGCGCATACTCGACCAGTCCGTGCTCGGCAGCCTTCCTGAGGAGGAGCTCGGCCTCCGACGCGCAGGGGACAACCTTCCTCCCTGTCTGCTTCAGCTTCTCGATGTTCGGCGCCGACGTCGGTAGGTCCGCCTTGTTGGCCGCCACCAGGGACGGCTTTGTGAGCTTCCTGGTTTCGACCACGAACTGCATGAGCTGTTCATCGGTCCAGGCGCTTGGCTTCTCCGTCCGGAGGTGGAGGTGGAGGACGACCTGCTCGACGTCTGCGAACGTCACCGACAGTCCCGAGAGCCTCTCGGCCAGGTGTTCGACGATCTTCCCTCCGGTCTGTTCGAGCGACCTCGTCTGCTTCTCCCAGTCCTTCTTCAGGATACCAAACATCCAGAGGTCGAACTCGTGCTCGACCATGGTCACGTCCCCCAGCGGGTCGTGGGAGCCCGGCGGGACCTTCCGTCCCTCCATGTCGGTCGAACCAGACGCATCTACCACCTGTACCAGGGCGTCAGCCTGCCTGATGTCATCCAGAAACTGGTTCCCCAACCCCTTCCCCTTCGACGCCCCTTCGACCAGGCCCGCAACGTCCACTATCTTCACCGGAACCAGCCTCGTCCCATCGATGCAGACGGAGTTCCTGGGCGAATCCTTGACCCCCATCTCCTTGCAGACGCACTTCGTCGTCAAGTGGGCGACTCCGACGTTCGGCTGGATTGTCGTGAAGGGATAATCCGCTATCGGCACGTCCTTCAGGGTGGCCGCTGCGAAGAAGGTCGACTTCCCCACATTAGGTTTACCGACGACTCCGACCAGCACAGGGCTCCCGCTCCTCCTGCCCGTTATAACCCTCTCACGGCCCTCGCCAACGTGATGACCCGGGTCTGCGTTGTCGGCGGAGGCACGGCGGGGGTGGAGGCGGCCAAGGAGGCGGACAGGTGCGGGGCCCGAGTCACGCTCATCGAGAAGTCTGATGCCCCTGACCCTCCTTGGAGGGTCTGGCCAGAGCTGATTTCGTCCCGAAGGCCGGCGGGCAGCCTGCCCTATCCCCTCGACGGCGCGTTCGACGGGACAGTCCTCCGCACTGAGGCGAGGTCGGCGGGCCCCGGCTTCGTCATCACCCGGGACGGGGCAAAGCATCACTTCGACGCGGTCGTCGCCGCAACAGGGTGCGGCTTCGAGCCCTCACCCTTCTGGGGCCACCGGAAGGAAGGCGTGTATCTCTTGGACCGTGCGCGCGAATACGCAGATGTCGGGAACAGCGCATCTTCCGCTTCCAAGGTTGTAATCTACGGTGAGGGGATGAGGGGGCTCCAGGTCGCCAGCAGGATCTACCGCGGAAGGGACGTCCGCATCATCATCTCCCACTGGGCGGAGGGAGAGCCGAGCTGGAACATCCGCGCGGCAATCTTCAGGGCCGCAGGGGAGTGCGGGGTCTCCATAGGCTACGGGACTCTGTCGAAGGCCATCGGGCTCGGACCCCTGGAGGCCGTCGTCGTTGACGGGAAGATCGTTCCCTGCGACCTGCTCGCGCTGCTCCCTCGGCGGGTCCCGAGGGTGATACCGATGCCCGCCCAGACGGGCCGTTACGGCGGGCTTTCGGTGGACAGACACCTGATGACGAGCACGGCATGTACCTACGCTGCGGGCGGTTGCGCAGAGCTATCCTGCCGGCGAGGGGCTGGCTCCACCCTGGAGAACGAGAGTGGGATGTCAGGGAGGGTGGCCGGGGCCAACGCCGCCGGCCGGCACCTGACCTTCGAGGGGGCGAAGTCGAAGGAGTTGCGGTTCTTCGGGCTGCGGTGGGCGGCCGCTGGGGACTGGGGGGCGCCCTTCGGGGAATCCCCCACCGTCGGCGTCATCACCGAGACACTGGAAGAGTCCGCCTGCACCATAACGTTCGAGCGTTCCACAGGGAGGGTGCTCGGCGTGGAGACCGTGGAACCGGCGGACTCGGCGCCCGTCGACCTGTCATCTGTCGCTTCGGGTGCAGCCAGCATGCGGACCCTCGCCTACGGCGGTTCAAGCGATATATCCCTCGTTTCGGAGACTGCGAGGCTAGGACTGAGAACTTGGCAAAGCTCCTGATATGTGACCATGTGGAAGTCGACCAGCTCGCCCTCGGTACAGGCATCACCGTCGACTACAAGCCGACGATTACCAGGGAGGAACTTCTTGCGGTCGCGGGGGAGTACGACGCGTTCATCATCCGGAGCCGCACGAAGATCGACCGAGCGGTGCTCGATAAGGCAGTGCGCCTGAAGCTTGTGGCCCGCCCAGGGACCGGCCTCGACAACGTGGACACAGAGTATGCCAAGGCGAAGGGGGTCGCGGTGGTCAACAGCCCCGAGTCCCTCGTCGAAGGGGTCGCTGAGCACGTCGTCCTGCTGATGCTGGCCCTGAGCAGGAAGCTCCCCGCCGCTGACCAGAGCACCAAGGCTGGCAAGTGGGAGAAGAATACCCTGATGGGGCGCGAGCTGAAGGGGAAGGTGCTCGGTATCGTGGGCCTGGGCAGAATCGGCAAGCGCATAGCCGAGATAGCAAGAACCCTTGGGATGTCCGTCCTCTTCTACGATGTGATCACGATACCCCCAGATGTCGTGGCCAGCCTGGGCGCAAAGGTCGTTTCCCTCGACGAGGTCTTCGCCTCGGCCGATTTCATAACGCTGCACGTTCCCATGACGCCGCAGACGGCTCACATGGTGAACGCCACAAGGCTGGCCCAGATGAAGAAGACAGCCTTCCTGGTCAACACGTCCCGAGGAGGGGTAATCGACGAAGCAGCTCTCTCCGACGCCCTCCGAGAGGGACGCATCGCAGGGGCGGCCCTGGACGTCTTCGAGAAGGAGCCTCCTGCCGGCCCCATCCTCACAGCTCCGAACACCATCCTTACGCCTCACATCGGGGGGCAGACCGAGGAGGCACAGTCCAACGCCATCGTAGTGATAGGGGAGAAGGTCAGGGCCTTCTTCGCTTCTCGGTAGTTCTCCCAAGAACGTTTATTTGCCGACCGAAAACGAGCGCCCCGATGCCCATGTACAGGCAGATTTCAAAGACGTGGCAGGACATGTTCCACGAAAAGGGAGGGGACATGAGGGCAAGGGCAGTCGAGCTACGAAAGCAGCCGGCCATGCTCAGGGTGGACCATCCCTGGAGGCTTGACAGGGCAAGGGCACTCGGCTACAAGGCCAAGGAAGGGGTCGTCGTCGTCAGGATGCGCGTCTCAAGGGGAGGGATGAGGAAGCAGCGCCCTACCTCGGGGAGAAGGCCGAAGCACATGGGGGTTCTCAAGATCAAGTCTGCAGTGTCGAGCCAGAGCGTGGCAGAGAGGAGGGCCCTCGAAAGGCACCCGAACATGAAGCTCCTCGGCTCCTACCCGGTCTGGGAGGACGGCATACACGCCTGGTTCGAATGCATACTCATCGACCCGATGCATCCGGCCATAAAGAACGACTACAACTACAGGCGAGTGCTCGGAAAGGCAGACTAGACTACTTCTTCATCTCGCTGCTGTGGCCAGGGAATATCTTCGAGTTCGGGTCGACGAACGCCTTCGCCACGTTGACGGCAAGGGCGGCCTGTGCGTAGCCCGTAGCGATCAGGTTCAGCTTCACCCCATCCTGGGGCCCGGCGATGTCTCCAGCGACGTACACCCCAGGGATGTTGGTCTCCATCTTCCCGTTGGAGCGAATCTCCCTGCCGTCAATCTGTAGCCCCCAGTCCTTTATCGGCCCGAGGTCTGCCCTGAACCCTATGTTGACGAGTATGGCGTCGACGTCGAGGGTCGTTTCCGCCTGCGTCCTGTTGTCGAATATGACCGCCCTGGTCACCTTGGTCCCGTCACCGGTGACGCTCCTTACCTCGTAGAACAGCTTCATGTCGACGCTCGACTTCATCAGCTCGACAATGCTCAGCTCGTGGGCCCGGAACACGTCGCGCCTGTGGACCAGCGTGATCTTCTTTGCGATGTCCCTGATGTTGAGCGCCCAGTCAACCGCCGAGTCCCCTCCTCCGACTATCAGGAGGCTCTTGTCCTTGAAAATACTCTTGTCTTTCACGAAGTAATAGACCCCCTTCCCTTCGTAATCAGAGGCTCCCTTCGCTTCCAGCCTGTTCGGGGAGAACGCTCCCACTCCCGCAGCCACGAGTACCGCCTTCGAGTAGTGAGCGGTCCCCTTGTCGGTCCTGAGCTCGAACACCCCGTCGTTCTTGTGCAGAGAAGTCACTCTCTCCCCTAGGACGACCGTCGGGTGGTACTGGAACGCCTGCTCAACCAGGTTCTTCACGAGGTCCTTCGCAAGTATCTTGGAATACCCAGGCACGTCGAAGATGTACTTCTCCGGGTAGAGGACCGCAACCTGCCCCCCGGGCTCTTCAAGCGCGTCGATGACCTTGGTCTTCATCTGCCTCAGCCCTGCATAGAATGTCGCGAAGAGGCCGCTGGGACCCGCCCCGATGATGGTCAGGTCATACACGTCGGCTGACATGGGTCTTCGGGCGAGCCAATCGCAGTCTCTGTATAAGCGTTCCCGCAGATTA
>Ga0187771_10001577_pt1 | contig 15371 bp, 8 predicted proteins | sample 0116_SJ02_MP15_1_FD_133139 | JGI IMG/M metagenome (GOLD analysis project Ga0187771, IMG submission 133139) | Tropical peat soil microbial communities from peatlands in Department of Meta, Colombia - 0116_SJ02_MP15_10_MG | ecosystem: Environmental > Terrestrial > Soil > Wetlands > Peat | place...
CTGAATTGATCGAGAGGGATTGGCGGATGTCAATGTCCGAGCTGCTATAGTCGCATCGGATACACGACACGTTTTGAATGTTCGTAGTGTCGCCCGCTCCGAACCCTTCGTCAGCCAAACCATGCGACCACATGTACTGAGTCCCCCAGAGCCATCCACCGGTCATGTGGCGCTTCAAGGATACCTGAAGCGAGTTAAAGTTGCTGTTGCCGAGGTTGTTCTTATAGCCGTACTGGCCAAAATCGGGCAAGGGGCGCTCGCCCGTTGCTGGATTGATGACGTTGGCCTGTAATTTGCCGAACAGCCGATGTCCCTCGCTGCCGTCATAAGCAACCTGGCCGATGAAGTTACCGGGGAGCATCCGCTCGACGGTGAAATCCCAGTTCTCGAAGTACCCGTCGCGTCGGTTCGGGTCCCACGCTTTGGGCGAGTATAAGGGGGCAGGAAGCAGGGAGGGAAGAACGGGCCACGTCAGGTTTGGCACATCCGCTGACGAAACAGCAAACCGTTGGTCTGTACTCTCGTGCCCGTCGGTGAAGTCGTCCATCTGGTTCGGGGAAAAGTACATCCCGAACCCGGCGCGGATGACCGTTTTCCCTGCATTTCCCCCCGGAGCCCATGCGAAGCCCAGCCGCGGGGCGAAGTCCTTGTAGTACGGCGAGTACAGCAGCGTCCCCTTCGGGCAAAAGCCTCCGCACGATAGCTTCACTACGGCCTGGCGGTCAAACGCCTCCCTCAGGACCGTGTAGTGTTCCCATCGCAATCCGTAATTGAGCGTCAGGTTGGGGCGGACCTTAAACGTATCCTGAACATAAGGCATGATGTAGGTGCGTCGCTCGCCGCCGAGGGTCAACGACCCGACGTAGGAATAGCTGTCAACAACGTTGTTTAGGAAATCGTCCGTGCTGTCGTAGGAGAGGTCGCCGTTGCCGATAATTTCATCGGAATTGTTCAGCCGGTGGCGCTCCACGCCGACCCCCATCTTAAGGGTGTGGCGGCCCCGGACTATGGTCAGGTCGTCGTAGGCATCAATCGTCGTGCCGACTTCCTCGTCGAGTTGGCTATCACTGGGAGTATCGAAGGGGCCGCTCACGTCCGCGCAGATGGTACCGGCCAGACCGTTGGCGGCATTTGTAGGACACGTTCCATTCTGGAAGTGGTGCAAGGCGGAACGGTTGATTCCCCCTCGGAGCTCGTTAATGATCGATGGCGAAAAGGTATGGGTTAACTGGACGACATAATTCGAGGGGCGGATGAGAGGGTTATCGATGCCGCCCAGGGTGTCGAGCGGTGAGGTCGACTTGGCGTCGTCGATGTTCAGCCGGGCGAAGATGGAGGTCTTATCGGTGAAGTTGTGATCCAAACGGAACATTCCGCTATCTTCGCGGATGTTGTTGCTCTGCGGTGAAATCCTTTCGTCGGTGATGGAATCGACGGCGACCTGGCCCAGTGGCCATTGGGAGAGGAAGGGGGTGAGGACGGGGTTGGTCACGCTCTGCCGAAACGCAGCGTTCGGCACAAACCCGATCACGGTGGTGTCCAGGCGCTGGCGCAGCCCTTCGTAATCAGCGAAGAAGAAAGTGCGGTCCTTCTCGATGGGCCCCCCCAGGCTGGCGCCGAACTGGTTCAAGCGAAATGGGGGGATGTTCGTATCGAAGGGCGAGCGTGCGTCGAAGACGTCGTTACGCAGGAAATCGAAAGCCGAACCGTGAAACGCGTTCGTGCCCGTCTTCGATACGATGCTGACGATGGCTCCCGCCGACCCACCCTGATCCGCAGTATAGACCGAAGAACTCACGCGGAACTCCGCGATCGATTCCAGCGAAATTGCCAGGCGGACGCCCACCTTTTGGCTCTGTTCCTGAACACCCGTGGCATCGAGTCCATCATAGGTGTAATTGCTGTCGTCGATGCCCCTCCCTACAAAGCGCAGGTCCCTCTGGCCCCCGGCGCCGAGGTTGACCGCGCCCGCGGAGAGCGTCATGAGGAGGGACCAGTCGCGCCCGTTCAGGGGGATGTTCTCCACTTGTTGCGATTGAATGACGGTGGCGATTTCGGCGTTGTTCGAATCGAGCGCCTGAGCTGAAGCCTTCACCTCGACCGTGGTGGCCGGGGAGCCCACTTCAAGCTGCACGTTGACGGTGCGGGTCTGGCCGACGGAAAGCTGGATCCCCTCCATCGTGTAAGTCTTGAACCCACTCGCCGAGATAGTGAGATTGTAGATACCCGTCGGCAGGCTGCTGAGGCTGTAAACCCCACTAGTCCCGGTGGTCGTCTGCCTTTTGAAATTCGTCGCTGGCGCAGTGACCTCGACTTGGGCGTCGGGAACGCGCGCTCCACTTGGGTCCGACACGGCTCCATTCAGGTTGGCCCGGTCGATTTGGCCAAAAGCAACACCAATAAACAAGTGGGCACCAAGTAAAGCCAAAAGAAAAGCCCCTATTACACTAAGAAGCCGTTCACGCATGTCAACTCCCTCCTTTATGCAAGATGATCGTTTCCATCCCCCGCATGAGGTCGCGGGCTGCCTGCCCCTGCCTCAGTGTCTAGGCTCGTGTGGGTCCCCACGCCATCACCGTTCTTTGCACGGCGTTCTGCCGACCAGAGCCGGGGCCCCGCACGCTGTGAATCCAAGGGTTGCCAGGAGCCGTATGGATTCGCACCGATATTTATGATCGAACGCGCAAATTAACTTCGCGATGGAGCAAATCAAAAAGGAACGTAAGCATTTCGCCTTTTGATGAAGACAGTATGAATTTCATGTTAAGGGGGTGTGAAATCTAGAACTCTTTAACACAGGTCGGTTGAGGGCGCTTGTCGTCCCGCATGCAACCGACAATCTCGGGTGGGCTCAACGACTTCGTCACGCCCCGAAGAGGCGGCAAGCGGACTACCACGGAACAAATTCAGACAGAAATATTGAGGTTCCGGGCGATATCTCTATTCCGCAAAGCCATGCATCCCTTTGCCCATGCGGCGCAGATGATGGTTCGCCCGATCCCACTCGATGGCGTCAACCGATGGTCTGAAGGGGGGTGATAATCCGGCGTTTTGCGATTGCTTGGAATCTTTTCCTGTTGTAATGTTGTTGTAGCATTGCTGTAACATTGCTGTAACCTGAGGCTCAGGCGGTGTGGCGAGCTGCAGCATCGGCTATTTTGCTAACGGGATTGGTCCTTGACGGAGTCCGGGCCGGAGAAGTGAGCTCGAAGCATACCCCAGATGTAGCTCCTGCGCTTGTAAGTCCTTATCAACATTATGACTTGAAGCTACGGGCATTCTATCCGGTGCCCCGCTGCCCGGCGGGGGTACTCCTGATTGTGCGCATCAATGGGGGGCGGCCACTGCGCTTGCTCCTCGACAGCGGTGCCGAGTTCATCGTGATCGGGGCCAAGGAGGCGCGCTCCGCGAACCTTTCCACCGGAACGGAAATGGATTTGGTGGGTTTGGAAACCAGGTCCGCGCGGGTGGGGTGGGCGCAGACTGTGGAGATCGGTCCGGTTTCCTTTCGAAACTGCCGCGTGGCTTTTGTGAACGGTGGGGTCATTGAAGGAGCCGACGGAGTCATTCCCTTGAGCCTGTTCTCCCAATTCCTTCTCCGCCTGGATCTGCCCCACAAGACGCTGGGGCTGATTCCTTATGAGCAGGAAGGGGACCCCGCCGACTTCTGCATCAGCCCTGCCATAAAGCACGATCTGCCCTTGCTGGCCACGGTCTTGAATGGAAAGCAAAGCGGTTATGTTATGGTGGATACGGGTGCTTTTTGCAGCGCCATCTCTCGCGCCGCCGCGCGCGCCCTGGGTGGTTCCCAACCTCTTCCGGATGTGCGGCTTACCACGGGGACTGGCTCCGCCACCGGGCAGCACGTCCCTTCCCCGGTCCATTTCGCGGTGGCCGACCAGGACTTTGTCCCCAATGATGTGGTGGCATTGGATCTTTCCAACTTGAGCCGCCACTACGGCTTGGAAGTGTTGGGGGTTCTTGGGTTTCCGGCGCTGGACCCGTACGTTCTGACCATTGATTATCACCACCACCGAGTTATGATCCAACCACCCCGGAGCATCTCTGCTCAGGAGCAGCATCGCAGTAACCACGCCGTGCCTCCTGCGGCGCTTGCCCTCCGTTAGTCGTCCTCAAAATAAACTCGCTTCCTGAGATATTTGTAAGCTCCCCCGCACGTCCCAGCCAGAATCGCTTTTGAATAGGTGTGTTCAATACCAAACCCTCAAGCAAGTTTCAGCGGGCCCTCAGAATTCTCTCCGAAAACCGCACCCAGGGGACACTACCGGGGTACATCCCGCATGATTGGCGAAAAATCCCCTTATCACAACCGATCTCGCCAGCATTCCCAGCGCATCGCGGCAGGGATAGGCCCTCCCTAGTCGGGTACTGTTTATCAATGAGCCCGGAAGTCGAATTCTACACCTGCAGGACAACGAGACAACCGCAAACGATCGCGATCTGCTTTTGCATGAAGTCAACCTGTCGAAAGAGTGCACGAGAGTTCAAAGCCCACAGTGAGGGGCGTGAGGCGAAGAAAAAGCGATGAGAATCCGTGTGTGTAATACGTGTGTGAAAGGCGTGGAAGGTGAGTGTCGTGCGGAATGAGCGGCGCGGATTTTCAATAAGTCGAGTGTTATCAATATACCCGAATAATTCGACTTCCCCCGCCTAACAAGTACCTTTAAAATCAATAAGTTAAGTTGACTTTCCGGGGCTAGGGAGGGGCTATCCCCTTCACTGGTTTTTGCGAGCACGGACTTTCTTAGAGTCCCCCTCGGGCCCGTTCGGTATGGATTCTGTCCATAAAGGCGAAGGTCTGGCAAGTGTGCAAGCTTAGCTCAGTGCCTCGCCATTACTCGCGGTCAATCCTAGCGACGGTTGTGCTGGCACAGACTTTCTCAACGGACACTTCCTGGAACTCAGGATTTGCAGCGCCACGACCAGCAAGTAATCCGGCCCATTGGCGAGACGCTGCAGAGAATATGACAACGTTCCTTCCCCGAGGTAATTCCCGGTGCCACATGGTTCTACCCACTTGAGTCATAGTCGGCCTACCGGATCCTGACGCTCGGTTCCACGGACATGCCAGGCCTCAATAGGTGACCGGGGTCCTGACCTTTATCGAACACGATCTTAACGGGGATTCGTTGCACGACCTTAACGTAATTTCCAGTGGCATTTTCGGGCGGTAGCAGACTGAAGCGCGCGCCGCTGGCTCCGGCGATGTTAAGAACGTGGCCGTCGTAGGTGCGCCCGTAGGTGTCCACGGTGATCTTTACGGGCTGGCCGGGCTGCATATACTTCAATTGTGTTTCTTTGAAGTTGGCAGTCACCCAAATATTCTGACTGTCCAGGGGGACGATGGTCATCAGTTGCTGGCCGGGGGTAACGTTTTGGCCCGGCTGGACCGATCTCTGTCCCACGATGCCACTGACCGGGGCCACGATGGTCGTATATTCCAGGTTCAGTTGTGCTTGTACGAACGTCGCGGTTGCGCGCTCAGTCTCCGCCTCCGCTGCTTGAGCACGCGAGCGTTGCACGGATATCTGTTGTGGCCGCGTCTCGGCGTATTGCAATTGAGCCTCGGCCTGAGTCAGTCTTGCGCGAGCCTGTTCGACTCCTTGTCCCGCGGCGGCGGCAGAAGCTCGGGCGGCCTCGATTGCGGCGGCAGTCGCCTTCTGCGTGTCCACGGCTTGTACGTAGCGCTGCTGCGGGATCTCATCTTTTGCAGCCAGCGGCTTGTACCTATTGACGTCATCCTGAGCCTTCAAATCATTAGCCTCCGCCTGCCGAAGCGACGCCTGAGCGCCGTCAAATTCCCGCTGGGCGGCAGCCAGCCCCGCCTGCGCATTCTCCACATCCGCCCGAGCACCGGAGAGCTGGCTCGACGTGTTCACGGAAGTCAGAGGGACATTGGTCACAAGAGCCGCGGCGCTGGCCTGATCGTTGACCAAAGTTGCCCGGGCATTGGCGAGGGCGACTTTGTAATCCTCGGGATCGAGTTGCACCAATACAGTGCCCGCCTCGACGTACTGGTTGTCGTCCACAGTAACACGCGTCACGAAGCCCGAGACGCGCGAGCTGACCGGATAGACATAGCCGTCGATCTCCGCATCGTCCGTGGACTCGTAGGCGGCAAAGTACCGATAGAGCAGGGCCGCTGATACGATCACGAGCAAGCCAGCCAGTGCGAACAGGATTCGGCGGCGTGCTTTCGCGCGTCGCGCGGGAGGCTGGCCAGGACCCACTCCTGTCCCACTGGATCCCAGGTCGCGATGACTCGCAGATCCTGGAGTTTGTGTGGTTGTCGTCGCCATGGTTACCTCACTCCCAGATATTGCAGCGCTGATTTTTCGGCTACACCGATAGCCTGCGCGAGAGAGATTTTCGCCAGGTTCAGGTTATACAGACTGGCAATCAAGGATTGATTGGCCGACGCAACGGATTCCTGCGCCTGAACGACCTCGAGATTGTCCGCAATCCCCGCTTTGAAACGGTCCTGGGCTTGTGCCACCGTCTGGTTGGCAAGCTCAATGTTGCTCTGTGCTACGGCGACCAATTCGGTGGAGGACTTGAGGTTGAAGAAGGCGGTGCGCACCTGGTCGTCGATTTTGCCGTCCAAGTCCGCGAATTCCGCTTGGCGTTGCTCCAGCGCTGCGTCCGCCTGTAACTTGTCTGCCCGCACTCGGCTCCCTTGAAAGATCGGCACATTCAACGTGACCGCAAATGAAAACGTGCCGTGCGAAGTCCCGAAATTCGGATTGCCGATGTCCCCATAATTCGTATCCGCTGACAACCAGGGATAGTTCTCGGCGGCAACCGCCCGGCAAGTCAATTCCGCCGCGCGAAGTCGAGCTTCGGCGCTGAGATAGTCCGGCCGGTCCAGACGCGCCTGCTTCAGCGCCTGGTCCAGGGTGATGTCTCCCAGCGGCTCGTAAGGAACCGAGTCCGAAAGTCGAAAATCCTGGCCGTTCGGAAGCCCAATCACCCGGCCTAGTGCCAGCTTGTCGATGGCCAGTTGGTTCTCGGCGGCAATCAACCGTTGTTGCTGCGTCTGCAACTCGACTCGGGCGCGCAGGACATCGAGGCTCGCGATGACGCCTTCCTTGTTCTGATCGACCGAATTCTGATAAAGCGTCTGCGCAGTTTGGACTTGGGCGCGGATCGAATCCACCGTCGCCACATCCGAAATCACAAGAAGATAGGCGCTTCCGGTCGTGAACACCACCAGGTCGCGATCGCTCCTGTATGCATACTGCGACGCCTTCTCGGATTCGGACGCCGACTTCAAATTCTTGATGTCGGACCAATTGAAAATTTCCTGAGACAGATAAGCCCGGGCGTCCTGGACAGCGAATGGCCCGACGATCGTGGGAATGTTGATTCCGGGGAAATGCAGGTTAAATCCCAAAGATTTGAGATTGATTTGCTCCACAGTGCTGCTCATGCGGGCCGACAGATTGGGCAGCAGGGCGTTCAAGCTGCGCAGTCGCGCGGCGTGGGCCGCTCGCGTGTCCTGGCTGCTTTCGACCGCCCCCAGGTTGTATTTCAACGCGCGCTCGAACGCCTCCTTGAGAGACAGCTCCAGTACGGTTCCGGTCGACTGGCCGGTGGGCACGCTCCCGAGAAAGGGACTTGGCGCCTGCGCCCAACTCATTCTCGGAGAGCTCAGGGGCAGCATCAGGAGGGCGGTAAGAGAAAGCGCCAAGCGCCCAATCCGGTGAATATGAGACATCGCAACTCCTCACCGCAGCGGAGATTCTCCGTCAGCCCCGCTGCTTCGCGAACCGCTCGGCGGCATCGAGGATGACCTCGACCGCCACTTCATCCCCCATGCCGGAATTGACCATCAGGTGGAACCGATGTCTGCCTGGCCACTCCACGTTGAAGTATTTCTGGATGAAGTCTGCGCGGTCGCGATCGACCGTCTCTGCCAGCTCGATTGCCTCCTTGTCGCTTTTGCCTCTCGCCTGCAGCCGGCGGACCTTGTCCTGAAAGGGCGCGTAGACAAATACGTGAAAGGCGTCCATGCGGCTCCCCAGATAAAATGCCGATCCTCGCCCCACGATCACGCAGTTGCCCGCTTCGGCAATCTCAGGCAGGATTTTCTGCACGACCTCGCGAACACACTCGGTATCCACTATCTTCAAGCGCCGGGCGTTCAAGCTCCCTTCAAAGCTTCCACGCATGAAGGCTTTGAGGAGCCGGTAGTAAGCAGGGTCCTTTCGCTCTTCATGCTCCTCCACGTCGCTGCATTCACAATCCAAGCGGCGCGCGATTTCTTCGGTCAGGGCCTGGTCCCAGAGTTTCCAACCCAGGCGCGAAGCCAGTTTCCCGGCGATCTCGTCTCCCCCACTCCCGTATTCGCGTTCCAGAGTGATGACTCGAATCATTGTGTTTTTCCTACGGAATCCACAGATTTCGCGGCTTACACAGATCCCAAAGCCCCAAACGCCTTTGGCGTTCCGCGGGGATATGCCAAATCTGCTTCATCTGCGGATCTCTTCTAGCCCACCGCCGCTTCCCCGCCTGCACCGGGCTCATTTTTTCGCAGCGCAAACGAAAGCAGGAACATAAGCCCAGCGCCCACGAAGAGGACCCAAAACGTGTCAATGTAAGCCAGCGTCGTCGCTTGACCGATGAGGGCGTGATAAAGCTGGCCATAGGCTTTTCTGGCCGCCAGTGATGATTCCACGCCCGCAGCCGCCAAGCGCGCGGTCAAGCCCGCGGCCGCTCGGGTGAAGGTTGGCCGGCCCGCAGTGGCGTGCGTCGCCAAGTACACCTGATGGAATTGCGCCCGGCGCGCGAGGAGCGTGGTCACCATCGACGTTCCGATACTGGATCCGATATTGCGCATGAAGTTCACGAGCCCGGCGATGCTGTTGCTCTTTTCCGCCGGCATGCCGACGTAGGAGATCAGATTAATGGGCACGAATAGGAATCCCAACCCGAACACCTGCACCACGCGCAGCAGGCTGGCCGCCCGAAAGCTGATATCGAGGTCGAGATGCTGCGTGGAGTAGTACATGGAGAGCGAAAGCGTCAACCAGCCAAACGCGATGATGTGACGGGCCTGAATCTTGGAGGCCAGAGTGCCCACGACGGGCATCAAGAACAAGAGCAAAAGACCTCCGCCCGAAAGCACCAGACCCGCCGACTGCGCGGTGTAGCCCATGAGTGTCTGGAGAAAAAGGGGCATCATCACGAGGCTGGAAAAGAGCATGATCCCCAGGACAAACATCATGGCGTTGGCGCCGAGAAAGTTCAGGTTCTTGAAGAGACGTACTTCGATGATCGGGGCTTTGTAAAACCATTCCCAGACGACCAACGAGACGAGCGCTACCCCCGCAAGGACGGCCAGCACGAGAATGAATCGCGACCCGAACCAGTCGTCCTCTTGCCCCTTATCGAGCATCACCTGCAAGGCGCCCACGCCGAGCGTTAGAAGCGCGACGCCAATGTAATCAATCTTGATCCCTGCACCCGAGACACGCTTCACCCATGGTGGATCCTGGACGAGACGGAAGACCAGTAACAAGGTCAGGATCCCCACCGGCAAGTTGATGAAGAAAATCCAGCGCCAGGTGTAATTATCCGTGATCCATCCGCCTAGGGTGGGTCCGATGGTAGGCGCGATGATGGCCGTAATGCCATAAAGGGCAAATGCCAGACCCCGTTTCTGGGGCGGAAACGTGTCAGCCATGATGGCCTGGGCCATGGGCTGCAGCCCGCCCCCGCCCGCGCCCTGCAAGATTCGAAACAGGATGATTGCCCCCAGACTCGGCGCGAAGCCGCACAACACGGAGCTCAGCGTGAATATCACGAGGCAGATCATGAAGAATCGCTTGCGCCCCAGCACGGTGGCGAACCATCCACTAATGGGCAACACGATGGCGTTCGAGACCAGGTAGGAGGTGAGGACCCAGGTGCTCTCATCGCTGCTCGCGCCAAGGCTGCCTGCCATATAGGGCAGAGCGACATTGGCGATGCTGGTATCGAGCACCTCCATAAACGCCGCCATCGCCACCACCACGCCAATCACCCACGGGTTAACTCTAGGCTGCCAGGGTTCAGCAGCAGGGCGAGGAGAGGCTCCTCTTCGTGGGGAGTCCTCTAATCGAGAATCAGGAGGGCCCTGACCGTCGTCTGCCATAAGCGCTTGGTGCTATTTGGATGTTTGCCCCGGTTCGGAAGATTCAGGTTCGTACTGCGCGAGAAGATTCATTGGCCCCGTACATCAAGTGAAGCCGGCAGCTTTGGGCCCTTCGTTCCCGGTTCCGGCGGCCAAGCAGCCGGCGCTTCCTCACTCAGACGCTCAACACCGGACACGGCGCATCACGAACACTTCGGACTCCAGGACATCTTATTGCGGCTGGCACTGTATGGAACCGGCAGCCTCACGGGGCAGGCTCGATCATGACTTCGTCTATGTAACACCATCCCCAATCTTCGCCTGGCTCGAGAGATCGAATAATAGGGTGATGAGTCTTTCGGAAATGCTTGGTCGCGTGCTTGTTTTTCGAGGAGTCGCAGCAGCCGACATGACCGCAGGTCTTGCAGATCCGCAAATGAACCCACGTATCACCCATCTTGAGGCATTCCTCGCACCCAGAGGTCTTTGGAGACACGTCGCGTATTTCGTTCAAATGCGAACACGATGCCGGCATTACGCCCTCCTTCTATTCCGGTGCTGACGGGGTTGCGGGCTGCCTGATAGGCAGGTCTACTTGGAAACGTGTGTCACCTGGCTTCGAAGTCACCCGTATATCGCCGTGGTGCTTGTGCGCAATGCGGCATGCGGTGTCGAGCCCCAAGCCAGTTCCTTTCCCGACGCCTTTGGTGGTGAAAAATGGGTCGAATATTCGCGCTTGAATTTCAGGCGGAATTCCCGCTCCGTTGTCGCCAATCTCAACCAGGACTCGGTCCAAATTCAGTTTGGTGCGGATTCGTAATTCGCCCTTTCCGTTCATCGCGTCAATGGCGTTGTCGATCAGGTTGGTCCATATCTGATTCAACTCGCCCCCGTACGCGCATACACGCGGGACATCAGGGTCGTAGTCTCTGATAACGGTCACGCCTCGTTTCAATCGATGACCCAGAATGGTGAGCGTGCTTTCGATTCCGTGGTGTATATCCACTTCCTGAAGCGGCGCCTGGTCCATGTACGAATATTCCTTGATCGCCCGGACCAGGTCCGAAATGCGCTTGGTGCTGTTTTCAATTTCGCCGACCAGTCTGCCAATGGTAAGCAAGGAAGCGATGCGGCGGAGAGCGTCGCCCACGACCTTTTCGCCGACTTTGGCGGCCAGGCCGTCTAATGTCGAACCCTCGATACTCGCATCAGCAAGCGCTGGAGCAAGCTTCCAAGCCTCGGGGACATGGCGCTGCTCCAGCCAGCCTACAATGCGCTCCTCGCGGTCGCTTTGCGCCAACGGATCAAGGGTGGTCGGGACCGCAGATTTCTGTGCATTTCGCTCGAAGGAGAGAATCGCTTCGCGTTGTTCGGGGGAGAGAGCGTGGCTTGCTAACTTGATGCTGGCATCGCGAACCGACTCCAGCGCCTCGCGAAGGCTCCCTGCGGCGCGCTGGGCGGCAGCGGCCGGATTGTTCAACTCATGAGCCAGACCGGCCGAAAGCTTTCCCAGCGCCATCAGCTTGTCGCGCTGCGTTTCGACTTTGGCGGTCTCGCGAATGCGGTCCGCCATGATGGCCACCAGGCGCTGGCCGATTTCAGGGATGCGTTGCAGCATTTCCGGAAAATTATCCTTGTGGAAGCGTACCAGGCGCGTGGGAACCACCGCCCGGCCGGTGCCGCCAAAGTGGGTCAGTCGCGAGTAAGGAAGATAGCCGGTAACCTGTCCCGCCTCGGCAGAGAAGATAGGCCCGTCCGGATTTCCCGAGCGTTGTAATCGGATTTCACCCTCCAGGATTACCGTAAGCCACACCGCTGGGTCGCCCTCGCGAACGAAGATCTCGCCAGGCGCCAGCCGGATCTCTTCAAACTTGCCTGCTAGCCAAACCAGTTGGTCTGTCTTGAGATCTGAGAAAACGGCGATCTTACGCAAGTCGCTCATCAACGCTTCGATTTGTTCACGAGTGGCGTTTTCTGGCATGCTCACACCGCGCTGAGATATTGATGAATGAATTGCACTGCGACAGAGCCTTCGCCCACGCCGGAGGCGACGCGCTTCACCGAGCCATGACGGACGTCCCCCACGGCAAAAATCCCAGGGACGCTGGTCTCCAGCAGGTATGGATCGCGGTCCAGCAGCCACCCTGACGGAGGCTTCCCGTCGCGCATCAAATCATTTCCGGTAAGGATGAAGCCCCGCGCATCTCGCTCCACGGTCCTTACCAGCCAGTCCGTGTTGGGTTCCGCCCCGATGAAGACAAAGAGGGAATTCGTGGGCACTTTTTCGATCTGCCCGCTCTCCCCGCAGTGAATTGACATGGCTTCAAGGTGTCCGTCACCGTGAAGTTCTGCGACGCGAGCGCGCGTCTCCACCTGGATATTCGGCGTCTGTTTGATTTGGTCGATCAGGTACTGAGACATCGACGTGGAAAGGGACCCGCCGCGAATCAACATGATCACGCGGCGCGCATACTTTGAGAAATACATTGCCGCCTGGCCGGCAGAATTCGCGCCGCCAATGATGTAGACGTCTTCGCCCTGGCATGACATTGCCTCAGTCATCGCGGACCCGTAGTAGACCCCGCGGCCTTGCAGGCGTTCTGCTCCAGGCACGTCGAGTTTTCGATAGGACACCCCGGTGGCGAGAAGCAATACTTTGCAGCCAAGCTCACTTCCGTCTCCCAGCTTCACCATTCGCGAGGGCCCTTCTACGCGAACGGACTGAGCCTCCTGGGGCGAGAGGATTTCGACGCCGAAGCGTTTGGCTTGCGCCACGGCGCGACGCGCTAAATCGCCGCCGCTCAAGCCGGAGGGAAAACCCAGATAGTTTTCGATGCGGGAACTCATGCCCGCCTGCCCTCCTGGGGCCTCGCGCTCGATCATCACGGTTTTCAAGCCTTCAGAGGCGCCGTAGACGGCCGCGGCCAATCCGGCGGGCCCGCCGCCTACGATCATCAAATCATAGAACGGTAGATCCGCACGCACGCGCAGCCCAAGCCGTTCCGCCAATTGAGTTGTGCCCGGCGCTGCCAGCGATGATCCATCTGGAAATAACACCACAGGGAGTCGCGACGGATCGGGTTCGACTGCCGAGGCGAGGCGGCGCACTTCCGCGTCTTTGTCCGCCGTTTCGAGATCGAACCATCGGTAAGGAACTTGATTGCGGGCCAGGAAATCTCGAATCGCATAGGAGTCCGGCGACCAGCGATGGCCGAGGATGCGGACGCCCTCAAAACTCGGGCGGAACGAAGCTTGCCATTCCTCAAGAAGGTCGTCGAGCACCGGGTAGAGGTGCTCCTCAGGCGGGTCCCAGGGTTTTAAAAGGTAATGGTGGATTTTGGCATCGTTGATGGCGTGAATGGCCGCGTCGGTGTCGGCGTAGGCCGTAAGCAGGACCCGTTTTGCGTCTGGGTAGATCTCCATCGACTGGCCGAGGAATTCCACGCCGGTCATTTCCGGCATTCGTTGGTCAACCAGGAGAAGCCCCACCGGATCATTTCGCTTTTTGAGGCCGCGCAACGCGTCGAGAGCAGTCGTGCCGGAACCCGAGCGCATCACGCGATAATGCTCGGCATACCGACGCCGGAGGTCGCGCTCGACCGCGCCTAAGACTTCCGCGTCGTCGTCTACAGTCATGATCGCCGGTTTCGCCACTACAACCTCACGGTCGGAAGCATGGCTTCCCGCCCAAATCGCTGATTGTCGCTCCTTATAGCCCCGTTTGATTGTACAACGTATCCAAGCCAGTGTCTTGTCAGTCTGCCCCTGGACGACACTCCCCACTTCGCGAACGGGCCAACCGCCTGGATGGCGAACCGCTCGCAGTTTAGTTATCTTCCCTTCATAGAATAATGCCTTGCGGCCGCTCGGCTGGTAGCACTGATGGGACACCATCCGTGGGGGTCACGAAAGACGTGTCTTCGTCCGTCAACTAACGGGCTACTCGATTTCAATTCACTCGGGTTTGCTTGATTTGACGGGGCCTACAAATCGCGCTATCTTGCCATGCTGCAAGGTTCAGAGACCTCGTCCGGCCCCTGGACCTTCGCTTATGGCCTTCACAATTCGTAATCTGAAAATTCGCCATCAGATCCTCCTGTTCATCCTTCCTCCTCTATTTGGCATCGTTTGCGCGGTGGGGCTCGCCTTCTTTGCTTACCGGAGCGTCGTCAACAGCAACCGCGTGGCGCTGCGGTCGAAGGAAAGAGTGATTCGAAATCAGTCATTTTGGGGGCACACGTCGCAAATTTACTTTTCCGTGCAGAGATACGTCACAGCACGCCAGGAGAGCGCCCTTCCCCATTACGACGAGTTGGCGAGGGATGGGCAGGCAGACCTCGACAAGCTGGAGGAGCTGGAAGCGGCTGATCCAGGGCACGTGCAAGAGGTTGCCCGAATGCGCGAACAATTCGAAGCGTTTCGACGCTTATGGGCTCAGCCTGCTATTGACGCGGCGCGTGTCGGTGGGGATTTCAATTCTAGCGCGGTCGTCGCAGAGGGGCAGCAACGCCTGAACGCGATCGGAGTGAACGTGGCTAGGCTGCGGAAAGAGGATGAGGATCAAAATGGAACCGACATGCAGCGCGCGGAAAAGGTGATGTGGCAAATGCTGGTGGCGGGCGCCAGCCTGGCCGTGCTCCTGGGCGTGATGCTGGTTTTCCTGAAAGGGGTCTGGACGCGCCAGATCGTGGCTCCGGTGCTGCAACTCATCCGGGCTTCCGAGCAGGTGGGGCGGGGAGATTTAGCGCCCGCCTTGCCCCCCCTGACCGACAACGAGTTTGGCGTCCTTTTCCGCAGCTTTTCTCGAATGACCGCCGCCCTGCGGCGCGAACGGGAGGAAATGGCATCCCTGAACCAGTTCTCGGAGGCGGTCGCCCAATGCACCTCCGAAAATGAGGTTTACGACCTGGTTCTGCATTCTCTAAAAGAACGCTTCCAACCTGCGCAAATCATGATCTTCAAATTACAAACCCCGGAGAATCTTCTGGAGGCGGTCGCCACGCTTGTACCGCTGCCCAAGGAGGCCGGAGCTCGGCCGGTGATCGAAGAACCGCACGATTGCAAAGCCGTGCGCGCGGGGCGCTCCTTCGTGGTGAACGATGTACGGGTTCAGGCGCTCTGCCCCTCCAGGTTCGCGCTGCCTTCCGAAGGAAGCTACTTTTGCGGACCCTTGATTGCCGGCAGCATCATCATCGGCTCCGTCCGTATGCATGCGGCCGCAGAGGTTTGGACCGCC
>Ga0187771_10001578_pt1 | contig 15362 bp, 11 predicted proteins | sample 0116_SJ02_MP15_1_FD_133139 | JGI IMG/M metagenome (GOLD analysis project Ga0187771, IMG submission 133139) | Tropical peat soil microbial communities from peatlands in Department of Meta, Colombia - 0116_SJ02_MP15_10_MG | ecosystem: Environmental > Terrestrial > Soil > Wetlands > Peat | place...
AGCTTGCCGTACTTTTGCAGGGCGTAATCGGTTTCGTATTTTCCTTCCTCCAGATGAATGTGAATTCCAACTCGTAATTTGGAGGCGAGCTCTCTGGCTTTCTGCAGGAATTCGGTCGAGCAAGTAAAGAGCGTGTGAGTGCACATCATTCCCCTCACAAGACCTCTTGTTCGATTCCATTTCTCAATGAAACGGACATTCTCGTCCAGGCTTCTTTGAGCTACGGTATCGCCTGCTCTCTCTGATGCCTCGAAAGAGAGCACCCCTCTTAGTCCAGTTTTTTTCACAATTTCTGCTTCGGCGTCCAACGCTCCCGGAGTACTGTTTGGTGCCTCCAAGATGTCTGCGAAGGTTGTTGTCCCGCTCTTCGCCATTTGCACGCAAGCCATCCGCGTGGAAGCAGTAATTTCACGTTTTCCAAGCCGATCCTCCACGCAAGGCCACCAGAAATCTTCAAGGAAACCGTGGAACGTCGTCGCAGGATTGGTTATGGGCATTCCATGAGAGAGTATGCCGTACATATGGTTGTGGGCGCAAATGAGGCCGGGTATGGCGACCTTGCCAGTTGCGTCTACGACCTGGTCAGCTTTGATGCCTTTGGGTCTGCCTTTCGCGACTTTGTCTATGATTCCGTCATTGATTGCGATGTAGCCTTGTTCCAGTATCCTCCTCTTCTCATCCATTGTGACAATGAAAGCGTTCTTTACCAGAACCGTCTCAGCCAACTCTGACCATCCTGTTTCGCTTTGAGTTGAAGGAGAATTTTCTCTGGCGTTGCCGGGAGATCCTTGCACCGTACACCTGTGGCGTCGTATATCGCATTGAGTAGGGCTGGGGCTGTGGCGACTACTGGTGGTTCTCCCATCGCTTTCGCTCCGTATGGACCTAGCTTTCCAGGAAACTCAACAATGAAAGATTGAACCTCAGGAACATCGGTCGATGTCGGAATGTAATAGTCGGCCAGGTTTGGGTTGACGACAATCCCGTTCTTGTGGACTAGTTCCTCCATCAAGGCGTATCCAAGTCCCTGAGCGACTCCTCCGTCGATCTGTCCCTCCAAGGATAGGGGGTTCACAGCTTTGCCTACATCGTAGGCTGTAGTGAACTTGAGAGGCTTCACCAACCCAAGAGACACGTCGACCTCAACTTCGGCGATGACAGCGCCAAACGTGTATTGCAGATATGGAACACCCTGCCCTGTGCCTTCGTCGAACGCAACTCCGGAAGCTGTGAACTCCGCGAACTCAGAGAGTTCAACTCCCCTTTTCTGACACTCCGCCACTAGTTCGCGGAAGGTTATGCCGTTATCAGCCACAATCTTGGAACTGACTCGGCCGTTTTTGATCCGAACCTGAGCCAATTCGCAACCAAGCAATTCTGAAGCCACGGTGTCTAGTTTCTCTCTGAGAGCCTGGCTCGCTTTGCTGACTGCCCTGCCTCCCATCACCGTAGTTCTCGATGCGAACGTTCCGCCGCTATCCTGAGTCGTTGCAGTATCTGCAACCTCGTCCTTGACCCATGCGAGTGGTACGCCGAGGATCTCCGCGATTATTTGAGCTAGCCCTGATCGAGCTCCAGTCCCATACTCGGTCAGGCCAATGCTGAAACTGACTCTTCCTCTTCTTTTTATCATGACTCTTGCGGTTGTATGATCGAGACCCTCAGGTCCTATGCTATTGCCGTGGTAGAGGAGTGCTACTCCAATCCCTTTTTTGAATCGGCCTTGGATAGAAGCATACTCCTTCCGTTTTCGATCCCACCCTGAGGCCTCCCTGACCTTTGTTGCACAATCCTCAAGGCCAACCGATTCGTCGAGGACCTGGCCAGTGGCCGTACTCGTTCCAGGCCGAAGGAGGTTCTTGAACCGGAAATCTAGAGGATCCATCGCCAGCTTTTCTGCTAGCTCGTCCATTTGACTTTCGGCGGCAAAATGCGCCTGCGGATTGCCGAAGCCTCTGAACGAACCTGCGATCGTGTTGTTAGTATAGACGCAATATGCGTCGACCTTCACGTTAGGGATGACGTATGGACCGGTGGCGTGGAACATCGCTCTCACGAGCACGAGAGGTCCGTTCGAAGCGTAAGCGCCAGTGTCGGCAATGAGCTCTACTGCTGCAACGGTCAGCTTCCCGTCCTTTGTCGCTCCGGTCTTGTGTTTGATGATGAACGGGTGGCGCTTGGAGTGCATGATCATGGATTCTTCGCGCGAGTAGGCGAGGAATACGGGTTTGCCAGTGTTCAGGGAGGCCACCGCGGTGAGCCCGCATATGTCCATCGCAACCTCATCCGACTTAGTCCCAAAGGTGCCTCCGGTTGCAGCTTGGATGACCCTCACTTCTTCCTCGGGTTTACCCAGAATTCTGGCTACGGCCCCGCGAACATAATGCGGATTCTGCATGCAGGCGACAACAGTCACTGATCCGTCCCGCTCAGAAATCGCATAACCCGCCTCTGGCTCGATGGGCGTCGCATCTTGGAATTGTGTAGAATAGGTATTCTCAACGACAACGTCTGCCTGTTTAAATCCTTCGTCGACGTTTCCCTTAGTCAGTTTCATGTGCCTGACGACATTGCCGCTTTCGTGGAGTTTGACCGTCTGCACGCTCATAGACTCAAGGGGCGACGTAATGATCGGTAATGATTCGTATTTCACTTTCACGAGTTTCGCAGCATCTTCTGCGGCTATGGCATTATCAGCGACAACTGCTGCAACTATGTCGCCCGTGGACCTCACTTTTTCGTGTGAAATGAGTGGCCTGTCAGGAATCATACAGGCAGAGGTGTTTATACCCGGAATATCTCGGGCAGTTATCACAGCTCTCACCTCTCTCCGTCGCAAAGCCCTTGATGTGTCGATGCATTTGATTACACCATGTGGAATCTGTGCTCTCACGATCTTCATATGCAAGGCATGCTTTGGAACAGTGTCTGATGTGTAAATGGGCTCGCCCAGAACCTTATTGAGCGAATCAAGCCTCACGAACCGCTTGCCCACAACAAGCAATTCCTCTTGCCGAGGATTTGCGGTCCCGCCGAGCGTATCCTCAGTACTCATTTGCGACTGCCTCTCATTTCGGACGCCGCGGACTCAATTGCTCTGATAATCTTAGTGTAGCCAGTGCATCTGCACAGAACGCTGCTTATTGCTTGCCTTATCTCGGCTTGCGACGGATTCGGGTTGCTTTCAAGCAGATTCTTTGCCGCCAGAATCATCGCGGGAGTGCAATATCCGCACTGGACCGCACCTTCTCTCATGAACGCCCTCTGCAAAGGGTGGAGTTTTTTTGCTGAGCCGATGCCTTCTATGGTTTCGATCTTTCTGTTTCGAGCTTGAACTGCAAGCATTAGGCAGGCGTTTACGATGGCGCCGTCAACGATCACAACGCAAGCTCCACAGTCGCCTGTTCCGCATCCATCCTTGGCTCCTTTCAGATCCAGGCGATCTCTCAGGACACGCAAGAGCGTCTCGTGGGACTCAACCCGCAGCGTATGCTTCTTCCGGTTCACTACGAAGGTTATGGAGTGTTTCGACACTGCATCAACCTCCTCGTGCTTGTTCCATGAAGTGATTGAGTTGCTCTTCGAGCAATACCTTCGCAGCTTCAAGTTTGTATTCGGCCGAAGCGTTGCAGTCCGAAGGCGCCGAAAACTCTTTTGAAAGTTTCGAGATCGCTTTCTCGATTACCTTGCGTTCGAGTTTTTTCTCCACAAGAGCGGACTCAACAAGTTCTGCCCTTCCGGGCATACGGTCTCGCAACGCATTGAATGCAACTCGAGCCCGCTTTACTTTCGTGGTTTCAAGATCTAGGTCAATGAATGCCGACACAGAAACCGTTGCCATGAAGAGCGATCTTCTCCTTCCAATCTTCCTGAACTCAGAGAACATTCCCGTCTTTGGAGCTTCGAATTGAACCTCAGCGACAATTTCTCCAGCCCTGAGATCTGGCTTGCCCTCTTTCAACAGGAAGTCCTGGATCTTCGCTGTCCGTTCTCGCCACAAACTTCTCAGAATGACGCTCGCGTCCAAGGCCAAGAGTACAGGCAACAGATCTGCAGAAGATGAGGCGGCGCATATGTTCCCACCCACCGTAGCCATGTTCGCCACAGACGGCCCACCGAAACTATCTGCAACTTCCCGTAAAGCTTTGTAGTTGTTCTCTACTGCATTTTGATTCTTGAAATCGGATATTCTGGTCAAAGCGCCGACCCTTACAATATCATCTCGTACGACAATGTGGCGAAGCTTTTCCAAATGCGAAATGTCCACCACACATTGAAGCTTCATTCCGTCTCTCTGCATCGCGCGAACAACATCTGTTCCACCGGCGAAAAGCATGACGCCACTCTTTCGCTTCGCGATAAACAAGAGAAGTTGCCTCTCGTTGCGAGGCAGATACGCATCGAATCTCATATGCGATTCACCACTCGCGAGGACCAGTTAGCCCTCGGACGACGGGGTCCCTGATCGAGTGTCGGCTGCTTTCTATTTTTGTAGACGGCATCTCCGAGAGACTGTAGAATCTCATTGGTAGCCCTCGTAGTAGTCGAACGTTTCATTGCGATGTTCGAATTTGAACATTAATGAACACCGTCTAAGGCAATCCGTCCATCGTTTGTAGAGATTATGTTCGATGTAGACGACATCCATGAATTTGTCTACGACATGGGTGGACGACCATCGAAGTACCATTGTGCGAGGTGTAATGTCTAGCAAGTCTTGTTGAAACGGTACAATGTGTAGCGAAATGGTACGTGTAACTCAAGTGATATCGTGTTGCAGAATACAAGGACATATTTCACATCAAGTCCTCCTATGTGAAATGGGACCCTAGTCTCTATACTTTTCTCAGTCTCGGGTTGAGAACCTCATCTAACCCGTAGCCAACACCAGTGAAGGCGAGAATCGTCGCCACTATGAGTAGTCCCGGTGGCAGGAAGAACCAGTATGCTCCGGCAGTGAAGCTACCCATATTGAACGCAAAGTACAATATCGAACCCCAGCTGATAGTACTCAAATCCCCCAACCCAAGGAAGCTGAGAAACGCTTCAGAGGCCACCGCAAACGCTGCAACGATTACTGCGTTTGCGAAGATGAGTGGGACAACATCGGGCAAAAGGTGCTGAACAATTATTCTACGATCTGTGCAACCGACCGCTCTGGCTCTATAAATGTAGGTTCTCTCTTTTAGCGAAATTACTGCCGATCGTACCATCCTCGCTGTGCCTGTCCAACCAGTTATGCCTATGACGAATGCTACGTTCCATAAACTTGGCTTGAGCACAGCCGCTAGGATGATCATTAATGGCAAGGTCGGTAGGATTAGAAATATGTCCGTGACCCTCATCAAGGTCTCGCCTTTCAAGCCACCATAGAAGCCTGAGAGAAGTCCAACCGATGTGCCGATAAGAATGGCAATGAACGTCGCGAAAAACCCTATCAGTAGTGAACCCCGGCTTCCCCAAATCACTTGGCTAAGCATATCCTCTCCAGCATCATCCGTACCCAAAAGATGGGACCAGCTTGGCGGTGACATGCGCTGGCTGCTCGCCAGCAGCGGATCATACGGGCTGAAGATGTTTGGAAAAGCAGCTAAAACGCATAGCAGCAGCAGAACAGCGAGACCCACCAAAGCCGCTTTCTTCGTTTTGTATAGGCTCCAGAACTGTTCAAGGGCTTTCTTCTGGACGACGAGTCTCCTTTTGATTCTAATAGATGATAGCAATCCTAGTACCTCACTCTAGGATCTAGAAAGCTATAGAGCACATCTGCGATTAGGTTCGCTAACACCATGAAAACGCTGAACAAGATGAATACTCCTTGTAGGAGCGGGTAGTCTCGGAAGAGTACCGATTGGTAAACGAGCAGGCCTACTCCTGGCCAGTTGAACACCGTTTCAACAGAGATTGCGCCTAAGACTACTAGGCCGATGTTCATCGCGATGAGCGTTACGGAGGGAAGGGCAGCGTTCTTCAGCACGTGCTTCCTGAGTATGTCTGGGTCGTCGAATCCTTTCGCCCTTGCCGTAAGAATGTAATCTTCAGACAAGATATTGATCACAGAACTCCTCATGATTAATGCATATGCGCCGGCAAAGACAAGAGAATACGTAATGAGTGGGAGAGCCACATGAGAGAGGCTATCCACAAACGCCGTGAACCAGTCTGGATTTACGAGTCTATCGTTGACCATGCCACCCGTCGGGAAAATCGGCACGACCACTGCGAACGCATAGATTAGGACCATACTTATCCAGAACGACGGCATCGAGTAGAAGAACAAGGCCGTGCCGAGCGCAACGCGGTCCGGTCCCTTTCCTCGATACCATCCTGCAATTATTCCGAGAACCAACCCGATCGCCATCGAGAACAGGGTCCCGAGGCCGACCAAGAAAAGGGTGTTCCCCAGTCTCTCGAAAAGAATGCCTGCTACAGGAACCCTATAGAAGAATGAAATCCCTAGATTACCTTCGAACGTGTTGACGAGGTAGATAAGGTACTGTTGATACAAAGGTTTGTCGAGGCCGAAGCTGGCTCTTAGGATTGCCATCTGGCTAGCGTCTAATCTTGGATCTCTAGCGATCATCGCTACGGGATCGCCTGGAATGATTCTGAAGAGTACGAAGGCTATACTCAGAGCCGCAGAGATTGTCACGAAGCTTTGTAGAACACGTTGAAGAAGATAGGTCTTAACTTCCAAACGCTACTCTAAAGTTGGTGCGTCAACACTCCCTATAAGGTTGGTGAAAAGACATGTTTCCTGAAAAGAAACAGAATGGCCTAAAAGCTGATTTGCAATCCCGTTCTCAGCTTGTAGTTAGAACGCGTTTGATGCCCACACTCAACGTCTATAAAGACGCGTGAGAAGAAATCTTTCGCTGTTGAATTTTTTGCCTAGCACCATCCTGCAGGTGAAGGATCTCAAAACAAATTACTATACGCGACAGGGGGTAGTGAAGGCGGTGCGTGGCATCAGTTTTCACGTACATAGCGGAGAAGTACTGGGTCTCGCTGGCGAGTCCGCCTGTGGAAAGACGACTGCCGCGCTCTCCATCATGAGATTGCTACCTCCAAGCGCTCGAATAGCTGCAGGGCAGATCCTTTTCAACGACAAAGACATGGCAACGATGAGTGAACGTGAACTTAGAGCAGTGAGGTGGAGAGACATCTCCATAATATTTCAAGGCTCCATGAACGCTCTGAATCCCGTGAAAAACATAGGCGAACAAATTGCGGAAGCTATTCGGCTCCATGAAGAAGTGGCACAGGCGGAGGCGTTGGACAGGACGAGAAATCTTCTCCAGATGGTGGGAATTAATCTGAGCAAGCTTAGGAGCTACCCTCACGAGCTCAGTGGAGGCATGAGGCAGCGTGTCATGATCGCTATGTCATTGGCATGCAATCCAAGGCTTGTGATTGCAGATGAGCCTGTAACAGCGCTGGATGTCATGGTTCAGGCCCAGATCCTGAGGTTGATCAACAACCTGCAGAAGGAGCTAAACCTTTCAATGATTCTGATCACTCACGATCTTTCCGTAATGGCAGATGTGTGCAACAGACTAGCTATCATGTACGCTGGGGAGATAGTTGAATACGGCAGCGTGGAAGCTATCTTTGAGGAGCCCATACACCCGTACACGCAGCTACTGATCAAAGCGTTTCCAAGCATCGAGGGAGCTGCCAGTGAACTGTACTCAATTCCCGGAAGCCCTCCCAGCTTGATTAATCCGCCTTCTGGCTGCGGGTTCTACCCAAGGTGCCCATACGCCCATGACGAATGCAGCAATGTAAATCCGCCACTGCTCGAAGTCGGGTCTGGCCATTTCGTCACATGTCGCACCGCTGGCGGACAGGGATGACACAATCCGGTATGCTACTAGATGTCCAGGACCTGAAGGTCTGGTTTCCCGCCAGAACGGGTTTTCTCTCAAGGAATAAGACTTACGTTCGTGCCGTGGACGGAGTTAGCTTCCAAGTCGCACCCGGCGAAATTTTCTGCCTAGTCGGCGAAAGCGGTTGTGGAAAGACCACCATCGCCAACACTCTCGTTAGACTTGTGAAACCAACTTCAGGCACGGTTTTCTTCAACAACATAGACGTGTTAAGTCTTCGCAAGGAAGAGATGAGGAAGTTGAGACAGAATATTCAAATGATCTTTCAGGACCCCTACGAGTCACTAAACCCTCACATGACAATTTTCGACATTGTCGCCGAGCCTCTCGACGTAAACCGTTTGGTTGACAGACCCGATGAGAAAGATACCAGAGTGGCCCAAGCCTTGGAGGCTGTAGGCCTGACACCCGCTCAATCTTTCTTCGACAGCTACCCACATCAACTCAGCGGAGGACAGAGGCAGCGGGTTGCGATAGCAGCCGCGCTGGCCTTGAAGCCTGCTCTCATAGTCGCTGATGAGCCCGTTTCGATGCTCGACATCTCTGTACGAGCGGGGATACTAAAACTCATGCTCGCGCTTAGAAGCGAGTTCAAGCTAACATACCTCTTCATAACACATGACTTGGCCTTAGCACGGCATCTTGTGGACAGGATAGCTGTCATGTATCTTGGTAGGATGGTGGAAATGGGAGACACCAAAAGTGTGATCGAAACACCTCTCCATCCCTATACCCGATCCCTGATCTCGGTTGTTCCGGTGCCCAACCCCAAAGTAAAGAAACAGAAGATACTGCTAGCTGGGGAAATCCCGAGCCCCATTCAAATCCCATCGGGCTGCAGATTCCACACCCGATGCCCCATCGCTCGGGACATCTGTGCGAAAGAGCAACCCGAGCTTCAAGAAGTAAGACCCGGCCATTATGTCGCCTGCCCCTACGCCGACTTGCAGAACGCGTAAGACAGGCTTCCTGCTCAAATGCAAGTTACGACAAGCCTTCATCAGCTAGGTCGGAACCAGGTTTACAAATAGAAGAGCAGAGACTGACTGGCAGCAACCCGCATCTTGGGTCCGCATGGTTATGATGTGGACCAAAAAGAGCTGAGTGGTTGATTAGGATCCGCTGACCTGTTCTCTTTCAGCCTGTTTTACGATCTCGGATAGTTTGGCTTGGATGTCACGTGGTAATGGTTGTGGGTAGTGCTCCATCAAGATCTTCTCAGCATGCTCCTTTGCCACCTGATGTAGGGCTTTACCTCCAGCCTTCGCCCACCCCGTCTCAGGGGTTCTATCGAAGATTGTAGGCAGGTGAAGTTCCTCTCTGATGTGCTTCAGGGTGTGTTTGTGACCTAGGAAGTTCCCTTCCGGACCAACCTGCTTGATGACGTCGACGGCGAGCGTCTCATCGTTCACCTCTGTCCCCCTAATGATTCTGAGAACGTTTCCGAGCACGTCGTTGCATATGACCGCCATCTCCATAGAGCCTACACTTCCCCCAGTCAAATATCCGCAGTCATGACATAGATTAACGCCGGCTAAGCCATTCATCAATGCCATCTGCATTGCTTCAGCTCCAGCCTGAGCGTCTGGGAGCTTCGAGTCAGAAGGACCAGCGAAACCAAACGCAGGCATTCCATAATACTCAGCCATCTGCGCATTAAGTACGCTTACAGAAAACGCAAATTCCGGGGCTCCGTAGCAATTCCTGCCTATAATTGGATCCATCACCCCTGCCCAACAGCCCAATATGAAGGGGCTTCCGGGGTTTACGATTTGGCACATGGTCAGTGTTGCTAAATTTTCAGCGTTGCCCACAACGTATGCACCTGCCATCGTTCCGGGTCCTGTCGTACCGATTGTTGGCGACGGCCCTTGCGTTATGGGTACGCCTGCCTTTGCGAACTCTATCATGTTCTCATTGGCTGTGGCTATCGAGAGGGGGGAAACGGTCTCACTGTACAGGCACATGATTGGTCTTTTGCGCAACTCATTCATGCTTCCAACCACGGCAGCTCCCATTTCCAGAACCTTCTTCGCACTGTAAGCGCTAGGCGCAGAGTACACTATGGGTTTCTCAGTATTGTTGAATAACGCCTCCCATTCATGCTCATACTCAACCTCGTAGGGAACATCAAACGCGCCAGCGATGGACATTATGAAGGACATGTTCGGCAAAGCATCCCCCAACCTGGTAGCATCGGCAAAGTCCTTCTTAGTGGGGCGCCTGGTTTCTCCGGTTTCTACATCCCTTATGAAAGGTGTCGGCGTTCCACCCATCCCAAAATAGACCCTGCTATCCTCCAAGAGAATATCGTACTTTGAATTCCTCCCGCATAGGACTATCTGCTTCGGAGCCTTTCTAAGAGACTCCTCCACTAGATGCTGAGGAATGTTTATTCTTCCCTCCCGCTGATCCACCTCAGCCCCGTTCTTGCCAAATATTTCGAGAATCTGCTTCGACGCACACCGCAAACCGACTTCTTCCAAAACTTCAATCGTCGCTGCGTGAATCTCCTTAACCTGCTTCCTGGTCAAGAAGCGTAGTTGACCGCCCGTCAATCCTCTGTTGACCATTACGGTCGCCTAGTTAGAAGCAACGACATCTCAGCCACTTCTTCTGCTAACCTTTTCTTCTTCAGCTTGTCTTACGATCTCGGATAGTTTGACTTGGATATCCCTCGGTAGTGGTTGGGGAGAGTGTTCCTTCAGAGTCTTCTGGGCTTTCTCCTTGGCTACTTGATGAATAGGCTTACTGCCAGCCTTTGCCCACGCTGCCTCTGGCGCTCTATCGAAGATTGTGGGTAGGTGAAGTTCCTCTCTGATGTGTTTCAAGGTGTGTTTGTGGCCTAGGAAGTTTCCCTCGGGGCCAATTTCCTTGATGACGTCGACGGCGAGAGTTTCGTCGTTCACTTCTGTCCCTTTAATGATTCTGAGAACGTTCCCGAGTACGTCGTTGCATATGACCGCCATCTCCATGGAGCCAACGCTTCCCCCAGCTAAGTATCCGCAGTCGTGGCATAGGTTAACGCCGGCTAAACCGTTCACCAATGCCATCTGCATTGCTTCAGCTCCGGCCTGAGCGTCTGGGAGTTTCGAGTCGGAAGGACCAGCGAAACCAAATGTGGGGAGCCCATAGTACTCAGCCATCTGCGCATTAAGCACACCCGTGGAGAGAGCGAACTCCGGCGCGCCGTAGGCAGTCCTACACGTAACTGGATCCAACACACTCACCCACCCCCCATAGAGGAAGGGAGTTCCAGGGTTAACGAGTTGCGATAAAGTCATCGCCGCCAGATTTTCAGTGTTAGCGATTACTAAGGAACCTATCACCGTCCCTGGGCCTGTCGCACCCACCTGTGGGGCTGGTCCCTCTGTGATTGGTATGCCGGCCTTTGCGAACTCTATGATGTTCTCATTAGCTGTGGCTATGGAGAGGGGAGAAACGGTTTCACTGTAGAGGCACATTATAGGCCTCTTCTTCAGCTCATCTGGGCCTCCGACCACTGCGGCTGCCATTTCGAGGACCTTGCTTGCGCTGTACCTGCTTGGAGCTGAGTAGACGATTGGTTTCTCGGTATTGTTGAATAGCACCTCCCATTCATGCTCGTACTCAACCACGTATGGGACATCGTATGCTCCGGCTATGGCCATGATGAATGACATGTTTGGCAGGGCGTCCCCGAGGCGAGTTGCGTCTGCGAAATCCTTCTTCGTCGGCCTCCGATTCTCACCAGTCTCAAGATCTCTAATGAAAGGTGTCGGCGTTCCACCCATTCCGTAGTAGACCCTGCTATCCTCCAAGAGGATATCATACTCCGGATTCCTGCCGCATAGGAGTATCTGCTTCGGCGCCTTACTCAAAGACTCCTCCACTAGATGCTGAGGAATCCTTACTCTTCGATCCTTCTTGTTTACCTCCGCCCCACCCTTGCTGAACACTTCAAGAATCTGATTCGACGCGCTCCGCAAGCCAACTTTCTCGAGAACTTCAAGGGTCGCTGCATGAATCAGCTCAACCTGTTTCTTTGTCAAGAAGCGTAGCTGACCGCCTCTCAATCCTCTTTTGACCATTACGGTCGCCTAGACTTCCACTTGAGGATCTTCTTTGCGACGTCTACGTCTTCTTCTTTAGGGCCCTCGTCGTTGCTTCCGTGACTTTATCCGCATCAAAACTCAGTACCACATTCACGATCTCTTCATCTGACAAGAATAATCTCCAAACGCGCACTGATTCCGTCATGCTTTAACGCTTTTGGCTAAGCTTCAACCGTAGAATAAGGTTGAATCCTCATTCCTTAAGATTGATACACTTTCACACCTCGATGAAAGTCATGCCGGTCGGATATTGCACGATGTTATACGGTACTATTGCTACTCCGCCGTGGCCAGAGAGCAAATCACGCCTCGGGTCCGACTTAGTTTAGGCATCTGCGAGCAATCTCACAACAGAGCAACGCGTGGAACCATTAAATAAGCTACCAAGAAACCAATCAGATCGTGAAGAAACTTGCCAAAAGATCAAGCTAGAAGATTTTCTACTTCTAGGCATCTGTCCACTGCATGTGTTCATGCAGGAGAGATTATAGATAAAGTCACTAGATCAATCCCTACGCCGATCTACCAGACGGCCGTTTACGCATTTGAGTCGATGAAGGATGTGCACGCCTATAATCTGGGCGCGGAGGATGGAGCTCAAGGCTACATGTACTCTAGGCCCACGTCGCCTACACAGCGTGTACTTGAAAGAAAGGCTGCCGCTCTAGAATGTGGAGAGGACGCGTTAGCGACATCCTCGGGCATGGCTGCTATCACAACTGCTCTCCTTACGTTGGTTGCGCAAGGGGATGAGATAATCTCGTCGAACATGGTCTACGGAGGAACTTACTCTATCCTTAAACACGGACTTACTAAGCTAGGAATCAAGACACACTTCGTGGACACGAGAAACATCGAAGCAGCTGAGAAACTTGTTACTGACCGGACGAAAGCACTTTACATTGAAACGCCAACAAACCCTGACCTCAGAATAGCTGATATCCGCTCCGCCGCTCGAATAGCCAGAGAGCATGGCTTGAAGCTAATTGTGGACAACACGTTTGCCACACCCGTGAATCAAACCCCCATGAAACTGGGAGCTGACATTGTCTTGGTGAGCACGACGAAATACTATGGTGGCCACAACGACTTGATCGGAGGAATGATAGTTGGATCACGTGATTTCATTGTGGCGGCGAGGAAGACGCTTAAGGAATACGGTGGAGTAATCGACCCGTTTGCTGCATACCTAACTCTTCGGGGACTAAAGACTATGGCTCTCAGAATGGAAAGGCACAATTTGAACGCTATGAAGGTGGCGCAGTACTTGGAGAATCATCCCAAGGTGAAGCGAGTCTACTACCCGGGGCTCAGATCTCATCCACAGCATGAGTTGGCCAAGAGTCAGATGAAAGGATTTGGCGGTGTAGTATGCTTTGAGCTAGAGAGCGAAAGAAAGGCCGTGAAGTTCATTGAGAGCCTGAAACTCATTATCCACGGTCTCAGCTTGGGTGGAGTCGAGTCTCTTGTCTCGATGCCTGTTTACTCCTCTCACAATTACTTGACACCTAAAGAATTAGAGGAGATTGAACTCAACAATAGGATGGCACGATTATCGGTCGGAATAGAAGATGCCGAAGACTTGATTGCCGATCTTGAAAACGCACTTAAAGTCTAAAATGCGGTGAAGGATTTCCGAAGGAAAGCAAGACCGAAAACTAGGTCTCCTTACGAAGGAAGCTCGAACATCAGTGAGTTTTGCGTAATCCTCCGAAAGCCAGAATCAAGGCAAACAGAGGCGACTTGACTAGTTGACATACTTGATTTGGAGACTCACTGATGGTCGAGTCCTTCCAAAGACTACTCGAATGCGTCGAGGACAAGGATGTTTGATATTAATAGAAGGCGTTGAGATCAACGATTCTTGGACGGATTTGGCAAGTCAGATATCTGTCCGCCGCCACTGTGACCCTGATCTCTGTTGAAGCGTTACGTCCTCTCACTTGATCAGGGAACCACCAGCTCGCGCGCAGTTATCTTTGACGAACAATGCAGAGTAATCAGATCCGAAAAGGAGGAAGTTCGTCAGATCTTCCCTCATCCAGGTTGGGTTGAACATGATCCGATTGCCATTTGGTCATCTCAGATTCGCGTAGCGAAACAAGTCGCCTTAGAGCACAAGGACGAGATTGCCGCTATCGGGGTTACTAACCAGAGAGAGACCACAATTGTCTGGGACAAGCAGACGGGAAAGCCCATTCATAATGCCATCGTCTGGCAGGATAGGAGAACCGCTCCGATCATAGACGACCTCGTTTTGAGGGGATATTCCTCATACATCCAGAGAACCACCGGTTTGATTCCCGACGCATATTTCTCTGGACCCAAGATCAAATGGATTTTGGACAGCATTCCCGGAGCTAGGAAAAAGGCAAGAAACGGCGACCTCCTCTTCGGAACAGTCGACACGTTCCTGATCTGGAAGATTACCGGGGGACAAGTTCATGCAACAGATTATTCAAACGCATCAAGGACAATGATCTTCGACATCAAAAGAGGAGCTTGGGATCGCAGGTTGGCCGACGTACTTGGAATTCCGTCAGAAATGCTTCCTGAAGTGAAATCTTCAAGCGAGATTTTCGGCTACTCGGACAAACATGTTCTAGGAAGAGAGATCCCGATCAGTGGCGTCGCTGGTGACCAGCAGGCAGCCCTTTTCGGTCAAGCTGCATTCGAAGAGGGTATCGCCAAGAACACGTATGGAACGGGATGTTTCATCCTTCTAAACATAGGCAAGGATATTCCTGCCTATCACCCAGGGCTAATCACCACAATCGCTTGGAGCCTTGAACGCGAGGTCACCTATGCACTCGAGGGTAGTGTGTTCAATGGAGGAGCCGTCATTCAATGGCTGCGAGATTATCTCGGCATTGTGAAGAGGGCAGCGGACACTGAGCAAATCGGACGAAAAACGCGGACAAGTGGTGGAATCTTCTTTGTGCCGGCACTGACCGGAATGGGTGCACCGTACTGGGACATGTACGCGCGAGGTCTCATTATCGGAATCACTCGTGACACAACAAGGAATCAAATTGTTAGAGCCGCTCTTGAATCGATTTGCCTCCAAACAGTGGATGTCTTTGACGCAATGAGAAAAGCCACAGCGAGCCAGCTAAGATCCGTCAGAGTGGACGGTGGGGGATCGGTTAACAATTTCCTGATGCAGCTTCAAGCCAATATACTCGGCCTCCCAGTCGAGAGATCCAAGATCACCGAGACAACCGCTTTAGGAGCAGCTTTCTTGGCCGGCCTGGCCGTTGACGTGTGGGATGACCTAAACCAACTCAAGAACCTGAGGAAAGTGGACAGAGTGTTCACTCCAGCTATGCCTCCGAAGGAACGCGCGGAAATACGCGGAGAATGGAAACGAGCTGTTCAG
>Ga0187771_10001579_pt1 | contig 15362 bp, 13 predicted proteins | sample 0116_SJ02_MP15_1_FD_133139 | JGI IMG/M metagenome (GOLD analysis project Ga0187771, IMG submission 133139) | Tropical peat soil microbial communities from peatlands in Department of Meta, Colombia - 0116_SJ02_MP15_10_MG | ecosystem: Environmental > Terrestrial > Soil > Wetlands > Peat | place...
CAGGCCCGGCGACATCATCCTCGAGGTCAACCGCCATCGAGTCAAAAACGTCGATTCCTACCAACGCGAATTAAAGGCGAAGGAACCCGCCGGGATTATTCTACTGCTTGTGAACCGCGACAAACGGATCATTTTTATACCAATCAAGTAATGTGTCAAGGATGAAATCGCGGTGATCTTGTGGATAAGGGGGGCGGAGGGGCTGCAACCGCGTAATCGATGAAGCTCAAACGCGCGGTGAAAATAGCGCTGTTCGCGGTTTGCGTTATCGCCTTGTTCGCGATCCCGCCCGCTGTTTACGAATTCCTCTCCTACTACAATTCGCTGGATCAGGAGTTGGTAACCCGCTTTTCGGGCAAGCGGTGGACTATCCCGTCCCTGGTTTATTCCGATACGACCACGATCTATCCGGGGCAAAGGCTGGCCGATATCGGCTTTTTCGAGCGACTGGCGCGGCTCAATTATCATCGTGCCGAGCCCGCCCGGATCGCTGCGCGTGGGGAGTACAGTTACGATCAAAAGACCAACCGTCTCGTAATCTTCCTGCACAGCTTCCGCTATCCCTACAGGGATTTCCCCGGCGAGTTGATTGATATGAAGATCGGCCCGACTGGGACGATCCAGACGATCGAAGACGGGGTGACGCACAAGCCGGAGTATTCGATTGAACTGGAGCCAGAAGCCCTTGGGGCAATCTTCCAGGGCGATTGGGAACAGCGTCGACTGGTGCCATTGGCCGATTTGCCGCCCGCCTTTATCGACTCCGTGCTTGCCGCCGAGGACCATCGTTTCTACGAACATCACGGCATCGACCTGGTGCGGATTGCGAAGGCGGCCTGGATCGATTTCACCGCGGGACATGTCGTGCAGGGTGGTTCTACGCTGACGCAGCAGCTCATGAAGAACTTCTTCCTCACCAGTCAGCGGGACTGGCATCGCAAGATCAAAGAGGCGTTGATGGCGTATATCGCCGAGCGACGCTACTCGAAGGACGAGATTCTGGAGAACTATCTCAACGATATCTACCTGGGGCAGCGGGGGCAGGAAGGGATCTATGGAGTTTGGGAGGCGTCGGAATTCTTCTTTTCCAAGGAACCGCGTGATCTAACCATCGCGGAGATGGCGACGGTCGCAGGGATGATCCGGTCGCCTAATCATTTCAACCCGATCCGGCATAACGCGCAAGCGCGAATTCGGCGGAACGAAGTGCTTGGTTCGATGCTCCAGGACGGGTACATCAGCAAAGCCGCCTACGACCTGGCAGTTACGCAGCCACTACGCACGCGCGAACCCTACACTGAAAGCAACGACGCACCCTACTTTGTCGACTATGTAAAGCATGAATTGGCGGAGCGCTATCCGCCGTCGGTGCTGACGGGCGAAGGTCTAAGGATTTTCACGACGCTCGACGTGCACATAGAGAAGCAGGCGGAAGCGGCGATTGCGGAAAATCTCGCTGCGCTTGAAGCAAAGCATCCGTCACTGCGGCGCAAAGAAAAGAACCAACAGCTCGAATCCTGCCTGTTAGCGATTGAACCGCAGACCGGGAAAATCCGCGCAATGATGGGCGGGCGCGATTATCGTGAGAGCCAGTTCAATCGGATCACGCAATCAAAGCGTCAGCCCGGCTCCGCGTTCAAACCGGTTACCTACCTGGCCGCGCTACAGGAGACTCTCGACGGCGGTCCCGAGCGCTTTTTGCCGACCAGCTATATCGAGGATTCGCCGTTTACCTGGCAGTATGCGAACGACATGAGCTGGACGCCGAGAAATTACAAGAACCGATATTTCGGACGCGTCACGCTCGAGTTTGCACTCGAGGAATCGCTCAACTCGGCGACTTCGCGTCTGGCCGACACGATCGGGCTCGACCGGGTCCGCGACATGGCGGCCAAACTCGGCTTTGGTGATTTGCCACCCTATCCTTCGATTGTGCTGGGCGGAATCGAGGTTTCGCCAATGCAAATCGCGCGAATGTACGCGATTCTGGCAAACGAAGGGATGGAAGTGCCGCCGTATGCGGTTACAGCCGTCGTCGATCAGCATGGTAACGTAATCGAAGGCCACGAGCTCAAGGCTGAAGAGGTACTCTCTCCTGAACTTGCATACACAATCGACTTCATGCTCGAGCAGGTGATCAATCACGGCACTGGCGTGGGCGCTCGCAGGGTGGGCTTCACGCGGCCGGCGGCAGGCAAAACCGGAACTACCAACGACTCGAAGGACGCGTGGTTCGTTGGCTTCACGCCCAACCTGCTGTCTGTGGTCTGGACTGGATTCGACCAGAAGGAGGCGCTCGGCCTGACCGGTGCCGAGGCTTCCTTGCCGGCGTGGGCAGCTTTTATGAAGGCCGCCACATCCTCACGACCCGAAACGAATTTCCCGGTTCCGCCCGGCGTGGTCGAAGCGAAGGTCGATCCGCTGACGGGCTATCTGGCGGGCCCGTACTGCCCGGTCACGATTGAGGGAGTATTCCCGGCGAGCATGGCGCCGACGCAAACCTGCCCTTTTCACACTTCGGCCACCGCCGCGTCGGGGGCCTCGGCTGAGCATAGCGAGGCAAGCGACGAAGAGACAACGCCGGACGATTCGCCCAACGACTGATGAAATACGCGGCGTCAACTCTGGTGGTAGCGTGGATCGTAGGGCTGTTCATGAGCCTCGCAGCCCCGTGTGACTCCGCCGCAGCTTCGACGAACCGGTATATCAAGTTAATGCAGAGGCCGCAGCCGCTGAGGATCGCGCAAATCTCGGAAGAGGACGTACCCGCGACCCGCGCGCCAGGTTCCGAAACCGGCGGCGACACCAGCCCAAATGACGGTTCGCAGGCGGCCGAGGCCCCCGGTGCGCTAGGCGACTGGGAGCGACTGCCCAACGACACCTCGGCAGCACCTGCTGAGCAAACGCAGTCAACGCCGGTGGCCGCGGACACTGCGGCTACCGCGTCGGGCCCGATCGCACAGGACAGCACGGATTCGGTCGCCGCACCGGCGTCCTCGGCGAGCCCGGCGGCTTCGCCAGCAAGTCTCCCTGATAGCGCTACGCTCGGGCCGCCACCGGCTCTCGACGCAAGCACGATCACGACCACTCCGGATCCGAGCGAGGCCCCGCTTGACCACGAGATCCGAACCGCCGAGAGCCCCTCGCTTGTCGCTTCGATGCGCCTTACCGAAGACGCGCGCAGGCAGCTTGCCAGGGGCGAACCCGACGACGCGATTCGCACGCTCGGCCGCGCGGTCTCGATTGAGCCGGCCAATCCGTTCGAGTATTTCTATCTCGGCCGAAGTTACATGGCGAAGAAAAATTATCCGCAAGCACTCACATTTTTTAAGCGGGCCGAAATCGGACTCGCCTCGCAGCCCGATTGGCAGGGCGCGGCACTGAGCTACGAAGGAGCCTGTTACGAGGTTCTGGGTAAGACAGTTGACGCCGCAAAGGCATATCAACACGCGCTGGCGCAAGCGCCTAACAATTTAATGGCGCGAGTTGGGTACAGCCGGCTCGCGGGCAGCATCGCACCGCCGCTCGCCCCCAGTGCGTCTTTGGCTCCATCCGCAGACCAGGCCGAAGCAGGCCCGCCAATCGAGGCTCCTGCCCCGCCTCCGCCGGCTCAGCCCTCGCCTCCGCCCGCTGCGCCGCCAGCCCAGTGAAGCCGTTGCTGATTCTGGGAATTGAATCTTCTTGCGACGACGCCGCTGCGGCGGTAATCGAGACCGATCGTCCGGGTCGCGCGGTCGTGCGTGGGAGCACGGTCGCAAATCAGGATGATATCCATTGCGCTTACGGGGGCATCGTGCCCGAACTCGCTTCGCGAAACCACGTTATCACGATCCAGCCAGTGACTGAGCGCGCGATGGAGTTGGCCGGATGCTCCCTGGGCGAGATTCACGGTATCGCTGTGACGCGGGGGCCCGGACTCGTCGGCTCGCTGCTCGTCGGACTGATGTACGCCAAAGGGCTCGCGCACGCCGCGGGCCTGCCGGTTGTTGGCGTCAATCATCTCGAAGGCCATCTGCTCGCCCCGATGATCGAACACGAGCTGACAATGCCGTACCTCGCACTGGTGGTCTCCGGCGGCCATACGGCGCTATTCGTAGTGGAGGACTTCGGCCGCTACCGCAAGCTCGGTTCGACGCGCGACGATGCGGCGGGCGAGGCCTTCGACAAGGTCGCGAAGTTGATGGGTCTTGGCTATCCCGGAGGAAAGATAATCGACGACCTGGCGCGACGCGGAAATCCGAAGCGGATCAAATTTCCGCAGGCGCGGATCAAGTCGGCGCCTCTTGATTTCAGTTTCAGCGGAATTAAGACGGCGGTTGCCCTGTTTCTTGCGAGCGCTACCGAGGGCGCGACAGTGGCCGAAGATCTTGCAGCGAGTTTCCAGGAGGCGGTAGTCGAGATGCTCGTGCGACCAACGATCGCGGCCGCGCGCGAACTCGACGCCGGTACAATTGTTCTGACCGGCGGGGTCGCTGCGAACTCGCGGCTGCGCACGCGGCTGGCCGAAGCCGCTGAGGCCGATGGCCGCCGCCTGATTGCACCTTCCCTCAGGTACTGCACAGACAATGCGGCGATGATCGCGCTGGCCGGCAGCTACCGGCTGCTGCGCGGCGATCGTGATCCGCTGTCGATGGACGCCGAGGCTAGCCTTCCCTTGTGAGTTCCCTGTCGCCCAGCCCAGCGCGAGCGCTCTCCTCCCTGGCCGTGCGTCCGCGCAAATCCCGTGGCCAGAACTTCCTGGTCCAGCCGGCCGTCGCCGCCCGTATCGTAGCGGCGCTGAAGATTCAGCCGGGCGATACGGTGGTCGAGATCGGACCCGGGCTAGGCATTTTGAGTGAACTGCTGGCGCGCGAGCCGCTGCGCCGCCTTTGCCTGGTCGAGGTAGATCCGAGACTCGCGGCCCGGCTGGCCGCACATTTCCAGGCCGACTCGCGCACCGAGGTTCTCAACCGCGACTTTCTCGCGACCGATTTATCCGCGCTCGCGGCAGCGTCGCCGGTGCGCGTGATCGGCAACCTGCCGTTCAATATAGCAAGCGCGATCCTCGAGCGGCTTCGCGAATTTCACGAAGTGATCACGCGGATGGTCCTGATGTTTCAGCGGGAGGTGGCGGAGCGGATTCGCGCACGCGCAGGAAGCCGCGCCTACGGTGCACTGAGCGTATTCACGGCCCTTTACTGGGATGTACAGAGCCATTTCCGCGTGGCGGCCGGCAGCTTTCATCCGCGGCCCGAAGTCGATGCTGAAGTGCTGGTGCTGGCCCCGCGACCTGCGTTGGCCTTCGCGCCCGAGGAGGAGAAGAGAGTGCTCGCGACGGTACGTGCGGCGTTTTCGGCCCCGCGCAAAACGGTCCGCAACTCACTGGCCGGCGGCCTCGGACTGGACGCTCCGGCAGCCGAAGCGGCGCTCAAGCGCGCCGCGATCGATCCCGCCGCCCGTCCCGGCACGCTTGCGACCGCCGACTTCGTGCGCCTGGTGCGCGCTCTCGGTCCGCTGGCCCGGGTGGAGGTCGCACGCGATGCCTGAGTTGCCGGAAGTCGAATCCTTGCGGCGGATCCTCGCGAGATCGGCGGCCGGGCGCAGGATGATGAGCGCAACCGTAAGAGAGGGCCGCTTGCGCCGTGCAGTGTCGCGCGACCTGCCTGCGGCCGTGACTGGACGGACGGTCCAAAGCGTCGGCCGGCGCGCCAAGTACCTGTTGATCGAACTGAGCGGTGGGCAGGTGATAATGGTGCATCTGGGAATGAGCGGCAGCCTGACCCACCGGCGCGACGGCTTCGATCCGGGGGCGCTTGATCCGCGACACGACCACGTGGAATTCGCGCTCGACGACGGCAGCCGCCTCGTTTACAACGATCCGCGCCGTTTCGGCCTGATGAAGGTCGTCGCCCGCAGCCATCTCGATTCAACCGAGGAATTGAAAGGGCTCGGGCCGGAGCCGCTTGGCAGCGACTTCAACGCCGCATACTTGTGGCAGATCACGCGCGGACGCGCTGCGGCAATTAAGAACGTCCTGATGGATCAGAGGGTGGTCGCAGGAGTCGGGAATATCTACGCTTCGGAGATTCTTTTTCGCGCGCAGGTAAGACCGACTCGCCCGGCGGGGAAGGTCACGCGAGCTGAGGTGGCGCGCATCGTCGAGCATACTGTGCAGGTACTCCGCGAAGCGATCGGCCGGCGCGGCACTACGTTTCGCAGTTACCGCGATTCGCGAGGCCAGCCCGGACGCTTTGCAGAACGGCTGCGGGTTTACGACCGCGCAGGCAAGCCGTGTCCGGCCTGCACTACGGCGATTCGCAGCGTGATAGTCGGCCAGCGCTCGAGTTTCTATTGTCCCCGCTGCCAGAAGTAGGCGCCCCAAGCTCGAGGACGATGGCGCGGCGGGCGGCCGCAACGTAAGCTTGAAGGCGTGGCCGAGCTGACGATCCGCACGCCGGCGCGTATCGCCATCTGCGATATCACCGCCGAAGTTAACAATGCACTCGCGCAGACGGGCGCGCGAGACGGGGTCTGCAACCTCTTCGTGCCGCATACGACGGCCGCGGTTATCGTCTCGGAGAACTGGGACCCGGACGTTACCGCCGACCTGCTAGCGCATCTCGAGCGGGTTGTGCCGCGCGACGGCGGCTTCAAGCATTCGGAGGGAAATTCCCAGGCGCACATCCTCTCGGTGATGCTCGGCACATCGATCGTTATCCCGGTGAGCGGTGGGAAACTTGCGCTCGGGCGATGGCAGGGCGTGATGCTGGCGGAATTCGACGGCCCGCGCGAACGCACGGTGAGGTTGAGCGTGGTGAGGGCAGGTTGAGGGGTTGATGGAGATACCGCGGGGGATTGCCGCGCTGTTCTGCTTTGTCGTGGGCGCGAGCGTAGGGAGCTTCGTCAATGTGGTGGCGTACCGCCTGCCGCGCGAAATCTCGATCGCCGCACCGAGATCGTTCTGTCCTCGATGTAACCGCCCGATCCCGGTTTGGGCGAACATTCCGATGGTCGCCTACATCGGTTTGCGTGGGAGATGCCTCATGTGCGGCGGTGCCATTCCCTTCCGCTACTTCCTGACTGAACTCGCGTTGGCCAGCGCCGCCGCCTATCTCTATCTCAGCTTTCCGTTTGGCGACGCCGTTGCCCGTTTCGCGTTGTGCGCCGGGCTCTTCGCGGTGGCGTTAATCGACTACGATTGGCGGGTAATTCCGAACATAATCACCTTTCCCGGGATCCCGATCGGGATCGTTGCCGCATGGCTGCTGATGCCGGAGGTTGGGTGGCGCAACTCGGCCTTGGGCGTCTTGGTCGGGGCCGGTTTTCTCTTCATAACGGGCGAACTTTACATGCTGATCCGTGGTGCCGAGGGTGTCGGCCTTGGCGATGTTTGGCTTATGGGTGCGATCGGTGCGTTTCTCGGGTGGGCGGGCGTGCTGTTCACGTTGTTTGTCGGGTCAATACTCGGCGCGATCGGCGGCATCGCTTTCGGGCTGGCCGGTGGGGCACCGCCTCCGCCGGAGGAAGAGGTGCCCAAAGCTATCGCCGACGTCACAGGTGCGGCGCGAGTGGGCGAGAACGAAGCCGAGTCGTCGCTGTTGCAGACTGCGGTACCGTTCGGACCGTTCCTGGCTCTGGCGGCTGGAATCTTTGCGCTCTTCCAACCGCAGCTTGCACGTTGGTATTTTTCGGGCTGATGGGAACCGGAATCTTTATCACGCTCGAGGGAGTTGAAGGCTCGGGCAAAACCACGCAGGCGGCGATTCTGGCCGATGCGCTGAGGACGCAAGGACGCCGCGTGACGGTGACGCACGAGCCGGGTGGGACACGCGCCGGCGAGGCGATTCGCGCGATCTTCCTCGATCCGGCGGTCTCGCTCCAAGTCGCAACGGAATTGTTGCTGGTGCTTGCCGACCGCGCGCAGCATGTACGTGAGAAACTGCGTCCGGCGGTGGCAGCCGGTGAGATCGTGATTTCCGACCGCTATTCCGATTCAACCGTCGCCTACCAGGGCTATGGGCGCGGCTTCGATCTCAAGCTGCTCGGCGAACTGAATCATCTGGCCAGCGACGGGATGCGTCCTGATCTTACAATTGTGCTCGATTGTCCGGCCGAGACCGGACTCACGCGCACGCGAGCGCGGGTGCGGGGCAACGAGCGCGGCCCCGACCGCTTCGAGGGCGAGCGGATCGAATTTCATCGCCGAGTCCGGGACGGCTTTCTGACGATCGCGCGTAATGAGCCGGGGCGCGTAACCCTGATCGACTCGACGCGCGAGACAGCGGCGGTCAGCGCGGATATTCTTAGCGCGGTGGCCGCTATGCTGAAGCGCCGATGAGCTTTGCCGGAATAGCAGGAAATCGCGAAGTGGTCACGGCCCTGACCGTCGAACTGAGCCGTCGCCCGTCGCACGCCTATATGCTGGCGGGGCCCCGGGGCGTGGGTAAGGCGTTGGTGGCAGCCGGTCTCGCGCACAGCATTTTGTGCGAGCGATCCCCCGGGGTCGGATTTTGCTGTACCCCGGAGAATTGCCCGCCGCGCAACGCGCCCGCTTCGTCACGCGGACGGACCGGAGCGCCCTCCACTTCGAAATGCCAGTGTTGCGCCGAGTGCGTACAGATTGCGGCCGGGGTTCATCCCGACTTCAATTACGTCGCGCGCTATCCGAACCGGGTCGAAGTGCTGATCGAACAGGTGCGCGACCTGATCGAGCGGCTGGGCGTACGGCCGATGCGCGGTGACCGGCGCGTCGCGATCCTTGACGACGCCGAAACGCTCAATCTGCCCGCGCAAAACGCGCTGCTCAAGACGCTGGAGGAGCCACCCGGCCACACCATCATCTTCGTCGTGACCGACAGCGAACGCGCGCTGCTGGACACGGTGCGGTCGCGCTTGCGTCCCGTCAGGTTCGGCCCGCTCGCGGCCGCCGAGATCAGCGCAGTGTTGGCGGCACGCGCAGCTTTGCCACCCGAGCGCGCGCAAGCTTTGGCACGGCTAGCCCGTGGCAGCATCAGCCGAGCGTTAGCATTGGCGGAGGGAAATGAGCCGCCTGTGCGGGAATTGATCGAGGCGTTGAGCCGCGCGCGAGTGCTGGACTTCGCTGGAGCCCAGGCGATCGCCCAGGATTTCTTCGGCTCGCGCGAGTCGGCCACCGGCAATTTCGAGCTAATCGCGCGAATCCTCGAGGAGATGCTATGCTTCAAGCTGCTCGGGGCGGAGTTGAACGCGCCTTCTCCCGAAACCGCCCGGATTATGGCTGATATCGCAAAAGCGCTGGACGCGACGACGATTGCGAACCTGCTCGAAGGCGCGCTCCAGGCGGCCGGCGCCATCGAGGCGATGGCGAATTCGCGGCTTCAAGCCGAGCAATGGTGGATCGCGGCGGGAGAAGCATTGAGGGGTGAATAGTGGCGGGCGACACGGATCCTTTCGCGGGCAACGGTGAACTGCCGAAAATCGTCGCAGTCAGCCTTCAGCACGCGGGGCACCTTTACAACTATTTGAGCGCCGGATTGACGCTTAGGCGCGGCGACCGGGTGCTGGTCGAGTCCGAGGCGGGGACTCGCATCGGCACGATCGTGGTCGAACCGCATGAGCCGGCCCTGACGCTCGACCTGGCCTCGATGCGTCCGGTGGTGCGGGTTGCCGATGAACGCGATTTCCGGGCTGAGGAGGAGTCGCTCAGCCGCGAAGGTCAGGCGGAGCGGCTGTGCGTGGAGCGGATTCGCGAACGCGGGCTCGCCATGAAGCTCATCAAGGTCGACTACACCTATGACGGCCGCAAGGCGATCTTCTACTTCACCGCGGAGAGCCGGATCGATTTTCGCGAGCTGGTGCGCGACCTGGCGAATACGCTGCGCGTGCGCGTCGAGATGAAGCAGATCGGCGCCCGCGATGAGACCAAGGTTACCGGCGGAGTCGGACCGTGCGGACGCGAGTTGTGCTGCTCGTCGTTCCTGCGCGACTTCGAGGCGGTGACCGTAAAGATGGCGCGCGAGCAGGGCCTGGCGCTCAATCCTTCGCGGCTGGCCGGGATGTGCGGCCGGCTCAAATGCTGCCTGCGTTACGAATACGCAACCTACCTCGAACTCAAGCGCTCGTTGCCCAACACCGGCAAGCGTGTGCAGTCCGTCAAGGGCAACGGCAAAGTGCTGCGGCAGAATACCCTCAAGCAGACCGTACTGATTCAACTTGATGAGGACGGCGGCGTAGTCGAAGTGACGCTTCAGGACCTGGTCGACGCGCGCAAGGAGAAGGGCAACGAACCAAGCGCATGAGCCCCCGCTTGCGTGACGCAAGCGCATACCCGATGAGCGAGCGAATCCATTTAACCACCGCGATCTTCTACTGCAACGGGACGCCGCATGTCGGCAGCGCTTACGAAGCCTTGGCGGCGGACGTTTTCGCGCGGTATCAGCGCCGCAAGCTCGGCCGCGACAACGTGACCTTCCTTTCAGGCACAGACGAGCATGGCGACAAGATTCGCCGCGCCGCGATCGCGCAGGGACTCGCGCCGAAGGCATACACCGACAAGATGAGCGAACTGTTCCGCGAGGCTTTCGCTGGTCTCAACGTGAGTTTCGACTACTGGGTGCGCACGACCGATCCCACGCACGAAGCATTCGTCCAGCAGATGCTCGAGCGGACGCGGGCGAAGGGGAATATCGAGTTCAAGGAATACGAGGGGCTCTATTGTGTCGGCTGTGAGCGCTTCTACACCGAAAAGGAGCTGCTGCCCGGCAATCTCTGCCCGACGCACAACCAGCCGGTCGAGCTGATCAAGGAAAGCAACTATTTCCTCAAGATTGAGCAATTTCGCGAAGAGGTGCGGCGCAAGATCGAGTCGGATGACTTTATGATCCGTCCGGAGCGCTACAAGAACGAAGCGCTCAACATGCTCGCCGAGCCGCTCAACGACCTCTGCATCTCGCGCCCGAAGGCAAGAATGGACTGGGGAATCGAGGTGCCGTTCGACGACAAGTACGTCACCTACGTTTGGTACGACGCCTTCTGGGCCTACGTGAGCGAGCCCGCCACCCGGCTCGGGCTCGACGCCTTTGTACGCGACGTCTGGCCGCATACCGATCACTTCATCGGCAAGGACATCCTGAAAACTCACGCCGTGTATTGGCCGCCGATTCTGCTCGCGGCCGGACTGCCGCTGCCGCGCCATTTGAATGTCCATGGATGGCTTAACTTCGGCGGGTCGCGGATGTCCAAAAGCTCCGGCAACGTGCGCGATCCGGTGTCCTACGAGAAGGCGTTCGGCCCGGACGTGTTGCGCTACTTCGTGATGCGCGAGGTGGTGTACGGACTCGACGGCGATTTTTCCGAGGAGCGGCTGACTGAGCGCTACAACGCTGACCTGGCAAACGACCTAGGCAACCTCGTCAGTCGCGTACTCGCGATGGCGCAGCGGTATCTTGGCAGCGAGATCAAAACTGCACCGTCGACGAGCGAGGACGGGCACGGCCGCAACCTGGCTGAAGCAAGCTCCGGGCTCGCGGCGCGCGTTGGTCCGCTGGTCGAGGAACTTGCGATGAATCGCGCACTGGAGACTTTGTGGCAGGGATTGGACATCGCGAATAAGTACGTTGCCGCTACCGCCCCGTTCACGCTTGCGAAGGATCCTGCGAACATGCCGCGCGTCGAGAGGATCCTTGCAAACCTGCTCGAAGCCCTTCGTGTGATCGCCGATACGCTCGAACCCTTCATGCCAGTTACGGCGGCCAGGATTTTCGACATGCTGAATGTCGACGAAGCGACCGCGCGCAAACCGTACGGCGAAGGTCTGCGGCCGGGGCACAGAGTGAAAGCGCCGGTCGCGCTCTTTCCGCGAATCGAGAAGCCCAAAGCGTGACCTCGACTTATTCGTTAGTCGATACCCATTGCCACCTGGCGGACCCCAAACTCCGCGATGATGTCGAAGGTATACTCGCCCGCGCACGCGAAGCCGGCGTTCGGACGGTCATTTCGGTTGGTGCCATTGGCTCGATCGAGACCGACCGGCTGACGGTCGAAATCGCAAATAACCATGACGACGTATATGCCGCCGTTGGCGTGCATCCTCATGATGCGAAGGATTGCGACCCGGCACGAATCGCGCGGTTGCGCGAGCTGGCACACTCGCCCAAGGTCGTCGCCATCGGCGAGAGCGGGCTCGATTTCCATTACATGCATTCGCCGCAACCGGCGCAGGAGGCGTCGCTCCGCAGTCATCTGGAACTTGCCGCCGACTTTGACAAGCCAATCGTGATTCATTGCCGCGACGCCGAGACTCGCTTGCTTGCGATCATTCGTGAAGTTGGAATCTCGAAGCGGGGCGGCGTGATCCATTGCTTTACGGGGGACGCGGCGGCGGCGCGCGAATTCCTCGCGCACGGGTTTCATATCTCGTTCTCGGGGATCTTGACGTTCAAGAATGCGGCGGCGATTCGCGAGGCCGCGCGAATGGTTCCCGATGATCGCGTGATGGTCGAGACCGACGCGCCCTACCTCGCACCCGAACCCTATCGCGGCCAGCGCAACGAGCCCGCGTACGTTACGCGAACCCTGGAAGCCATGGCGCGAGTGCGCGGGATCGACGCGGTCGCGTTGGCCACTATGACTAGCGACAACGCGGCGCGTTTGTTCGCTTTGCCGTTGGCCTGAAGCGCCGCGGTTCTATCGCGTCCCGCGACGGCGGAACGCTTCGGCCAGCGCGCGAGCGATCGGCGCAAAGTCACCGACCAGTCCAAGATTGGCGCGCTCGAAGATCGGCGCGTCCGGATCCGTGTTGATCGCGACGACCGTCTCCGCCCGTTTGATACCCACGGTATGATTCGGCACGCCGCGGATACCAAGCGAAAAGTAAAGCCGCGGCTCGATGGTCTTGCCGGTAAGGCCGACCTGCAACTGGCGCGGGACCCATCCCTGGTCGGTCACGCGCCGCGTCGCGCACATCGCGGCCCCAAGCGCGTGGGCCAACTCCTTGGCACGCTCGACGCCTTCCGGCCCGCCGACTCCCATGCCAAGACCAACCACGACCTCGGCGCCGTCGAGCGGAGCGATCGAATCGTCCAGAATCGAGGTTGCCCGCACCAGACGCGTCAGCGGCTTGCCGAGCTCGACACGCACCGTCTCGATTTCCGCCTCGCGCCGCGGATTCGGCCGTGCGAGCATAAGCACCCCTTGGCGCACGGTAGCCATCTGCGGATGAGTCTTCGAGAGGATCGGCGCGACAATATTGCCGCCGAACGCGGGCTTGAGCGCGACCATGCGCCCCTCGGCGTCGAGTTCGAGCCCTATCGCATCGCCGGTCAGGCCCAGCCGCAGGCGCGCTGCGAGCCGCGGGCCCCAATCGCGGCCACGCTCGCTCGCGCATAGCAGCAGAGCCCAAGGCCTCCGCTCGCGTACCAGTCTCGCCATCGCCTCTGCGGCGGTGTCAGGAGAATAGTTCTCGAGCGCCGGATGGTCGACGATGATTATACGGTCGGCGCCGTAGCTCGCGAGCAATCCCGCGCGTTTTGCGATCGCACCGGGAAAGCCCACCGCGACCAATGAGCCACCAAGCTGCGTCGCCAGCACGTCGCCCGCCGAAAGCAATTCCAGGCTGCCGAGGGTTACCGCGCCGGCAAGATTGGTCTCGACCACGACCCATACGTCCTTGCCGCGGACGGGTTTGCGAATCGTCTCACCGATCGGACGCTGCTTGCGTACTCGCGGGACCAGCGCGCCGATCCGGTCGAGCTCGCCAATCACGAGTTCCGCCGCGCGCTCGGGATCAACCGCGTCGATCATCCTGCACTCGACCTTCGGCGACTCCTGGGCCCGCACCCCTTGCACCGAGGTCGGTGAACCCGCGAAGCCGAATTGCCCCGCTTCGTCCGTGAGGTCGCCGGCGCGAACGGACCTGATCGCCTTGGACATCGCCGCTTCGCGCGTTTTGGGGTCGATCTTGATCGGGTTGATCAGTCTTTCCGCGCACGTGAGCAGCGCCGGCATCCGGCATTCCGCCTCTTCAATGCCTTCGTCGCTCTCGCGTTCGGCAAAGATGGATTGCCCCTCGATACGCAGCTTGCGTACGCCGGCGATCTGCGCGATCCCGAGCAGTTCCGCGATTTCGGGACCAACCTGCCCGGTTTCCGCGTCGAGCGAATATTTGCCGAGCAGAATAAGGTCGAAATTGTGGGGTGCGAGCCACAATGCTAAGGCACGCGCGGTGGCCAGCGTGTCGGAACCGGCGAAGGCGCGGTCCTCGAGATGGACCGCGTGGTCCATCCCCATACCGAGCGCATCGACCAGCACCTCGCGCGCTTGCGGCGGACCCATCGTGATCACCGTGGTCTCGGCGCCGGCGCGCTTCTTCAGATCGACCGCCTGCGCGATGGCACGCAGGTCGTACGCGCTCATCACATTGACCCCGTCGCGCTTGATCGTTTTGCTGACCGGATCGAAGTTGGCATCCTCGACCAGCGGAATCTGTTTGACACAAACGGCGATTTTCAACACCCGCTTAATCCTCGCGATTTAAGTAATCAACCCGCCGCTCCATTGCAAAGGGACACTGGCGTGCGGCGTGGTTCGCTTAATCGGTGCCATTCAATCATATAGGTTCGGTGTGTGGGGATTGAGAGGCTCAAATTCGCCGCAATTTTGTTCGCCGCGGCGCTGCTGGCCGGCGGATGCCGCGCAGGGGCAATCCCGCGTGCCCGCGCCGGCGCCCAACGCATAGTCTCGCTCGCGCCTTCGGTGACCGAGTCCCTGTTCGCGATCGGTGCCGGCGCCCAAGTCGTCGGTGTATCACAGTACTGCGACTACCCGCCGGCGGCTCGCAAGCTCCCTAGGGTCGGGACGTTTCTGACCCCTAACATCGAGGCGATTGCCGCGCTGCGGCCGACTGTCGTGATCGGCCCGCTCACGTCGGCGGATCTGCGTGAAATGCGCGCGCTGCGTGCGATGGGCATAACCACGGTCGCCGTCGGCAGTGACGATTCGATCGCACAGATCGAGCACAGCATCTGGCAGATTGGCAACCAAACCGCGCGCGCAGGCGCCGCGCGACGTTTGCTTGCCGAAATCCGTTTGCGCATGCGCTCGACCCAAGAACGCCTCAACGGAAGACCTATGCGCAGCGTTCTGATGGTGGTCGGACATCAGCCGATGGTGGCCGTCGGGCGCGGCACCTATCTCGACGAACTGCTCGCTTTGGCGCGCGGAGCGAATATCGCGGACGCCTCGGCACAGGCCTGGCCGCGGCTCAGCCTCGAGTACATCATCGCCAGCCGCCCCGACGTGATTCTCGACGGCCAGATGGGGACCGATCCGTCGACGCCGGATTCGTTCTGGCGAAAGTACCCGTCGATTCCGGCGGTGAAGAACCATCGGGTGTACGGATATCCCGA
>Ga0187771_10001580_pt1 | contig 15356 bp, 14 predicted proteins | sample 0116_SJ02_MP15_1_FD_133139 | JGI IMG/M metagenome (GOLD analysis project Ga0187771, IMG submission 133139) | Tropical peat soil microbial communities from peatlands in Department of Meta, Colombia - 0116_SJ02_MP15_10_MG | ecosystem: Environmental > Terrestrial > Soil > Wetlands > Peat | place...
GGCCCGGTGAACTCCTGGCCGATCAGCGCCAGCCCGGTCGCGAACATCGCCCCCCCACCGAGACCCTGGAGCGCCCGAGCTCCGACCAGAAGCGCTGTGCTGTTCGCCGCGCCGCACAGCACCGAGGCGGACGTAAACACGCCAAGACCCGCGACGAACACGGCCTTGCGGCCGAACCGGTCGGCCAACGACCCGAACGTGAGGATGAACGCCGCCAGCGCCAGCGCGTACGCATCGATCACCCATTGCAGGTCGGTGAAGCTCCCACCCAGCCGGCGGTGGATCGTCGGCAGCGCGACCTGCACGATAAAGATGTCCACGAGCAGCATGAACGTCGACCCGCAGACCGCGATCAGCGTCCACCAGCGCCGGTCAAAGCCGCGCGAACGATCTGTCAGCAGCGTCGCCATCGCTATCGCTCCAGCGTCGGCGGCGGCCCGACGAGCTCGACGCCGTAGCGCCCCATCTCGCGCGCGAACACATCGTGGTCCGGCACGACGGGCGCGGGCGGCCGTTCCGGGTCGGTCACGGGAAGGCCCATATCGATGAAGAACTGCTCGATACCGGCCGGCGCGTAGGTCACGAGCGCCCGCGCGCGCTCAGAGCGCACGAGGTAGCTGTGCGGCACGTCGCGCGGCATGAACACGAACTCACCCTGCGAAGCGGCGATCCGCGAATCGCCGATGAAGACGGTCACCAGCCCTTCGAGCACGTAGAACGTCTCGTCCTCGCGGTGGTGGATGTGCAGCGGCGGGGCGGTGCCACACGGGTCGCTGAACTCGACCTGGCAGAAGCGGGCGTCGGTGTCGGCGGCGCGCGCCTTGACAGCCAAGTGGCCGCCCAGCCACCACCGGGCCGGCTGTCCCTCACGGTCCGCCAGGCTGTACGCGCGGTCTTCCGCAAGGCGGTACGGCTTGATCGGGGCCTCGGTTGTCATCTGCCTCCTTCGGGCATGGGATGCAATGTGCCCAGCACGTTAGGAGCGAGCCGCCCCCGTGTCTCCTAGAAGTCCCCTAGCGAAACCCTACGAATTCCTTACCGGCCCCGCATCGGCCGGCACGTGGGCCGCACGCATCGGCCCGCTCGTCTGCACCTCCGACAGCGAGAGCGGACGCGAGAGCCGAAGCGCAAGCCGTCCGCGACCGACCCGCTCGAGCGCGACCCCGCAATCCGCGGTGGCCAGGCGCTTACGCAAGACAAGCAGCCTGGCCTCGAGATTGTCATTTCCCGGCGGCAGCCCGAGCTGCTCGTCGAGGCGCAGCTCGCGATTGGTGTAATCGGTCCGCGCGCTCGCGACGTGCTCGTTCAGGAGCTTCCACAGGATCCGGCCGGGGACCCCCTTGATCACGTACCCGCCGCCAACGAACACGCTGTCGTCAGCCTGGTAATAGACAACCTCGATCGGCGCCTGGGCGGACGAGACGCCCGGTGGGCCGGCCGGCGGCGAGGGACTCTCCCGGCGATCGTCCTCAAACGCCCGTAACGCACTCGCGAGATGCCCGCCGAGGATCCCGAGCAGACGCTCGTCGCCGTCTCCGAAGGCGCCCATCCGCTCGCCTTCGAGGTACAGGACACCGGCGAGCACGTTGCGCACGACCAGCGGCACCGCCGCCACGCTCTGCGCGGCCGCAAGCCCAGGGAGGGGGATCTCGGTCGCCGCGAGCGTGGCGTCGCCTTGCCGCAGGCCCCCATCGATCCCGGCCCGCATCCCGCGGCTACGCACGAGGCTCGGGACGCATATGACCTTGCGGCGCTCCGCCGCGATCCCGATCACGCCGACGCCGATCGGCGCTTCCGCGCCGGCTGCAGACGCGCCATAACCGTTGCTCGCCACCGCAAACAGCCGGTCGCCGCACTCGTCGGCGACCAACAGGATGCTGTGGCCGAACCCGAACAGGTCCGCAAGCGCCCTGAGCCCGACCTGCGCGGCCTCCGCGTAGTCGACACAGCCAGCCAGACGGCGCACGTACTCATCGAGCGCCCGCATCGTCCGCTGATCATCCCTGCGCGTCGGAGGCGCGCCCAGCTTCTCGCGAACCGCCGTGCAGCCAACCACCCGGTGGATGTCGACCCCCCGCAGGCGGAACACGCCCTCCATCCCCGTCTGCGACGCGACCGCGTCGAGGTTCGCCTTCGCGGCGTCGAACGTCGCGCCCTCGGTCTCCGTGCGCAGAAACCGCAGGTCCAGCAAGAACTGATCGAAAGTCTGCGGATCCACGACGATCACCTGCGCCCGCGGATTCGCGTCCAGGTTCGCGCTCGTCTTGTTGAAGAACTGGCGCGTTAGCGCCACCCGCTCCTCATCGACGTAGAGAACGATCGACAGCACGGTGACGTTCGGCACGCCATCCGCCGAACACGTCGCCACCCACGACGGGATCACCCCCTGAAAGCACCGGGCGATGTCCTCGAGCGGAACCGACAGCTCGCTCACACGCGCTGCCCTGCGCTCGCCCCTGGCGTCTGATCGAACACCTCGACGATCGACAGCGTGACCGACACGAGATCACGCGGCGCGAAGCTCCGCCGCAACAGACCTTCAGAGACGCCGACGCGCGCGCCTTCGACACTGAACGCCACGAAGTGCCGCTCGGCACGCTCGAGCTCCTCCGGTCCCGCTTCGCGCACCGACGAAGCGACGCCTTTGATCTGAAGCCCGCGAGCGATCGTCGGCGGGTTGAAACCGACCGCGATCGCCCCGTTGTCCTCGAGATTCGCGCGCGTCGCCGACCCCGACGGCGCGTCGACGCACAACCGCAGCGTACGCCCATCGCCCGACACCTCCGGCCCCCACGCGCGCGTAAACGCCGGCTTGCGGTCCGCGTCCCGAGTCGCCACCCCGACCGCCACACCGCCGTGCACGAACGTCACAAGATCAGGATCCAGCACCGGTCCTCGCTCCGATCGCTACAAACCCACAGCGATTACACCACACGCGGGCGTGTCAGTCGGGATGCCGGCCTGTGCCGCTGTTCAGTGCCGCCTAGCCGCGGCGGCTGACGACGGCCCAGGCGAGTGCGAGCGACGCGATCGTCCAGGCGCCGAGTACCAGGTAACTGCGCCCGACATCGCTGACGAGCCCGCTCGAGAGAGCCGCGCGCAGCACGACCGCCATGTTGTAGAAAGGCAGCGCCTCGTGGACGTGCACGAGCCAGGCGGGGAACTGCGCCGGCGGGAACGCGACCGGCGTGAACAGCAGCACGACGAAGATCAGGACGTTGCCGATCACGGAGGTGAGCAGCGGGTTGCGGATACCGTGCCCGAGCGCTGCGCCGACGCCGGTCGTCACAAGGCTGGTCAGCAGGACCGCCGGAACGATCAGCGGCGAGACGTGCAGTGTCACGCCGTAGCGCAGCGCTGCGAGCACCAGCGAGAGTGCCGCTCCGGGGAGGACGAGCAGCGTGAAGACAGTCGCTGTCGCCGCGATCGTCGCGTTGCGCGGGACCGGCAGGCTGCGCACCCAGTCGTAGCTGCCGGCGAGCCTGCGGTTGGCGATCAGCCCTGGCAGCATCACGAAGCCGATCGGCATCAGCGCTAGCGCCGGCGTCCCGGTCGTGATGAAGGCGGCGATGCGGGGCGGGAGCGCCGGCACATAGAAGCCGTAGATCACCGCCATGCCGGCGCCCAACAGGAGCTGGATCACGCCCATCAACGGCAGCCAGTCGCGCTGGCTTGCGACCTCGAAGACGACCATGTCGCGATAGGCGCGCAGCCAGCGAGCGAGGCCGTGACGGGGCGCCGCGCTCATCCCCGGCGCCTGAGGACGGCGAGCGTCGCCGCCGTCATCGCGACCGCCCAGACGGCGAGCGCGAGATAGGAGAGGCCAACGTCGGTGGTGATCCCGTGCGTCAGGCCGGCGCGGATGACGGTCGCCATCGGCAGGAAGGGCAGGAAGTGATTGACGTCCACGAGCCAGGCCGGCATCTGGCTCGCGGGAAAGTTGAACGGGGCGAAGCCGAACGGGAAGAACACGATCAGCTCGGCAACGACGATCGTGATCATCGGCTTTGAGATCGCGTGCGCGATCGCGTAGCCGAGCATGGTCGTCGCAAGGCAGCCGAGCAGCACCGCCGGCAGCAGCTCGGCTGAGAGCGACAGCGAAACGCCGAAGCGCAGCACGCCCGCCGCAAGCGCCGCCGCGGCTGCGGGCAGCCCGATCGCGAGCGTCACCACATACCACGCAAGCGCTGTCGCGCTACGCGGCACAGGCAGCGTCAGCAGGTACTGGTAGCTGCCGTCGATCTTCTGCTGGGCGACGATCTGCGGTCCGAAGATCGCCCCGACCAGCAACAAAGCGACGGCAGCCGGGCCGGTCGTCGCATACAGCTCGCCGGTGTGCGAGAGGTGATGGGCGAGCAAACCGATCCCGTAGACCATTCCGACGCCCGAGAGCACCTGGATCGCGATCGTGACCGAGACCCACAGGCGCAGGCTGATGAGATGCCAGCGCAACATCACGCCGAAGCTCCGCAGCCAGTGCGTCGCCCCGCCGCGCGGCGCGGGAAGCGCGGACGAATCAACCGCCATTCTCGTCGGCGATGCGTCCGGTCATGCGGATGTAGACGTCCTCGAGTGTCGTCGCACCAAGCGCGTACTCCTCGGCGACAGCGTCGGCCATCAGCCGTTGCGCCCACTCGATACCCGCCGCGGCATCGGCCTCCGCGATCACCGCCACAAGCGTGTGGCTCGAGCGCGCATGGTGGTTGACGAATGCCGGCAGCTCGGGCGTCGCGACGCCCGGCGTCAGCATCACCTGCAGGCGCAGATGACCGCGGTCGTCGAGCTTCAGCGACGACGGCGTTCCCTCGGCAAGCACCCTGCCCGCGTCGATCACAGCGAGGCGATCGACCGATTTCTCGGCCTCCAGCACGTTGTGCGTGACGAGCAGCACGGCGGTGCCCTCACGCGCGATCTCACGCACGCATTCCCACAAGAGACGCCGGCGCAGCGGGTCAACGTCATTCGTCGGCTCGTCGAGGATCGCGAGCGCTCCAGGCCGGACCGCCGCCATCGCAAAGCCCACGAGCCGGCGCACCCCACCCGACAGCTTGATACCAACCGCACGCTCCCACTCCCCGAGCTCGAGCTTCGCGATCAGCTCATCCGCGCGGGCACGCACGAACGCTCGCGTGCCACCGCGGATCATGCCCGACAGCTCGATCGCCTCGCGCAAGCGCAGCGCGTCGATCGGCACCGGAGCCTGCGGCAGGTAGCTGCACAACTGGCGTGCACAGTCAGGGTCGGCAACCAGATCGAAGCGCCCCAACTTGATCGACCCGGCCGTGGGGCGCAGCAAACCGATCACCTGCTGCACGAGCGTCGACTTGCCGGCCCCGTTCGGCCCGAGCAGGCCGAAAATCTCGCCCGGCTCGATGCTCAGACTGATCCCGTCATTAGCGCGCACCCCGTTCGGGTAGACCTTGACGAGCTGGTCGACCGTGAGGCCCGCAGTGTCGCCCGGCATCGTGCAGGCAACCTACCCCCTTCGCATCCGCGACGGGCGTGCGCAGCGCTATCGTGCGGCCATGGACGAAGGCCTTCCAATCGCCTATGAGGTACTCGAGCGCGACGTTCCCGTCTACGCGTCGGGCGGGGAGCTCGTCGGGACGGTCGATCACGTGGTCGCCGCGGCCGCGCAGGACATCTTTCACGGCATCGTCGTGAGGACGAACGCCGGGCAGCGTTTCGTCGACGCGGACCAGGTCGCGTCGCTGCACGAGCACGGCGTCGACCTTCGGATCGACGACGAGCAGGCCGCCGCGCTGCCCTCCCCGCACGGTGGCGCGCCGGTGTACCGGGACAACGAGCCGGGGATCAAGCCGAGCCGCTGGCACCACTTCGTCGACACGATGGAGGGACGCGCGGCGGGCGAGCGCTTCAAGGAAGAGCGCTAGCGCAGCTGAGCTTCAGCACTGTGCGCCCGCGAGCACCGCGTCGATCATCTCCATGATCGAAATGCTCTCGTCGAGCCCCATCAGCGGGCTTTCGCGCAGACCCTCGGCGAGGCAGCGGGCGACCTCGTCGGCCTGGTGGCGCAGGCCGTTGCCCTCGTGCGGCGGCTCGAAGCGGCGCGGTGCGCCCTCGCGCGGAATCAGCGTGAACGCGCTCGGGCGGTAGAACGGGCGGTCGATCTCGATCCGCGCCTGCGTCCCAACGATCGCCGCCCGCACCGGGCTCTCGGCGAGCGAGTTCGTCGTGAGGACCGCCTGGGCGCCGCCCGCGTAGGAGAAGATCATCGAGCTCTGGCCGTCCACGCCCGTGAACGCGGGCTCGACGAGGCTCACGATCCGCTCTGGCTTGCCGAGCACCATCGAGGCGAACGAGACCGGGTAGACGCCGAGATCGAGCAGCGCACCGCCGCCGAGCTCGGGCTTGAAGATGCGGTGCTCGGCGTCGCGGCGAAACCACACGCCGTGGTCTGCGATGACGCTGAGGATCTCGCCCAGCGCCCCCTCGGCGAGCAGGCGGTTGACCTCGCGGATGTGCGGCAGGAAGCGCGTCCACATCGCCTCCATCGCGAACAGGCCGCTCTCGCGCGCCGCCGCGACGAGCTCGCGCGCCTCGACCGCGTTCATCGTGAGCGGCTTCTCGACGAGCACCGGCTTGCCCGCGGCGAGCGCGAGCCGTGCGTGCTCGAGATGCCACGGGTGCGGCGTCGCGACATAGACGACGTCGACCTGGGGGTCGGCGACAAGCTCCTCGTAGGAGCCGTGGCGGTTCGCGACGCCGTGCTCCTCGCCGAAGCGCTCAGCGGTATCGCGGGCGCGCGAGCCGACCGCGACCATCGCGCCCGAATCGGTTAGACGCAGGTCGTCGGTGAACATGCCGGCGATCATGCCGGTGCCGATCACGCCCCAGCGCAGCACCTACTCGCCCGCCTGTCCCCCGTCACCGCCGGCCCCGTGCGACGGGGGGCCGTCCCCCACGCTGCGCAACCAGTCGCTCAGCTGCTTGCCGAGGTCGGCGACCGACTCGCCGGCGTCGCGCAGCGTGTTGCGAAAACGCTCGGCGTAGTGCGCGACCGCGTCGCTTGCCTCGGCGCGCGGACGCAGCGGCTCATCGCGCGTCACATAGGAGCCGCCGATGATCCGGTCGTACTCGCCTGAGGAGACCCACTGCATCAGCTCGTGAATGCGCTTGACCGGCATCGGGTGCGTCAGGTTCAAGTTCATCAGCAGGCGCGTCAGCCGCTCCAGCCCCGAGCCACCCTCGTTGTACTCGCCGGCCTGCGCCATGAACACGTCGAGGTCAAGGCGCTCCGCCTCGGCGCCGGCGGCCATCACCATCAGCAGATGGCAGACCGCGACCGGGTCGCGCGTCACCAGCGCCGCCGCGCGATCGCAGGAGAGCTCGGCAGCGCGATACCACTCGAGCAGCGCGTGGCGCAGCGGCAGCAGCGGCAACGGAACCCCCGGCAGCGAGCTCAGCCGCAGCAGGATCAGCGCCGCCGTCAGGTAGAGCGTGTGGTCGGAGAGGATGTGGCCGGCCTCGTGCGCGAACAGCGCGCGCTGGTGCTCGGTGTCGAGCAGCTTGACGAGACCCGAGTGGACGACCAGGATCGGGCGCTTGGAGCCGATCACCGCCGCGTTGCTCGCGAGCAGTGGGGCGTTCGTCAGGTAGAGGTCCGGCGCCGGCTCGATGTCGAGCGTCGCATAGGCGCGGCGGTGCGCGCCCCACACATCCGCGAGCTGGTCGTCGCCGAGGCGGACCGAGGAGCCCAGGTAGTACTGGCGCAGCGCGCGCTCGTAGCCGAGCTCGATCAGCTTGCGGATCACCTTGTCGAGGTAGGGAATCGACTGCAGCGTCGCAGTCGCCGCGCGATCCGCCGGATGCTCGTAAGCCTTCGCGGAGATGCGCTTCAGCTGGTAGCCCTCGACGGGCAGGCTCATCACGGAGGAGACTAGCGGCTGCTCAGCACGACGGCAGCACTGGACACACAGACAGCACCAACTAAACAGCCACCGGCCAGCGGCCCGGCTTCTTGCCGCGATTGAGCACGCCGGCCGGGTCGAAGGCCCGCTTGATCGCGTCGTGGATCGCGAGCGCGGGCTCGGACCACTGGCGCGCGAGCTGGCCGCGCTTTGCGGAGCCGACGCCGTGCTCGCCGCTGACCGTGCCGCCGTGGGCGATCGCGAAGCTGAACAGCTCGTCCGCCGCAGCCTCCGCGCGCGCGAGCTCGGCCGCCTCGCGCGGGTCGATGAGGAACGTCGCGTGGAGGTTGCCGTCGCCGGCGTGACCCCAGCTCAAGCCCTCGAGGCCGTGGCGGGCGCCGATCGCGACCGTCTCGGCGACCGCCTGCGCGAGGTGCTCGGGCGGCAGCGCAATGTCCTCGCTCACCTTGCCGCCACGCTTTGCCGCGACCGCCACCGCGACGCCGTCGCGCCAGCGCCAGAGCGCGTCGATGTCGCGGCGGGCGCTCGGCGCGTGCAGCGCGAGCAGGCCCGCGTCGAGGACCTCGCGCGCGTCCTCGCGCAGGGCCTGCGCCTGCGTGGCGCTGCCATCGGCCTCCGCGATCAGCATGAAGCCCGCGTCGGGCAAAAGCCGAGCGGGGAAGCTCGCGGCGGTCAGCGCGAGCGTGCCCGCGTCGAGGTAGTCGAGCGTCGCGAGCTCGAGGCCGGCCGCCAGCACGCGCTCGAGGGCGGCCACGCCGGCCTGCGTGTCCGGGTAGAGCGCGACCAGCGGAAGCTGGGCCTCGGGGGCGGGCACGAGCCGCAGCCAGGCGGCCGTGATCACCGCCAGCGTGCCCTCGGAGCCGACGAGCAGGCCGAGCAGGTCGTAGCCCGCGACGTCCTTGCGCAGCGCGCCGCCGAGCTCGATCCGCTCGCCGCCCGCGAGCACGGCCTCGAGCCCGCTGACCCAGGCGCGCGTCGTGCCGTACTTGAACGTGTGCGGGCCGCCCGCGTTGGTCGCGATGTTGCCGCCGATCTGCGACTGCTCGGCCGCACCGGGGTCGGGAGCGTAGTAGAGGCCGTTCTCGCGCGCGAGGCGCTGGAGCTCGGCCGTGCGAAGGCCCGCCTCGACGTGGACGCGCCAGCGCTCCGGCTCGAAGCTGCGGATCGTGCGCAGGCGCTCGAGGGCGAGGACGACGCCGCCGTCGAGCGGGATCGCGCCGCCGGCCAGGCCCGTGCCGCCGCCGCGCGGGGTGACCTGGACGTCGTGGCGTGAGCAGAACGCGAGCAGGCGCTCGACCTCGGCGGTCGACTCGGGCAGCGCGACGGCGTCCGCGCGACCCGGAAGCCCGCGCCACTGCGCTGTCGCGTCGGCGAGATAGGCCTGCGTCGGCGCGATCACGCGGGAGTCGCCGAGCAGCGCGCGCAGGTCGCTCTGGAGGGCCGCTTGCGGGGAAGTCGTCGCGATGCTCCAAGCGTAGCGGCGCCGTGGCGGGCGGCGAGGCGGGCCGCCCAGTACGCTCGGTTCCAGCGGCCTGCCTCGCAGCCGTTCGGACAGCATGCCTGCAACTCGACCGCCCAAGCCTGAGCGCGAGGCTCCGCCGACCGAAGGAGCGGGCGCACCCGACGCCGGTTTTGATCCCGGCGCGACGGTGCCGCCCCTGACGCCCGAGCAGTTCGACCGCCTGTGCAGCGTCGGCGAGCACTGGCAGCGCGTCGTGCCCGCGCGCGAGGAGTGGACGCAGACGCTGCCGGTCAACTCGCGGCTCGTCGCGCGCGGGCGGCGCTCAGGCCGCTACACGCAGGTCGAGTTCGTGCGCGGCGACGCGCCCGAGGAGGTGACGGCGACGCAGTCGGCGCTGGCGCCGGAGTCGCGCGCCGGCAGGCTCGGCTACCGCCTGAGACGCGCGATCGTCGGCCCGGCGCTGCGCAGCGCGGCGGTCAGCACCGAACGGATGCGAAAGCTCGTCGCGCTTCCGATCATGTCCTCGGACGCGCTGTCCTCGGTCGCCTACGGGCCGCAGGCGATGCTCGTCGTGCTCGTAGCGGCCGGAACCGGCGCCCTCTCGCGCGCCGTCCCGATCTCGGTCGCGATTGGCGTGCTGATGGTCGCGGTCGGGCTGTCCTACCGCCAGACGATTCGCGCCTACCCGCACGGCGGCGGCTCCTACACAGTCGCGAGCGACAACCTCGGCGAGCTCGCCGGCCTCTTCGCCGCCGCCGGGCTGATGACCGACTACGTGCTGACCGTCGCCGTCTCGATCGCCGCCGGAGTCGCCGCCGTCACCTCCGCGCTGCCGTCGCTCACGCCCGCCACCGTCTGGATCGGGGTTGGCGTGATCGTGGTGCTCGTCGCGGGCAACGTGCGCGGAGCGCGCGAGGCGGGGCTCCTGTTCGCCGCGCCGACCTACATGTTCGTCGCGGCGATCTATCTCGTCGTGATCGTCGGGCTCGTCGACTCGGCGCGGCATGGCTTCGCGGCCCCGCGGCCAGCCGCGGTGCACGCGACCGAGACGCTGAGCGTGCTGCTGGTCCTGCGGGCGTTCTCCGCCGGGGCCACCGCGATGACCGGGATCGAGGCGATCGCCAACGCCGTGCCGGCGTTCAAGCCGGTCGCCTGGCGCAATGCGCGCGCCTCGTTGACGTGGATGATCGTCCTGCTCGTGACGATGTTCGCCGGGGTCGCAGCGCTCACGCGGCTCGACTCGATCGTCCCGCGCAGCAATGAGACGGTGCTGTCTGAGCTCGCGCACGGCACGGTCGGGAGCGGGTTCCTCTACGGCTTCGTGCAGACCGCGACCGCGCTCGTGCTGCTGCTCGCCGCCAACACTGCGTTCAACGGCTTCCCGCGGCTCCTGTACTTCATGGCAAAGAACCGCCACGCACCCGCGCTGTTCCTGCGGATGGGCGACCGGCTCGCGTTCACGAACGGGATCCTCGTGCTCGCGGCGCTCTCGCTCGCGATCTATGTCGCGTTTAACGGCGACACGAACGCGCTGATCCCGCTCTTCGCGGTCGGCGTCTTCCTCGCGTTCACGCTCTCGCAGGCGGGAATGGTCGCGCACTGGCTGCGCACGCGCGAAGCCGGCTGGCAACGGAGCATCGCGTTCAACGCGCTCGGCTGCGTGCTCTCGGCGATCGTGCTCGTGATCAGCGGCGCGACGAAGTTCACGCAGGGCGCCTGGGTCGTCGTGATCGCTGTGCCGGGTCTCGTGCTGACATGCCGCGGGATCAAGCGCTACTACGCGATGGTGCTCCGCGCGGTCGCGCTCGCGCCGGTCGGCGATCGCGCGCCAGCGCACGATCCGACGCTCGTGCCGCACCGTGACGCGGTCCGCGCACGGTCACGACGCGGCCGAACCCATGCCGAGCACGAGGAGGCGCCGGACCAGCTCCAGCATTTCGCCGTCGTCCCGGTGGCGGCGCTCGACCGCGCGAGCATGCGCGCGCTCGCCTACGCCGCCTCGCTCGGAACACCGGTGCTGGCACTGCACATCAGCCCCGACGAGGCCGAGGCGAAGCGGTTCGAGGAGTACTGGCATGCGTGGGGCAACCATCTGCCGCTGCAGGTGATCGTCTCTCCCTACCGGGCGATCGTCGTCCCGCTCGCGCGCTACGTCGAGGCGCTCGCGACCCAGCGACCCGACGTCACGTTGACGGTCGTGCTGCCGGAGCTGATCCCGCCCCACGCCTGGGAGCGAATCATGCACGCCGGGATCGCAGCACGCGTGCGCCGGGCGCTGCGAAGCCAGTCGCGAGTCGTCGTCGCGACCGTGCCGTTCCACCTGCCCGGCTAGGACGCCGGGCGCTCAGTCGACGGCGGTGGCCTCTTTCTCAGGCCCGTTCCAGGTGGCGGCGGTGAAGCGGCGGTTGAGAACGCCGACGATCTCGTCGTACTGCTCGATCGTGATCTCGCCGGCCGCGAGGCGGCGGTCGAGGATCTCGATCGGAGCCAGCGAGAGGTGCGAGGCTGCTGTCGCAGCCACGCCCGCCGCATCGGGCGAGCTCGCAGTCTCCTGCTCGCCTTCGGCGGCGGTCCGCTCGCGCCAGATACTCGTCAGGACGTAGACGGCGATCGCGACCAGCACGAACACCGCGAGGCTGCCGAGGAGCGGGTAGAGCCAGTTGCCTTCTGGCGAAGGGCGCCTGAACACGCGCAGCAGGATACGGCAGATCGTGCGGCGATGCGCCTGCCGCGCAGCCGCCGGCAGCAGCGCTAGCGTAGGGCTCGCGATGATCGTGCTGTGCTACGACGGCTCGGCGTCAGCCAACCAGGCGATCACGGCCGCACGCTCGATCGTCGGCCCGGTTCGGGCCCTGCTGCTGCACGTCTGGGAGCCGGCGACGAGCCTCCTCGGACCGGCACCGTTCGCTGGTGTCGAGACCTGGAGCGGGCCGCAGGTCGCCGAGCTCGAGGCGATCGCAACCGAGCGCGCGAACCGCACGGTCGAGTACGGCGCCAAGCTCGCCCGCGCTTCCGGCTTCAGCGCCGAGGCGCGGCTCGAGCGTGCGACGCACGCGGTCTGGCGTACGATCCTCGAGGTCGCCGACGATTGCGATGCGCAACTGATCGTGGTTGGGGCTCGCGGGCTCTCGCCGATCCAGTCGCTGCTGCTCGGGAGCGTCTCGACCGCGCTCGTACACCACTCGACGCGCCCGATACTCGTTGTGCCGCTCCCTGCAGGCGACGGCCCGCCGGAGGATCGCTAGCCAGTCGCGGCGAGCGCCGCGGAGTCGCCGGCGCAGTCGAACAGGCCCACGCCGTAGAGGCGCGCGAGGCGAACGTAATCCTCGCGCGGCCCGCTACCGGTGTCGATCAGCTTGCACGCGCGCGTGACGGCGGAGAGCACGGCCCGCGCGCCACGACGGCCGTCCGCGGGCGCACCGAAGTTGCCCGTTCCGTCGTCGTAGACCCAGCGAACGTTGCCGATCGCGACCTCGTGCGCGAACCACGAGATCGTCGGGCTGCTCTCCTCACCCGAGAAGCCGCCGAGACCAGCGATGTCGGCGTGCTGGAGGATGATCGCCGTTGCCGCGGTCGACTGGCTCGAGACGGCAAGCGGCCCGCCGCCGTGCACCTTCACGTAGGCGAGGATCTTCTGCAGGCCGGCGTCGCGCAGAATGCTGGTCGGCGTACCGAAGCCCTGGCCTGGCGCTCGCGCGCCGCCGAAGCCGGGACCCCCGCCGAACCGTGGCGCGAAGCTGCCTGGGACGCGCACGGCCGGGCTTGCCGAGAAGCCGCGGCCCGGTGGTCCGGCTGGGGTCGCTCCCCCGAACCCAAAACGGCGCGTGAAGCCGCCACCGAAGAAGGGCGCCGTGTTCGGGACCGTGATGAACGCCTCCGCTGTGTTGTCGGCGGCCGGCCCGCCAGCCGGGAACGTGCTGCTCGTCGCGTAGGCGAGGGTGTCCACCGACCAGATCGAGGGAGCGACGAGCAGGGCGCCAACGGCCGCCACGAGCGCGAGACCGCGCACGCGCACGTCGGTGAACGCTGCGAGCAGTACGCAGGCGACGCCGCCCGTCGCGAGCAGGAGCGGCTGCACCCACGTGAGCTGGCCGCCGTAGTCGGCGAGCACGACGAACTCGACCGCCACCGCGGCGACGATTGCGCCGACGCCGAGCAGCGCGCCGACGAAGCGCGGACCGAGCCGCCACGACATCAGCACACCGACCGCAGCGCCGACGATCGCGGCCGTGAACGGCGCTAGCAGCGACACGTAATAGGGATGGAAGATTCCCTGCGCGACGCTGAAAAGGACCGCGGCTGTGACGAACGAGCCGCCGACCGCGATCACCCAGCCGGTGCGAGGGTCGGAGCGTTGCAGTCGCGAGGCGATCGCTGCCGCGAGAAGCCCGGCGAGAGCGAGCCCGAGCAGCCAGCCGCCCTGGCCGCCGAGCGCAGAGTTGAGCAGGCGCACCGGCCCGATCGTGCCGCCGAACACGCCGAGCGCTCCGGTGGGCCCACCGTTCTGGCCCGTGACGCGCCCGAAGCCGTTGTAGTTGAAGATCAGCGAGAGGATGCTGTTGTCGCCCGTGCCGGCAACCCATGGCCGCTGGCCCGCCGGCGTGGACGCGATCAGCAGCGGCCAGGCGGCGGCCACGAGCAGCAGCGCGAGACCGCCGAACAAGAGCTGGTCGAGAGCGTGGTGCAAGCCGCGCGGGCGCAGCCAAAGCCAGGCAGCGACAATCCCGGGAACGACGACGAGCGCGACGCCCATCTTCGTCTCGAAGCCGAGGCCGACCATGGTGCCGGCGAGGACGATCCAGCGCGTGCGACCGTCCTGGATCGCTCGGGCGAAGAACCACAGCGCGGCGACACAGAGGAGCGCGACGAGCGCGTCGGGGTTGTTGTGGCGCGACATCGCGACCGTGATTGGCGTCGTCGCGAGCGCGGCGCCGGCCACGAAACCCGCGATCCTCCCGAAGAAGCGACGCACCAGGTCGTAGAGCAGCAGCACCGTGAGCACCCCGATCACCGCCTCCGGGATCAGCATGCTCAACGAGTGGTAGCCGAACAGCCGCACCGAAAGCGCCTCGATCCACAATGCAAGCGGCGGCTTGTCGATCGTCATGACGCCCTTCGGATCGAACGAGGCGTAGAAGAAGTTGTGCCAGTTCGCGGCCATCGAGCGGACCGCTGCGGCGTAGTAGACGTTCGCCCAGCCGTTGCGTGAAAGCGTCCAGAAATCGAGCAGTCCGGCGCCGCCGCCGAGGATCGCGAGCTCGGGCAGGAGGCGCAACGCGCGCATCGCGGCGCCGCCGAGCTGGCGCACACGCCGCAGCCGCAGCCAGCTCTCGGGCTCTTCGGCGGCGGGCAACGCGGGGTCACCGGGTCCCGCCGGGCGGGGCTCGAGGATTTGCTTGAAGATCGACATCGCTGTGGCGGGCTTGCTCGCTCGCGGTGCAGTGATTCTCGCTACACAGTCTGGCCTCTCGCTCACCGCAAGTTGTGGCGAAGCTGAGAGCCGTGCAGCCCTCGCGCCGTGGAGCGTCGGGATCCTCTCAGGCTCGCGTAAAGGCTCCCTTAGCCGGCACAGGTTCACTGGGCGCGCAGCTCGTCAACGCCCCTTGCGGAAAGGAGATGCACTCGTGCGACATCGCATACTGCGAACACTCATCGTGTTCGCGACTGCAGGAGCAATGGCAGGCGGCGGCACGGCATTTGCCGCTGGCGCCCACCATCACGGGCACCAGGTCCCAGCGCACCACAACAACCTGGCCAGCGGCACCACCGGCATGACCGGCTCAACCGGCGGCCACCACTGCCCCGGCATGTGACCGGCCGCGCGTCGCGGCTCCCGGATCCTCCGGGAGTCGCGCGGTGGGCCGGCCGGAAGCGATCCTGCACGTCGGCCGCAGCCCCCAACGCGATCTATAATCGGCGCTCCCGCGGATGTAGCTCAGTTGGCTAGAGCGTCTGCTTGCCATGCAGAAGGTCGAGGGTTCGAGCCCCTTCATCCGCTTCGA
>Ga0187771_10001581_pt1 | contig 15355 bp, 14 predicted proteins | sample 0116_SJ02_MP15_1_FD_133139 | JGI IMG/M metagenome (GOLD analysis project Ga0187771, IMG submission 133139) | Tropical peat soil microbial communities from peatlands in Department of Meta, Colombia - 0116_SJ02_MP15_10_MG | ecosystem: Environmental > Terrestrial > Soil > Wetlands > Peat | place...
GCCGGCTCCATGGCGAAGATGAGGGCGGCGCGCGTGGCGCTCATCCTCGCCTGCGCCCAGGCCTGGATGGGAAACGCCAGCGCGCTGGCCAGCACCCCGGTGATGACCACGGCACCCCAGACGGAAACGGAAGGAGCGCTGAACGAGGTGGCGCCGGCGGCGCCGAACACCACGAAGTTCGCCGCCATCTGGAGCATGGCGAGGTCCATCGACCGCAGCCGGGGACTGTGACGGGACAGCAGCACGATCTGGACAGCGAAGCAGACGGCCGAGCCGAGGATGAGCAGGTCTCCGATGCCCACCGAGGCACCGCCCCCGACCCCTGCAAGCAGCGCCGTCCCAGCCAGGGCGACCACCACCGCCACCCAGGTGCGCACCGCCACCCGGCTGCCGAAGGCGCGGTCGATGAGCGGGGTGAAGACCACGAAGAGGCCGGTGATGAGGCCGGCCGTGCCCGGGGCGGTCTGCTGCAAGCCATAGGTCTGGAACGCGTAGCCCGCCGCCAGCACCACACCGATGCCGGCCCCCGCGAGGAGGGCTCGACGCTCGGGGAGCCGCCGGGCCACCAGGAGGAGGACCAGGACGGCGACGCCGAACCGCAGCGCCAGGAAGGCGGGCACCGAGTACTGCTCGACCGCGTCCTTGACGACCACAAAGGTCCATCCCCAGATGGCGGTGATCGCGGTAAGGGCGGCCAGGTAGATCAGAGCTTGCCGATGGTCGCCGATCCAGGCGCAGGCGTGCCGGGGGCTCCCCTGGCGGCCACCCCGGCTTGTTAAGGGTTCCTTAACCCAGCCTTCCCCAGTCGGTAACCACCGCTTAGCCAATCTTTAGCCAGTCGACAACCCAGGGGAGCACAGCAGGTGGAAAGCAGCATCGCGAGCCCACCCGTCTCACCATCGAGAACCATCGGGGAGGCGCTCGACGAGGCTCCCCTCAGCCTCTTCCACCTCAAGGCGGCGGTCACCTCCGCGATGGGCTTCTTCACCGACGCCTACGACCTCTTCATCATCGGGGTCGCGGTGACCCTGATCGCCAAGGAGTGGTCGCTGAGCCCGCTGCAGACCAGCTTCCTGAGCAGTGCCACCCTGATCGCCACCCTGGTGGGAGCGGTGGTCTTCGGCCGCCTCGCCGACCTGCTGGGCCGCAAACGGGTCTACGGCCTGGTGGCGGCGATCATGGCCCTCGGCGCCCTGGCGACGTCGCTGGCCCCGAGCTACGCATGGCTGGTTGCCTTCCGGATCATCCTCGGCCTCGGCATCGGCGGGGATTACCCGGTGAGCGCGGTGCTCGCCAGCGAGTACGCCAACCGCAAGGGCCGCGGCCAGCTGGTCTCCCTGGTCTTCTCGTCGCAGGCGGCCGGCCTGCTGATCGGCCCGGTGGTGGCGCTCGCCCTGCTCGCCTCGGGGGTCAACCACGACCTGGTCTGGCGTGTGATGCTCGGCCTGGGCGCACTGCCCGCCATGAGCGTCATCTACCTGCGGAGCCGGATGCCGGAGTCTCCGCGCTACGCCGCGGCGGTCCAGGGACGGGAGGCCGAGGCCCGCGCCGCCATCGAGAAGTACAGCCACGGCACGGTGAAGGTGGCCAAGTCCGGCACGGCCAGGGTCAGCGCCAGCTTCCGTGCCTTCATCAGCAGGCCCCGCAACCTGGTCCTGATCCTGGGCACGGCGGGGTCCTGGTTCCTCCTCGACTACATGTACTACGGCAACACGATCTCGCTGCCGGTGATCCTCAAAGCGGTCGCGCCCGGGGACAACCTCCTCCAGTACACGGCCTGGACCCTGATGATCTTCGCGGTCTTCGCGGTGCCCGGGTATGTGCTGGCGTTCCTGCGCATCGACCGGGTCGGGCATCGCCGCCTGCAGTGGATCGGCTTCCTGGGCATGACCGTGTGCTTTGCCCTGATCGGCCTGATCCCCGGACTGATCACCACCGTCACCCCCTTCCTGGTGCTCTTCGGGGTCAGCTACTTCTTCACCGAGTTCGGGCCCAACGTGACCACCTTCGTGATCCCCACCGAGGTGTTCGGGGTGGCCGAGCGGACCACGGGGCACGGCATCGCCGCCGGTTTCGGCAAGCTCGGCGCCTTCCTCGGCGTCCTCCTCTTCCCGCTCGTCAAGACCGCCATCGGGTTGGGCGGAATAATGGTCTTCTGCGCCGCCGTGGGGGTGGCCGGCGCCGCCCTGACCATGGTCCTGCCCGAGCCGAGCGGCAAGAGCCTGGAGACCATCTCGGTCGAAGCGGCTCAGACCGAGGCGGCTCAGACCGAAGCGGCTCAGAGCGAGGCGCTGGTCGCCGAACCCGCCGCCTAGCCCAGCTCAGTCGGTCGCGATCTGCCGCGCCTCACCGACAACGCCCACGGCGCGGCAAGCCCCTCCAGCGCCCGGTGACCCAGGGGTCCCGCGCGGTTGCGAAGATTCGGCGATGGCCTTTTGCGGCGCCGTCCCCCCCGCCCCCGACACGATCGGCTCCCGATGACCGGACTCGAGGCTGGGACGGTCGCGGCCGCCGGGCTTTTCGCCGGCATGGCCAACACCATCGCGGGAGGCGGGTCTCTGCTCAGCTACCCCGCCCTGCTCGGCGCCGGACTCAACCCGCTGGCCGCCAACGTCACCAACACCGTCGGCCTGATCCCCGGCTACCTCAGCGGCGCCCACGGGTACAGCGGCGAGCTCACCGGCCAGCGGCAGCGCGTGCTCCGGCTCATGGTGCCGATGGCCCTGGGCGGCCTGGCCGGACCGCACTCCTCCTGAAGACGCCGACGGGCATCTTCAGCCGGGTGGTCCCCTGGCTGATCATCGCCGGCTGCCTGGCCCTCCTCCTCCAACCCGGCATCGCCCGGCTGATGGGCGAGCACTCGGGGGAGAGGTCACCGGTGCTGTTCGGGGGATTGGTCCTGGGTGGGGTGTACGGGGGCTATTTCGGCGCGGCCCTGGGGGTGATGCTGCTCGCCCTGCTAGCGCTTTTCATCGCCGAGAACCTTCAGCGTCTCAATGCTGCCAAGGTGGTTCTCAGCACCACCGTCAACCTGATCGCGGCGGTCGGGTTCGCGCTCTTCGGCCCGGTCCACTGGATGGACGCCGGGGTCCTGGCCGGCGGCGCCCTGATCGGCGGCGTCCTCGGCGCCCTGGCCGGCCGGAGAATCCCTCCGGCGGTCCTCCGCTACGGGGTGGCCCTGGTGGGGCTGGGCGTCGCCATCAAGCTGCTGGTGGCACCTTCCTGACCACCGCGGACGGCGGGGCCAGGAATCCAACTCACCGTGCGCTCTGGGAGCACTGATCCCTGGGCTCGGGGGGACGGACACTATCGTGCGCGGGCCCCTGTTTAGGCCAAAATTGGCCCAAAAGGGGGGCCTGGAATGCTAAGGCCCTCCCCGGGTCCGGCGCGGCGCGGCGGGGCCAGCGACCGCCGATGGCAGAATAGGCGGCGTGAGAGCCGGAGAGCCACCGCTGCGCGGCTCCAGCGGGCCACGCGGAGCTTCACCGCTGATGGGCTCCAGCGTGCCATGCGAAGCTTCACCGCTGATCGGCGCCCACGTCCGCGCCCGGGGCGGCATCCACAACGCCGTGGACGCGGGCCTGGCGGTCGGCGCCGCGGTGATCCAGACCCACCCCACCCCAGCCCAGATGTGGCGGCCCCTCCACCTCGAGGAGCCAGCCCGCCAGCACTACCTGAGCAAGTACGCGGCCTCCGGGCTGCGGGGCCACCACCTTCACGCCGTGTACCTCATCAACCTGGCCACGCCCAAGGAGACGCTGCTGCGCTTCTCGATCAACTCATTGGTCCACTACATGGAGCTGGCCGCCAGGCTCGACGCCGACTCGGTGGTGTTCCACCCCGGCTCCCATCTCGGGGCCGGGTTCGACGCCATGCTCCCCCAGATGGGCGCGGCGCTCCGACAGGTCATCGCGACCAGCCCTCCGGGCCGCGCCCGGCTGCTGGTGGAGAACAGCGCCGGCTCCGGCGACTGCATCGGCCGGAGCTTCGCGGAGGTGGGGCGGATCGTCGACGCGGCGGGATCGGAGCGGGTCGGCGTCTGCCTGGACGTCCAGCACGCGTTCGCCAGCGGCTACGACCTCCGCAGCGCGGAGACGGCGCGGGAGGCGCTGGATGAATTCGAACGAGAGATCGGATTCGAGCGACTCCACCTGATCCATGCCAATGACTCAGCGGTGGCGCTGGGAAGCAACGTCGACCGGCACGCCAACGTCGGCGAGGGTGAGATGGGCGAGGCGGCGTTCCGGCTGCTCCTCGCCGATTCCCGGCTCCGCCGGGTGCCCTGGGTGCTGGAGGTGCCCGGCCACGAGAGGAGCGGCCCGGACCGCCAGCAGGTGAGCCTGCTGCGCCGGTGTGCCGGGCTGGAACCGCTGCCGGAGGCGCCTGCGATCCCGGCGTGACGCCTTACGGGAACAGCTGGTTGACCAGGCTCTCGATCTGGCTCAGGGTGGTGGTCACCTCGGTGCAGTAGACGCCAGCGACGCTGGAGCCCTTGACCCCGAGGACCCCCTGGGCGGCCACAGATCCGATCGAGTAGTGGTACGACCACGCCTGGTCGCCGACTCCGGAGATCGGCGTGAAGCTGACCCCGATGCCCTTGGATTCCGAGTTGATCTGCTGTTCCTGCGTGTCCACGTAGCTGGATGGCACGTTGGCGGCGAGTACGACCTCGACGGCGCCGGTTCCCGCGCCTATGTAGGTGCAGCCGATGCCGGAGGCGCCCGAGGCGATCGAGGCGGGCGTCTGGGTCGCGGTGAGGGTGAGGTTGGCGATCCCCAGGGCGCTGCTGATGGTGCTGGCGGAGGGACAGGATAGGCTGCCGGTGGTCCCCGCGCTCAAGCTCGGAGTCGCCAACGCCGCCGGTGTGGAGGTCGGAGCGGCGGTGGCAGCCGAGGTGGCAGCGGCGGTGGACGTTGCCGGCCCGGTGGCCCCGACTGATCCGCTCGGTGAGCTCGTCGAGCCACAGGCGGCAGTAGCCAAGAGTGCGATCAGGGAGGCACCGATAGCGAGCAGAGGGGTGCGAGCGAGCATCGCGGTAGCTCCAGAGGCGGTCGGTCCGGCGTGGGCCCGGTGATCGCAGCCTAGGGGATGCCGGTCCTAGGGACAATGGGCGGATTGGAAGGACAGACGCCCTGCCCGCCCGCCGCGCCGTGCCCGCAGCCCAGTCCCGCCTCGCCGCTCGCGATGAGACGACGCCGTCCGTCTCACCGGCGCGGTGGACCCTCCGGCTCCTCGAGCGGCGCCAGGGCACGGGACACCCACGAGTTGACATCGGGCACCAGGTTCGCCAGGCAGGCGAGCACCACAAGAGCGAGGGCCAGCCAGAAGCCCGAGGCCGGCGACGCGGCGACGCTTCCCGCCCGGAGCCCGAAGCGGGTCTCGAAGACAGCGCCGAAGCGCAGCTGGTCGACGACCAGGAGAGCGGCGCTGAGCAGCGACGCGGCCATGGTGGCGGTGCGCCGCGACGGCGGGTTCCAGACGTTGACCAGGACTCCGACGACGATGAGCAGGAACGCGACCAGCACCAGGGGCTGCACGCCGACCGCCGCCCCGCCCCCGTCATGCAGCCTCTGGAGACATTCGGTGTTGACGCTGGGGGCGGTGCTGAGGGCCAGCGAGATCCCGCTGTAGGTGGCTATCCCGCCGCTCACGCACGCATCGGGCAGTCTCTGGCCGGGCAGCAGCTGGAGAACGCTGATCAGCGACTGGCTGAAGCCGATGGTGGTCATGCCCACGACCCCGCACGCGACCGCTCCGAGAAGCAGCACCCCGGACGCGATGCGCATGGGCAGGTGACGCGAGGGCTGGGCCGGACGCGCGGAGCTCACGGCACCGCCACCATACGCTGGAACCGGACCGCTTTCGCTCGCCCGGCTGGTGAGCCCATACTCGGAATCAGGATGCCCAGATCGCGCGCCCGCTGGCTGCTCGCCGGCGCCGTCCTGGCGGCGGCCGTCTCCTGCGGCTACAGCGGCCCATCGGCGAGCGCCCTCCTCCAGCGGGCCAAGGCGACCTTCGATCAGACCTCCGCTTTCCACATCAAGCTCACCAGCTCGGACGTGGCCGGCAGCGGGACGATCCTGGACAGCGCCGAGGGCGACGCGCTGCGACCGGACAGCTTCACCGGAACCGTCGGGGTCCTGGAGGGCGGGTTCCTGGTCCAGGTGCACGTGGTCTCGACCGGCGGCACCTTCTACGCGCTGACGCCCTTCAGCACCAAGTACCAGGTCACCAACCCGGCGCAGTACGGATTCGGCGATCCCGGACGCCTGCTCGATCCCGAGAGCGGCATCTCGACGCTGCTCACCGCGGCTCAGCACCCCAGCATCGGCGGGGAGACGCGGCTCAATGGCGAATCTCTGCAGCAGGTGAACGCCACGCTTCCCGGGCAGAAGGTGAAATCGCTGCTGGTCGATGCCGAGCCCAGCCAGCCGGTGTCGGTGACGTTCGACATCGACACCTCGAGCAACCAGGTCCGCGAGGTGGATCTCACCGGGCCCATCTTCGAGGCTGGGCACCAGAGCACCTTCACCCTGCTCATCACCAACTACGGTGAGAGCGTGAGCGTCACGCCGCCCCCCACCTGAACCGATGGGGCTGGCCAGAACCGGCGAACCCAGCGCCTCGGAGGGCGCCGCCGGAACCCTGACCGCGCCGCCGGAGGGCGACGCTCCGGCGGCGCCACGGCGTGCCCGCTGGCGGCTGGGATTCGCGGCGGCGGCGGTGCTCCTGGCGGCTGCGGACACCTACGTCGTGGTCCTGGCCCTGCCGGCGATCATGACCGATCTCGGACTGAGCCTCGACCACCTGGAGGCGGCGGCGCCGATCGTCAGCGGCTTCCTGCTCGGCTACGTCGCCCTCCTCCCCCTCCTGGGCCGTCTCTCGGACATCGCCGGCCGGGTGCCGGTGTTCGCCGGGTGCCTGCTGACCTTCGCCTTCGGCTCGCTGGTGACCGCTTCGGCCCAGGATCTCTCCACCGCGGTCGCCGGTCGCGCCCTCCAGGGGGCGGGCGGCGGCGGTCTGGTTCCGGTCACCCTGGCCATCGTCGCCGACCTCTGGCCGGTGGGCCGCCGGGGCCTTCCGCTGGGGGTGGTGGGGGCCGTCCAGGAGCTGGGCTCGGTGCTCGGGCCCCTCTACGGCGCCGCCATCCTGAGCCTGGCGACGCCGCCCCCCTGGCGTCTCATCTTCTGGCTCAACCTGCCCCTGGCCGCCCTGCTCGGAGGCGGCTTCCTGCTGGCCCGCTCACCGGTGAGACCGCAGCCACAGGGGGCGGCTGAAGGCGGCGCGGGGGCACAGAGGACAGCGCCCGCGCCTGCCGCCCGCCACGTGACTCACCGCTTCGACCTGGTCGGAGGGCTCCTCGTCGGACTGGCCCTCGCCGCCGGCGGCCTTGCCGTGGCCGCTCCCGGCCCCCTCGCCAGCAGCGAGGTGTGGGGGGTCCTCTGGTCGCCGCTCGCCGGCGGCTCGGCATGGAGCACCCCGCTGGCCATCGCCGCCCTGGCTGCCGGCACCGCCGCGGTGGCCTGGGGGCTCACCGGTTCGGCGGATTCGCCGCGGCTCTTCAGGCCGCGACGCCTGCCGGACCTGTGGCGGCGGGTCGACGCCATCGGAGGTCTCCTCCTCGCGGTGGTGCTCGCCTTCATCGTGGTCAGCTTCTCGACCGCCGACCCCAGCCACGCCCTGGTGGCCCCAGCCGCGGCCGGCCTGCTCCCCGGAGCCCTGATCCTGGCGATCGTCTTCGCCTGGTGGGAGCGGCGGGGGTCAACGGCCCTCCTCCCCCTGGGCGAGCTCAGCGATCCCGCAGCTGCCGGCGCCCTGATCACCAACCTGGCGATCGGCGCCGGGCTGATGGCGGCCCTGGTCGACGTGCCCATCTTCGCCCGGGCCACCGCCTATCCCGATTCCCAGCTGGGCGCGGCTCTGGTCCTGCTCCGCCTGCTCGCCGCCGTGCCGGTCGGCGCGGTGCTGGGCGGGCTGCTCTGCGAGCGGCTCGGCTACCGGCTGACGACCCTGGGCGGGATGGCGCTGGCGACCGCCATGTTTGTCCTGATGGGTCAGTGGACGGCCAGCGCGGTGGGGCCGGGCCTGCGCCCCAGCGATCCCATCCTGGTCGGCTGCGGGCTGGGCTTCGGGCTCGCCATCGCTCCCATCAACGCCGCCATCCTCGGCGCCGTCGGTCCGGCCCGCCACGGTCTGGCGGCCTCACTGGTGGTGGTCGCCCGGATGGTGGGCATGCTGGTGGGCATATCCCTGCTCACCGCGATCGGCCTCTACCGGTACAACCAGGAGGTCAGCCGGATCCCTCCCTGTCCGGGCGGAGCGCTCAGCTGCACCGCGTACAACACCGCTCTGCAATCAGCGCTCCTCGACGAGCTGCGCACCATCTTCCTGGCCGCCGCGGTGTGCACCGCGGTGGCCGGGCTCCTGGGCCTGGCGATGCTGCGGCGGCGGCGCGGTGGCGCCACCAGCGCCATGGAGGCAGCCCTCGGAGCCTGACCAGTGCGACCGGCGGTCGGTCGAGCCCCGCGAGCGTGCCATCGATATGGGCCTTCCGCCCAGCACCGGAGGCCGTGCTGGACTAGGATCGGCGGCGGCGCCGGGGCGGCGCTCTGCACGGCGGCCACGCGGGTCGGAGGCCGCGCTTTGCGCCCGCGTCCCGTTCACCTGAGGAGATCAGAGATGACCGACCTGTCCGACACGCTGGCCGCCTTCGACGCCGTCATGCGGGCGGATCAGCGACTGGCGGAGGGGGTGCGCCCCGAACAGTGGGAGGACCCCACCCCCTGCCCCGACTGGAACGTCCGGCAGCTGGTCGCGCACCTCGCCGGCGGCAATCGCATGTTCGCGGCGATCATCGCTGGCGAGCGCGCCGAGAGCCCGGAAGCCCTCCAGCGGCTGCGCGCGCGGGTGGGGCTCGGCCCCCAAGACGATCCCGTCAGCTACTTCCGCGAATCCGTCAGGGAGCTGGCGGCCATCTTCGAGCAGCCCGGCTTCCTCGACGGCACCTACCCCACACCGATCGGTCCGCGGGGCGGCGAGTTCGTGGTGGGGATGCGGATCACCGAGGGCCTGGTGCACGGCTGGGACCTCGCCCGGGCCACGGGGCAGCCGGCCGGCCTCCCCGATGACGTCGCCGCGGCCACGCTGGAAACGGTCCGGAAGACGGTCGGAGCTGGGCCGCGGCGCAGCCACGCGTTCGGAGAGGAGCAGCCGGCGCCTCCCGACGCCCCAGCCGTCGACAGGCTGGCCGCCTTCCTGGGTCGCCGGCTCTAACCGCGGACATCTGACGTCGGGAAGCGCTCACCGCCTCTTTACACTGCTGCCCGATGCCCGTTCAGATCAACCCCGTCCCCCCTCGGCTGGACCTGGCCCGCGTCCTCGAGGTCCTCCAGCTCTCGGCGGCCGAGCTGGGCGTCGACGCCTACCTGGTCGGTGGCTTCGTCAGGGACCGGCTGCTGGGCAAGGAGGGCAAGGACATAGACGTCGTGGTGGTCGGGTCCGACGGCGTCCCGCTGCTGCAGGCCGTGGCGAGACGGTTGGGCTGGGCGCGACCCGCTGTCTTCGAGCACTTCGGCACGGCGCAGGTCCGAGGCGGCGGCTTCGTCATCGAGGTGGTGCGGGCCAGGGCAGAGCGCTACGACCCGGAATCGCGCAAGCCGGACGTCCGCCCGGGAACCCTGGACGACGACATCCGCCGACGCGACTTCACCGTCAACACCCTGGTGCAGACGCTGGACGGGCGGATCCTCGACATCACCGGCCGCGGGCTCGACGATCTGCGCCACGGTGTCCTGCGGACGCCGCTCGACCCGGCCGAGACCTTCTCGGAGGACCCGCTGCGGATGTTCCGGGCCGCCCGCTTCACCGCCCAGCTCGGCTTCCATCTAGCCGCCGGCCTGCTCGCATCGATGCGGGAGATGGCCCACCGCGCCGCCATCCTCTCCGCCGAGAGGATCCGCGACGAGCTGAGCCTGCTCCTCGTCTCGCCGCATCCGCGGCGGGGCATGGAGGTGCTGCGCGAGTCGGGACTGCTCGAGGTCGTCATCCCCGAGCTGCTGCCGATGATCGGGGTCGAGCAGGGCGGCTGGCACATCTACGACGTCTGGGAACACACCCTCCGAGCCGTGGAGAAGTCGCCCGCGGACCTGGTCACCCGGCTCGGCTGCCTCTTCCACGACGCCGGAAAGCCGGCGACCCACGCCCTGTCCGGAGACGGACGCCACACCTTCTACGACCACCCGAGGGTGGGCGCGGAGCTGGCCGCCGCAGTCATGGAGAGGCTCCGCTACAGCAACCAGGAGATCGCCCAGGTGGTCAGCCTCGTGCTCCACCACATGTGGCCGATCCAGTACCGGCCCGAGGAGGTGGGCGACGGCGCGGTGCGCCGATTCGTACGCACGATCGGTGAGCTTCGCGACCGGTCGCTGGCGGTGGCGCGCGCCGACACCAAGGCTTCGGCGTTCCCCGACCTGGATGCCATCGACGAGCTCGAACGGCGGATGGCCCGCCTCGATGCCGAGGGCGAGATCTCCAGGCTCAGGCCTCCCCTGGACGGCCACGAGCTGATGCGGATGGCGGAGAGAGGACCCGGTCCGTGGGTGGGACGGGCGCAGAGGGCCCTGCTCGACGCCATCCTGGACGGCGAGATCCCGGGCGGCGATCCCGACGCGGCCCGCCGCTGGCTGGAGGACCATCCCGACCTGCTCGGCGGTTGAGCTCGAACTGGACAGATCCGAGGCGGTCCGAGGGACGCCCGGACCCGGAGCTCAGTTGGGCGGTCCAGCGGCGAGGGTGATCGAGCTGGTGTGCGGGGCGCCGGATCCGTCGACCCAGCCGAGCTGGATAGTCTGCCCGGGGCGATCACTCCTCAGGGCGCTGGCGAGATCGCCGGCGTTGGTGACGGCGGCCCCGCTCACCGAGACGATCACGTCGCCGGCCTGGAGTCCCGCCGCCGCTGCCGGAGTGCCGCTGACGACCCCGACGATCAGCGCTCCGGCGCCGGCCGGCGACGTCGGGGAGGCAGGGGCGTTCTGGACCTCCACACCGATGAGCGGGCCCGTGGAACCGATCACCACGTTGCCGCTCGACCTGCCGCTCTCGATCTGATGAGCGATCGCCATCGCGGTGTCGATGGGGATCGCAAAGCCGGTTGTGCCGCTGGTCTGCTGAGCGAACGTCACCCCCGAGGACGAGCCGGCGGTGTCGATGCCGATGACCTGGCCGGCGGCGTTGACCAGCGGGCCGCCCGAGTCGCCGGGCTGGATGCCAGCCTGGATCCGGATGGTGCCGTTGAGGGTCTCGGAGGAGCTGCCGTCGCTGGCGGTGACCGTCTGGTCGAGGGCGGTGACCGTCCCGGTCACCGCGGCAGGTGTGCCGCCGCGTCCCAGGGCGTTGCCGATGGCGACGATCGAGTCGCCAACCTGGACCGTCGACGAGTCGCCGATCGGGGCCACCTTCAGGGTGGCAGCGTTCTCGAGCTGGAGCAACGCGATGTCGTCAGCGTTGTCGTAGCCGAGCACCTTCACCTGGTAGATGGTGCCCTGGCCGTTCACCTGGGCGGTGATGTTGGTCGCGCCGTCGATCACGTGGTTGTTGGTCAGCACGATGCCCGACGAGCTGATGACGATCCCAGTCCCCGCGGCGGGGGCTCCGTTGATCACGTCATTGATGTCGACGACGGAGGGATCGACGGCGGCGGTGATCGCCGATGCGTTGAAGCCTCCGCCTGTGGCGGGCTGGCTGCTCTCGGATGGCAGGCTCGTGCCCGATTGCGGAGATGAGGCAGCGCTGGTCGGAGCGCGGAGCGCGACCCCGATGCCCGCGCCGATGCCACCGGCGGCAAGCGCGATGGCGACCCCGGCGGCGAGCGTGGCCGGCCACAGGCGCTTCCTGCGCGGCTGGCGGTACGCCAGGGGCGGATACGCGGTGGCGGGCGGGGGCGGCGGGTAGGGCGCGGCCCCCCATGCCGGGTAGCCCCAGCCCGAGGTGCCGGGGCCGGAAGGTGGCATGGGAGGCCATGCGCCCGAACCGGAGGGGTAGGAGGGCGGAGGGGGTGTGAGGTCCGGCGGCGCGGGATGATCGTCCGCGGGAACAGCTCCCGAAACCGCGTCGGGCAACGAATCAGAAGGGGGGGTGGTGGGCTCCATCGCTTCTCAAACCTCAGTGATGGGACTGAGGCTACTCACCGATCCTTACCATCTCATGAACGCACGACGGTGCCCGCGAAACCTCGTGTGAACCTTTCGATGTCATTACCGTGGGTGGCGCCGCGTGGGCCATCGATGTGAGCTGCCCGGCGCGCGGAGAAGGCGCTTCCGCCGCCTCATGCTGGGCGGCTCCGTAGCGGCGTCACTCGGAGCTGTGTCAGCCTTCCTCGACCGCGTCCATGACGGGCTTGATGTCGATGATCGGCGTCCCGTCCACCGCCTCCAAGCGGTCGGCGAGGATCACCGCCCACACCGCGGCGCAGCCGATGCTGTAGCCCACGTACGTCTTGACGGGAGGGTTGATTCGGATCGCCCGTAGAGTCGGCACCTGCTCAACCAATGCTCGCACAGGACAAGCGCAGCTGAGCACCAGGGAACCCAGAGCCGCCTGCGAACGTCTCATGAGCATGAGGCTCGTCGACGCCCTCCTCCTCTGCGCTGCGACCACCTGCGCGGCGGCCTGCGGTCCAGCCCGGGGTGACTCCGGCGGCCTCCCCGGCCCGGCAACGGGGACCCCGACTCCCGCCATCACCGCCGGATCCTCAGCCCCGACCCCGGCGCCCTCCGCGGGGGCGGTGCTGGGCACCGCCTCCAACAGCGCCGGCTGGACCTCGGAGGTCACCGCCCAGCCAGACGGGCGGCTGGAGCTCAGCGTGACGGTCAGCGGCCCCCTCACCCTGTACGGGGGCTGCGTCCCCACGCTCACGGCGCGGGCCCAGACACCGGCGGGGGCATCGGTCCCGATTCCGCCCACCACGCTTCCCGCCGGTGCCCATTGCCTCGCCATCGCCCTCATCAGCGTGCCGCCGGGGACGACCCGGACCTTCACCGCCGACCTCGCCGAGCCCACCGCGCCGGGCGTCTACGTCATCCAGGGCACGCTGGACCCGAGCGGTGGCGACCGGCCCCAGGTCCCCGCCGTGACGATCTCGATCTGAGGAGCTCCGAGCGCTCCCGACAGGGTCGCCAGCAGCCCGGCCAATGCGCTCTCTGTTGCAGTGGCTCGACCCGTAACCGGACGGCTGCCCAACACGTTCCTCACACGGGAACGGCTGTGGGGCACGTGGTGCCGAACGCCGTCCGCTCCTTGGAGAACGCGGTCCGATGGCTGGGTGTTCCGCTGTCCAGGCTCCGGCAATCGGGGCAAGGGGCCGGGGCAGGATGGCGGCTCCGGTGGAAAGGCGAACCATCGCCCTGATCGCCGGCCTCGCCTTGGGCATGGCCGGCTGCGGCACCTCATCAGTTGTGCCGCGGCCCTCATCCGGCACCGCGGCCGCAAGCCCCACCCGCTCCCAGACCTCCGCGTCAACCGTGCCGGGGGCGGTGAGTCCCACGCCGGCAACGGAGACGCCCAGCAGCACCGAGTCGCTCCCGCCGCTGACCACGGCCTGGGCGGAGGTGGCCGCCCCCAGCGGGCCCGCCGTGCTCAACGCCATCGCCTGCGCGGGTGCCAGCGAGTGCTGGGCGGTCGGCAGCTCCGGTGCTGGGGACCTCTCGGCGTCGGTGCCCATCATCGATGCCTATCAGGGAAATCGATGGATCGCCGTGAGCGGCGTGCCGGCCATCGCCGGGGGGCTGAACGGAGTCGCCTGCGCCGCCAGCGACGACTGCTGGGCGGTGGGCTCGGGGGCCACCGGCCCGCTCGTCATGCGGTACAACGGGGACACTTGGGCCGCCGTCAAAACACCCGGCCTCTCCAGCGAGGACGGCGGGCTCTTCGGAATCAGCTGCACCGGCTCCAGCGACTGCTGGGCGGTGGGGCAGGGCAGCGCCGGAAGCGGAGCCAAGCAAGCGGTAGGCCCACTGCTCGCACATTTCGACGGAAGCGGCTGGGTGGCGGTGAGCGGTCCTGCCTTGCCCGCGAATGACGCGCTTCTCTCCGCAATCGCCTGTCCGGCTGCGGGCGACTGCTGGGCGGTTGGTGACGCAGGAGACTTCAGCGGTCTCGTCGAGCACTTGAGCAACGGAGTGTGGGCGGCCGTGACCAGCCCCGACCTCGCCGGATCCGACCAGACCGGAGGCACGCTGGACAGCATCAGCTGCGCATCCGCCGACCAGTGCTGGGCGGTCGGCGGCGGCCCCGAGGCCGAGGGGCCGCCGGTGATCGAGCAACTCAGCAACGGTGCCTGGACGGTGGAGCCGGTCGCCGGAACACCGAGCGGCAGCGGCAACCTCTCAGGCATCGCGTGCCAGTCTTGGAGCGACTGCTGGGCGGTGGGCTTCGGCGCGAGCAGCAACGGCATCACGTCTCCACTGCAAGTGGCAGACCTCGTCGAGCACTACGCCGGCGGCTCCTGGACCCCGATGAGCGCCTCGCCAGCCTTCGACAACCAGCAGGGCGATCCGTACCAGTACCTCCAGGCTGTGACCTGCGTCGCCTCCACCTGCTGGACGGTCGGCTACGCCAGCGGTGGCTCGGGGCCGGTCCGACCGGTGATCGAGACCGCGTCGGTCAGCGGGTGAGCCCTCAAGCGACTGACGGCCTGGTCGGCCCGCCGCGCAGGAAGGAGACGCGAAACTGCCTCATCTCGCCACGCGCGTATCCTCCGGCGATAGCGGGGTCCCCTTCCATCACCGCCGTCGCCGCTTCCTCGTTCTCCGCCTCGAAGATCACGATGCCGGTGTTGAGTTTGCCGAGCGTCGGGCCCGCGAGAACCACGATGCCTGCAGCGAGCAAGCTCTCGAGCCGTTCGGCGTGGGCCTGCCAAACCGCGTTCTCCTCGTCAGTCATCGTCGCGGCGAAGTCGTCGCGCGGCGGGTGCAGGAAGTAGACCCATTCGCTCATCGGATCTATTCTGCGGCGCCCGGCATGCGACTTTCACCCCACCCGGATCGAGCCTCGGGCCGCGCCGGGTCCCAGACCACCTGCCCGCCCACCACCGCTGCCCCTGACGGCTCGTCCGCGGCGGACCGCTCCACCCAGTCGCCACCGTCCTGGTTCCACGTCACCGCCAGGCCTTGCGGTGCCGGGTTGTCGACAGTCTCGTTCGTGTCCAACGGGCCATGTGGCCAGCGGCCTCTCCCAGCGCCTCCCTCGGCGTCGCCTGAGATGGCAACCATGCCGCCGAATGGTGCGTTAGCGCCAAATGCTGCTTAGCGACAGCCTCTGCCCTCTGCTATCACCACCCATGCTCCGGAGCCGACCAACC
>Ga0187771_10001582_pt1 | contig 15352 bp, 17 predicted proteins | sample 0116_SJ02_MP15_1_FD_133139 | JGI IMG/M metagenome (GOLD analysis project Ga0187771, IMG submission 133139) | Tropical peat soil microbial communities from peatlands in Department of Meta, Colombia - 0116_SJ02_MP15_10_MG | ecosystem: Environmental > Terrestrial > Soil > Wetlands > Peat | place...
ATTCAGCTTCTCCTGCGACCTCAATCTCAGTCCTTCCAGGAGCGATCGCTGAGATGGCTGCTTCAAGACCCTTGTCGGCCACTCCTGCAGCTTTACGCATCGCATCGATCTCGGTCGTATCCTTCGCATAGCGGAGCGGCATCAGTATCTCTTCGCTCTCGACCACCGTCATCTTGGGATTCAATTTCTGAATTCGGTATAGAAGGAAGGCGGGCGTGCTGTGAGCGCAGAATCCGACCTTCTTCTCTTTCAAATCGTACTCTTTCGTAATCGAAAAGAACGTACGCATCAAACCTTGCGGACTCCGCCATCCTCGAACATCCTCTATGCCCGTTGCTTTCTTTGCGCTCTCAATCTCCTCGTCGAAAACGATGACTGTCGGCTCTCCCTTCTGCGGGAGGAAGATTCGAGCAACATTACGAACATCACCTGTTAGGTAGAAGTAGTTCTCTCGACTGGTAACGTGCAGAGCGGCAACATCGCGTTGAGCCATCAGCTTTTGAGCACGCTGTCTTCGACCCTCGAAAATATCCATGTCCACACAACCGTCGTGCCGGCACTCGCCTCTAACTAATGGATAATAGCATCGTGTAACATTGCCGCCCAAAAAAGAGGCCTCTTCCGCAACACGTCGACCTTCCTGCTTGTGTCAGCCCACGGAAGAGCCCACATCGAAGTGTTCTATATTGGTGAGGTCCTAACGTATTCACTAGAATTCAATCACTCTCCTCACTGGAGGAAGAATACGAGGCTTCCAGCTTACCTTGCTCATCCGCTCAAGGGTATCTTGAGCTACTTGTACTGTAACGCATCGGTGCGTGCGCCGGTTACATCAGGAACTAAAGGAACTCGCCTGTGTGGCTGCGATATTATGCGCGCATGGAGAGAGGAGCTCAGGTGAAAAGAGAAATAGGAAACGGGCAAGATAAATTGGCAACGTGGAGTCAATACTTCGCTGAGAACCGACACTGGCTCACGAAACAAATTGATGCATTGGAGAGCATGGACCAAATCAAGGGAGAGAAAAGACCGACACTGGACCTAACTTGGATACTGAGCCTGTACCGTTTGTCAAGAGACTACTTGGACGCATTCAACGAATCCCATGCGATGTCGCATGAAATGAGGACCTTGGTAGAACCGTTGAAAAGACGCGTTGGCTTGCTAGAAGCAGGTCCGTCAGGGATAACGAAAGCGGAGAAGATAGCCATCGATCAAGACGCCTTGGTAAGTATGTCGAGGCACGCACGAGATTTCGCCATCAGAGCGCATCGTTGACTGAATTCTCCTCGTCTTCTAACCAAGCACCCCTAAAAAGCTCCCCCAACAATCCGTCTACAAATCAGGAATTCAAATCACGATGTAGAGGTCATCAAACCCGCGCACACATTAGGAATTCCCACATACAAACCGATCACGAAATGCTAAGCCACACCCGGCTGGACCTTCGGATCATCCAGCTTCTAAGATAGACATTCCCGCGCTATTCTGCGGTTCAACAGTTCAACCGCTATTGCATCAAATGAGTCACGAGCGGTCGCGTACATGAGACTCTGACGGACGTTCTCACTTAGCTGCCATGGATTGTAACAGACAATAGAGCATGCGAATCATTAATCAACGCTAGGTCTTATCTCGAAACTGGAATAGCTCGAATTTCGATGAATAGTAACAGCAATCTGCAGCAACGGAATCGTCGTCATCAGAGAATTACAAGGCGCATCTCAACAGAGCGCCGCAAGAGCAAGCGTGCCAACAAGATGATGGAGGAGGAGCTTCGTTCGACTAAGGAACGCCTGGAGCATGTGGTCACCTTGAATCCGGCTGTAATCTACAGTGGCAAACCGTTCGCCGATCTATTCGACTGGAGTTGACCTACCTCAGCCAGAATGTTGTGAACCTGCTTGGGTACGAGGCGCGTGAGTTCGTTGGTAACTCCGAGTTCTGGGCGCATATTGTTCATCCTATGGATAGGCCGTCTGTGATGGTGCAGATGCGTCGCCTCTGGGAGAACGGCCGGTTCATCTTCGAGTACCGCATGCGCCACAAAGACGGCGACTATAGGTGGATACGTGAAGAAGCAAACGCCATCAGCAGTGTTGAAGGCAAACCGATCGACGTGACCGGATACTGGATCGATATCACGGAGCTTAAGCGGTTGGAGGAGAGAATCTGCTAAATTCTCAGCGATTGGCCACGATCGGAGAGACGGCGATGATGGTTGGTCACGATCTCCGTAATCCATTGCAGGCGATGACTAGCACGTTGTACGTGGCGAGGAAGCTGGCGACATCTGACAAAGTTGAGGACAGGAAGCAAGCTGCCGGCATGCTAGGTATGCTGGATGATGCGATTGAATACATGGACAAGATCGTTTCTGATCTGCAGGACTACGCGCGACCCGTAGGAGCCGACCGGGTTGAAACCAGCCTGCCCGACCTAGTCAGAGCAACTGTCTCGAATGTGAAGATTCCCGGAAACGTGGATGTCGCCGTGAACATTGGATACGAGCTTTCGAATGTAAAGCTTGATCCCGCACTGTTCAGGCGAGTCCTCACCAACCTGATCTTGAACGCTGTTCAGGCGATGCCGAATGGAGGTAAACTAACCATCACCGGCTCAAAGAATGGAGGGTCGCTAAACGTAGCAGTGCGTGATACAGGCGTGGGAGTAGCGCCAGAAAAAAGTCTTCAACCCCTTCTTTACGACGAAAGCGAAAGGCCAAGGCTTAGGCTTGGCAGTGTGCAAGCGGCTAGTCGAAGCTCAGGGTGGAACTATCAACGTGAGCAGCGAGGTTGGGAAGGGTTCAACCTTTACAGTTACAGTACCAACGAGCGGAGCATAGCTGCAAGCCGAGCTTCGAAAAGAAGAGCATACCAGTCATTGACGATGACCAAGCAGCCTTGAAAACGATCATGAGGACACCAGAACTTCAAGGTTACAATGTCGACCTGGAGACATCGTGTCCAGCCTTCCGCAAAGCTGCAACACCTCTGTCTAGATCTCCCTCTTTCACGAACAGATAGTCAGTGTCATATGTTGAAATTGCGAACACGCTGATTCCTACTTCGGCGAGAGATGAAGTTAGAGAAGATAAAATTCCAACCAAATTGAAATCCAGTTTTCCTTCAACTCTTAAGGATTTCCATCCTCCAACCGCTTCGACCTCATCTGGCACAAGCTCTTGACGGCAGACAATGGAAAGCTCGTCAGGAGTCCGAGTCAATGAACTGAAGCTACCTGAGAGAGCCCAACTTGGAATGTTCTCATCAGCTCGAAATCTACAGACGGCGAAGAGATCACGCAAGATTACAAGCGAAAGCCTCGGCCTATTCATTCAAGGCGCCTGTGGTCACTTGTCGGTGTCGACGTGAAATATGAACTGTTGATTCATGTGTGTGCATATGTAACGTGCGTATGGAGTCCATTGACCTTCACCGATGAAACGCGGTAGATGCTAAATGAGCGTGCCACATTCTCCTGCGGCAACGTGCATACTATTCGGGAATAGGTTCAGTCAGAGCCTCAAGGACGAACGTCGTCTGCAATGTCTCAGTCATTGTGACCACCCTCTCCTAGGGATGACCCTATGGGACGAGGCATCCACCCCCACGGTAATTGCAGGAATACTTGTGTCTGGGATGGGCGTTTGAGTGGCTCCGAATTAGCATAACGTTTACGATATGATCTTCCAAATTGCGAAACAGTTGGCATAGGACTTCCCTGACGATTCCCGATTTCTTTCCTCAACACAATTTTGCCAGGTCAGTCATTGTCTTGTGTTGCTCTAAGCAACATCGCCGTGTCTCCTGATCCTACTTGATACTCCAGCTCTGTTCACGTGGGAAAATAATCTCATGATGTATTTGGATTCACTCGGGTCGACCCATTTGTTCATGAAAAAAATTCTTGGCATTGAGTGTAGTCGTTAGAACATGCGCGGTGTTGCATACCGAAATTTGTGACTGCGCGTAGAATTTTGGTGAAGAAATTTCTCTCCATTAAGCGAGACAAGACTTATATTCACTCTGTCATCCGATAATAGAAATCTGAATTATCTGCGCAGGATCTTGAGCACAAGAATTGAATGCTAGACCATACTCTTATAGGCAGATCGTCGCAACACTCCACGGATGCCGGTCAGATCTTCTCGATGAAAAACTCCTCCTTGATACAGCGTTAGCGGCGATTCGAAACGCGAACATGCGCCTCGCGAAAACGAAAACAACGAACCCTCTAGTCTACAAGGTCAGTCACGACATAATGGGCGGCGGAGTAAGCATCAACGCACTCATAACGACTAGTCATCTAACCCTTCATACATCCAAATTGTATGGCACGGCGGAATTTGATTGCGCCACATGCGGCTGCACTAGCAACCCTGTTGCAGCCCTTGCAACCTTCAGAAGAATACTCAGACCGACGCACGTCACAATCCAATACGAATCCGACGAGGTAAAGGAACAGATCATGTCTGCTCCTACCATTAAGGCTTGAAGTCTCAACCAACAAAGAATTCAGAGACTACCTTCGTACCAAGTCGTCTATCTGCTGCGTTCCTCTGGGGCCATCCAGATCAGTGACGGACTCTCTCGCAGTGTAGGGTGAGGTGTCTGATGTCTTTTCTCCGTGTCGGCATGACTAATTCCTCTGTGCAGCATTTCAGGTAGCAACATCACTATGCCGTTCTCGAGTTCTCAACTGACCGAAAGTGTGATATTCCCATAGATTGACGACCTTCAACGAGTTTCATGGAGCACTATGGTTCCGACGTTTGACCTTCAATTTCACCGCATGGAGCTAGGGGCCCATCGAGTGGGTATGAGAGAATGTCATCATACGATTTGAAGTCAGTCAAGATGCCGCGCTTGACAGGATTAGGCCTGCGCGTCTTTGTTCGATTGCTGGAAAGCCCTGCAACGCGGTGGCTGCTGATTCCTGGACTGCTGCGCCAAGGCGGCATAGTGGGATTGCGTGAGCTAGTCATAGAGGAGGAGCCTACGTTTCGGCCGCATCTCCTCGGAGTCACTGCGTCGACAGCGCCGATTGACCTTTCCAGATTATGTCAACGGGGCCTGAGAGGGTTTGCGTTCACGACCGTTGCCGACTATGCTAAAGCGTACCGGTCCGGCGCAACTGACCCTGGACGGGCGGCTGAACGCGTGCTTCAGGCGATTAAGGACAGTGACGCTCACGAGCCTCCTTTGCGTGCGATCATCGCGTGCAACCGAGATGACGTAATGGCACAAGCCCGTGCCTCCGCGAAACGTTTCCGCGAAGGCAAACCGCTGAGCCTCTTCGACGGTGTACCGGTCGCTGTCAAGGATGAGGTGGACATGGTGCCTTACGGGACTACTGTGGGAACGCGCTTTCTCGGCCGCAGCCCGGCACGTGAAGACTCGACCGTCGTTGCTCGGATGCGCGCGGGAGGCGCCTTATTGATTGGTAAAGCGAACATGCATGAGATCGGAATTGGCGTGACAGGGTTGAACCCGCATCACGGCGTGGCACGCAACCCATACAACACATTGCACTACACGGGCGGTAGTTCGAGCGGTTCCGCTGCTTCGGTGGCGGCGGGTCTGTGCCCTGTTGCTATTAGCGCGGATGCCGGCGGCTCGATCAGGATCCCCTCAGCCTTCTGCGGGATGGTTGGATTGAAGCCTACCTACTCTCGCGTGAGCGAGTTTGGCGCTGCACCGTTATGCTGGAGCCTGGCGCATCTTGGTCCCATCGCGGCGACCACGCATGACGCCGCGCTAATGTATGCGACTATCGCGGGGCCAGACCCGAAAGATCCTGCAACGCTCGGCCAGCCGCCGCTGACTTTGGAGGGTTTTGATAACGTGGATTTGAGCGGGTTGACCCTTGGAATCTATCCGCCTTGGTTCGAGCATGCCTCCACGCCAATGGTTCAGGAGTGTAGGAAGATGCTGAGGCGCCTCGAATCCATGGGCGCACAGGTCGCTGAGGTAGAAATTCCGCAGTTAGAAGGCACACGCGTCGCACACCTCATCACAATTGCTTCTGAAATGTTCGCCGCATTGGTCCAGTACTACGACGAACATCATCGTGAGTACGGGCTGGATGTCCGCACGAACCTTGCGCTCGCACGGTCGTTCACCGCGAGCGACTACATCCAAGCGCAACGCGTCCGCACACGAACTACCGCCAACCTCAACCGTGCGCTTGAGAAGGTCAACGCCATCGTGACCCCGACAACAGGCTGTACCGCCCCGGCTATTGCGCCGGACGCGCTAGGCGGAGAGTCTGATCTGACGATGCTCATGGAGATTATGCGCTTCGCCCCCATAGCGAATCTAACTGGACATCCTGCGATCTCGTTTCCAGCGGGCTACGATTCGGACGGACTACCAGTAGGATTCCAGGCGATCGGTCGCCCATGGGAAGAACATGTGCTGCTACGCCTAGCGAACGCTGCGGAACAACTCGTAGAGCGGAGAGCGCCGCAGATGCATTTCAAAATCCTGTAAGAGTAGTGTGTGCCTCATCCTCGTTTAGTATTCTGAAATCAGGGGTGTGCAGTCAATCCTGTGTGTACCACACCTTATTCCGGAGAACGATGAGAATCCTGCTCACTGGAGAAGACAACCTAGCGATAGACGGGGTGGGCGGAATGTGGATGTGCCTCTAATTAGGCGACAATTGCGCTAGAAGCTCAGAAATGGGCCGATCGGCCCAAAAAAAATCCTAGCCTAATTGAGCTAGCCAATTGTGAAGCTGGCGAGCTCAAGAGGTTGACCTTAAGACAGATGTTCTGGTTCGTTCTAACACGCGGGCCTAGGCAGCTGCTCAGACTTGCTCAGAGTACCATTCGTTCCCACCCCAGAACTAGTGGCCAAGCGAATGCTCACCCTTGCCGGGACCAAACCTGGCGAGTTGGTCTACGATCTCGGCGCGGGGGACGGACGAATCATGTCTTTGGCGGTACGCAAATTCGGCGCCACCGCCGTCGGGGTGGAACTTCAAGAGTCACGATTCAGAACAATTGCCGAACGCATAACGAAGGAGAAGCTTCAGGAGTCTGCGAGCGTGATTCATGGCGACTTCCTCGACGTAGACCTATCGAACGCAGATGTAGTAACATTGTATCTCCTACCCTCAGTGAACTCGTTGATGAGGCCTAAGCTGGAGCGCGAGCTCAGATACGGCGCACGTGTTGTCTCACACGATTTTCCAATCGAAGGCTGGTATCCGATGCAGGTTGAAACGGTGGAGTCCGAGCTTAAGACGCATGCAATCTATCTGTACAAAATCCCGAGGAGCAGGATGATAGCTAAATGCATCGAAGCGTCGCTTGACCCAAACCAATCGTGTCAACGATATTTCTGAAGAACGAGAGTTGCTTCTCGACTCAGGCTCATAGGCACGATCGGGCTAAATATGCTCAGTGAGCAGCGTAATGGACCATGAAGAGAGAAGAGATACTGGATTTTTGTGGTAGATGGTTGCCAGCCTGGGAGGGCAACAGACCTAAAGACTTGATTGAATTCTACTCGGGTGATGCATTGTACGTGGATCCAGCCAACAAGCTTGGACTGAAGGGCCGCGACCAAATCCTCCCCTATTTCAAGAAGCTACTCGCAGCAAACCCGAACTGGAAGTGGGAACCCGTTGAATTGTTTCCTACAGACCTCGGCTTCGTCGCGAAATGGAAAGCCACAATTCCCATCGGAACAGAAGTGATAACCGAGTACGGAATGGACATCGTCGAGATAGAGCGAGGAAGAATCAGAAGGAACGAAGTCTACTTCGACCGCTCAAGTCTCCTAAGAGCATTGAAAGGACTGAAACCTGCAAAATGATCGTCCCGTACATGCAAGGTTGACCACTACTACGTCCCACAGAGTATGGATCAGGTGACGGCTAAGACGATCACTCCTATCACGATCAGCATTATTCCAGTCCAATGTAGAAACGTAACCTCTTCACGAAGAAACAGTACGGCGAGTATGCTCGACACGACGTAACTCAAACCTAGAAGCGGATAGACGTAGCTGAGCTCCGCCTCCGCCAAAGTTAACAGCCACGCCACCAACGCCGTCACGTACAATATCCCGCCTAACAGAATGAATGGTTGAGTTAGAAAGCGAAAGGTCAACAAGTTCTGATAGGACAAGTTAGCTCTCGTCACGCCAATCTTCAATGCAACCTGCCCAAAAGCCGTGAGCAGAATCGATCCAGCCAGAGTAACCATCACAGAGGAATTAATGTGAGGCAACCCCCCTCACGTTGCCAACCAACGATTCTCTGATCCGCGACGCGTCAACCATTGAGCTCAAACAGGCCACCGTATTCATGGCCTGCTCCGGGCGCCAGCACCATCAGAGTGGCCACAGTGACACCTGCTCTAAGATCCGGTCAGGAGACATGCTCTCACAGCTTGTGCAATTTGTTGACGGAAGCGAGACCAACGTCTAGACCTTGGCAGCTCTATGGGGCCACGAGGCATCCTACTTCTTTGTAGAGGTTGCCTCTGTCTTCTCTTTCATGGCGTCAAGCAAGCTTCCGAGCTTGATTAGAACGTAGAAGATACCCACGGCAACTAGAAGGACTGACACTGCCGTAACTGCTTGAAAGATGAATGACCCACCATAGCCCGGAGCTCGTACGGGGAGACGCGGAGCCGTCTGCAAAACCGTATCAAGAATTCCCATCCATATCACCTCGATTCCAACTGTCGAACGCAGTTGGCGTCATCCTAATTAGTCATTGTGGATGAATCATTCATGCATCACGACCAATTCTTCTGATTCAATGCTTCCAGCCGAAGGCGTAACAATCGTGCGAACTCGCTACGCATGATTCATCCATCCCGGTTAAATAACTGAGCCGCGTAGTTGCAACATCGTCAAAACGAGTCAGGTCAAGTGAACATCAAGAACACCGAGGCAAGGATGTAACGAGAATCAGGAAGGCAAAGAGATGAAGACGAGAAATATCATTTGTGTTTTGCTGCTTGCTTCTGCTGTTGCTGCTTTGTTGTTTTCTCCTTCGGAAGTGTATGTGCATGCGGCCTACCCGCCGGGGCATTTGACGGTGAGCTATGGAGTTGTTGGTGGTAGTGGTTCATCAACGGCTCCTACACTCAGTTACACGCAGGGTGGGGTGGCGGGGACATACACGCTAACCACCAGTGCGGTAAACATCACTGCTGATTATGGTAGTTCTTGGTCGGTGACTCCGAACCCTCTGGGTGGTTCCGGCGGGTCGGAGAGGTGGCAGTCAAGCGAGCCGCTGAGCGGTACCGTTTCAAATCAGACGATCCTGTTCACGTTCTATCACCAGTACCTGGAATCATTATCTTACAACGTGGTGGGTGGTGGAAGCGGCTACCCGGCGCCACTCTTCACCGCGTACCAGTTCGGATCTCCTGTTCCCGAGACACTAACAACAACCCCAGCGGCCTATTGGTATGATTCAGGGTCGTCTTGGACGGTTACGAATCCGTTGACCGGCTCAAGCTCGGAGCAATGGGCTACTTCCCAGTCGACGAGCGGCTCAGTTTCTTCGTCTCAGTCACTCGTCTTCTCCTATCAGCATCAGTACCTGCTGACCATGCAAGCTTCGCCCAGCGGCGCTGGGTCAACTGTGCCGGCTTTGGGTTCGAGTTGGCAGAGTGCGTTGAGCATAGTACCTATTTCTGAATCACCAGGCAGTGGAGAGACGTTCTCAAGTTGGGTCGGAGCAGGGCCAGGAAGCTATACGGGACCTTCATCCTCCCCTACGATTACCATGAATGGTGCTATCACTGAAGTAGCTAGCTTCACGACTCTGACAGGCACAGTCAATTCTCCGGTGATTACGCTTAATCCATCTTCTGGTCAGGTTGGAACGACTGTTGCAGTGTCGGGCTCCGGTTTCTTGGCAAGTGATGTTGCTTGCTCAGTGTCCGGCTATCCTGCAACCATCACTATGTGCACGGTCTCAGGTGGAATATTGAGTGCAACGTTCGCTGTTGCCAATGCCCCGTCTGGCCCGTACACGATTACAGCCACCGGGACTCCTGGCTCTGATCATGCTGTGGCTACCTTCACTGTTACGGGCAGTCAGACGACTGTCCCAGTGGTTTTTCAACAGAGCGGATTGGGAAGCGACGCGATAGGAAATGTCCTCCTTATTGACGGGAGCTGGTATGACTACGAGCAGTTGGCGACGGGAGTGACTTTGAGTTGGCTTATCGGTTCAACCCATACGGTTACTGCGAACACCCAGATCTCCGGGATGAATGGAAATCAGTACAACTTCGAAGACTGGAGTGACAATGGGGCATCGACCCATAGCATCACAGTTACAGGCGCCGCAGACTACGTGGCATATTACAGCTACCCTCCCCAAAGCTACCCTCCACAAAGCTACGGCTATGAAGTCGCGACTACGACCGAGACTGTGACGGCCACGAGTTATTCGACCGTCACCCAAACAAACGAGTTGACTTCAACGATCACTTCAGTTCCCGACCCTGTGACCGTGACTACAAGCGCCACCGTCACGACCACAGCGACCACCATGGACACAACAGCTGAGATGCTCTACGGTTCGCTGATGGCCGTGTTCTTTGCGCTCTTCCTGGCAACTCTGGTCTTGCTCGTCGCATCCAGATCAAGAAGATTCAAGAGATAGATTGAACCATCGTCGTTTCGTTGACTTCTGCTTGCGCACAAAGAGAACCGGCGACGAGCACCGCCGGCACAGGCACGCACAAGAATAGTCACGTACCAAACGCTTCATACTCCACTAGCTACCCACGGAGAAGCAAATTCGAAGGGGAGCATCGTCCTAGGTGGGACTGTGGAAGTAATTCGAACATCTCGACTTCTTCTAAGAGACTTGGAAGAGAGTGATTGGCAAGCAGTGCACACGTACGCTTCTGATCCTGAGGTTGTCCGCTACATGGACTGGGGACCGAACACAGAGGAAGAAACTACAAACTTCATACAACGATCTATTACAGGTCAGAAGAAAGATCCAAGAAGAGAATTCTCTCTCGCGGTAGTTCTCAGATCAGACAGCCGACTCATTGGTGGTTGCGGTATCTCCGTGTCCGCCTCAAGTAATCGGGAGGGATGGATCGGCTACTGCCTCAACCGCCAATTCTGGGGACAAGGCTATGCAACTGAGACAGCAAGAGCGCTTCTAGAATTCGGCTTTGACCGGCTACGCCTACACAGAATCTTCGCATGCGAGCCGGCGAACGTTGCATCGACACACGTTCTCGAAAAGATTGGCATGCAACATGAAGGACACCTTCGGGAGAACAAGTGGACAAAAGAAAAGTGGCGAGACTCCTTGTTGTACGCAATTCTTGATTACGAATGGAATTCCGAAAGTTGTCCATCGTGAATTATGTAAGAAATTGAGCTCAATTCTGAAAAACCGACTAATAGCTCGCAAAGCCGTTCGCAGTGCTAGGTAAAGAAGATGCAGATAGCCAAAGAATATCGTGCCCTGTCCATTGTTCTCTTGATGATGGTGTGCGCTATTGTGGGGCTGGCAACAATGAATACCACTCTAGCCTCCGCAGGAAATCCTTCAGCATCCTTTGATCCACAAACACAATTCTCAGTGAGTTCGAGTGTAACTATTCAATCAGTGTACGGCATAGCTACGGCGAATCCACCTCCTGGTGCGGGACCTCCAGACAACAGAACCCTTGGCAGTCAGACAACATTCTTCCCGCAGAATCAAACCGGAGCCAACGGCAACAGGTCGCCGATTCCAAGCAACCTGACAACCATGCAGAATCCCAAAGCATACAGTGCCTCTCTAACAATAACTGCTCAGATCACAGGCAACGAGAATGACGGCGTACAATGGACGATTAAAGGAGGAACGATCGTGATCAACGGAACCACATACGACATGGCCGCCGGCCAGGGTGAAATGAGCGACATTGACATGTTGATTATGAATGGCATAGCTACAGACGCGAACGGGCAAACCGTCGGATGGCGCGTGGACGGACTTGTCGCGCTCTACGGTGGCACTGTGATCGGCGAGCTGACCGGCGCCGTCACTACCAGCGCTAGCAATGACAAGACCACGTCGAACATGAACTACATAATTACCATGGCATGAGTGAGGAGACACGCATCCGCTGGTTGCGTTTCCTCACTCCTGTTTTTCGATTTTCGAGAATCAATCATGAGTCTTTCTCTTGCTGAACAGTAACCATTTTGGCACTCTACTCTGATAATCCGCGTACTGTTTCCCAAGCACCCTCAACAGGTCCTTCTCCTCGTAGCTCGCCATCCAGTCACACAAAACTAGAAACACTATCCATATTGCAAACGCAATCAACGAGAACTTCAGAAAAAGAAAGCCGAGCAGAATCATCAGACCTCCGAGATACATTGGGTGGCGGACAAGAGAATAGACACCGGAATCAACGAATTCCGGTTTCCCTGTCCTCCCAAGAACCGCCGCGTGCGACTCTTTAACCAGATACACGCCAAACGCGATAAGGAATACTGTTGGTAAGAGAAGGATTGGATGCGCAGAAACCCTACCCAAGATATCTGGATACCCAAGAGAGACAGTACTGATGTTGTCAAACAACATCACAACAACAAACGAACCTATCAATACGACCTGTATTCTATCCCATAGGGGATGCTCTGAACCCAATCTAGCATGTTTTTCAGGCATTCTTGACAGATCTCCCAATGATCCCATCGTTACATTTCGTCTACTCTATGAAAGCTTTCAACGTGGACAGCTCATCATCTAACGTCAACCCACAGTCCGATTTTAGATAACGAGCCCCCCTCATACAAGTACGACATCTCTTCATAGTGCCGAGAACAGACGCTGAAGAGGATCTAATGAGTGCACCTTCCTTCACAGCTGTCTTTCAGGAACATAAGTAAGATCGCGTCGCATAGCTTAGTTTTCCAGAGTCTTCTTCAGAGTTGCTAACATCGTTTTCCATGTCTCTTCAGAATGTTTCCGAGCTTCTTCGGTCGGGTTATTATCCTGAGATAGCGAAACAAGCGTCTGAGTTCTGAGATTGGACAATTCAATGGTTACGGTGTGGTAGTTCTCTGGTGCGTCCGGAAGTCCCGAGAGAGGGCTGAAATGGCTGTATTGTATCAAACGCTCCGGCTTCAGTTTGAGAATCACGCCTCTATCCTCATATTTTCTTCCCTGCCATTCTCCTTTCCAGGTGATTTGGCTTCCTTCTTTCCAATCCGAAATGACTTTTGTTCCGAACATGTATTGCTCGACTACTTCAGGGTTAGTAAGCGCGTCCCAGACCTTGGCAACAGGCGCATTCACGGAAACCGATGCTCTTGCGATAGATCCTCCGTTAGTATTGTCTAGCCCATTCATTTTCGAGTCAGTCCACTGCGGTTCGTTCTCTTGCTCGGTGCTGTTGGCAACAATATCACCGGGGTTGGCTAGTTTGGTTCGTAGGCTTCTTGCAGCGTCTTCATGTCGATCTTTTTCATTTGAAGCATTGCCTTCATGACTCTCTCCGATCTAATGGGGTCCTCATCATGCAGCATCACGCTTAGAATTGTGGGAACGATCTGCCATGACACGCCGTACTTGTCTTTGAGCCAGCCGCACTGTTCCGCGTTTGGATCTGCAGACAACTTCTCCCACAGTTCGTCTACTTCTTTCTGAGTCTTACAGTCAACGAGGAATGATATGGCTGGCGAGAAAGTGAATATTGGGCCACCGTTTAACGCTATGAAGTCTTGTCCTTCAAGCTGGAATTCCACAGTCATCACGGTCCCCTTTGGTCTTCCAGAGACCTCTCCGCCTGCTTCTCCATAGCGGGTAATGCCTTTAATCTTGGAATTCCTGAAAATCGACACATAGAACCTCGCTGCCTCTTCGGCCTGGCTGTCGAACCATAAGTATGGGGTAATCTTCTGCATGCTCTTCCCCTTCACTCATCTAATCGAAGATGGATCGCCATTCTCCAAATACTTCTCTTCTGGTTGCTGAAACCTGGAATTCCTTTCCGTATTCTTGAGATTATCCACACGAATAGAGCGGAATGTTTGCGCTGTTGCTTACTCATCCGAACCGGGTTCGCCCCTTTCTTTCACATGTACTAAAACGAGTGTTCAAATCTGTGACGGCACAGCCACGAACGAGACCATCACGAGCCCTGAATTGTGCTCAAGCCAGCCCTTTTTCGAGCCCCTCCACCGTTTTGCGATACTTCTCGTGTATCATCGTCCGATCGAACTTCTCCATCTCTTCGAGCATGTTTGCCTGCTCATCCTTGTTTAGATAGTCCATGCAGGGAAGGAAGAAGTGCCTGTCCTCTTTCTCAATGTGCTTGGGGTAGAACTCTACTAGCTCGTCTAAGGCAGCTAGGATGTCGGGGAGGACTTTGGTCGAGCCTTGGGCATAGCTATCTCGGGCGCTGCTGAGTCGCCGAACGCACTCCCGGCTTTGACCATGCTCCTCGACCAATTCGCGCATCGTCTCTTTGAGATCCGGCGACAGCGGCTTCTTCGACAAGTCTCGAAAGAGGATGCCTTCCTCCTTGCCGTGGTGAGTCCGGTCAGCGTAGGTGCGGATGAAATCCACGGCTATGTCGATGAAACCAAGCTCCGCCTTGCCTTGTTCCCTCATCCGGGCAGCATTGACTTTCATGAGAGCAATCATCCGTTCAATTAGGCGATGCTCAATCATCAGCGGGCCGACGGGCATCATATGCTGACCCTCCCTCTAATCAGCTCCCAGCAATCTAGTTGAATCTATGCCTTGAACGCTAGTCTTGCTTTGAGGCATGGAAGAGCAGATAGTATGATCTCACCTACGATATGCGCGCAGTAACACGATTCGTCTGGCCCACAGGCGCATTGATGAGGCTGTTAGTGTCTGGCACCATTGCTCGCAACTATGCCGTTGTCGCGGTACCACTGGATGGTTTCCTTTAGGCCGTCCTCAAGCGAGTACTTAGGAGAATAGCCAAGCTCACTCCTCGCTTTCTCTATGCTGTACGCCCTGTTGGAAGCGACTGCGTCGACAGTCTTCGGATCCCACAGGAAACTCCATTCTCCAAATGCTGACTTGGCGATGAAGACTGGATAGATGAGTGCTTTTGCGGCCTGTCTTGACAAACTGAGTGTTGGCGGTCTCCTTGCAGTTATCCGCGAGATGATCTCGTACACTTCGCGATACGTGTACCACCGATCCTCTGAAATGAAGTAAGTCTTGCCAATCGAATTCTTGCTCGTCAGGGCAAGATAGAAGCCCTGAGCAGCGTCTTTGGCATGGACGAATTGAACGACGGCGGATCCGTGGTCGATAAGGATTCTTGTCGCCAGCGAATTCTTCGCACAGGATGTGATGAAGTAGTATGAGA
>Ga0187771_10001583_pt1 | contig 15346 bp, 10 predicted proteins | sample 0116_SJ02_MP15_1_FD_133139 | JGI IMG/M metagenome (GOLD analysis project Ga0187771, IMG submission 133139) | Tropical peat soil microbial communities from peatlands in Department of Meta, Colombia - 0116_SJ02_MP15_10_MG | ecosystem: Environmental > Terrestrial > Soil > Wetlands > Peat | place...
AGGACCCCCGTTACGGTACGTGCAGGGGGAGGGTTGCTCGACGGCATGGAGGGAGGGAGCCTTTCCTGCTGGATGAGCCACTCGGACTCGGCGGTCAGCATCCCCGAGGGGTTGGAGGTGCTCGCTTCGAGCGAGTCTTCCCCCTACGCTGCGGTCAGGCTCGCGGGGGCTCGTCAGTACGGGGTCCAGTTCCACCCCGAGGTCTCCCACACCCAGCACGGGCAGGAGATGCTTTCGAACTATGTGTTCGGCGTCTGCAGGGCCCAAAGAAACTGGAGCATGGAGGAGTTCCTCGAGGACTCGGTCAGGGTCCTCAGTTCCCTCGACGGGAGGGTCCTCTGTGCCGTCTCGGGCGGGGTCGACTCATCGGTCGCCGCGGCCATGCTAAACAGAGCAATCGGGGACAGGCTCAGGTGCGTCTTCATCGACACGGGGCTGCTAAGGGAGGGGGAAGGTGCGAGGGTGAGGAGCTTCCTCGGGGAGGAGCTGGGGGTGAACGTCAGCACCGAGGACGCCTCTGACAGGTTCCTCCGTGCCCTCGTTGGGGTCACGGACCCGGAGGCGAAGCGGAAGGTGGTGGGGAAGACCTTTGCCGAGGTCTTCGAGGAGTTCGCGAGAAGAGAGGGGCCATTCAGGTACCTGGCCCAGGGTACCCTCTACCCGGACGTGATCGAGAGCGGGCGCTCCCAGGGGCCCGCTTCCGTCATAAAGACCCATCACAATGTCGGAGGGCTCCCGGCAGACCTTTCGATGGCGGTCGTCGAGCCTCTGAGGGAGCTCTACAAGGACGAGGTGAGGGAGCTCGGGACACTACTCGGTCTTCCCAGGGAGGTGGTGGAAAGGCACCCGTTCCCGGGGCCCGGGCTGGCCGTGAGGGTCATAGGAGAGGTGACAAGGGAGAAGCTAAGGATCTGCCGTCAGGCCAGCGAGGTGGTGGAAGAGGAGCTCAGGGGGGAGGGGGCGTACCAGAAGGTGTGGCAGGCTTTCGCCTACGTTGGGGACGAGGAGGTGACCGGGGTGCTGGGGGACGAGAGGAGGCTCGGACGCCAAGTGACAGTCAAGGCAGTGGAATCGGTGGACGCCATGACTGCAGACTGGTGCCGCCTCGACCACGCGGTGCTGGAGAGGATCTCCAACAGGATCACCAACGAGGTGGCGGGGGTCGTTTCGGTCGCGTACTCCATATCCTCAAAGCCCCCGGCTACCATCGAGCCCCAGTGACCCGCCAAGGAAAAGGTTTGAAAGGCGAGGGGGCGGGCGCGCCCCAGTTGGAAGCCACGGAGAAGTTGCTCCCAGTCGGAGAGTTCACTGTCAACTTCGCGACCGCGGGCAATGGCTCCCCTCTTATGCTGCTTCACGGAAGCGAACCCCAGGAGACCTGGCGCGTCTGGGAACCACTCCTGGCCATGGCGGACACCTACAGGCTGATCGCCCCCGACCTCCTGGGGTACGGGAGGTCCAGCAAGCCAGAGGAGACACCTGACTTCAGGGCTCAGGCCCAGATGCTGAGGGACTTCGCCGAAAAGCTGGGCGTGGAGAAGCTTAGCCTGATGGGGAGCGGCTGGGGAGGGCAGATCGCCCTGGAGTTCGCCCTCGATTGGCCCGAGAGCGTTGGCTCCCTGGTGCTCGTCGCATCCTCCTACGACAAGGACCAGCTCAAGAGGCTGCAGAAGCTCAGGAAGCCCACGATGATCATGTTCGCAGAGGACGACATGGTGACCCAGCTCAAGGCGGGGTACCTCCTCAGGGACGCCATCGGGACATCGCGGCTGGAGGTGCTCCCCTCGGTGGCTCGGGACCCCCGGTACGACTTTCGGATGTCTCACAGGCTCCAGAAGTTCAGGGCCCCCCAGGTCCTGCAGCTCGCGAGGAGCTTCCTCTCCAATCCGGGGGCCATGGTGGCAGAGCCCCCAGATATGGAGAATGAGCTGAAGGGGAAGGAGCTGAGGAAGGAAGACGAGAGGGACGGAGCAATCTGGAAGCCCTAGGACCTCGAATCTGCCGCGGTCTGGAACTTATCTCGACGCCATGGCGACGCGTTCCTGTTCGTTCTTCTTCTTGACGGCGTAGCTGTTCGCGTCCCCAGCGGCCGCCTGAATTATCTCGTCGGCAAGCACCTCTTCCACGGTCCTCGGGTTGTTGAACGCCGCCTCCCGCACTCCTTCAGAGATGAACCTGAGGGCCAGGTCCACCCTTCGGACGGGGGAGATGTCAACAGACTGGTGGTAGACGACGCCCCCGTAGCTGAGCCTCGTGGTGTCCTCGTTGGGGGAGGCGTTCTCAATGGCCCTGACAAGCTGCTGGACTGGGTTCTGGCCGGTCCTGAGCTCGATGATCGCGAATGCTGTCTTCACTATGCTCAGGGACTTCTGCTTCTTGCCCCCCATGCGCCCCGTGTTCTTCGCATACTTCTTCCCCGAGTGCATCATCTCGTCGACAAGCCTCTCAACGATGTTGACCCGGGTCTTCCCGAACTTCTTGTGCTCGTGTCGTCCGCCAGAGTGAGGGATCAGCAAGGGCTTCAGGTTGATGACCGTCTGGAGGCCCGGGTCCCCGACCCTGACCCCCGTCAGGTCCCACCGCTCCCACAGGAGGAGGTTGGGGTACTCAAGGGACTGTCTGCTCAATTCCTATCTCCTCGGCTTCTCCTTCCTACCGTAGACGAGCTCGTTTAGCGAGACGCCGTTCACCTTGAAGACGGTCCAGCGTACACCGGGGATGTCCCCCATGGCCCGTTTCATTGAGCCTCCGATCCCCTGCAACATGACCTCGTCGTGCTCGTCCACGTAGTTGAGAGCGCCGTCCCCGGGGAGGAAGGCTGTCACCTGCTTACCGTTCTTGACTATCTGGCAGCGGACGCACTTGCGGATGGCAGAATTGGGCTGCTTCGACTCGACCCCGACCTTCTCCAGGACTATGCCTCGCGCCTGGGGCGCCCCTTCTAGGGGGTCCGCCTTGTAGTCTAGGCCAAGCTTCCGTCTCTTGTACCACCTGTTGGACCAGCGGAGCCTCTGGCGCTTCAGTAGGGCCTGCCGTGCCGCGAACTCTCCGCGAGGTGAACCTGCCATGCTTCAGACGCCGCCTCTATTCATTGTATATAACCACTTACAGCTCCGACGTGATCTGCACGTTGCTGATGTCGAAGTAGCGCTTGGCCAGGATCCTCACCTTCTCGGCGTTCTTCCCTCCGAGCCCGAGGACAGCCCCCTTCTTGCGCGGGTCGACGATCACCACGACCCCCTTCGTGCCGTCAAGCCTATCGCTAATCCTGACCTCCTGGACGAACTTTGCCCCGAGTGAGTTCCTGACCAGCCCTTCGACGTCGTCCGCCCACTCGACCACCTCCACCGGCCTCTTCACAGCGCGTTCTATCTTCTTAACAGAGGCCCCCTCCTTCCCTATGGCCAGTCCCATCTGCCCCTGGGCTATCACGAAGATCACCCTGTCCCGCTTGTCGTCGATCACGCAATCTCTCGCCGTGGCTCCGGTCATCCCCTGGAACATTGACATGAGAGAGAGCTGGTCTGAGCTTAGCTTGATTTCGGGCATTGGCAACTACCTTGTTAGCAGCTTGATGTCGGAGTCGCTCACGTTCCTGACGGCGATCGCCGAGACCCTGTAGGGCTTTCCGACCATCTTCGCCAGCTCCGCCGATGACTGGGTCAGCTCGACCACCGGGACCCCGTGCTTCTTGGCCTCGTCCCTCAGCTTCGCCCCGAGGGCCGGAGGGATCGACTTCGTGCAAAGGACCGCCTTGCTCCCCTTCACGGCTGCTATGCTCTCCTTTGCGCCGACGGCGGACTTGCCCCCCTTCATGGCGTCCTTCAGGACCTTGGAGAGTTGGGCGCTGTCGACCATCGGAATCAGCTCATGTAGAGGTCGATCATGCCCGTACCGACCGGGATGGGGAGACCGACGATTACGTTCTCCGTGACCCCCTTTAGGTCTTCGACTTCCCCCTTCACGGCGGCTTCGGCGAGGGTAGGGACTGTGATTTCGAAGGCCGCTCTCGCGAGCACGCTGCTCTTTGTTCCAGCGATGCCGTGCCTGCCGATCTGCTGGATGTAGCCCTTCGAGGTCATCAGGTCCGCCACCAGGAAGATGTGGCGGATGTCCACCTCGAGGCCCTGCTCGTCCAGGGTGCTCATCAGCTCCCTGACGAGTGTGGCCCTGGCCGCCTCGATGCCGAGCACCTGGGCGACCTCGTGAACGTTGTTGGTGTAGACGCGCGTCGGGTCCACGCCCTCCACCTGGACCACCTTCCCAAGGTTGGATCCAGCTGTCTGGATGAACCACTCCTCCCCTTCCTTGACGACGGTGACCCGGGTTATGCCGGGGATCCCCTTCAGCTTCATGTTGAGGATCTTGTTCCTGAGAGTGAAGAGAGCCGAGAGGTCGGCGTCGGGCATGCTCACGTGGATGATGTTCGGGTTCCTCTTGTCCTGCTGGACCTTCCTCTTTCCAGTCTCGACGACCTTCGAGATTTCTTCCGGATTGGTGTCCCTGTCCGCCATCAGCTCCGGCCCCAGGTGGAGCTTGATCCCCTCCGTCGGGTCCACTTCGCTGAACGAAACCACGTTGCCCACCTTGGTGAAGAGTATCTCCTTCGCGACCCTTACTGCCTTCTCGTTGCTCGTGGCGAAGTCCTTGGTCAGGTAGATGTCCATCGAGGGCGTCGCTGGTATCTTCCTGGCGTCGACGAGCTCCATCAGCCTGGGGAGCCCCAGCGTAACGTCCCTCTCCCTTACGCCCGCGAAGTGGAAGGTCCTCAGCGTCATCTGGGTGCCGGGCTCGCCTATGGACTGGGCCGCGACTATCCCGGAAGCTTCGCCGGGCTCGACCCTGGAGTATTCCATGGCCTCGGCGACCTTCTCCATGGTCTCCTTGAGCCCTTCCTCGTCCAGGTGCGAGCCTCCGAGCTTGTCCTTCAGCTCCTTCGCAAGCCTCTCGTTGAGCAAGGGCTGGTACTTCCGAAGCAGCTTCTCGAGTTCCTCGGGGTCCACCTTCGACTTCCCCTTGTGGGAGAGCTCTTCCGTCTCCACCAGCCTGTCAAGGTTGATTGGGCGCCCGTGGTCGCTCTTCGCCGGGTCGACGCCGTCCTCTCCGTAGAGGAACTGGATGACGTGCCCGTGTGGGTCCCGGACCGTAAGGTCGTACTCGACCTTCAGGTGCTCCAGCGCGTTGACGAGCCTCCTCTGCATATAGCCGCTCTGTTGAGTCCTGACGGCAGTGTCGACCAGCCCCTCGCGGCCGCCCATTGCGTGGAAGAAGAACTCGGTGGGTGAAAGGCCGTCCCTGTAGTTGCTCCTGACGAACCCCTTCGCCTCAGGGGAGGGGTCGTCCCAGGGGAAGTGGCTTAGCGCCCTCCCCTTCATGCCGTGGCTTATCCTCTTGCCTCTGACCGACTGCTGGCCGAGAGCTGCGGTCATCTGGCCCACGTTGAGGCTCGAGCCCCTTGCGCCGGTTCGAGCCATTATCATTCCGGAGTTCTCCGCGGGGAAGGACCTGTCCGCTATCCTGCCTGCCTTGTCCCTCGCCTTTGCGAGCTCGTTCACTATGTACGCCTCTAGGGTGTCCTCTGCCGAGAGTCCCCTCGTAAGCTGCAGCGTGCCAGCCCTGTACTTCTTCTGGAGGTCGGAGACGTTGGCGTACGCTTCGTCGAGTGAGTCGGTGATCCCCTTCTTCGCTTCTCCGGGCAGCTCGAGCTCGTTGAAGCCGTAGGTGAACCCCCTCCGCGTGAGGTGCGTCTTCAGCACCTTGAGAATCGAGTTGAGGAAGTTGCGCGCCTCCTCGTTGCCGTAGTCCTTTGCGATGCGGTGGAGGAGAGAGTCTGGCTCCTCGGCGCCGATGACCGCCTTGTCCACCACTCCCGACACGAGCCGGCCGTCCCTGATTACAACGTCGTTGGTGGTGCCCGTGCGCTGGGCCTTCGCCCACTTCGAGGTGAGGACGTAGTTCATCCCCTTCGGGAGGAAGAGCGAGAAGAGCTGCTTCCCCGTATACATCGGGGTGGCCCCCTTCTTTTCTGGCTCCGGGAGGTCTCCGTCGTATTCGCCGACGAGCGCCAGGTTGGAGAACTCGGCGGGGGTGAGAAACGTCTCGTCCCTGGTGAGCATGAACGCGCCGGTGATGAAGTCCCTTATGCCTCCGATGATGGGTCCCCCGTACCTCGGGGAGAGAATCTGGTCCTGGACCCGCATCAGCATCAGGGCTTCGGACCTGGACTCCTCGCTCTGGGGGACGTGGAGGTTCATTTCGTCCCCGTCGAAGTCTGCGTTGTAGGGGGGACAGACGGAGGGGTGGAGCCTGAAGGTCCTGAACGGGAGGACGCGGACGAAGTGCGCCATGACAGACATCCTGTGGAGCGACGGCTGCCTGTTGAAGAGGACCACGTCCCCGTCCATCAGGTGCCTTTCTACTATGTACCCCGGCGCCAGGGAGTCAGCAAGTGCCTTCCTGTCGCTTGCGAAGTCGAGCCTGATCTTGACGCCGTCGGGGCGGATGACGTAGTTGGCCCCTGGGTGCTCGAAGGGCCCCTTGTTCACTAGGTCTTTCAGGTGGTCGATGTTGAATGGGGAGACCTTTTCTGGGATGGTGAGCTTCTTCGCGACTTCGAAGGGGACGCCGACCTCCCCAATGTCGAGGCTCGGGTCGGGGCTGATTACTGTGCGGCTGGAGAAGTCGACCCTCTTCCCTGACAGAGATCCCCTGAACCTCCCCTCCTTCCCCTTCAGCCTCTGGCTGAGTGTCTTCAGCGGCCTCCCCGAGCGGTGGTGGGCCTGGGGGATTCCAGAGACTTCGTTGTCGAAGTAGGTGGTAACGTGATAGTGGAGCAGGTCTACCAGGTCCTGGACGATGAGGTGCGGCGTCCCCGACTCCTTGGACTCTCGGACCCTCTGGTTCACCCTGAGGATGTCGACCACCTTGTGGGTAAGGTCGTCTTCGGAGCGGATCCCTGACTCGAGGGTGATCGAGGGCCTGACTGTGAGCGGAGGGACCGGGAGGACCTGAAGGACGAACCATTCGGGGCGGGCGGCGTGGGAGTTGAACCCGAGGAGCTGCAGGTCCTCGTTGTTGATCCTCTCCAGCCTCTCGCGGATGGCCACGGGGAGAAGGCGCGTGGCGCCGCCTTCCTCCGTGATTTCGTGGAAGATGGTCGGCTTGGTGAACTCGATCTGGTATTGCTGCTTGCCGCAGTGTGGGCAGAGCTTGACCTTCTTCGCCTTGGTGGCTATCTCCTTGGCGACCGCCTCCAGCAGCGAAGGCGTGAAGTCGGTCCGGCTGGCCAGCTTCGTGTGGTAGGCGTCCAGCTCCTGCTGGGGGAGGAGGATCCTTCCGCACGACCTGCACGTGGTCTGAACAAGCCGGTTGATCTCGTCGACAAAGGCGATGTGAAGGACCGGCTCCGCCAGCTCGATGTGGCCGAAGTGCCCCGGACACCTCCCTGCGGTGCTGCCGCAGGTACCGCACTTCTGTCCGGGTTCGAGGGTGCCGAGCCTGCTGTCCATGAGCCCTCCCTGGACGGGCATCCCGTCCTCGTCGTAGGTCTCGGGCTGGGTGATCTCTGCCACCGAGTACTTCCTTACCTCGGCGGGGGAGAACACTGCGAAGTTGATCCCCCCGATGGTCTTGAGCGCCTGTTCCATCGACATTCTCTACACCTTGTCCTTCAGCTGCAGCCTCGGGGCGATGTTCAGGCTCATCATTTCCTGGAGGAGAAGCTTGAATGCGTAGGCGACGACCACGGTGGATATCTTAGCCTGGTCACCGTCTATCTTGCAGGTGTACTTCCTCTGCTTTGCGTCGTAGTAGGCTATCAGACCGCACTTCTCACAGACGTAGATCTCGGTCTTGTCCGCCTCGTCGAGGAGCCTGTCCTTCAGCACCATGGACGCTCCGTAGGCGATGAGGCAGTCCCTCTCCATCTCGCCGAACCTGAGGCCCCCGCCGCGGGCGCGTCCCTCGGTCGGCTGCTTGGTGAGCATCTGTACCTGTCCCCTGGCCCTCGCGTGGATCTTGTCTGCGACCATGTGGTGCAGCTTCTGATAGTAGACCACTCCGACGAAGACGTCCGCTGCGAACTGCTTGCCTGTCTTGCCGTCGTACATGACCTCCCTTCCGGTCGGCTCGAACCCCCTCCCTCGGAGGATCTTCTCCATCTCATCGATGCTCTCGCCTGCAAAGGCGGAACCGTCGACCGAGGAGCCTCGGAGGGCCGCCGCCTTGCCCGCTATGGATTCTATGAACTGGCCGACCGTCATCCTGGAGGGGAACGCGTGGGGGTTGATTATCACGTCCGGGACTATGCCATCAGCCGTGTATGGCATGTCCTCCTGGGGGACAACGAGGCCGATGACCCCCTTCTGACCGTGCCTCGACGCGAACTTGTCGCCTATCTCGGGGACCCTCATGTCCCTCACCCTGACCTTGAACATCCTGCCTCCCTCGACGTTCTCGGTCATGAAAATGGAGTCGACTACGCCTGCCTCGGAGGGCCTGACTGCCACCGAGGTGTCTCGCCTGTATGGGCCCTTGATCTCGAATTCCTTGTACTCCTCCATGAACCTTGGCGGGCTGGTCCTCCCGATCACGACGTCGCCCCCGGTCACCTGAGATTCGTGGGCTACCACTCCGTCCCCCTCCAGCAGGCGGTAGAACTTCTCGCCGCGGTACCCTCTGATGTTGGACTCGGCTGCGGGGACCTCGAACGTGTCCCTCATCCCTCCCAGGTACTGCTTGGCTTCGCCCTCGTAGAGCCTGTAGAAGAAAGACCTCGCCATGCCCCTCTCAACGCTCGACTTGTTCATGATGATGGCGTCCTCGATGTTGTACCCCTCGAAGGACAGGACCGCCACCACGCAGTTGGTCCCAAGCGGACGCTCGTCGATCTTGAGCAGGTCCAGGGTCCTGGTCCTGACCATAGGCGCCTGAGGGCTGACCAGCAGGTGCTGCCTCACGTGCGGGGAGATCGGGTAGGTAGGGGAGCTGAAGCCGAGGCTCTGCTTCGCCATGGCCGACTCGTAGGTGTTTCGCGGCGACTGGTTGTGCTCCGGGTAGGGGATGATTGAGGCGGCGATGCCGAACATGGCTGCCGGGAAGAGCTCCATGTGGGTGTTCTTGGTGGTCACGTCTTCGGGGCTCATGGACACGAGGGAGTTCTCCTCCTCGTTGGCGTCGATGAGCTCGATGATCCCCTGCTCTACGAGGTCGCGCCAGGAGTTCTGTCCGGCCTTGACCTTCTCAATCATCTCGGGGTTGAGGAGCGGTCTCCCGCTCTCGACCACCACCAGGGGCCGGAGGACGCGCCCGGAGCTCAGGCTAATGTAGATCCTCGGGTAGGCCTTGTCATCGACGGGGGCGATGTAAAGGACGCTCGCGCTCGGATTGATCTGGCCCTCCCTCCTTAGCTTCCTGAACGCCTTCGCGAGCCTGTCGCCGTCGTCGACATAGCCGAGGAACCGGCCGTCCATGAATATCCTGCACCCTTCGACCTGGAGATTCTGGTCGGCGTCGCGGATCTGCTTTGCCCCCAGTTCCCAGAGCTTCTCTTCGACCTCCTGGGATGGGACGCTGACCGAGATGATGGCGGAAAGGGCTAGGTTCTTGACGAGGCCGCAGTTCACCCCCTCGGGTGTCTCGGACGGGCATATCCTCCCGAAGTGGGTCGCGTGGAGGTCCCTCGCTTCAAAGTTCGGCTGGCTCCTGCTGAGGGGCGACTGGACGCGCCTCAGGTGGCTGAGGGTGCTGAGGTAGTTCGTCCTGTCGAGTAGCTGGGTGACGCCGACCTTCCCCCTCCCCCAGTTGCCGGTCGCTATCGCATTGTTGAGCTTGTCAGTGATAATGCCTGTCCTGATGGCGGCGCCGACGACGTTCCCTCCGCGCTTCTGGCCCGTCCTCTCCAGCTGGTACTTCATGTCCCGGACGAGGTTTCGGAAGGCGGTCCGGTAAAGGTCCGCAAGCATCTGCCCTGCGAACTTTATCACCTTGTTGCCGTAGTGGTCCTTGTCGTCGGCCTCGATCCATCCGAGCCTCAGTTCCAGGAGCTTGCAGGCGGCTTCCCCCAGGAACATGGACTTGTCGAAGCGCCTGTCCTCTGTCTTGCCGAGGTGAGGCAGGAGACCCCAGTCGAGCATTGACTGTGCGCGCTTTACCCTGAACTCCTCAAGCATTCCGTGGGCGACCCTGTTGCCGATGAAAACAAGGGCGTCCTTCTCGGTGGGAGCTTCTGCTGCCTTGTCGAAGGAGACCTCGAGGAGGTCCTGAATCTCCGCCTTGGGAGACACGGCGTCGGCGATGTCCTTGTCCGACTTTATGCCGAGGGCGCGCATCACGATGACGTAGGGGAGGTCCACGGGGCAGCTCGGGACCTTGACGTTGATGGCGCCGTCCTGCTTCAGTGTGAGCTCGAGCTTAGATCTGTATCCGACCACGGACGAGTAGACCCTTGACTTGTAGGTCATGGTCCCTGAAAGTTTCTCAGCGTCGACTAGGATCTTGTTGGGGGATAGGTCCTCTAGCCCGACGATCACCCTTTCTGCGCCATGGATGATGAAGTACCCCCCGGGATCGTTGGGGTCTTCGCCGGCCTCTACGAGCTGCTCCCTCGAGCGGTTGGAGAGCTGGCAGAGCTCCGACTTCACCATGACGGGGAGATCCCCGATGTGCTGACGAGTTGTGTCGCGGGGGAGCCCCTCCTCTTCGATTGTCATCTCCAGGAGGATAGGAGCCGAGTAGGTCAGGTTCCTGAGGCGGGCCTCCATGGGGAGGATGCTGCTCACTGAACCGTCTATCTCGACGACCCGGGGGGAGCCCAGGGTGAGCCTCCCGAACTTGATCTTGTAGGGGGTGCTTACGGTCTCGATTTCGACCTCGCCGATCTCGTCTACTATGTTCTGGAGCCCTCGCGTGACGAACTCGTTGTAGCTGTTCAGGTGCTGCCTTGCCACGCCTTCCCTCTGCAAGAGATCGCTGAGTATGACCCAGGAGTTGGAGGTGGCGAACTGCTTGCTCAAGCTCAGCCCTCCACCACGTACCTGTAGTAGACGCTCGTCCCTGCGGTCTCGCTCCCGCGGGTTATCCTGACGAAATCACCTGGCTTTGCTCCGATCTCCTTGGCGATGGCGTCGGTGGACTGGATGTACGGGAACTGGGAGGGGGAGGAATTGAACCTCGCCTTCACCTGGTCTGCTTCTTCCTTGGTAAGGAGTTCATGCTTCGGAATCAGGAAATGGGTACTGACTTTGAAGGTTGGGACCTCCTCCTCCACCTTCTTCCGTCTGACGGGCTTTTTGGCGGGTGCTATGCCTGCCGACCTCCATTGATAATACTAACTACGTGGCGCGAACAATACACGGAACAGGGCCCCGAAGGGGGCCGATTCTAGTCGCGTATTTAGATTTTACTAAGATGAGACGCGGCACTTGGCTCTCGCCCGCGGTGCAGGCCCTTGGAGGGGCAAATGCCCCCGTTCAGGCCGCGATTGAGCTTCAGGGTCCAAATTGAGCTGTTCTGTCTGGTCTATATGCTGACCGACTCGGCTTCGTACACGGGGGTCCCCTCCTCTGGCCGGCGGACCACTCTTGAGAACTCCTCGTAGAGCCGTCTCGTGATGGGGCCTGCACCGCCTGTCCCGATTTTCGCACCGCTGATCGCGCCGACTGCCAGGATTTCGGACTTCGTTCCAACGACGAAGACTTCATCCGCCGTGGTCAGCTCGAACGGGGTGACGTCCCGCTCTTGGATGTCGAGGCCCAGATCGGTGCAGAGCCTTATCACCCGTTCGCGAGTTATCCCGTGCAAAATCCCGGCCCCGAAGGAGGGCGTGGCCACCTTCCCGTTCTTGACAAGGAAGACGTTGCTCACGCTCCCCTCCGACACGAAGCCTCTCTGGTCGAGCATGATGGCGTCGTCAGCGCCTGCGCTGCCTGCCTCGATCTTCGCAAGTATGCTGTTCATGTAGTTGAGTGACTTGATCTCGTGCGAGGTGGCGTCTACCCTATCCCGGCGGTAGGAGGAAATGACCGCTCTAATCACCCTCGGATCTCGCGGCCCGAGGACGCTCGCCATCGGCTCTGCTATTATGAACACAGTGGGGCTCTTGCAAAGGGCAGGGTCGACGCCGAGGTCCCCGGTCCCCCTTGTTACGACGAGCCTGATGTAGGCGTCCCTGAGCTCGTTCTTCCTTATCGTCTCTAGGCACGCTTCCGTCATCTCGTGCTTGGTTAGCGGTATCTTGAGCCTGATGCTCTTGGCCGAGTCGTAGAGACGGTCAATGTGGTCGACGAGGCGGAAAACGCTCCCGTTGTATGCCCTGATCCCCTCGAATATGCCGTCGCCATAGAGGAGTCCGTGGTCGAAGACAGAGACGACCGCCTTCGACTTCTCGAAGAACTTCCCGTCCAGGTACACGAGAGGCTCCTTACCCATTAGGGAACGCCGACCGCGTGGCTGTTAAAAGCGTGGCGTTAACGTCCAGATTTGGACAGTCGTCCAAAAACGTATGGAAGCACCCCGCCGGCTTGGACGTACTGCATTTCGGTCTCGTTGTCCACCCGAACGAGTGTCCTGAACCTCTTTTCGCCGGACGTGCCCCTGGCGACGACGTCGACCCACTGCTTGGGCGAGGATATCGTCCCGAGTCCGACGATGTCTACGATCTCCTCCCCAGTAAGCCCGAGCTGCTTGAACCCCTCTCCCTCCCTGAACTGTAGCGGGATAACCCCCATGGCTACGAGGTTGCTCCTGTGTATTCTTTCGAAGTTCTCTGCGATGACTGCCCTGACCCCCAGGAGCTTCGGGGCCTTCGCCGCCCAGTCTCTCGAGCTCCCTGCACCGTATTGCTTCCCGGCGAAGATGACCAGCGGAGTGCCTTCGCCGGAGTATTTCATGGCCGCGTCGTAGATGCTCATGACGGTCCCGTCGGGGAGGTGGGCCGCGTAGCCTCCTTCTTTCCCCATGGCGAGTGCGTTGCGCAGCCTGATGTTGCTGAACCCCCCGCGGACCATCACTTCGTGGTTCCCCCTCCTGCTGCCGTAGGTGGACATCTGGAGGAGGCCGACGCCGTGTTCCTTGAGGTAGGCCCCCGCAGGACTGTCCACTGGGATTGTGCCTGCCGGAGAGATGTGATCCGTGGTCACCTTGTCCTCGAGGACTGCAAGAATCCGTGCGCCCCTGATGTCCTTCTTTGCGGACTGGTACATGGCCGGGTCGAACCAGGGCGGGCTCCTAATGTAGGTCGAAGAGCCCTCCCAGTGGTAGACCTCGTCCTCGAAGGAAGTCAGCTTCTCCCAGCGCTCGTCTCCCTTCATGGCGTCTGCGTACCGACTTGCATAGAGCTCCGAGGACAGGGAGGCCTGGACTGTCCTCTTGATTTCGCCGAGGCTGGGCCAGAGGTCCTTCAGGTACAGGAGGGTCCCGTCCCTCCCTTTTCCAAGGGGAGTCGAGGCGAAGTCGAAGTCGATCCTTCCCGCGAGCGCGTAGGCGACCACCAGCATCGGGGACATGAGGAAGGACCCCTTTGCAAGCGGGTGTATCCTGCCGTCAAAGTTCCTGTTTCCCGAGAGGACAGCGACCGCGTACAGGTCCCTCTCCCTGATCGCCTTCTCGACATCTGGCGCCAGGGGGCCCGAGTTCCCGATGCAGCTTTGACAACCGTAACCCGTCAAGTAGAATCCAAGCTTGTTCAGGTATGGTAGCAGCCCGGAATTCTGTAGGTAGTCGGTCACCACGGTCGACCCCGGTGAGAGGCTGGGCTTGACCCACGGCTTCACGACAAGACCCTCTTCGACTGCCCGCTTCGCTATGAGTCCCGCCCCAACCATCACCGTTGGGTTCGAGGTGTTGGTGCAGCTGGTAATCGCGGCGATTACGACCGACCCGTCGGTGAGCCCGCTGTGGACCGGCCCGTCCTCCTCGAGCATGAGCTGGCTCCGGGCGGCGGCGGAAGAGCCGCTGCCGACGGGGGAAGCCCTTCTCTGCTCGAGCATCGATCTTGTGAACACAGGAACCGAGACGAGGGTGTGCCTCTCCTCTGGGTTCCGTGGCCCCGCGATTGACGGCTCGATTCTGTCAAGCTCGATGTGAATCACTTCAGAGTAGCGAGGCTCGATGTCCGAGACGAAGAACCCGAACCTTTTGGCGTAGCTGGAGGCCATTTCGATGTGCGACTTCGGCCTCGCAGTGGCGGATAGGTAGGCCAGCGTCGTGTCGTCGACAGGGAAGTAGCCCGACGTGGCGCCGTACTCTGGGGACATGTTCCCTATCGTCGCCCTGTCTGGGACGGACAGCTGGCTGTACCCCTCCCCGAAGTACTCCACGAATGCACCCACTACATTCTTCTCCCTCAGCCTCTCGGTGATCGTGAGGACGAGGTCGGTCGGGGTCACCCCCTCCTTCAGGGTGCCGGTGAACTTCACTCCGTAGACCTTCGGTATCGGCATGTGGTAGGGCTCGCCGAGCATCACCGCCTCGGCCTCGATGCCGCCTACGCCCCATCCGAGAACCCCGAGGCCGTTGACCATGGTCGTGTGGGAGTCGGTTCCGACCAGGGTGTCGGGGAACACTTCCCCGTCCCGAGCGGCCACCACCTGTGATAGGTACTCCAGGTTGAACTGGTGGCATATCCCTTTCCCAGGGGGGAAGACGCGCATCCCCCTGAAGGCAGACTGAGCCCACTTCAGAAGGGAGTAGCGCTCCGAGTTCCTCTCGTACTCCTTTTCGAGGTTCACCGTGAAGGCCATGGCGTCCCCCCAGGCGTCGACCTGGATGGAGTGGTCGATCACAAGGTCCACGGGCACCTTCGAGTTGATGGTTCGCGGGTCGAGGCCCGCTGCCTTCGCGGCGTCCCTCATTGCGGCCAGGTCGACTACGAGGGGGACGCCAGTGTAGTCCTGAAGCAGGACTCTGTGGGGCATGAAGGGCGTCTCCGTGTCGACAGAACCTGGCCAACGGGCGAGGGCGTGGGCGGCTTCAAGCGCTCCGTGGACCCGGCTCGAGTGACGCACCGCGTTCTCGAGAAGAACTCGAATGGAGTAGGGGATGTGCTCGATGTCATAGCCCATCTCCTTCAGGAGAAGGATGTTGTAGGCTGTCGCCCTCCCCGAGGGAGTATCCACTGCCACTCGCGTACCATCGAACGTTTCAAGGGCCATGGTCGCAGAATTCACATCCGTTGTTGCCGATATTTGAAGATAGATTCGAGCTAGTCTGGCTCTGCCGCAACTGATTCAATTCTTTCAGGCTCGGTGTCCAGCCTTTTCCCCCTCAGAAGGGAAGGGATGATAGCCGCTGTGTTGATGGCAGTCAGAACCAGGAAGACGTTGTCGAGGGCGCTAGCGAACTCGGGCGC
>Ga0187771_10001584_pt1 | contig 15342 bp, 14 predicted proteins | sample 0116_SJ02_MP15_1_FD_133139 | JGI IMG/M metagenome (GOLD analysis project Ga0187771, IMG submission 133139) | Tropical peat soil microbial communities from peatlands in Department of Meta, Colombia - 0116_SJ02_MP15_10_MG | ecosystem: Environmental > Terrestrial > Soil > Wetlands > Peat | place...
GTCAATCATCATAATGCCGTTCTTTTTCACGATGCCGATCAAAAGGATGATGCCGATAATGGCGATCACGGAGAGCTCGCTGCGGAAGATCATCAACGAAAGCACGGCGCCAACCCCTGCAGAGGGAAGCGTGGAGAGGATCGTGACTGGGTGGATGTAGCTTTCATACAATACGCCAAGCACGATATAGACCGTAATGAGCGCGGCCAGAATCAAAAGCGGCTCATTAGTGAGCGAGGCCTTGAAGGCTTGGGCCGTTCCCTGGAAGCTCCCCTTAATGCTGGCGGGAAGATTCAGCTGGTTTGCCACATCCTCGATCGCATCGACCGCCTCTCCAAGCGACGTTTTCGGCGCCAGATTGAACGACGCTGTCACTGCAGGGAACTGACCCTGCCGGTTTATGACAAGCGGCCCTCTTGTTTCCGATGCATTGGTGATTGCGGCGAGCGGAACTTGTCCGCCGCTCACGCTGTTAAGATAGATTGATTGCAGGCCACTGGGGTCCTGCTGAAAGTCGGGTTTGACCGAGAGCACAACGTGGTACTGGTTTAACTCGGTGAAGATCGTGGACACCTGACGCTGGCCATAGGCGTCGTAGAGCGTGTCGTCGATATTCTGCGGGGTGATGCCGAGGCGGGCAGCAGTGCCCCGGTCGAACGAAAGCGCGACCCTTAAGCCCGCGTCCTGCTGGTCGCTGCTCACATCCCGAAGTTCCGGGCGGGTGCGAATAGCGCCGACCACCTTAGGCGCCAGTGTATTCAACTCATCGGCATTAGGATCATCGAGCGTGTATTGAAACTGGGTGCGGCTGACCCTCGCGTCCACTGTGAGATCCTGCACAGGTTGCATGTAAAGCGTGATGCCCTCGACCTTAGCGAGCTCCGGCTGGAGGCGCCTGATGACGTCGATCGCGCTCGCGTCGCGCTCTTCTAATGGTTTAAGATTAATCTGAATCCGGCCGCTGTTTAAAGTGGTGTTGGTACCGTCCACGCCAATGAAGGAGGACAGACTTTCGACTGCCGGGTCCTTAAGAATCACCCGGGCTAGCGCCTGCTGTCGTTCGGCCATAGCGGGAAAAGAGACAGACTGTGGCGCCTCCGATATTCCCTGGATTGCACCTGCGTCCTGGACCGGGAAAAAACCCTTCGGAACAACAATATAAAGCAGCACCGTAAGGACCAGCGTACCCAGAGCCACGACAAGCGTTACTGTCTGGTGCTGCAGTACCCAACGCAGGGTCTTTCCGTAGGAGGCAATGATTCTATCGAAATAAAGCTGGGACGTGTGGTAGAACCTTCCCTGTTTCTCCTCAGGAACGTGCTTAAGGATCCGCGCGCACATCATCGGGGTGAGCGTCAGCGATACGATTGCCGAGATGAGGATCGTGACGCCCAGGGTGATGGCAAACTCACGAAAAAGGCGGCCAACCACATCCCCCATGAAGAGCAGCGGGATGAGGACGGCGATCAGTGATACCGTTAACGAGAGGATCGTGAATCCGATCTGCTTTGCCCCCTTGAGTGCTGCCTGCATCGGTGTTTCCCCTTCTTCGACATAGCGGGCGATATTTTCGATCATGACAATAGCATCGTCAACGACAAATCCCGTCGAGATCGTTAAAGCCATGAGCGAAAGGTTGTTCAGGCTGAAGCCCATCAAATACATCGCACCGAAAGTCCCAACGAGGGAGACCGGTACGGCAACGCTCGGAATGGTCGTTGCCGGCAAATTGCGCAGGAACAGGTAAATGACAAGAATAACGAGCGCGACAGCAAGGAGCAGCTCGTACTGTACGTCCCTGACCGATGCGCGAATGGTCGTAGTGCGGTCGGTCAGGACAGTGACTTTGATGGAGGAGGGCATAGCGTTCTGAAGCTGCGGCAGAAGCTTCTTGATCCGGTCGACTACCTCGATGACGTTTGCACCGGGCTGGCGCTGGATGTTCACGATCACGGCAGGAGACGTATTGAACCAGGCAGCCTGGTCCACGTTCTCGGCATCGTCGATCACATTGGCGACGTCGGACAGATGTACGGGTGCGTTGTTGCGATAGGCTATGATGAGCGGCCCGTAATCTTTGGCCGTAAAGAGCTGGTCATTCGCGCCGATGATGTAGGCCTGGCGCGGGCCGTCGAAGCCGCCCTTCGCCTCGTTGACATTGGCAGCACTAATTGCGGTACGCACGTCTTCAAGCGCCAGGCCATAAGCTGCCAGGGCCGTGGGATTGGCGTAAACGCGGACAGCCGGACGCTGGCCGCCGGAGAGGCTTACAAGACCGACCCCCGGCAATTGAGAAATTTTCTGGGCGAAACGCGTGTCCGCCATGTCTTCAACCTGCGGCAACGTCAGCGTGTTCGAGGTAAGTGCCAAGGTCAGTATTGGCGTGTCCGCGGGATTGACCTTGTTGTAGACCGGCGGTGTAGGAAGGTCTTTCGGCAGGTACGTAAAAGCGGCATTGATGGACGCCTGCACCTCCTGCTCGGCTACGTCCAAGCTCAAATCAAGGCTGAATTGCAGTGTGATGATTGAACTACCGCCAGAACTCGATGATGTCATCTGAGTCAGGCCCGGCATTTGGCCGAACTGACGTTCGAGGGGCGCTGTAACCGAAGAGGCCATAACATCGGGACTTGCACCGGGGTAGAACGTTCTGACCTGGATGATGGGGTAATCCACCTGCGGCAACGCCGAGACTGGCAGTTGCTTGTAGGCAACCGCTCCGGCAAGAAGAATGGCAATCATCAGGAGCGTGGTTGCTACCGGCCGCTCGATGAAGATGCGGGAAATATTCATTTATTATGCCTTTGCGGAACGGGCTCTCCGCTGTTCGGGGCACTCACCTCGACCTTGCTGCCATCGCGCAATCTGTCGGCTCCGTCCACAACGACAAGTTCACCGGCAGATAACCCTGATGTAATTAAGGCTGTTCCTTCCTGGACAAGGCCCACGGTGATTGGACGCAATGCTGCCGTCTGGTCTGCTTTCACCACGTAGACAAACGTGCCTTGAGGTCCCCGTTGAATGGCCTCCGGCGATACCATGAGTGCATTATGTTTGACTTCGATGATGAGGCGCGCATTGACGAACTGGTTTGGAAAGAGTTCATCATTCCTGTTCGGGAACAACGCCTTGAGTTTAATCGTGCCCGTGCTCGGATCGATCTGGTTGTTTACCGTCAAAAGGTTCCCCGTGGCGAGTTTCTGCTTCTGATCCCTGTCGTACGCTTCGACCGTCAAAGGGGCACCGCTCCTGAGTTTACCCAGCACCTGCGAAAGATTATCTTCGGGTAGAGAAAATATCACCGAAATCGGCTGCATCTGGGTGATCACCACCACGCCGCTGGAATCGGTCGCATGCACAATGTTACCCGGGTCAACCAGTCGCAAGCCAATACGTCCGCTGATCGGCGCGGTTATATGTGCATAGACCAATTGCAGCTTGGCATTGTCTATCTGTCCCTGATCGTTCTTGACCGATCCTTCATACTGGTGAACCAGTGCAGCCTGTGTATCACGCTGCTGTGTTGCTATTAAATCCTTTTTTACCAGATCCTGGTACCGCGTTAGATCAAGTTTGGCATTTTCTAGGAGCGCCTGATCGCGGGCCAACGCGCCCTCAGCCTGGGTCAGCATCGCCTCGTACGGCCGCGGGTCGATTTCGGCGAGCAGTTCACCTTTGCTTACACTCTGGCCTTCCCGGAAGAGAACATTTGTCAGTTCTCCATCGACGCGGCTATTCACCGTGACGGTGTTGAGCGAGGTGACCGTGCCAAGTCCTGTTAGATAAACATTCAAATCGCCCTTCTTCACCGCAGCAGCCGCGATTGGAATGGCCGGTGCAGCCATATGCCCCTGCTGTGCGGCACGCGATGCGTTTTGACGGCCTTTTGAAAAGAAAGTGACCGCCCCGACTACAATGAGGCAGGCTATGATCGCTCCTATCCACCATCGATTTTGCCATGGTCGAAAAAATTTCTTCTCCTGTGTGATGTCAGGTCTTGTTTCTTTTAATGACGTCATTAGTAATTACCGCCTCACAATAGATTCGCCCCCTCGTCAGGCAGAACTTCCAAAATCAAAGCGCGGATGAACGGTTGCTATTTACTTCTTCCATCCGGCTCTCTAGAAAAAATAAATTCGACCGCGATGATAACACCGTTCTCACGCCATTGTCAATGTTCTAATTCCGGGATATTCATATTATGGCAGGTAAATAAAAACGGGATTCAAAAGCAGCATTCATGCAAAATTAGAAAAAAACGCAGGCGTATCACTACGCCTGCGTAGCTTACTCGTACATCTTACAATAACTGTTCCGCCCGGTATTATAAATTGGCGGTAGGGAGAAAAACTACTTTGTTGCAGGTGCAGCTGCCGACGGAGCTGCAGAATTATTTGCCGTCTTCTTGGCCTTTTTGGCCTTCTTGGCCTTTTTCGCTTTCGTGACTTTTGCCGGAGATTTCTCGGCTGCCAGGGCCTTCCCTGTGGTCGCCGGTGCGGTTTCGTTCTCTGCCGAATACGCCATGCCAAGGCTCAAAGCAAAGGCCATTGCTATGAAAATAGCGACTATCTTTTTCATTTTTTTCACCCCCTTTCTGCTTCGCAATAGTTACAACTTGCGGTTCATGCATTTAGATGTGACACTGGCGCTTGGAAAAGGTTTAATATAACTTATACATAAAGTCGTTTCCCCTTTTATCTCAGGATTTCCTCTCCGATTAATGGGACGCTCGTCCTTGCACAATGCATCGTTTTTCAGATAATGACCGCTCGGAAAAGACCCATTTTTTTCTCACAACCGCGAATTGGCGAATCGGGCAAAGAGTTTCCTTTTGCAGAGAGGGTTGTCAAGGAAAACGTCAGGATTTGAAATTGGAGGATTTTACGAAAAGGAAACGGCAGTTTGCTCTGCTGTCGCCATTGCTTTTGGTCCTGTCCGCTAGTTCTCGAGCATGCTTTGTCCTATTCTTAGTCAGGGCTATTTATCTCGTGGTTATTTTATCTGATTACTAACTATCGATCGTTTTACGTGTAATTTATACTACTTTAGTTTTAAAAAGACGGACAAGCAAATTGACTAACGCCCGATACTATGCTATTAAAATAATCTGATATATGCGCTCATAATAGAGGAACGGTGATGGCCATAATGACCCCTCTCTTCACTTCACTACGATTCAAAATTTCCGTCTTTATCATTGTTCTACTCCTGCTCACGGCTTCTATTTTTTCCATACTAACCCTTCAGACCATGAACCGGAATATCACGGAAGAGGTCATCAAGAGGGCTGAATCGCTGTGCAGAAGCACGGCGGCATTGGCGCCTTACAGCATGCTTGCCAATGATGTGCTTGGCCTAGATAATATTGTCTCGAAAGTACGGGAAGCAAATCCCGACGTGGAGTATGTGGCTGTCACTGACACCGGCATGAAAGTCCTTGCGCATACCGATATCGCCAGGCGGGACACGTTGTTTCACCTGGCACCGGCTAACACGATACGGGAGACCGTGGATACTACGCGGGTATATGAAGTAAACGCCCCGGCAAGCAATTTGTTCGAAGTACATTCGCCGGTCTTCTTCCACAACCGGCAGATCGGCAACGTCATCCTCGGGATCAACACATCAGTTCTGGTTCGTGCCCAGATCGAAACCCGACGAAGGATAATGATCGGTCTCGGCATTGCCCTGTTTCTCGGTATCGGCTGCGTCATCGTGCTGACTTCTCTTGTAACGCGGCCCATCAAGGAACTGTCCCTGGGTGTCAACGAACTGAAACGAGGGAGGAAGTCGAAGCTCAGGATATATGCGCATGACGAGCTTGGCAGTTTGACGGAAAGCTTCAACCACATGGCCGAGATGATCACCAGACAGCAGGCCGAACTCAGTATGTCCGCCCAGGAACTGGAGGATGCCTATGTTTCCACGGTGAAGGTGCTCGCCGCAGCAATCGATGCCCGTGATCCCTATACGCTCGGTCATTCAACAAGGGTTTCACAATTGTCGGTAAAGATCGGGGAGGCGCTCGGCCTTCCGCGCCGCGAGCTTGAAGATCTCGAGGTTGCCAGTCTTTTTCACGATGTTGGAAAGTTGAAGACTCCCGACTACGTTCTGCAGAAAGAGGGCCCGCTGAACCCCCTGGAGCATCGCGAGATGTCGGAACACAGCGAGCACGGCGCGGCTATTCTCAGCCGGGCGAAATCCCTCCAGAAATACATACCCGCGGTAAGGCACCATCACGAATGGTTCAATGGGGAGGGGTACCCTGACGGACTGCGGGCAGAAGATATTCCTCTTCATGCAGCGATCATTACCGTGGCCGATTCCTATGACGCCATGACTACCTCCCGGCCTTATAAAATCCCATGCGCACCTGAAGAAGCCCTTCGCGAGCTGAACCGGTACGCCGGCAAACAGTTTGATCCCCGCATTGTCGAGGCCTTCTACCGGGTAATCGCTACCCAGGACGCACCTAACGAGCATGTATCGAACGGAAGGTAATTGATGCGCTCTTTCAGATCAATACATTTTGCGTTCTGTTTTGTCGCTCTTGCCGTGGCGGCGTGCTCATTGCATTCCAAGGGAACGGGAACGGAATCAGATGTAAAATTCATCGCCGAAACGGCGAACCAGGCTCAAGCACAATTTGCACTCGGCAAGCTCAAGCATGCCCTCGAACTGTATGCCAGCGCCTTTGATAAATACCATCATCCCCCGGGACTGCGTCGCGGTTATGTCAAACTGGGTGAGCAGATCAAAAATAACGCGGACACAGCCTACAAGAGTGGTGATGTCGCCACAGCGGGGATTGATTACAGCATCCTGTTGGAAAGCGGCATTACAACACGGGAGTTCGCTGGGACGCTGTCATTCGATGATAATTACCTTAGCAGGCAGATCAAGGCCTGCTCCAAGGCACTCATGGAGAGCGGCCTCAAGAAATACCGCGAGGAAAGGCTCGATGAAGCAATTGTGATCTGGAAGAAGGCTCTTTTCTTTGACCGGGACAACAGGAACATAAAAAACGCCTTGGAAACCGCTACTGCGCAAATGCAACAGCTGAATCAGATCAGGTAAGAATACCACTAGCTCAGATCTCGCTCCGTGCATTCCTGTCTTCACGAAGCCATACGCAGATAGTCAAATCGTGTGTCATTAACCACCACATAACGCTCTTACAGTTGATACGTCTGTCGACTGCGCATGATAATTTTTATTACTGTTTCCTCTGTTCGTATTCTATGCCTTTCAGGAGTAGAACCGCTAGCGACGATTTCATTGCAGACCACTCATTTCTAGGCACCTCGTGGATATCTATATGCTTCTGGTAGTGAGCGATTAGCTTATCGAGGTGACCATATTTCTTGAGCACATTGCTCAGTTTTTGCAAATTATAAGGTTTGGCCATAACATGCTGTTCTGAGCAGATAAAATTTACAAGAGCATCCCTGTTTTATGCATATCACGGGCAGTTGCTATTCTCTGAGCCGATAACGAGTACCATGAAAAATATAACCCCAGTAAGTGTATCCGTGATCACCGGTTACGGCAACATGCCAAATCGTCGCTATATGAGGTAGAGAGTACGACCAAGCCCTACCCTATGAGCTAGGTCTCGGGTACTGGAGAGATAGAATCGGGATTTGCTGCTGGATTCACGGCCGCGAACTGCCCGGGTACCCTGCATTTCAAGGCTGCATCGGACTATTCGATGAGGATATGCAGAAAGATTGTTACAAATTTCCCGAAAACCCGAACTGGAAGATGCTCGTAAACTTTTTGAACGGGCCATACCATCACCTCACGATGGTGAAGGATTGCACGACGTGCTAAACGGTCCCAAAATCCCGATCATCGGCCGTGAACCAGGATCCGAAGAGGAGTTTCTATCGTATTCTGAAAAATGTGACTCAGATTCAAACGACGAATCCAAATGAGATCGCGATTGAAGACTTTACCAGTATCGCACACGTCCGTCATCGATATGGACGAAGTCGGGATAGGCACCGACACCACCTGTATAAAAAGATTTTGCAATGGTAGTAAGCTTTCGGCAGTCGACTCGGGGTATGCGGAAATCTATTGCGCGACCCTGGAGGTGAAGACTGTTACAGGCCACACCTCTCCCAATCTGCCGCAGATAATCGTTATATGCATGAGAGCGGTATCCGGAAATGATAAGCATCTCCTTATCTTTTCCGATAGTATCCTTGATATCACAGAGAAGGTCAATGACTTTGACATCGATAGGTTTTACCTCATTGGTATAATGACATCGCATGAGATGGTTGATCTCGTTCAAGGCATTGCGGTCATAGTTACCGGACGAACAATATTTTATATCAAGTCGTTCACCAGTATGAATGTTATAAAGATTGAGAACTTTTTCCTTTTTATCGAGGCCAAAGACCTTGCCGCCATAAGCAGACATGATGGTAAGCGTCGTAATCTTTAAAAAGCTCCGTCTCGTCATCATAACTTTGAAATCCTCCTCGGGCCTTCCGTTACGAAGCGAAGCAGACTTGTATCAGGTAACGTTTGCTGCAACTGCACGCTTATTTTTTATCGATCTATGTTTAATATTATGCGATGACAGAATTCCTGACAGTGATTCACGTCACAATTTCTTGCCACAAGAAATATGATGGTGTTCAGGCAGATGAATAGAGGAGCATCCACGAAACGGACGCCCGTTGAGATATCTGAACGTGGAAAATTATAAATCAATGACACATATATCGCAAGCATATCTTTCACATATCATTTTACGTCTTTGGAAATAGACTACGTCGCGATTATCCCTGACACTGCTGCACGCTGCACTTTGCGGTTAAAATCGTACTTTCCTGCCGCGCAGTTTAGCACATAAAATAAATAGCGAAATGATGTCGTGGTTATGTTCTGATCCTGGTATTTCATTTAAGAAGCGGTTCCCTCGCCAATTCATGCAAACTCTTCTAACACCATGTAAATGTTATCGTCAAAGCCTTGTTGACCGTTATAGGTCAAGTTGGCAATGACATGTCGTGTGCTTTCCTTGTCAATATGGATACCTGATTTTTACTTTTTGTTGAAATTGCGGGGATGACGTCGAGCTTTACCAAAGGGACGGGAGTCATTGAATTAGAGTGGGATAAAGCTTCGACGCGATGGTGACCATGACTACATAGATCAGCCCTAGAACGACAACATCAAACACGAACCCATTCGCACTGTGACCACCCTGAATCATGAGTCCTCGTAATATATCGACCAAATAGGTTAAAGGGTTAATCCTCGCAAATATCAGTAGCCATCCAGGCATGAGCTCGAGCGGGTATATCGCATTGCTTGCGAAAAAAAGGGGCATAGTGAGCACTTGACCTATTCCCATGAACCGTTCCCGGGTCTTCACGATACAGGCAATAATAAGAGAAAAAGTCGAAAAGATCGATGATCCGAGCACAACTGCAAAAAGGACGCCCAGGATTGCTTGCGGACTCGAGTTGGTCTCAATCCGCATGAGGTACGCAATAATATAGATGATAAGCGCCTGGACCAATCCTCGGAATGCGGCGGAGATCGCTTTTCCAAATACCAGAGCACCTCGATAGGACGGGCTTACCAAGAGCTTATGAACGATGCCCAAATCCCGCTCCCAAATGACGGCGATTCCGTAAAAAATTGCGCTGAATAATACGCTCTGCGCTAATATGCCGGGACACATGAAGGCCAAGTAACTGATGCTGCCGGTGGGAATACCCCGGACGCGACTGAAGACCTGGCCAAAGACCACTAACCAGAGGATAGGCTGAACTGCGCGGGAAAAAAGTTCAGTGGGATCGCGGAGAAGTTTTTTTAGCTCGGATTCTCCGATCGCGATGCTCTGTCCTACGAAATCAACGAGAGAAAAGGAGTCAGCCGAGTCGGGTGGCCGTGCTTCGCGTTTGCCGAACATCACGATAGTTTCCCCCTTCGGTAATGAGGACACCACAGCAATGAGCAAAAACATCATCCAGTGTGGCCTTAGGGCTAATCGCCGATTTCAATTCATCAGGCCGGCCGACGATGGCGACTTTTCCTTCATGCAAAATAGCAAGCTCATCGCAGAGCTGGTCCGCCTCTTCCATATCGTGCGTTGTGATGAGAATCGTCATGTTGTAATCCCGTTTCAAATCCAGCAACCGATCCCACACAATTCGCTTCGCCATTGGGTCGAGGCCAATGGTCGGCTCATCAAGGAAGAGAACGGCGGGACGGTGGAGCATCGCCTGGGCAAGTTCCAGTCTTCTTATCATCCCGCCCGAATACGTCTTGACCAGTTTTTTTGCCGAATTTTCTAGTCCCATGAATTTCAAAGCTTCCTCGATACGTGCAGATCTCTCTGATCTCGGCATACGATAGAGTTTGGCGGAGAGCATTAAATTCTCACTTCCTGTTAACGCGCCATCTGCGGAAAGCATTTGAGGAACGTATCCAATTCGTCTCCTTACTTGAGCGGGCTCGTTGACAACATCGTGGCCCGCCACGGTTGCCGCTCCAAAGGACGGATCAAGGATGGTTGTAAGCATTTTGATCGTGGTGCTTTTCCCCGCACCGTTCGGGCCGAGGAGTCCGAATATTTGTCCATACTTAACCTGGAGATTGAGATGATCAACTGCAGTTTGCTGACCATACCTTCGAGTAAGGTTCATCGCCTGAATAGCGAAGTCCTCTGTGAAGTCCGATTTATGCTTTTGATGCGGGTTTTTCATTATGCTGTTATCATGGTCCCTGAATCTCGTTCACAATCGAAAATTTATCTTCCGGAGTGAACTATTATCACCGGGATCGGCGAGTTCAAGATCGTTTCCCGTGCTGTACTGCCGAGAAAGGCTTCCATCATCATGTTCCTACCATGTGTCCCCATTACTACCAGCGAATAGCCATGGCCACCCTCCCGATAAACCGCACAGGAGGTCGTGTCGTCCTTTTCTTCGATTTTGTAATCACACCGAACTCCACGACTTTCAAAGTAACGGATCTTTTGATTCATCGACTGGTGGGAACTATCACGAAGTTGTGATAGGATTTCATCAAGATTGAGCGGTATCCATCCGGAGACTGTACTGCTTGCGCGAATAATGGCTCTGTAAATGTCTCCCAGGCAGTGAAACAAAAAAACTCTTGCACCGATACGCTTGGCGAGAGAAAGCGCATATAGCTCGGCTGCGCGGCTATTTTTACTAAGATCGGTCGCAACGAGCATATCTATCTGTTTTCGCGCGCCCAAATCTTGAACGTTTGTTTGTGCGACGGGGCCGATCACCATCACGGGCCTCCGGGAGTGACGGATCACTTCTTCAGCGACGCTTCCTATAATCATGCGTTCAATTCCCGTCCGCCCTTGGGTGCCCATAACGACGAGTTCCGAAGCAGCCTTTGCTCGCAAAGTCTTTAGAATCAGTTCCGCTGGAGAACCGCTCTTTAATAAAGTACGGACGGGTACCGGAAAGCAGCTACTGATTTCCTCAAGTTTTTTCTGATGCTGGGTGTGCCACGCCTCGAGGCGGGAAACTTCAACCCTACCACGGAAAGACGTTCTAATGTCTTCCACGTACAGAAGGTCGATGCCGGTTTTGAGTTGCTGCGCCAAAGAAGATGCGACACCGTATATTGCCTGCGAACGTCTTTTGCCTGAATCGGTCTGATTTTCGATGTCATCAGCGACTAAGATTGCGTGTTGCGGCATCCTCCACTCCTCTCGTAGAGTATCACCAGTGCGCAGCAAGCCGAGAGTCTGATTAAAAACCATTTACGCTGCCTGATAGCAGATCAGAAGGGTCCCGTTACTTCTGCCTAAGTTCCTGCAACTCCTTATTGAGCTCTTTGACCTCCGTGGCAGTATGGTTGACTTCTATAAAATTGAACCATTGCTCGTCTTCAACCGGACAGTTCACGCTGCTCCCATACGATCCATGAGTCATCCTAGTCGGCAACGTTTTCATAACCAAGCTGTCGGAGAACAAGATAGGTATATGCTGCGCGCGTTCCTGTTTGACGATATGCGATAACTCTCTCTTTCATTGGTATGTCCTTATAGAGGGTCCTTAACTCGGACGGCGGCAACATCTTATAGTTATTCTCATCATAATTCTTCTGTACCTTTATGTTAACCGCACCCGGAATGTGTCCTCCTCGCAGTGCGCGAATATCCGAACCGTTGTATTCAGCATATGTTCTCGCGTCACTAAGATCGGCTTTTGCCTGCCGCTTCGCTACACGCAGCACTTCTTTGGAGGAGGCCAGACGCGAGGCCACCACCTTCGCCTTAAAGTGCGCCTTGGGAAGGGATGTGCCTTCGACCTCCGATTTTCCTCCATAAGACCTCCATTGTTCGATACCGCCGTCAAAATAGTGAACAGTACAGGATAACTGAGGACTGATGCACCCCAAAAATTCTAGAATCCAAAACGTAACGGCATTTTCATATGCGTCCGCTGCATTGCCGTAAACAATGATGTGCTTATCGTCTCCAATGCCGGCATCGCCCAGCGTCTTCTCTATAGCAGGAATGATTGTATAGGACCGATGCGTCGGATCTCGCAAGGCATTCGCAGCTATGTTGCCGAGATTTACAGACCCGGGAATGTGTCCTGCTGGTATTCCTCGCCTGTTCGGACATCCAGGATGGCCCAGCCTGGCTTGCTAAGCTTATCATTTACAAATTGACTGTCAACTACCAAATCTGATGCATCTCGCGATACTGCGTTTCCCGTGTCAACAATCAGCACCAACGCCGCTGTAAATAATATTTTTCTTAGCATGACGACGTCTCCTTTCCATGGTATCTGGCGTAATTATAGCACGGTGCTGACTCTCTCTTAAAGAATACAGTCAGCATATTAGCAAAACTTTTACGACAATGTCGTTTGCACCGCCAAGCAACGGCCCGGTATTACGAAAGCTGCGTGAGGAGCGGAATAATGAATGGGATAGAATGAGTGCTTGAAGAACAATCAGTGTCTCTGAGATATCCGGTGTCGTGCCACATCTAATCGACTGCCAAACTGCTCGCAATATTACCGAGGGTATTCTTATAGGCAGGAAAGTCGTCCAGAGACGCGACGCAGGTTATCGTGATGGCTTTATTGCCTTTGATAACTATGAATATAAATCCTTTGACAGTTACGGTCTTGTCGCGGTAGGAAATGATCCACCATCTCGCAATTGTATGGCTTATGACTTGACGGCCTGTTCTGATAAATTTTAAGTCCGTCATCAGTACGCGATCGTTAGCAAGGCGCTTTTGTGCATACTCGTTAATCGGTTCGATCTTCGGTAATATTTCAGTGATGACGGTCACTGTCGGACGAAACTGGTTTGCCGACTTCTCTTCCGGAGGGGGCGAGGCAATAACGTCCATACCAGCTACGCCTTCTTTTATTTCCCATGTGCGGGGAAAGCTCATGGAAAAACCTTTGTTTACATTTCTGTAAACACCCACGGGAGTTCCGGCAAATGCCGTTACTCCTCCGAAAGAGATAAATATAACCGCCAGCAAGGACAACCAGATTCTATTGGACATCTTTATCCTCCAGATCGTTTTTCAATCCACAAGCGATTTGAGTCTCCGCCAGTAAGTTCCAGATAAATCTGCTGAAAATATTATACTCAGCAAGATAGCCCTGTCAATGATGTTTTCAAGCTTCCCCCTTTTTCTTTCATGCATTGCAATCCCGGAACCCATGCAATACGAAGCAACGCCCTTGCCGAAGATGCACGAGCATGATGAATTATCATGTCTCAACAGATATTCTCAGCAGTCTCATTCCCGGGTCTGCAGGCGCCCAGAATTTCCACCAGCGAGTCCACGACCATCCCTAGATTCTTGGAAGCCCTTAACGCGTTTCTTCCCAGTCTTATGCTTGCCGGGATAAGCTTCGGCTTTGCGAGCAGGAGTCCGAGGGCCCGGGAAAAATGGTATCGACCTGTCACATCTGTTACCGCAAGAAGCTCCGGAGGAATATCTTCATTCAGGCGGTCGGTGATGGAGCGTACCGCGAGAAAAGGCAAGCGATTCTGATGCGAGAGCCTTGCGAGATAAAACGTTTCCATGTCGCATACGGGGAAGGGGAAGTCTCCGGGAATCATGCCTTTAATTTTCGATTTTGCTATCAGTTCAGAGAGGGTAACGATGCGTCCCTCCCTGGCGGAAGTTTTCTCTCGCAGCTTTTCCCCGATTCGTCTACCGAGAGGGGAATCAGGGACCTCGTCTTCCATGAGATGTTCGTGCTGCCCCGCCTTTTTTCCCTCCATGAGGAAAGCGCGGGAAGACCACACAATATCCCCAATTCCGGCGTCCTCGTACAGGGCGCCGCCAAATCCGGCGGACAGAACAATGTCGGGGCGGCACTCCTGAAGCACCCGTCGGAATGCGGTTTCCACATTCACAACGCTAACGCCGGTTTGTACTATGATGACATCACACGGGGAATGCAGCTTTCCCTGTATAGGGGAAAGGCGGTTCTCTGGATATTCCACGGACGGATAGTTTTTGCGCACGTTCTTTAGTTCCTGCGGAAAGGCAGCAAAGAGAGCCATGATCATTTGATTAGTGTACGTCCTTTCATTGAGCTACGTGCTCGGCCCGACATATCCTGAGCAAAGACCTTTTCAGGGGAGTTAAACGATGTCGTTTTTTTTATAGCTTCATAATCTCACGAGCGTATGCTTGTAGGTAGCTACTTTAATTCATTCTCAGTAAGAGGTATCCATTTCATATCTTTTCCGAAAAGGTAGTAATAACTGCCTCTTTTTAAGACGATATTCCCAAAGTTTTCAGCTACAAAATCAGTCTGCGGGATGGTGTCAATAAACTTACGGGTCCCATATCGGGCTGATATAAAGGGGCTTTGCTCCGTGAATTCCGCCAGCATATAGGAGAGGGCCAAATAACTCATCGGCCTCGAAATAATTACTTGTCGGCCCGTTTGGTCGGCATGTTGCTTCTTTCCAACAAATTTTATTCCTACGGGAACAGTTGCTATACGAGGGAGGGGGATGTCTCTGAGCCCTGGCGGCGCGATAGGACTGCCATGTACCGACCTCCCATGTTCTCCGATAAAGATAATTATTGTATTTCTTCCTGACCTTGCAACAAGGTTCATGAAGCTCGTAATATCATCAAATAATTCATGTATAGACTCCCGGTATTGCTGCAGGTTGTCTTTGAGCCACCAATTTTTATCAGATGCCCAATGAGTGCCGTCATGCAAGCTGAGGGTATTATAATAAAGAGTTACTTTTTTTGATCCTAATTTTTTTCTTGCCGCCAACCACTGTTCAAGCACAGAATAGTCGCCATACACGGGAGAATCATCA
>Ga0187771_10001585_pt1 | contig 15334 bp, 13 predicted proteins | sample 0116_SJ02_MP15_1_FD_133139 | JGI IMG/M metagenome (GOLD analysis project Ga0187771, IMG submission 133139) | Tropical peat soil microbial communities from peatlands in Department of Meta, Colombia - 0116_SJ02_MP15_10_MG | ecosystem: Environmental > Terrestrial > Soil > Wetlands > Peat | place...
ACTGACTGTATAGTCTGGTACTTCAAATCCTGCGGTAAACCCAGTATGACGCACAGTATTTTCATTCTGCCGACTCCTTTGTAGCTCTTTTTATTGCCATTTTGCTTTTGAACATAGCGTTCTTACGAGTCTCTTTAGCTTAGAACTCTCTTGGGCAGAGTAATCTACACCACTTTGCCATCTCGGCAAATATTTGGTTTTTAACCGCCCAAGTCTAGAGCCGCCATTGCACTTCTGACACTCGCAGCACATTAACAAATTATCGTTCGCTAGGTAATAAACCCTGCAAGGTCATAATTTCGAAGTTAAGATAGCATTCAATAGGGCGTTCAATGTAAATGAAACTTCGAATTTGGCCACAGTTGTTTCTCACGTGTATTTCGCAATACACTTCGAGTTATCGCAGGAATCGCGTGCTTATTCGTCATTGACATCTTTTAACGGAAAATCTTTGTACGCTTCGTATTTCGACGAAACATTCGCGACTACCGGTCGTCCGCTTGCGCGCGTACCCACCTACATCATTTCATGGTTACTCATGAGCTACTTATCAATCCTGATTTTTCCATCCTTTTCATTGTAGAGCCAGCTTCCGCAGTCTACATCTCTAACCAAAAAGTAGTCTTCAGGATATATATCAAACATCGATACCGCTGAGACAAAATGTCCTAATCCTAGTTCTGTATAAAGATATGCTAAATTGAACATTAAATTGCCAAACCTTTTCTGCATTGCCAATCCCCAAAGAGGCAATGTTGTGTGAGCCTTACCTATGTTGACCTCAGTCACATAGACTTCAGATTCTTTTCTAAGCAGATCGATACAATAGAAACCATGTGGTTTCTCGTCAAGAGCTTTTACCGCAGAAACTCCAATTGAATTCACAGATTCATCATGAATAATTCTTGCAGCGGTAGGAGATCCACCTTTTCCTAATCCTCTGGAATGATATTCTACTCTTTCTCGCGCAAAAGAGGCTAGCAGTTTTCCGTTAAACCATAGGCTGTCCCATGCGATGTCTGAACCTTTCACATATTCTTGGATGACGTAATCTTCTGGAGTGTTTTCTCCATAATGACTCCAGATGTGCAGCCACGCATTAATGTCTTCTTGGTCATAGCAACAAAGACTTCTTGCGCCACCAGCACCTCTTCTAGCTCTAATCCAAACGGGAAAGCTGTAATCTTTTTCTTCGTATTTGTATAACTTCGGTGTTTTGATGCCTGCTTTGGTAAGCAGTATCGTGGACTCGTATTTGTCAAAGGCTAGAGTCATTGCTTGGTATGTTGGCAATAGTGTCTTGCATGGCACTCCTAAAAGACGAACTTGCAGTGCTTCTGATGTTGGGAAGCAATGGAGAAAGCTGATCTTTTGCTCCTTGATTATTTTTCTAAGGGTTGGAATGAACTGTGGGTCAGTGTGTTTTGGGGAACTGAATACTTTTGTTGCTTCGGGAAAAATTTGGTGAAGCTTGAAGTAATCCGTTCCAAATATTCTGTATTGCTTCGTACAGGCTAGGGCTGCGGAGAAGTTTACTCCGCCCACGCCACCTATTCCCGATATTAAAACATTTTCCATTTACGTTCCTTCCATGTCTTTCTCTATCATTTTCGCTGCTTCCAATAAGTTGGGAACTATAAAGTCTGGTTTGAAACCATCCTTCTCCATTAACTTGCATAAGTCACACTTTAAACTGCCAATAAGGAAGGTTCTTCTGCAATTTACTGAAGTGCCAGCTTTGATGTCCACTAAGCTGTCTCCAACCAAGTAAGATTCCCTAAGATTCAGATCAAAGTCTTTCGCTGCTTGCAATAGCAACCCCGACTTAGGCTTTCTGCAGTTGCAATTATCTAATGAAGTATGATAGCAATAATAATCACCATCAATGTAGACGTTTTCTTTGCGTAAATCCTCCGCCATCTTATGGCGTATTGCCTCAAGACCAGAAGGGGTCAATTTACCTTTAGCTACTGCTGGTTGATTTGAAACAGTGATGACTTTTAAACCGAGACGGTTAAAAATCCCTATTGCTTCTGGAACGTGGGGAAGCAACTTAAATTGTTCAGGAGTCAAGGGAGATTCAAGTATTCCTAAATCGGGTACTACGATTATCTCATTTATCGTTCCATCTCTGTCAAGAAAAACCGCATTGTTCATACTATCGCACCCTAATCCGTGTATTTTATTTTACCCTTCTCTTGTTCATGCTCTCTTCTTTCCGTAATTTTAGCGCGCGCTATTGTTAACGGATTCATATGGCATTACTTCATGGATCCTCTTTAAGATTGCTGGCAATGTTTCGGCGCCATTCTTGGTCCACATCGTCACATCAACCCTTGAAATCAAAGCCTCACGACCGCTTCATAAATACTTAAGAGCCTCTGAAGGACACTTTCGACCTTATGATTCTTCTCGAGATAAGCATACTCTTTTTTCCATAGTTCACCTGCACCATTGCTTATAGCATTCAAGATTTTTTCTTCTGTATTAATGTCTTTTAATGGAAAATCCTCGTACTCAGAATATTCCGATGAAACATACGTTAAAACAGGTCTGCCACAGGCTATTGCCTCCAACGAAACCATCCCTAGGGACCCCAACTTAAAACGGTCAATAACTACGTCTGCATTCCAATAATACTCATCAAGCCTTTCATGAGAAACCTTGGGCAAAATATTCAAATGCAGACCAAGCGAAGAAGCCAGAGTCAGTGTTCTGCCAAAATCCACGCCATGTTCAATAATACTCGCATCCACATCATCTTTTATTTTGCTTAACGCTCTGACAGCCACATCGGTGCCTTTCACTTTCCAATTTGAATCACTCGCAATTAACACACGCCTCCGGCCTTCATGACGTATAAACGGCTTGGGATAAAAAAGCTCAGTATCGACGGGGTTAGGCAAATACTCTGCGTCATTTCTAAAGCTTCTTGCAATGCCGAGAACATCAGGAGTACTAACAAGTACTTTGTCGCAGCGCTTAAGGTCGTACTTAACAATTCTTTTCCACATTAGATGATTTAGACTTGCCCTCAAATCGCTGCCGTGCGCATGCCCAATCAAAGGTTTCTTGCTTAAACGAGCCGCAACGTAGCAATCTTGGAGAAGATAGTGCACGTGATACACATCCGCCTCTGCTTTCCAGATTTTGTAGGCGATTCCAAAGGTTTTACTCCAAGCACCTCTAGTGCGTTTGACATGCTGTTTTTCTATTTCAGGCGGCATATATTTGAGCAAGGTCTCTCCTATAAAGGCGCAATCGTTAATCATCACGACTTTCATTGCAGCACCTGTAACTTACAAAAACCCTAACATGCTTTAAATGTTTTCGAAGATTCGCGCGTGGCAGATAGAGACGACTTGAACGATATCAGTTCGAAACTTTCGGTTGTCGTCCAGAATCCTGATTTAGTAGCCGAAATAGACCAAACGGGAAAGAGCCGCAAACATTTGCAATCTAGCAATGCACCTTGCAAAAAAGGCCATGACGCTGCATTGCTTGTCTTGTGCAAGCTCATTCAAGCAGCCTCTACGCCTTACTTATACCGAGGAATCTTCTCCTCGGATCATCGTTTGGCGCACGTGAAGTCGAATTCGGACAAGAAGCGTTCAACGAAACTCTTAAATAACTCGAAAAGCGGATAATGCATCTCCGCACGAATGGAGAAGCATTCTTGATACTTATCACGGGAAGCTCGGGGTTTGTCGGCACAAACGTGACGGAATACTTTGTTGCCAAAAAAGAGCAAGTTGTCGGCGTTGATCTGGCTAGTCCATCCAAGGATTTTCCAAAACAACTGTTCACTTTTCACAAGTGTGATTTAACTGATCGAGACTCTGTCTTCAAAACTTTCGGAAAATTCAAACCCGACAATGTGATTCACCTCGCTTTCGTCACCCTCCGTAAGGACATTTATCAAGAGTTTCTTGCAGATGCGCAGATTACCTTGAACATGTTAGAAGCTGGCCTCAAATCACACGTTGAAAGGTTTGTTCTAATGAGTAGTTCCACGGTTTACGGATTAAGAACAATCGATCAACCTGTTAGCGAAGATGAGAAACCCAACCCGAGGGGAACCTATGGAAAAGCCAAACTTATGGCCGAGTTAATGGCACGGCAATATCTAGAAGCTGAAAATCTACCAGTGACAATCTTTAGAGGGTTTGAGATTTATGGACCCGTCTTAACGATCCCATCAATCGTCAGGAAGCTGCTGGACAGGGCCATCAACAAGGAGCCTATGCAGCTGTTCTGCTACGGAAAACAAAAGACAGATTTCACATACGTAGAAGACCTAGCCCAGGCCATGGAGGTCGTGTTGTGCAACCCTAAAACAATAGGTGAGACTATGGACGTCGGCTCAGGAAAAGCATACACCTACGCGGAATTTGCAAACGTAATAACAAAGTTGATCCCCTCGAAAGTCGAATTACTGCCTCCACGACCGAATGAGCACGCGTTTTGCCTCTACTCAAGCGTGGAAAAGCTGAAAGCCCTCGGCTTCAAACCCAAATATGACATTTATGAAGGCTTAAAGAAGACTGTAAACTGGATGTTAGCCCAGCATGGTCGACCTGTGGCTTGACGCAGTCACCCCGAAAGATTCACTTCTAATCTATTCCCTTCTACCTTTACTGCTAGAGAAAGGCTATAAATTCGTTGTCACTGCTAAAAAGCAAACCCAGACGACCGACGTATTAGAACTCCTAAACATTCCATATACTTGCATAGGCAAGTATGGAGAAACATTAAGCGAGAAACTCGCAGAGGAACAAAAAAGGACTCTAGAGTTAATAAAGCTCTTCGGAAAAGTTGGACTGCCCAAAGCCCTGTGGACGCACGGTGATGTCAGCGCTGTAAGGACAGCTTTCGGACTGCAAATCCCCATAGTATATTCGAACGACACAATTCACGCCTTCCACGTGGCACGACTAGTCTGTCCCCTTGTAGACTGGCTCGTGGCCCCTTTGGCGTTCGGCAAATCGTGGAGCAGGTTCGGCATCTTGAAATCCAAGATTTTGCTTTACGACGGAGTGGAGGAAATTGCGTGGTTAAGAGAAGTTCGCGAAAGCGAACTTCCGGAAGAGCTACGCAAGAGAGAACGAATCGTGCTTTTCAGAAACGCGGAGTACAAGGCCGCATATTGCAAAGATGTCAAAGTGGACGCTCTGCGTCTAGTGAAAGAACTCTCCAAAATTGCCACCGTGGTATATCTACCAAGATACGAAGAAGAAAAAGAGAGCTTTGGGAGTTTGGATAACGTTTGGATCCCCAAAAGACCTCTATTGACTTTCCAAATCATTCCAGCATTAGATCTGATGATTGGAAGTGGTGGCAGCATATGCCGAGAAACCGCTCTAATGGGCGTGCCAACCGTTGACTTTCATTTCTGGGATGTGATAGCCAAGTACATTCACAAGAAAGGCTTCCCGATTCAATATGTCAATGACACAGACAGAATCGTTAAGATTGCGAAAAAAATCCTGAAGAAACCCAAGGAGAATAGGATACGCACTGAGCGTATGCTGAAGAAACTCGAGCAGCCTGTTCCGATAACGGTGAATCGCATCGAGAAGTGTCTACAGGGTCACAGGTTCAATTAGCAGCTAGTAGCAGGCTATCGCGCAGTCTCTTGTAGCCTAAAAATTACGCGTATCTTTGCGAACGGCATAAAGAAGGCAGCATGGTATGTCACGACTACTCTGCAGAGCCCCCAAGCAATCGTCACAGCATAGTACGCGCTTTCCAGTGCATGCGTCACACCAAACTGGCATTGTCATTTCACCATCTTGAATTTGCAGCCGACTTTTTTCGCCGCGGTTTTGTCGGTTTCTCTGTCACCTATCATTATTACGTTTTCTGGCTTCAACTTCAACTTCTCAAGTGCCAACATGATTTGTGCGATGCGATCAAGGTTGTCTTCTCTGGTTATCGCTACTTGGAACGACAAGTTTAGCGTGCTGAGAATTTTTTCCATGGTTCTCTTGCCCTGCATAGTAACCAAAGCTTTCGGAATCCCTGAATATTGCTCGAAGAGTTTCATGCCTTCTTTTACAATTGTCATTTTTGGCAGAACAGTAAACTCAGCTTTAGTCCATGTTTCAAAAACTTACCCCTTAGTTGCATCGTTAAGAGCAGCTACGGTTTTTGTGACGGGTTCAATGTTGTTGATTCCCATTATCTTTTGAAACTCTGCATATAATGCTCGATAGTCCATAGGCAAGTTTACCAAGGTGCCGTCCAAGTCGAATATGACAGCTTTAATGCTCACGTATACATCGCCCCGAGCACCTTGCCATCTTTGACGAGTCGAGCTGGAGCATCTATATGCCTTATCCAGTACACGTTTTCGGGCAAAATGTCATATTCAGGGAGTTTGGGGATGGCTTCTTTGTATGCGAGTTTCACGCACAAGTATGGCAGATTCGCGTAATAGTCGCTGCGAAGCATTTTGCTTGCAAAGGAGAAAAAGTAAGAAGTCGTGAACATTCTTCCTGCGTTTATCTCTGTGGCGTGAGGAGTGCCTTCGCTGTCTTCTTTCAAATCTACACAGGCGAATCCGTTGAATTTTGAGTCTACGGCTAGGACTGCTTCGGTACCGATTTTGTTGACTCTTTGGTCGTGTATAGTTCTTTGCACCGCAGGAGTCCCTGTTATCCCAGAAGGTGCAAGGTGCGGGTAGATGTATTCAAGTCTTTCTCGCGTCATACTGGTTACGAGTTCACCCTCTTTCCACAAGCTGTGAAAGGCAAGATTCCTGCCACCCAAGTGCTGCTGCGCAATGAATTTCCAGTTTTTGTTTCGTCCATGCCAGTATCGTATCCATGCTATTGCTGTTTCCTTATTCGAGGCGGGAGTGCTTCCAACGCCGCCTGCGCCTTGAGTGGCGCGTATCCACAAGGGCGTTCCGAGCTGTTCTAGGACTTTTTCCACGTCTGCTTCGTTTTCTATGGGCATGGTTTCGGCAACCGGGACGCCTTTTTGTTTCCAGCGCCTAGCCGATTCGTATTTGTCTTGACACATGCGGACTGCTTTTTTTGGTGGCAAAAAAGTATTTGCCGTGATTTTTTCTCGGTTCTCAGAAATCACAGCAACTTCGATGTCTGGCTGTGGATGTACAAACTCGATTTTTTCTTTTTCAACGACTTCGTTTAACTTTTTAACGTAATCTGTGTCTGTCGCAGGCGGAATTATGTACTTTTTTTCTGTAGGCGCCAAGTGAATACGATACGCGTCGGACTCCGTACTGACCACGTAGAGTTTTTCCGGTGCGAGATTTAGAGACATAATAAAATTTATTCCTGCTGGCCCTCCGGCGCCGGTAGCTAACATGCGCTTTATGGTCATTCTTATCACACGAGAATAGCGATTAATGTGAAAACTGCCACTATAACTGCCACAACTGCAACGAGTTTGCGTTCGGTTAGTGGACGGTAATAGGCGATAAGCGTCAGAAGACTTCGTCTGTGCTCTGACCGTAGCTTATTTCCGTCTAGAATCAATCCTGCAGTGGTTCTGAAAAAGAAGAAGTTGAGCAAAATCAATGCTGCATTGAAAATGTACGGCAGAATGGAGATCATGAGGGTCAGTTTCAAATTAGAGATTAATGCAAAAGAGGCTAGTGTTATTCCAGCAGCAAACGTACCAGTATTTCCAACAAAGATTTTCCCCGTGAAATTGAAAAAGGCCAACACTAGATACACAGCTAGCGGCACATAAAGCAAAATCCGTTGGCCAGATATCACCATCAAACCGATCATAATGATCGATGGACCGATAGTTTCCAAACCATTCAGCCCGCCTAACTGGTTGATAACGTTTGTAGTGATTGTGACTATAAGCGGAATGATAATTATGAAGAAGAAGGGACCGCCGACCGTGCGAAAATACAAGTTTATAGAGGTGCTTTTTGGGTAGAGATCCCAAACCATCACCGAAAGAGGTAATGCTGCGAATAGAGGCAAGAGCGCTTTGTACCGCCATCTTAGGTTCATCCAGTCGTCTAGTAACCCGAGAAAACCGCCGAACAGGATGCAGACGGCGAGTACGAGTGGAGCCGCATCAACAGGATTTGAAGGATGATTTGCAGGGTTGTAGTATGCATAGAGTAGGAAGAGGTAAATCGCGCTAGCGATTACGTATATGACACCCAGACCGTTGGGAACAAGTGGTCTCTCAGGCTTGTGTTGATCCACGGCCTTTGGAAACAATGATGTCAGTCCTGGGGGTAGTTTATCTTGTAAACGGCAACGATGGGGTCAACGCCAACGCCGTAACTGGGTTTGGACGTGGGGAAGAATGCTGCTTCTGTGAAGTATCCTTCCAAATTTACATCGGGAGTAGTTTGGTTCAGTAGAACGACATCTTTGGCGTAGTACAGCAGCTTGTAGAACGTGGTGTTCTGTCCCAAGCTGTTGGCCACCTCTGATGGTGATGAGCTTGTCGCGTTGACTTCGTTTTCTCCTATGCTATAGTTTCCGAATAGTGCATCCTTGCCGTTGGCTGGCTTGCCGTTGGGAAGCAATGTGTAGTTGCCGGAGATATCCACAAACCATCGCCACTTCCCTTCGTCTCCATAGCCCGCCTCTGGATAATTGTTGCTTGAAGAGTCTTGGAATGTGCCGAAGACAACGATATAGCCCGGCGGTCCGTACTTGCCTGTGAAATGTTCCTTCAGGAGTTTTATAGATTGTGTCTCGTTAGACATGAAGACAGCGCCGACAAGTGCAATGGCGGTGGTGTTGAAAGTGGAGTTGTCTACGACTGATGTTTGGTTCCCTTCAATAGTGATCCAGTATCCATAGTCCCACCAACTGACGATGACACTGTTGGGAGGAAGCTGGTACTTCATCCACGCGCATGCGTCGACCCACTCTGTCATCGCGCCACTGGTTGGTCCAATGCCCGTGCTGTCGGAAAGTATAGTAACCGGTGTGTAAGCTGAACTGAACACTCTTGGATATGGCAAGGCGATCGTCAGGGTCAGAAGCACAAAGATCATTAACACGACGACACCGCTAAACTCTCTTCCAACACGACCGAACTGCTTTTTCCTAACAGAGATCTTCGGAGCCTCTCTCAACACGGTTAAGAAAGGGTTAATCAACCCCGTAACACCAATGGCCCAAAGAATACAGAACGCCGGTGCAAGCAGTACCTCCAAACGCACCATGAACATGGCAAAATAGAGCCCCGTTACGGCATAAATCGCCAAGAACAGGTTACGATTCGTAAGGTTTCTAATCACAAGGGAAAGTCCAAACAGAATAAAGAGTATTCCAACACCATAGTCGAAATAGAGCGAGCCCCAAGCTGTGACGTGATTTTCCTGGACGGACGCATAAATCGGCGAAATGCCGCCGGGATTTATCAATTGAACGAATTTTCCTGCGGGATTGTGAATTAAGCCAAGCATAGAAAGTAAAGCTGCGCCGCCGATCAAGATGGCGAAGAAAAGAGCAGTATACGTGATTTTCGAACTAAGTGTCTTTACGTCACGCAAGAGTTCGCTGAGAAGCAACAGCATAAAGACAGCTGCGATGGGCAATACAACCGAGCTAGTCAGGAAGCTTAATCCAACTTTTGGCACGTGCACCGCGATGAACAGACCTATGCCAAAAGTGATACTATAGGATAAGAGCAGACGCCGACTAAATCGTTTTAGAACTACGGCAAGAAAAGCGAACAGTGCTATCATATCGATTGGATACATCGAAGCCCCCCATTGAGCACAAATGAAACCTACAGACAAGCCCGTTGCTACCATATAGAAAAGGGCAGACTTCATAGGGCGTTCTACATCTAAGCTTCTTAGGAAGAATAGAACAATCAGCAGGATGGTTATTACTCCCATGCTTTCGTTGTCAAAGAATCCAAGATTTGTTCGCCCGATGAATGAAGAGTTCAACGCAAGGAAAAGTGCTGCTAGAATTCCAGCTGGCTTTCCTGCAATGTCCTTGCCCAAGAAATATGCGACTATGCAGGTCAGGGTTCCAAATATCGGTGGGAGGAGTATTAAGAAGTATTTAAGAGAAATGCTCAACCCCAATAGGCTCGCTATTTCGTAGAGGAAAGCACCTCCCATTGCTAGGCCAGGATACCCTACTGTAGCTATATTCACACCAAAGGGATACCAGCTTTGAGTGATGTGCCAAGATGGACTGTAAAAATTATACCATGGTGCAGTCCCCGTTACCACATAATTCGCAAACCGATAAAAACTGAAAGGGTCAAACTCGGACAGATCCATGCCCCAACGGATTGGAAGCATTCGCACGATAAAGGCGATTAACGCTATAAGTGAAACAACCGTGGCAGTCATGAGTGTAGAACTAGAGATTTTTGGACGTAGATTCCCTAGTTTCTTCAAACCACTGCCGAGCCTTTCTCTGGCGCCCAAGGTTTCATCCTTCCTTAAACCAAGATAATAATACTCTTTTATTTTCCTTGTGGTCCTTGCAGACTAGTTAGTCACGGTTTTCTTGCATAACCATATCTCGTGGAATCGTAAAAGGGGAATTTAACCATTTCTCCATCGATTATTTTTTCCCGTATCTTTACTTTCACATTATTACCTACGTTTGCGTTCTCGCTTGCCACGTACGCCATGGCTATGCCATACTCCAACAAAGGGGAAAACGTGCCACTCGTGACCACACCTACCTTAGAGTTGTCCTTGAACACCTCGTAATTTTGCCTCGGAACTCCAGGTTCCAACATTCGGATACCAACGCGTTTCCTTTTTGCGCCTTCACTCTTCTGTTTCAGTAGAGCATCTTTTCCTATAAAATCGCCCTTCTCAAACTTCACCACAAAACTCAAGAGCGCTTCCAGCGGTGTCGTGACTTCGTCTATGTCATTCCCGTAGAGGCACATGCCAGCCTCAAGCCGCAGCGTATCGCGCGCACCCAAACCGCAGGGTTCTATGCCAAACTCTTTGCCCGCTTGCAGAACCACGTTCCACACTTTCACTGCATTTTCGGGCTTTTCTAACGGTGCATTCCACACATATACTTCGAAGCCGTCCTCACCCGTGTAACCCGTTCTAGAAACAAACGCGTCAACGTCAGTCAGTCGCGTCCAGCCGCATTTGAACCGCCCAATCTGCCCCAAGTTTTCACTGGAGATCTTCTGCAACGTCTTCTCGGCTTTCGGTCCCTGAACAGCAAACAGAGCAATATTATCCGACATATCTTGGACATCCACGTTGAATCTAGTAGCGTTTTGGACAAGCCACTCGTAGTCTTTCTCGCGATTGGCCGCGTTGTAAGTCATGAGAAATTTTTCTCGTTCCAATTTTGCGACCACAAAGTCGTCTTTTATTCCGCCGTGTTCATTGCACATAACTGAGTATTGAGCGCTTAAAGGTGTGAGACTGGCAATGTTGTTCGTTATTACGTAATTCAGGAATTTCTCGGCGTCTGGTCCAACGATCAGGCTTCTGCCCATATGGGTCACGTCGAAAATACCCGCACCATTGCGGACTGCAAGATGTTCGGGTTTAATGTCCTTATACCAAAGAGGCATCTCGAAACCCGCGAAGGGTTCCATTTTTGCATGTTGGTGGTGAAACTCGTACAGGTGGGTTTTCTTTAGCATGATGTCTTCCTCTTTGAGATAATAGCTGCTAGTTGTGCTACGTCGAAAATAAGTTTAGTGTTTTATCGGTTTAACTTCGACATTTTGTGGTATGAACGACAGCTTTCTGCCACATTTTGGGCATTTGCCGTTGTGTTTTTGTATTATTTCGTCTGGCGGCTTTAATTCATCGCCATCATACAATACGCAGCCACAACCTTGGCAAACAACTTTTTGGGGCATTCCTCTTACTCCCTGAGCAGCAACACATTTCAAATTGCCGCAGCCTATTTATAACTATCGAAAAAGCTTGGTGAAAAGACTCCGTGGATGATTACCGGTTGATAATCACTGAGAAGCCAGATGCGGCTCGCAGAATAGCACGGGCATTGGATGCTAAAGGAAAGCCTCAAGAACTCAAAGAAAATGGCGTGCCATATTTTGTCGCCCAACGGGACAAGAGGCTTGTTGTTGTGCCCGCTCTTGGGCACTTATACGCAGTTGCACAGGCTGAAGGAAGACGCAGCGGCTATCCTGTTTTCAACTACAGCTGGATGCCACGCTGTGAGGCGGAAAAAAATGCCAGAAGCATACGAAATTGGATAGACACAATCTCGCATCTTGCCGAAAACGCTTCGGATTTCATTGACGCGTGCGACTATGACCTTGAAGGTAGCCTCATCGGATACTTTATACTAAGATACGCATGTCTTGGCAAAGAACATGTTGCTAAACGAATGAAGTATTCCACTTTGACCGAGCCAGAGCTGGAAAAAGCCTACGAGAAACCAATAGCTCATCTTGATTTCGCATTGATCGAAGCAGGTCTGACGAGGCACGAGGTCGATTGGCTTTATGGCATTAACTTATCAAGAGCGCTGACTATGGCAGTCAAACATTCCAGCGGAATATATGCCCCACTCAGCACTGGCAGAGTGCAAGGACCAACGCTGCGTTTTCTTGTGACGAGAGAACGTGAAATAAAGTGTTTCGTGCCAACGCCTTACTGGAGCATCCATGCTGAAGTAGGAATTGGTGGCGAGCTTTTCGAGGCAGAATATGAAAAGAAGGTGATTGAGACTAAGGTCGAAGCGGAGAAAGTCTTTCAAGAGTGCAGAGGCAAATCAGGCGTTGTTGAACAGGTAAAAGTGAGAAAGAACCCTTTGACGCCGCCTGTTCCCTTCAATTTAGGCACGTTGCAGGCAGAGGCCTACCGTCTATTCGGCTATTCTCCCAGTCACACGAGTAATGTCGCTCAAAGGCTTTATTTAGACGCCTTAATCTCCTACCCGCGGACAAGTAGCCAAAAACTTCCGCCGCACATAGGTTATAGACAAATATTAAACGAACTAAAAAATGAACCAGCTTACAGCAAACTGGCTCAAGACCTTCTTTCAATGAAAACACTAAGACCAAACGAAGGGAAGGGAGAAGACTCTGCACATCCTGCGATTTATCCCACTGGGCATAGTCCTGAAAGAATTCTAGACGCTTCTGAGCGGAGAATTTGGGATTTGATCGTGCGAAGGTTTATGGCGGTTTTCGGCGAACCTGCTTTGAAGCAGACCATGCGAGTCTCCATCGATGTGAATGGGCATCGGTTCTTTCTGCATGGTGCAAGGATTCTGTATGAAGGTTGGATACGGTTCTGCAGGTCGACCGTCTACCCTAAGGATGATGTGCTTCCTCTTCTCAAAGAAGGCAAAACAATAGATGTTGCTCGAGTTTTCTCTGAGGAAAAGTTTACCTTGCCACCGCCGAGGTATAATCCAAGCAGTTTGCTGAAGAAAATGGAGAAGGAGGGGATAGGTACAAAAGCCACACGAGCGGAAATCATCGAAACCTTGTTCAACCGCAAATACATCGCCGATGAAAGGATCACAGTAACCGACTTGGGCTACGACGTAGCCGAAATTCTGCACAAATATTGTCCAAGCTTAATTTCTGTAAGATTAACTAGAGATTTAGAAGAAAAAATGGAACGAATCCAAAGTGGAGAAGAAGGACGCGAAGACGTGCTGCGCGAAGCAGTTGCATATCTGAAACCATTGCTTAAGAATTTCAAAGCGAATGAAAGAGAAATCGGCGAAGAGTTAAGCGAAGCCTTGAAAAAAGCTAGAGCACAAGAAAGAATAGCAGGCGACTGCCAGGTATGCAAAACTGGCAAACTAATGATTCTCCGCAGCCGCAAGACAGGAAAGCGCTTCATCGGCTGCACCAACTACTTTAAAAACCAATGCAAAACGGCTTTGCCGCTGCCGCAACAAGGAATGGTAAAACCAACTGGGAGAAGATGCAAAGCCTGCGGGTGGCCTATAATCACAGCAAAACTCAGAGGGCAGAGACCTTGGAATCTCTGCATAAACCCAACATGCCCAAGAAAAAAAGAGCCAAAAAGACTTGTCCAGATGCAAAATGTGCAACAAAGGAACCCGTGAAACAAACGAATATTGCGAAGTGCACGCGCGAGGGCATTCGAGAATGTAATGAAAGGATTCGATACTTGGAGAAAAGCGCTCAACATTGTTTGGAACGGTTGCCTGAACGAAATTCTGAGGAACCGTTGAAAGGCATTGGCCCCAAGGAAGTGGCAGAACGATTGCTATTGAAAGAGTAAGGTCTCCGCGCAGAGTTAAAAAAATAGCCTCGTTAAGGGCTCGAAATCAGTCGGCTTAGTTTTACTTAAGCTAATAAGCTATTGAATGCGTCCTGCTCTAAGCTCATTTTTTCTTAATGCAGTTGTGACTCTAACGTGATCTAGTGTTTTTTCCTTTGACTGGCCCGCTGCGATTAGATCTGCCTTATAAGGACGTTGCCATAGATGTGATCTTTTGGGGCGAATTAGATAATTTAAATATAGTTGTTGAGCTAAAAGGAATGGCTAATTCTAAGAGAGGATGTTGATGATTTTCCGAAAACTGCTGATGGCTGTTGCAGAGGCTTTGATGGTTTATGGCCTTATTATGGTCGGCTATGGTGTGTTGGTTATTCAGGTAACTCGAACGTGGTCCGGAGATTGGCTCATTGACAGAAGCTTGCCTTCATGGTTCACTTTGGACACACTTATGATGTTTAGCTTCGCCGTGTCGTTTTTCGCATTCATAGCGTGGCGTTACTTGAAATATACTGAATCTGCTATGAAGCGGGAATGAGTGACTTGTTTCACTGATTAAAAGAGAAGGCAGGAAAAGTTAAAGTTATGTACTTGCGTCAAGCTCACTCTTGAAGAAGAGGCTTCAAGCAAGTGGATTTACGCACGATACCGATTTTGCTCATATGCGCCGCTGGCGTTGTTTTCTTCTTTTTGAGGCTGAGATACTTGTCAAGGCACTCTGACTCGAGGAAAAGAATACTGCAGGAAAAGGAATTTTTTCTTGCGAATTTTAACCCGTCCACGTTCACAGACTTCGACAATTTCACCTTCGAACTCTGGAGCTTCAGTCACGTTGGACCTTTTCCAACTAGGAACGACGGTGTATGGGTGTACACCGTTTATCTAACTGGGCACGACTGCGAGGACATCGGCACGATTGTTCATGAGCTTACAGAATGCACAGTTGGAAGGCTGATTGAGAGACTGCTCATGCTTGAGCGGCCTTTGTATCTAATTAGAAAGCAGGACGGCAAGTTTTGGCTAAGCGGACAACAACAAAAATACCTTCCGGAACACATAATTGCCACTTTAAGCGAACTCGACGACATACCTGAAGGAAAACTCAACGAGCGCATTGCACCACAAGACGTCCAAGCTTGG
>Ga0187771_10001586_pt1 | contig 15334 bp, 17 predicted proteins | sample 0116_SJ02_MP15_1_FD_133139 | JGI IMG/M metagenome (GOLD analysis project Ga0187771, IMG submission 133139) | Tropical peat soil microbial communities from peatlands in Department of Meta, Colombia - 0116_SJ02_MP15_10_MG | ecosystem: Environmental > Terrestrial > Soil > Wetlands > Peat | place...
CCAAGCGCCTGCTCGACCGGCTGGCGGAAACCCATCCCAAGCTGGTGGAGGAGCTGGTGCCCAAGCTGCTCAGCCTGGGCGAGGTGCACAAGGTTCTGCAGCAGCTGCTGCGGGAACAGGTTTCCATCCGCGATCTGGCCACGATTCTGGAAACCCTGATCGACACGGCATCGGTCAGCAAGCATCCGGTTCTTCTGGTGGAAGCCGCGCGGCAGGCGTTGGGACGCGCGCTGGTGCGGCCGCTGCTCGAAGAAAACAACTTGCGCGTGGTCACCCTCGACAATGCCATTGAAGAAGAGCTGGGACGCGCCTTCAATCCATCGGCGTCCGCCACCGCCTCAGCCGGTTTGCAGCCCTCGCTGGTACGGCGCATTCTCGATGGCTTGCGCCGCCTGGCGGGGGAACAGGTCGCGGTCGCCAGCCCGGTGCTGCTTTGTTCCACACCCGCGCGTTTTCATCTGAAACGGCTGCTGGAGCCGTTTGTGCCCAAGCTGGTGGTGCTTTCGCCGAGCGAGATTCCTCCCGTGGTGTCGGTGCAGTCGGTAGGGGTAGTGCGATGAACATGCCCTAAAGGGGAGCCACGATGAGAGAGGCCACGAAGCAGGCGTACACGTGTTGGCAAAACGAAGAAGAAAGAGAGCGGCTGTTAATGGAGCAGCTGCCGCAGGTGCGCTACATTGCGCGGCGCATTCACGAGCGGCTGCCGCGCCACGTGCCCTTTGAGGATCTGGTGCACGCGGGAGTAATCGGTCTGATTGACGCGTTGCACAAGTTCGACCGGAGCAAGCACGTGCAATTCGGCTCGTACGCCAAATTCCGCATCCGGGGCGCCATCCTGGACAGCTTGCGAGAGATGGACTGGAGTCCGCGCGACTTGCGGCGCAAGGCGCGGAATCTGGAAGAGGCGCACAACCGCTTGCGATTGCAATTGGGACGCAATCCGTCCGAGCAGGAGCTGGCGGAGGAGTTGCAGCTGGACCTGCGCGGATTGCAGCTGCTGCTGGGGGAAATCGATGGGCTGGAAGTGGGCAGTTTGAAGGTACAGTCTCCGCACGACGGCAAGGAGGAGGACCTCTGCGAATACCTGCCGAACCATCCCGAGGAGACGCCCTTGCTGCTTTGTCTGCGCTCGGAGATGAAGGAACTGCTGGCCCGCGCCATTGAAGGACTTCCGGAAAAAGAACGCCAGGTGCTGGCGCTCTACTATTTCGAGGAACTGACCATGAAGGAAGTGGGAGCGGTGCTGGGAGTGGGAGAATCGCGTGTCTCCCAGATCCACTCGATGGCGGTCATCCGATTGCGGGCGCGAATGGCTGAGCTGACCACGGTCCGAGCCGCATCGGTGGAGTGTGGCGAGAGCGCAGTCAGCGGAACTTAGAAGGACCAGAAACATGGAGAAAGTTCTCAACCAGGAACAAATCGATGCCATGGTGCGCGCCGCGCGGGGGGAAACTCGCGGCAACCGGGCAAAACAGGTGCAGCCCTGGGATGTGCGGCAATCGGGGCAGATCGGGCAGCAGCAGTTGCAAGCCATCAGCGCGCTGCACGAGGGCTTTGCCGGAAGCCTGACCCACTCCGTCGGAGCCTACCTGCGGGTGGCTTTCACCGCGACGCTGGTCTCGGCCGAACATCTTGCCTTCAGCGAGGTTCTGCACCGCATTCCCGAGGTGACCTATCTGGCCACCTGCAAGCTGCTGCCGGTCGAAGCGACCGCGCTCCTGCAACTTGATCTCGCGGTGGCTTTTCCCCTGATTGACGTGCTGCTGGGCGGCGAAGGAAAAAGCGGCGTGCCGGAGCGGCAAATCACCGCCATCGAGGAACAGATTCTGGAGACGGTGATGCGCATCATCTGCCGCGAGCTGGAAAGCGCCTGGGAGGTGCTGTCCCTGAAATTCCAGTTCGAGGATCATCAGAATGCGGAACAGATCCAGCACCTGATGAGCGCGGCAGAAAAAACCCTTTCCCTGAGCTTCGAGCTTACGGTGGCGGAGAATCGCGGAACTTTGAATCTTGTGTTCCCGGCCGTGGTCTCCAATGCGTTGCTGCGCAAAATGTCGGCGGACTGGGCGCGGACGAAACGCCGGGTGCAGCCGGACTCGAGCGAGCGGCTGCGCCATCACCTGCTGGAATGCCCGTTCTCGGTGGAACTGGGCATGCGGGTGGCCACTGTGCCGGTGCGCGATTTGCTGCAGGTCTCCCCCGGGGGGGTGTTGACCCTCGACTGCCCGGTGCGCCAACCCGCCGCCCTGCGAGTGGGAGAGCGTGAGATGTTCAGTGCGGTGGTGGCGCGGTGTGGAGCGGCGCGCGCCGCCCAGGTTCTGGCGCAGGCGCGAAACGTGACGGAAAGGAAGTTGCGATCATGACCGATGAGATTTCCTCCTCGGCGTCCTCCGGCGCTGCGCCGCCGCAAGAAGCCGCGTCCGGCGAGTTCATGCGCAGCTGGGCGGAAAGCATGGCTCAGGTATTGGGGCAGATTGCAGGCTCGCCCCTGCCTGTAGAATCCCTGCCGGCCGCGCCGCCGGAAGCGCCACCCCGCGAAGAAAATGATCTGCATCTGATTGTAGTTGCTGCCGGGGCGCTGCGGGGCGAAATGAGCCTGCGCATTCCGCGGACTTCGGCCCTTGCCCTGGCGCAGATTTTTCTGGGCGAGCCTCAGGCGGCTGCCGCCGAGTTTAAGCCCGAGCACGGGGAAGCCGTCGAGGAGCTGCTTCGACAGGTTGCGGGATACGTGGCGACGGCTTTGAAGCCCCGCTGGGGCGAGGTGCAGTTGCGCCTGGATTCGGGCCCGCCACCTTCCTGGTCGCCGGGGGCGAGCGGGTGGCTGGCCTCAAGTGGTGATATCCATATCGCCATCGAGTGGCAGCTCAGCTCGGCACTGCATGCGGCTCTGGTTGCCGCACCGTCTCTGGCGACGAACCAGCCCGCGGACGTCCAGGCGGAAACGGCGAACTCATCCGAAAACGCCGGCATCGTCGCGGGCAATCTCGACCTCCTGATGGATGTGGAGCTGGAGGTGATGCTGCGCTTCGGAGAACGCAGCATGCTGCTGCGGGAGATCCTCGAGTTGGGTGCGGGCGCGGTTGTCGAACTAAACCGGCAAGTCGAGGAACCCGCCGAACTGCTGCTCGATGGCAGGGTCATCGCCCGGGGAGAGGTGGTCGTAGTGGACGGCAATTACGGGCTCAGGGTGCTGGAGGTCGTTCCCGCCCACCTGGGAGCATGAAAGCGGGAAAGAAGATGGGGAGGGCGATGCGGCTTCGAGCGTGGATGGGCAGAGCGCGAACTTACTGGGCGACGATTCTCCCGCACTGCGGGCAGCTGGATTGTAGTTTCGCCCGCCGGCTTTGGCGTCGCCTTCGCTGGTGGAATGGGACCATTCGGCTGCACGGTCTGGGCTATTGCGCTCCGCAGTGCTTCGAGTTTGCGGCCCGGCAGCGCTTTACCCGGATTTGCAGCATCAGCGCTCCAACCCAGCCGGTTCAACACCGTATTCCCCTGGGGCTGCTGATGCTCTCGCGCGGCCAGCTTTCCAACCGGCAATTGCGCTCGGCTCTGGAAGCTCAGCAGGCGAGCGGCCGACACCGCCTCGGGGAGTGGTTGGAAAAACTGGGCTTTGCCACGGAGCAGCAAATCACAACCGCGCTGGGCCTGCAGTGGGCCTGCCCGGTTCTGACCGCCCGCGTAATCCCCGACAGCCGGTGCGTCCGTCTCATCCCATTCCGCATTCTGGAAACTTACCGGATGTTGCCGATCCAGTTTGTCAAAGCCACGCGCACGTTTTACGTTGCGTTTTCTGAGGGCATTGATTATGGCGTGTTGAACGCTGTGGAGCAAATGCTCGATTGCCGGACCGAAGCCTGTTTGATAAGCCGCAGCACGATGGATGAAGCGCTGGAACAGATCGGACGGGACCGCAGCGCTGGCGACCTGTTGTTTGAGGGCTGGCGGCATGCTCTGGAAATGGCTCGCATCACCACCGGCTATGTGCTTAAGCTGGGGGCTCAAAATGTTCGGGTTGTGGCCTGCGGAGGTTACATTTGGGCGCGGCTTTCCGCCGGTCGTGACGTAGCCAACCTGATATTCGGCCGGCCCGGTAGTCAGCAGACGCAGCCGCTCGCCTGGGACGAACCGTCTATCCAGCAGATTACCGGCTAAAGTTGTTTCCCCTCCCGCCGATAAAGGAAAAGACAGGAACCCGAGGCTTGCACAGGTTTCTAGCGTCGAGCTCGGATTGCCGTCACTGCTATCTACGCGCGTTGTAGAAGGGTGGATGCAATGAAGAAATTACGCGCCCTGATTGTGGATGACTCCTCGGTGATGCGGAAGATCGTAGAACGCTCGCTTCGCCAGGCAGGAATCGAATTCGCGGAGGTGCGCGAGGCCTCCAACGGCGCCGAAGGTCTCGGAGCCTTGAAGAACGAAAGCGTGGATCTCATCCTTTGCGACATCAATATGCCGGTGATGGATGGGCTGGAGTTTCTGCGCCAGCTGCAAACCGTGGAAAATGCGAAGGGCGTGCCGGTGGTCATGATCACAACCGAAGGCAGCGAATCGCACGTGGTGCAGGCGCTTTCGATTGGGGCACGGGGCTACATTCGCAAGCCGTTTACACCCGAACAGGTGAAAGAACACGTCATTCCGCTACTGGAAAACACCAAATGAAAACTGCAAACGAGATCACTGCATCTGACAAGGTCCCGGAAGCCTGGAGTCCGCTGCTCGAGCTGGCCGCCCGGGAAGTATTCGAGATCATGCTGGGCTGTAAGTTAGAGGCGCAGACTGCCCCGGCGCCGGTCTCGGGGGATTTCACGGCCATGGTGGGATTGGCGGGACAACTCTGCGGCCTGCTCACCCTGCGTTGCAGCGCGCACTCAGCCGCGCTGATGGCCTCGCGGATGCTGGGCACCGATGTGCAGGAGACCGATCCGCAGATGTGGGACGCAATCGGCGAGATTGCCAACATGATTGCCGGAAACTTCAAGAACAAGCTGACTGGGATGGGAGATCGCTGCGTGCTTTCCGTGCCCACGGTGATCACTGGGTCGGACTACAGTCTGCGTTCCATGGCTGATACCGGGCCCCTCGAAGTCGCATTTCTTTTCGAAGGCGCACCGATCAGCGTCGCGGTCGAGGTCCATAGCTGAATCCGCTGACTCTCCTGTCGCTGGTTGAGGAAAAGTCTGCCTGGTGGATCTGATCCGATCCGGCAACGTTTTCCGCCCGCAATCGTCATTAAGTTCCCCTCATGAACCCGGGCGTGAATTCCTACTAAATAGACGGAGTTGCGTGCCGCCGGTGATTCCCTGGCTTTGGAGGGCGGCGTGCTTGTGTTTCGGCGGAGAAAAAAATTGAACAGCGGATACTACGCAGCGTGTGCGGGTTTGCAGGCACAGAGTCAGGCCTTGGAACTGGTGGCTAATAATCTGGCCAACGTTAACACCATGGGTTACCGCGCGCAGCAAGCGCTCTTTCGCTCGATGCTGACGGACTCAGGCCCCGGTTTGGCAGATGACCTGAATCGCGCGGTCAATAACTTCAACGTGCTGGGCGGCAGCCGGACCGATCTAAGTTCGGGCAATTTAGAGCGCACTGGAAATTCATTGGACCTGGCAATCGAAGGCACAGGTTTCTTCGCGGTTCAAAGCAAAGCCGGAACCGTGTACACCCGGAACGGAAACTTTCAGCTTTCATCCAGCGGACGTTTGACTACGGCGGCCGGGGATCTTGTGCTTGGAGAACAAGGTCCGATTATCGTTCCGAGCGGTGCTATTTCGATCAGTCCGGACGGGACGCTGTCATCGGACGGCGCCGTGGCCGGCAAATTGCGGCTCGTCGAGTTCGCGCCGGGCAGTGTACCGGTCGCTCTAGGCAAGTCGTACTACTCCGCAGAACAAAAGGATGTGCGATTAGCCGCCGATTCCTACGTCCGGCAAGGGATGCTGGAATCGTCGAATGTGAATTCAGTCACAGCCATGGTGGAGTTGATCGGGATTCAACGGAAGGCCGAGATGCTGGAACGAGCCATGTCAGCCTACTACTCGAATTTTGACCACATCGCGGCCAACGATCTGCCGCACGTGTAGGAGAAGACAATGTTACGAGCTTTGTACACCGGCGCGAGTGGAATGAGCGCGCAGGAAACGAATCTGGATAATGTGGCCAACAATCTGGCCAACTCCAGCACCGCAGGATTTCGCAAACGCCGGATTCAGTTTGAGGATCTGCTCTATCAGAACGTGGTGATGCCCGGCACGGCCGCCACCCAGCAGACAACTTTTGCCGCCGGCCTGCAGGTCGGTTTGGGCACGCGCACGGCAACCTCGGAGATCGTCCAGTTGCAAGGCGATTTCAGCCAAACCGGAAATCCGCTGGATCTCACTATTTCAGGCAACGGATTCTTTCAGGTTACGCTGCCCTCCGGCGAAACCGCTTACACGCGCAGTGGAGCATTTCAGCTCGACGCCAATGGAAACATCGTGACCGCCGACGGAAACCCACTTTCGCCCAACATCACCATACCGACGGGTGCCACTTCGATCACCATCGGCCAGGACGGAACCGTCAGCGTGACAACTGCCGGACAGACTTCAGCCCAGCAGGTTGGCACCATCCAACTCGCGCTCTTTCCCAATCCCGGCGGCTTGAACAGCATCGGCAAAAATCTGTTTCTCCAGACCACCGGTTCAGGGGATCCGGTGCAAGGCACGCCCGGAGGCAGCGAGGGATTGGGAACGATCGAGCAGGGATACCTTGAGCAATCCAATGTGGATGTGGTCGAGGAATTTATTCAGATGATCGTTGCGCAGCGCGCCTATGAGGCAAACTCTCGAGTCGTGCAAGCTGCGGACGAAATGCTGCAAGGGCTGAACAACATCAGCCACTAGGAATGCGCCAATGAAATTCCTGAGTAATGTTTGCCTCGTAGTTGTGATGGCCGCCGCATGCGAATGGCTCGCGGCAGAGCAAGCTGGAGGGGCAATTCAGTTACGCGACAGTGTTGTGATCGACCATGAAGGTCCGGTCTTGCTGTCCGATCTCCTGCCTCCCGATGCGCCAATTGCGATGCAGGAGACCAGCCGAAACGTCGAGCTTTGTCGAACGCCGCAAGCAGGAACTTTACGCATATTGCGAGCGGAGCAGGTCCTGCAGTCGATAAGCGCTCACGCAGATTGGGTTCAGCAGCTTACCATTCCATCCCGCATCACGATCCGCTATTTAGGCCGGCCGGTGAGCGAAGCCGGCGTACGAGCGGCCATCTCCGAATTTCTGCGCAAGCACGGATGGGACAGCGGTCTGCCGGATGGCGTAAAGCTGGATCTGCCAGAGGCGTCGGCCGCAGAGGGGGAAAGCTTTCGAGTTACCCATGCGCAATGGGACGGACAGCGGCCTGCGATTGAGGTACGTCTGGGTTGCTCGACACCTCGGCCCTGCGGTGCCTTCCTGGGGCACGTTTTCCTGCCGCGAACGATTCCGGAAGATTCACGCAAGGGTCTGATTCGAGCCATATCCGCAAGTACAGAGCGAGTTCTGAGAACGGTAGTGCCGGATGTCGCGCATCCGCCCCTGCTAACGAAGGGCAAGACCGCAACCTTAATTCTGGAAGATGCGACGCTGCGGATTTCGGTGCCCGTCATCTGTCTGGAGTCCGGTCTGCTGAACCAGGATATCCGCGTATTCGACAAGCATAGCCGGCGGGTCTTCCTGGCGAAAGTCATTGGGGATCATTTGCTGCGCGCTGGTTTATGAGCGGCCAGGAGAGAGCATGCTTTCATCAACGAAGATCGCTGTTGCAATTCTGCTGCTGGCAGTGACGGTTACCGCCAAAGACACAAATCAGAAGAAGATTCAGCGAGAGACGTTAACTCAGTATATCGAGCGGATGCAGCAACAAGGACCTGACTTGAAGCACGCCACTCTGGGCAGCTTATGGACAGATGACGGCCGCTTTGCGGGCATGAACTCGGATTACAAAGCCATGCACGTGGGCGATCTGATCACAATCGTGGTCGCGCAGGGGACCACCGCCAGCAATGCGAACAGCGTTTCCACGGCTCGCACGTTTAACGCCAGCTCGGGCATCACCGCCCTTGCGGGTCAGCTTAAGACCAGCGGAGTGCAGCAGATTTTTTCGCCGCAAGCATCGCAGACTTTGAGCGGCAAGTCGCAAGGTGCGACCACCTCCACTCTGAATACAACTCTGGCCGGCAGGGTGGTTGCGGTGCTCCCGAGCAGGGCCATGGTGATCGAAGCCGAGCGCCAGCTGACAATGAATAACGAGAAGCAGACGATCATCTTGCGGGGGCTGGTGCGGCCAGGGGATGTCGCGCCCGACGGCAGCGTCGCCTCGAACCTCATCGCCAATCTCGAACTCGAACTCAAAGGCAAGGGCGTACTCAGCGATGGAACTCGGCCTCCGAATTTGTTGGTGCGAGCGCTACTGCGCATTGTTGGCTTTTAATGGATGGCGGCATGAATCATCTTCTTAAGATTTTGCTGGCACTCACGATCCTGGCAACGTTCCCATTATTCGCGGACGATATGGTCCGGAAAGCACTGATCCGCGACATCTCGTCGGTTGAGGGAATCCGCGATAATCCCGTCCTTGGCTATGGGGTTGTAGTCGGACTGAAAAACACCGGCGACAAACAGCAAACCCTGTTCACGAATCAGACTCTGGCGAACATTCTTCAACGGATGGGAGTGCAAACTTCCGCTGGTACGATCATTGTGAAAAATGTCGCCGCCGTGTTTGTCACTGCCACGTTGCCACCCTTCGCCCGGCCCGGCACCCGCCTGGACGTTACGGTCGCATCCGCGGGAGACGCGCGAAGCCTGGAAGGAGGAACGCTGCTGCTGACGCCTTTGTATGGAGCTGACGGACAGGTCTATGCCAGCGCGCAAGGCCCGCTGACTTTGGGCGGGTTCAGCGAGGGTGGCGGGGGCAACGCTAAGCAAGTGAATCATCCCACCGCTGGCCGCATCCCAAACGGAGGCTTAGTGGAACGCGACAGCTCGCTGGACCTGCACGCGCTCCCCAGGCTCTCCCTTCTTCTGAATGATCCCAATTTCAAAACTGCCGAAGAAGTGGCCAACACGATTAACCAGGAATTCCAGCGCGAGATCGCAAGTGTTGTCGACAGCCGGCGAGTTGATATTGACACATCGGGACCCGAAGTGCAGAAGCTACCGGCATTGCTCGCACGGGTGGAGAACCTGAGCGTGGAAGTGCATCATCGCGCCCGCGTGGTAGTAAACGAGCGCACGGGCACGGTCGTCATGGGGAAAGAAGTTCACCTCGGCGCAGTGTCCATCCTGCACGGTAATCTCTCGATTGAGGTCGCCACACAGTTCGCCGTGTCGCAGCCGAATGCATTGTCCAACGGAAAGACTGAGGTGGTACCTGAAACCAACATAAAAGCGGAGGAGTCCACGGCGCGACGCATCGAACTGGCCGAGGGTGCGAGCGTCGAGCAGTTGGTAAATGGGCTGCAGAAAATCGGCGCCACGGCGCGAGATGTGATTGCCATCCTGCAAGCGATCAAGGCAGCGGGGGCGCTGGAAGCTGATCTGGAGGTGATCTGATGGAGACCTCTGCAATCCAGAATTTAACTACTCACTCAGCTGAGAAATCGCCAGCGGAGAAACTCGTTCACGCGGCGCGTCAGTTCGAGGCGATCCTGCTAAACCAATTACTGGGCTCTCTGGAACATGCTTTCTCGGCGCTCGGGAAGGAGAAGACCGAAGCCGGATCCGATCACTATCGGTTTCTCGGAGTGCAGGCGCTGGCTTCGAGTGTTGCGGCCAAAGGCGGCCTTGGGATTGCGGATATGATTTTGCGCAATCTGAAATCTCGACATATCCCTGGCGCTGACGCACCAGATACCACAAAAAAGCCTCTCTAGAGTGTCTCTGGAGAGGCTCTTGGTGATCTTTTCAAGTGCAACAACTAGCCCGCGGCTAGTGTTTCTTTTTCTTGGCAGCTTTTTTCTTTGTCGCCATGATTTCTCCTCCGTGAACTATTTTCCCTTGCAATTTAGTTGAACTCTTCTAAACGCTGTCGCTCGAGCTTTGCCGAGCAACAACGTCCTCATTTCAGATATTGGGGTGGATTGGTTTCGATTGTCAATAGAATTCTTCGCGTTAGTGTTTGGCTCTGAGGACTGAGCTTCAGCATTTGTCGTAAACTTTCAATCGAACCATGGCACGCGATCCTGTCGAATTAGAGATTTTCAAGAATATTTTTCATTCCATCGCAGAGGAGATGGGAGCGGCTCTGCGCCGAACCGCATTTTCCCCGAACATCAAAGAGCGGCGCGATTATTCCTGTGCGGTCTTCGATTCCGATGGCAAAGTGATTGCCATGGGCGACCACATGCCCGTACATCTGGGCTCGATGCCGATGTCGGTTCGCGCAGTGCTGGACGCATTCGATCTCGCGCCGGGCGATGTGGCCATGCTGAACGATCCGTTCCGCGGAGGAACTCATCTTCCGGACATCACGTTAGTCGCGCCTTTTTGCTTTTCGGCGAAAAGCGGCCGTCCGGATTTTTACGTCGCTTCGCGCGCGCATCATGCAGACGTGGGCGGCGCCTATCCGGGGTCGATGGGCCTGTGCCGCGAAATTTATCAGGAAGGGTTCCGCATTCCTCCCGTGAAGATCATGCGAGAGGGGAACATGCAAGCTGAGGTTCTCGCGCTGCTTCTCAACAACGTACGCACGCCGCAGGAGCGCGAAGGAGACCTTGGAGCGCAGATTGCCGCCTGCCACACAGGAGGTGAGCGGTTGCGGGAAGTTTGTACGCGCTACGGACCAGCACGGGTTAAGCGCGCCGCACGAGAGCTGCTCGATTATTCGGAAGAAATCATGCGTTCCTTTCTTGACCGGGTTCCCCCTGGCTTATACAAGGCGGAGGATTTCCTGGATAACGACGGAATCAGCAACAAGCCGGTCAAGATCGCGGTTACGATAAGGTTCTGGAACAAACGGGGCCGTTCGAGCGAGGCCGTCACAGTAGATTTCTCTGGCAGCGATCCGCAGGTCGAAGGCAGCGTCAACGCCGTGAAGGCAATCACGTATTCCGCCTGCTTCTATGTGTTTCGATGCCTGCTGACGGAAGATGTTCCTGCGACCGCAGGGCTGATGCGCCCCATTCAAGTTATCGCTCCGGAGGGAACAGTCGTGAACGCCCGCCCTCCGGCGGCCGTTGCGGGCGGCAACGTTGAGACGTCTCAACGAATCGTGGATGTGCTTTTGCGGGCCCTCGCGAAAGCGGTTCCCGGGAAAATTCCGGCAGCCGCCTCGGGGACCATGAACAATCTGACGATCGGCGGGATCGATCCTCGAACGAATGAGGCGTTCGCATATTATGAGACCGTCGCAGGTGGAATGGGAGGACGGCCGACAAAGCCTGGGGTTTCCGGCGTGCACACTCACATGACGAATTCGCTCAACACGCCGGCCGAAGCGCTGGAATATTCTTGTCCGCTGCGCGTGCGTAGATACTCGCTGCGCCCAGAAAGTGGAGGACAGGGAAAGCATAGCGGCGGTGATGGCATCGTTCGCGAGATCGAAGTCCTCGCCGATGCCGAATGTACTTTGTTGGGGGAGCGTCGTCAGTTCGGGCCATACGGGCTGCAGGGCGGAGAAGATGGCGCATCGGGAAAAGCTTCGCTAATCCGCGAAGATGGATCTGCCCGGGCCCTGCCGGGCAAATTTAATGTTCGGCTCCGCAAAGGCGAACGAATTCGGATTGAAACCCCGGGCGGAGGCGGCTGGGGGAAGAAAAAACGCATTGAGAGGTAAAAAGGATGACTGATCTTGCTGCTCATTATCTCGACGAGGTACAGCGCCAGTTCCGTGGCTATAAACGCTTCGGCGAAGGCGCGATGTCTCAGTTAAAAGATGAGGAACTCTTTACAACGATAGACCCCGAATCAAATTCCGTGGCCATTCTGGTGAAGCACCTGGCTGGGAACATGCGATCGCGTTTTACCGACTTCCTGACCAGCGATGGCGAGAAACCGAATCGGAATCGCGACCAGGAATTCGAAATTACCCCAGACACGAGCCGAACCGAGGTTATGCGGTGGTGGGAAGAAGGCTGGGAACGCGTATTCTCCACGATTGCGTCGTTGAAGCCAGATGATCTGCTTCGCACCGTTACCATCCGTGGCGAACCCCATACCGTATTGCAGGCCATCAACCGGCAGTTGGCTCATTATTCGGCGCACGTCGCGCAGATAGTCTTCCTGGCCAAGCATCTGCGTTCGAGCGAGTGGAAAACCCTGACCGTTGCGCGCGGCAAGTCGCAGGAGTTTCCTGCGAGGAAATCCTCGTAGTGAGCGGCATGGAAGTACCCAATCTAAACGGTGTTAGAATCAGAGGTTTTGGATCGCATGCGAATCTCATCAGGTGAGTCATGCCCGAAACCATGCTTGCTGTCGTCAAACCGAAACCAGCGCCCGGAACCGAAATTCGCGAAGTAAAAATTCCCGCCTTCGGACGCACCGACGTCCTGGTCAAAGTGAAAGTCGCATCGATATGCGGCACCGACCTGCACATCTATGAGTGGGACCGCTGGGCACAGAGGCGAATTCATCCCCCGCTCATTCCCGGCCATGAATTCTGTGGAGAAGTCGTGGCTTACGGCGACGAAGTTACCAGCGTCAAAGAAGGTGATTTTGTTTCCGCTGAGATGCACGTGGCTTGCGGGAAGTGTTTGCAGTGCCGCACCGGCGAGGCGCATATCTGCCAAAATGTGAAAATTATCGGCGTCGATGCCGATGGAGCTTTCGCCGAGTACGTGGTCATTCCCGAGTCGAATATCTGGAAACTCGATCCCGCGATCCCCCAGGAATATGCTTCCATTCTCGATCCGCTCGGTAATGCCGTTCACACCGTGCTTGCCGGCGAGATTGCCGCCAAGACGGTCGCCATTACCGGATGTGGTCCGATCGGGTTGTTTTCGATTGCGGTGGCGCGCGCCGTCGGAGCGGCCCAGGTCTTTGCGATCGAAGTTAATGAACATCGTCGCCGTATCGCGAAACAGATGAAAGCTGATCTTGTGCTCGATCCCTCAAAGGACGATGTGGTTTCGATCCTCATGGAGCAGACGGGCGGTCTCGGCGTCGACGTGGTGCTGGAGATGGCGGGCCATCCTAACGCGATCCGAACCGCCTTCGACATCGTGCGTCGCGGCGGGCGTATCTCTCTTCTCGGGCTCACTTCCAAGCCCATTTCACTGAATTTCTCCGAAGACATCATTTTCAAAGGCATCACTATCCAAGGCATAAACGGGCGCCGCATGTATCAAACCTGGTATCAGATGACCGCCCTGCTGAAGAACGGAAAGCTCGACCTGCACCCGGTGATCACGGACCGCATTGCGATGAAGGATTTTTCCAAGGGAATGGAGCGGTTGAAGACTGGCGAGTCGAGCAAAATCCTGGTGTTCCCGAACGGAACGGGCGAAGGCTCCTAGCCTTTGATGCACCTTTATGCCGTGGACGGCACCTTCACAATCTTCTTTTGGATGGCGTAAGTCACAAGCTGCGCTTTGTTGTGAATGTCGAGCTTGCGCATAAGATTGAACTTGTGCGCCTCGATAGTCTTGATGCTGAGTCCGAGAAGTGCAGCAATTTCCTTGACGGAGTTCCCTTCCGCAATCATCTTGACCACCTCACGTTCGCGTGGCGTCAAGGTTGCACCTCGAGGCTGGCCGCGCCGGCCCTGAGCACGTGAGCGGAAATCATCGACCAATTTGCCCAGCACCTGCGGGCTAAGATATTTGCGCCCCTGCGACACGTCGCGCACGGCCCCGATAAGTTTAGGGGCTGGGGCGTCCTTCAAGATGTACCCATACGCACCAACATCGAGGCACTGCAGGAGGTATTCTTCATCTTCATGCATGGTCAGAAAAATCAGGCGCGTGCCGGGGCAGTCCCGGGCAATCTGGCGGGCGGCTTCGAAGCTCGACATTCCGGGCATGCCAATGTCCATCAGCACTACGTCCGGACGGAGCTGGCGCACCTGTTCGAGCGCCTGCGCCGCATCCGCCGCTTCCGCTACGACTTGCAGGTCAACTTCACTATCCAGCACACGCCGCAAACCCTCGCGAAATAGCGTGTGATCGTCCACGATCATGCACTTGATTGGCATTTGAGAAAACCCAAACTGCAAACAGATCTCCGACGCTTTCAACTGGCGCGTCTGACCAGGGCCCGTTTCATCAGGGTGACCGCTTCGGTGCCGCTTTGCTGTTTTCGCGTTGTCGAGTCGGCAGCCAACGGAAGCACGATCCTGATGCGCGTCCCGCTGGTGTGGCGGGAAACAATGCGCACGGTTCCTCCCAAAGCAACGACTCTGTCTCGCATCCCCACTAGACCAAACCCTCCTCTACGGACATGGCCCTTGCTGGAAATTCCCACCCCATCGTCCTCAATCAGCATCGTGAGTTGTTGGTCTTGCCTTTGCAAATGTATGCTTACGCTTCGAGCCTGCGAGTGTTTCGCAACGTTATGCAATGCTTCCTGGACGCATCGGTACGCCGCGACGTCGAGCTCGGGATCTAGTTCGCCCAAATCGTGCGGAAGGCCTAGTTGAGTTTTGATTCCAGTACTCTTGCTTAATTCCCGCGCCTCTTTGCGAATGGCAGCCAGCAACCCCAGCTCCTCCAGCACGCGCGGCGACAATCGGCTAATAATTCGCCGCAGTCCGGTTATGGTGCGATCCAGCAGTTCAGTAGCTTGCTGGATTTTCGCTTGCCGATCGCGTCCCTCAGTGTCCGCCGCCAGCATTCCGAGATGAATCCGCAGCAACATGAGCGCCTGCCCCGTCTCATCGTGCAACTCACGACTGATTCGCTTGCGTTCCTCTTCCTGGGCATGAAGCAAGTGGCGAGACAGTTCGGAATTCGCCTCGCGACCCGCAGCTGTCTCGCCGCTCTGCTTCTGAGCTTTAGCCGGGTTTCTGCGAGACACTACTCCACTCCAGGTCCGAAACACAGGGAAGCGGCGCTGCCGGCCCAATCCGGTACGGTGAGATGCTATGTTTACTAAATAATAACAAAATCCGGCACCTCGAAGTTCGCGAACAGCACGTTCCCCGAATTTGATGTCTTGTCAGCTTCGGGGTTTGCCTAAGTCATCGAGTACAATCCAGAACAATGCTGCGTTATATAACGGCGGGCGAATCACACGGCGAAGCGTTGGTTGCCTACTTGTCCGGTCTGCCTGCAGGGTTGAAAGTTGATCAGAACTTCATCGATCGCGAGCTGTGGCGCCGGCAGCAGGGTTATGGCCGGGGCGGCCGGATGAAGATCGAGCGGGATACCGC
>Ga0187771_10001587_pt1 | contig 15332 bp, 14 predicted proteins | sample 0116_SJ02_MP15_1_FD_133139 | JGI IMG/M metagenome (GOLD analysis project Ga0187771, IMG submission 133139) | Tropical peat soil microbial communities from peatlands in Department of Meta, Colombia - 0116_SJ02_MP15_10_MG | ecosystem: Environmental > Terrestrial > Soil > Wetlands > Peat | place...
ATTCAATTGGGCAAGCAGCTGCGGCGGCTGCGAGATAGCCATATTCGAATTAGGAACAAAACTAGTCGAACTGACCAACAAAGTAGATATAGTATTCTGGCCGGCAATCATGGATTACAAGTACGAGGACCTCGAAGCAATGCCGGACGCGAATATCGACGTCGCGTTCATGAACGGTGCAATACAAAACTCCGAGAACGAACACGTGGCCAAACTACTTCGAGCGAAGAGCAAGATACTTGTGGCATTCGGAGCATGCGCACACACTGGGGGAATCCCAGCCCTAGCCAACACTACTACGCGCGATGGAATATTCACGAGTTCATACAAGGAAACACCTACAACTGTCAACCCCGAGCAGATTGTTCCCCAAACAAAAGTTAAGGTGAAGGAAGGAGAAATCACTCTACCGGAATTCTACAACACGGTCAAGACGCTCGACGCAGTCGTGGACGTCGATTACTATGTCCCCGGATGCCCCCCAATCGGTGAGCAAGTATCAAAGGTGATCACTCAACTCGTGGAAGGCCCCCTCCCCCCCAAGGGTTCGGTCCTTGGAGCATCAGATAGGTCACTATGCTACGAATGTAAACGAGTGCGAGATGAAAGGAAGATCGGAAAGATCGTAAGAACCTACCAGACCATCCCCGACCCACAAAGATGCCTGCTCGAGCAGGGAATCATATGCATGGGACCGGCGACCAGAGGCGGATGCGGCAGCGTTTGCTTAGACGCCAACATGCCGTGCAGGGGTTGCTACGGCCCACTCCCTAAGAGCATGGACCAAGGCGGAAAAATGCTCTCAGCTCTGTCTTCCATATTCGACGCGCAGAGTGAAGAGGATATACAGAAAATTGCGGACGGCGTGGTAGATCCGATAGGAACATTCTACCGATTCAGTATGGGCCGATCATTGATGAGGCGAACCAGGAAATGAAAACCATAACCATCAACCCCGTAACCCGGCTGGAAGGACATGGAAAAATCTCCATCTTCCTAAACGACGAAGGGAACGTGGAGAACGCATACTTCCAAGTCCCCGAGCTAAGGGGCTTCGAGAAATTCTGCGAAGGCAGGCTCGTGGAGGAAATGCCGGATATCACCAGCAGAATCTGCGGAGTGTGTCCCGAAGCCCACCATATAGCCTCAACGAAAGCACTCGACGCAGTCTTCCACGTTGACCCGCCACCGGCCGCCAAGAAGCTGAGAGAACTTCTCTACAGCGCATTCTTCGTAGCAGATCACATAACACATTTCTACGTACTCGCGGGCGCAGACTTCGTCGTCGGACCCAAAGCTCCGAAATCAGAACGCAACATACTCGGCGTAATAGCGAAAGTCGGGCTTGAGGTAGGTACTTCTGTCATCCAACATCGCTCGGACGCTCTTCAAGTAATAGCAACGATCGGCGGAAAAAGAATTCACCCGAGCTGTGGGGTTCCAGGCGGGGTAAGCAAAGCAATCACGGAAGAAGAAAGAAGCAAAATCGAAACGATAGCACGTTCTGAGGTTGAATTTGCTAAGTTCAGCTTGAAACTCTTCGATGATGTCGTCCTCAAGAACCAGGACTATTCAAACCTGATAAAAAGCGACGCTTACCAAAGCAAAACATACTACATGGGAACAGTCGACGATCAAAACAGGGTTAACTTCTACGACGGCAAGATCCGGGTCGTCGACCCGGAAGGCAAAGAGCTCACGAAATTCGCAGCGGCGGACTACCAACAACACATTTCGGAACACGTGGAACCATGGACATACCTCAAATTCCCCTACCTAACAAGAATCGGGTGGAGGGGGCTTGTCGGAGGGAAGGACAGCGGCATCTACAAGGCCACTCCGTTGGCGCGGTTAAATGTCGCCGAAGGCATGGCAACGCCTTCAGCGCAGGCAGAGTACAAGCGAATGTTCGAAACCTTGGGCGGGAAACCGGTCCACTCAACTCTCGCCACGCATTGGGCGCGGCTCGTCGAGTTACTATATGCCTCCGAGAGGATGGTTGAACTCAGCAAGGACCCGGACATAATTAATCCGAATGTTCGAACCATCCCGACACACATACCCGACGAGGGCGTCGGTGCGGTTGAGGCTCCCCGCGGGACCCTAATTCATCACTACAAGACTGATCAAACCGGAATCGTGAGAGCCGTTAACCTCATCGTGGCGACAACGAACAACCACGCCGCAATCAGCATGTCAATCAAACAAGCCGCCGAAGGTGTGATCAAGAAGGGTGATGTATCAGACGGCATCCTGAATATGGTGGAAATGGCGTTCAGGGCTTACGACCCATGCTACGCGTGCGCCACTCACACTTTACCTGGCCAAATGCCTTTAGACGTTAAGGTATACGCACGGAACGGGGCGGTCATACGCAACATAAGACGGCCCTGAAACCGATGGCTGGCACTAAGCAAAGACATCCACGAACCTTGGTTGTAGGCATAGGAAACCCAATAATGGGCGACGACGGCGTTGGAATCCATGTCCTCCGACACCTGAGAGAGAGTACACCCCCCCAAGCCGATGTGGAGTTCAAAGAATTAAGTATCGGCGGAATAAAACTTGTTGAAGAAATTTTAGACTACAAGACCGTTTTCATCATCGACTCGATCGAATCAACTGCTCCAGGAGGCAGCATCAATGAATTCTCACCTGAACAGTTCAGCAACACGTATCACGAAGCCTCGCCGCATGACATTAACTTCATAACCGCCCTGCAGCTTTACAAGCAACTTCAACGTGATAGAATTCCGGAAAGAATTCGCATCTTCACCATCGGGATCCAACAGCAATGGGTTTTCAACGACCAGTTGACCCCACCAATTCAAGCGGCCGCGTCGCACCTGTCCGATTCATTGACCAAACAGATAGAAGAGCTCATGAAGAAAAACTCTAAACCAACCCGTTAGACATCCAACCTGGTGCGCTCCAAGACCGATTGGTTGGTCAGCATGACACTTGTCTATGCCTGTATTGCCCCCCACGGCAGCGAGGCCATTGCAGAGCTCAGCTCCGAGAGAAACAGGAGAAAATTCAGGAGAACCACCGACGGCTTACGTAAACTCGGGATAGAAGTCGCAAAGACAAAGCCAGATACCATAGTGATCGCGACTCCGCACAGCCTCAGACTATCGAGAAACATCGGCATCATTTTGAGCGAAAATTCCTCCGGTACGCTTCGTGCATCACCACACAGTCGAAGAGCCATCAGTGTCAAGGCCAAGTGCGATGTGGGGTTCGCCACACAGTTATTGGAACGCTCTAGACGAGCCCACCTGCCAGTGGTCGGTGCCAACTACGGAACGAATGAAGGCATCACTTCCGACATGCCGATGGACTGGGGAGCGCTGGTGCCATTATGGTTCATGCTTCCCCGATGTGAGAGAAAACCAAGAGTCGTAATCGTGACGCCTTCACGCGAGATTCCGCTAGCAAAGAATTTCCAATTCGGCCGAGTTATCGCAGACAGGGCGGAAGCTATCCGAAAGAAACGGATTGTCTTCGTCGCGAGCGCAGACCAAGCGCATACACACAAGCGAGATGGGCCATATGGGTACAGCTCAAAGGCTGGGGAATACGACTCGTTTGTGCTCGATGCCTTAAGCCATAACCGAATCGGCGATGTCATGAAGCTGAGCCCCGCCCTGGTGGAAGCAGCCAAGCCGGACAGCTTGTGGCAGATGGCCGTCCTCGCCGGAGTTGCAGATAGAGTGAACCTTCAAGCTAAGCTTGTTTCTTACGATACACCTACCTACTTTGGCATGATCTGCGCGAATTTCAGAAGAATAACGTAACCATCGCCAAGATGTGCGTAACACTCAGAAACCAACGGTGGACGCGCCGCAAGCGAGAGTGAACCTATACGTAATTCTCTATAGAATAGGTTGCTTACATTTAGCTACTAGAGCTGCCCGAACCTTATAGAACTGGGGTCGCGCATGGGTAGCTCTCGCTGTGGACGAGTTTCCTCGCATCCAATTCTAGAGATCCCAAGGAGACGTGACATTAGTTTCCTTTGGCAAGGTAAGCCCATTTCCGCCCTGGAAGGCGATATGATATCCTCTGCACTGATCGCGAACGGAGTGGAATGTTTTGGCCATCATCACAAAGACGGCGCTCCACAGGGGATCTTCTGCGCAAACGGCCAATGTTCGCACTGTCTCGTCATGGTTGATGACGTCCCGGTAAAGGCATGTATGACGGTCGTCCGGGATGGGATGGATGTGAAACCAGTGGACGGCCTACCCAGCCTAGTCGAGGATGACGCACCAACCGGGCGAGTCGACGTCCCAGAAGTGCAGGTAGATGTGCTAGTAGCAGGGGCAGGACCGGCCGGTCTTAACGCAGCCTTAGAGTTGGGAAGGAACGATGTTGGTGTGATTGTCTGCGACGACAAGTCTGAGATCGGTGGGAAACTCACCCTGCAAACCCATAATTTCTTCGGGTCCGTCAGAGACTGCTATGCGGGCACAAGAGGCATCAACATTGCCAAGAAACTTGCGCATGAATTGGAGCAATTCAAGAACGTCCAAATCTGGTTAAACTCCCCTGTCGTTGGCGCATTCTCGGACGGTAAGGTTGGCGTCGTACACAACGGACGTTATCAACTGATCAAACCCAAACAATTTCTATCGGCAACAGGCGCCAGAGAAAAAGCTCTCGCCTTTGAGGGCCACGACCTACCCGGAGTTTTTGGAGCGGGCGCATTTCAGACCTTAGTGAATAGGGACCTCGTGAAGCCTTCGAGCCGAGTTTTCATTGTTGGAGGGGGCAACGTCGGCCTCATCGCTGCATATCACGCCTTGCAGGCAGGGATAAAGGTCGTTGGGCTCGTTGAGGCGATGCCGAAGATTGGCGGGTATAAGGTTCACCTAGACAAGATCAAGCGCCTCGGCATTCCGGTGTTCACATCACACACCGTAGTCAAAGCATCCGGCAATGGCCGTGTTGAAGAGGTTGTGATCGCAAAGGCCGACGATAAGTTCAAACCGATTCCTGGAACGGAACGTAGTTTCAAAGTTGACACGGTGCTCATTGCCGTGGGCTTGAACCCCGTCAATGAATTAGCACAGGAAGCAAAGCGAATGGGAATCGATGTCTATGAGGCGGGAGATGCCGAAATGATAGCCGAAGCCTCCGCCGCGATGTTCTCAGGAATGGTGACTGCACGCAAGATGCTGCAGGATATGGGGAAGGACACGCCCATTCCCGAACACTGGTCGCAGATGCTTGAAGTGCTTCGCGGCAAAGCTGGACCGATTCACGAATTCAGAGAACCCAAAGATGAGACGGCGAAGGTTTTCCCCGTAATCCGGTGTGTGCAGGAGATCCCTTGCAACCCGTGCGTCGAAGCGTGCCCTAAGGGTTGGGTACGGTTGGAGTCTGAAAGCATCATGTCACTCCCACATTGGGAGAAGGAGTGCGTTGGATGTTTGAAATGCGCGGTCGTATGCCCGGCTTAGCCATCACCGTGGTGGATAGACGATTCGATTCCTCCGGAAAGACTGCTCAGGTGTGGGTTCCTTGGGAGCTTGGCGATGGCACAGTGAGTGTAGGGCAAGAAGTCCGGCTCACGGGCTTCGAAGGCGAGGAAGTTGGGTCTGGAATTGTGCGGCACGTTCGGAGCCTGAAATGGATGGACAAGAGGAAGATGGTACAGTTAGAAGTAGATTCCAATCTAGCCACTGAGGTGGCCGGCATCATGATTCAAGACCCTGAATTCGGATCTCCGGACACATACGACTATGGCTCCGCGAACGACCAGACCATGGTGTGCCTTTGCGAACGAGTGACGAAGACGGACATTGCACGATTGGTACGGTTGGGCCTTCGAGATATGAACGCGATCAAAGCCGCCACACGTTGCGGCATGGGTGCCTGCAACGGGAAAACCTGTGAAAGCCTAGTCAGGCAGGTCCTGATGGAAGAAGGCGTCCCACCAAAGTCCATCGTTGGTTACGTGAAACGACCGTTCATAATGGAACTTCCGTTGTCAGCACTCCTGAAGGAGACGAAACAATGACGGACATTGTGGTCATCGGCGCGGGCGCTGTAGGACTTCCCGCCGCTTACTTCCTGGCCCAAGAAGGCATCCATGTAACGTTGGTCGACAAGGAGCCGTGCGCAGGGCAGGGCAACTTCAAGGCCGCGCTCGGCGGAATTAGAGCGACGCACTCTGACCCCGCGAAAATCACCCTTTGCCTGGATAGCTTACGGACATTCTCAACTTGGGAAGAGAAGACTGGAACTGATATCGGTTGGAAGATGGGCGGGTACTGCTTCCCGGTTTACCGACAACAGGACGAAACAACGTTGAAGAGCATGTTACCCATACAACATCAGCACAATTTGAAAATCGATTGGCTGGACGCTGACGGTATCAAAAAGGTCGTCCCAGGAATCAAGGAAGAAGGGCTGATAGGCGGCACCCTCTCGGTCGAGGACGGACAGGCTTCACCATTACTCTTCGCTGCATCACTTACCAAGGAGTGCAAAGAACTCGGAGTGGAATTTCGATTCAACGAGAACGCCGAACAGGTCCTTACGAAAGATAATCGAGTTGTCGGCGTCAAAACCGACAAGGCAACAATCGCCGCTGATTACGTTCTTAACGCAGCAGGATGCAGGGCAGCCCAAATAGCCGCCATCGCAAACATATCCATCCCCGTCGCTCCGGACTCGCACGAAGGAGGAGTTTCAATGCCAATGAAACATTTCCTCGACCCGCTCATAGTCGACCTCAGACCTGGCCCGGAAGGTCGGACCTCCAACTTTTACTTTGGACAGACAAAGGACGGCTCCATCATATTCTGCTACAGTCCTTCCCCCATTATTCCAGGTGAAGATCGAAGGTGCACGTCAGAGTTCCTTCCCATCATCGCCAACCGAATGATGGAGATGATGCCCCGGCTCAAGAACCTGCTAATTCGAAGACTATGGCGAGGACAATATCCAGCGACTCCCGACGGTTCACCAATATTGGGTCAAGCTGCGAATTTAGACGGTCTTTACTTGGCGGTCGGGATGTGTGGCCAAGGATTCATGATGGGCCCAGGCGTTGGAAGGAATATGGCACATTACATTGCGACAGGAAAGCCCTACCTCGAAACAAGCCTCTTCGAATCCCTTTCGCCACAAAGAGACTTCTACGCCCGAAAAGAGGCGCTAAAGTGAACACGCAGACGCCCCATTCCAAGAGCATGCAGTCATGGAATACGTGATTGGCAAGATGAACAGTAAGTTCAGTTTATAGAATATACGCGGTACTCTGAATGGCCTACGCTCGATTCGAGGGTTGAGAGCCTATGCAGACATCGGGCGGCGAAAACTGGCGGGAACGCATTATCCTAGCCGGCTTCGGAGGGCAGGGAGTGGTCCTAATGGGCAAACTCCTTGCTTATGCCGCCTTGTTGGAAAGCAGAAACGTGACCTGCCTTCCCTCCTACGGTCCTCAGATGCGAGGTGGCACCGCGAACTGTATGGTCACCATCTCAACCAGTAGGATTGGATCTCCCTACATCACAGAGCCTACAAGCTTAATTGCAATGAATCTTCCCTCGCTGACCTTCTTCGAATCACAAGTCGAACCGGGCGGTTGCATCTTAGTAAATAGCTCACTGGTTCCGCGTGAACCGAGTAGGAAGGACTTGCTCGTTGGCGGTGTAGCGGCGACGCGAATAGCGGAGGAATTAGGTGACGACCGAATCGCCAACATGGTTGCGTTAGGAGCTTTCGTCAAGCTCAAGCCGGTAGTAACGGCTGATTCATTGACTCAAGCATTACCCAAGGCTCTATCGAGCCGAAAGAAACAGATGCTTTCACTTGATCAAGAAGCGATTCGACGCGGCGCAGAATCAGGCTTGAAAAAGGTGGCTCCAATCAATGCCTAGGTTCGGTGTTCTCATCGCGCCAATGCTCTGCAAGTCATGTAGTTACTGTTGTCAGGCGTGTCCGAAAGGAATCATTAAGCTGTCAACGGAAATCAATTCGAACGGTTACCATTTTGCTGAAGTAACGAACCCGGATGAGTGTACGGGCTGCAGATTCTGCGCGATCGTATGCCCCGAGATTGCGATCCAGCTCGAAAAGTTGGACGCCAGCCCATCGTTGGAGTTGGCAAAGATATGAACGAGACAGAGTTACTATCAGGCAACGAGGCCCTTGCGGAGAGCGCTATTCGTGCGGGCTGCCGCTTCTTCTGCGGATACCCGATTACCCCTCAGGGCGAACTGTTCGAATACATGGCCCGACGCCTCCCGGAAGTAGGCGGTACATTTATCCAATCCGAAAGCGAGACCGCCGGCATCAACATGGTGTACGGAATAGCCGCTGCCGGCAAGAGAGTGATGACGGCCTCCTCAAGCACAGGTATAAGCCTCATGCAGGAAGGCATCTCGTTTCTAGCGGCGACACAACTCCCGTGCCTCATAGTGAACGTCATGCGTGCTGGTCCCGGGTTGGGACAGGTTAGACCGTCGCAGGCAGACTACATGCAGGCAACAAAGGGAGGAGGACACGGTGACTATCACTGTATCGTACTTGCCCCATCAACGGTCCAGGAGATGGCTGACTTGACTACGGAATCATTCAGGCTTGCCGACGCTTACCGCAACCCCGTAATAATTCTATGCGATGGCATGCTGGGTCAAGTGATGGAACCAATCAGATTGCCCGAAACAACCCCACTCAGCGAGCTACCTCCAAAACCTTGGGCAATAACGGGAGCCAAGAACCGCCCACGCAACCTGATCCTAGCCGCCCCCTACACTGAAGATGAACTGATCGCCCTAAACGTGGAGTTGGATAAGAAATACGAATCAATTGAAGACCATGAGCCGCGATGGGAGTCTAAATTGCTTGATGATGCGGAAATCGTGCTAGTGGCTTTCGGCACGGCGGCCCGCATCGCGGAGGACGCCGTAATGAAAGCGCGCGACGCAGGGTTGAGTTTGGGATTGATTCGCCCCATCACCTTGTGGCCTTTCCCAACATCGGCTTTCGGGCAAGACCACAGGAAACTCCGTGCATACATAGTGGTGGAGATGAACAACGGACAGATGCTTGAGGACGTGCAACTGGCGAAGAATTCAGAGACACCGGTCTATCATTTCGGGAAAGGCGGCGGATGGGTCCCATCTGCCGAGGATATCTACCGCGAATCAGAAGCCGTTAACAGGATGATCCAACCTTGAGCAGACTCTTCACTCGACCTGCATCAATGAGCGACATAGACGTACCGTACTGCCCCGGATGCACACACGGCATAGCCCATCGCCTAGTAGGTGAGGTTATCGATGAATTGGGGTTATTCGACAAGGTTATTGGAGTCGTCTCGGCCGGATGCTCTGTCAGAAGCTGGCGTCTATACCGTTTCGACATGGTCTTGGCGGCACACGGTAGGTCCCCCGCCGTAGCCACGGGACTCAAGAGAGCACTCCCCCAAAATATCGTCTACGCATATCAAGGAGACGGGGACTCTGCGGCCATTGGATTGTCAGAGTTAATGCATGCCGCTTTGCGATGCGAGAAGATAACGGTGTTGATGATCAATAACGCAGTCTACGGCGCTACAGGGGGACAAGCCGCGCCCACCACACTACTCGGCCAGAGAACCACAAGCTACGTCGCCGGCCGAGAGGCGACCCGAGACGGATACCCGATCAACATGGCTGAACTAATAGCAAGCGTTTCCAAACATTCGTACGTCGCAAGAGCCGCTTTGAACAATGTCAGAAACATAATGAACGCTAAGAAATCAATCAAACATGCCTTTGAAACCCAACAAGCGGGACTCGGCTTCTCTTTCGTAGAGATACTTTCCGCATGCCCCATAGGATGGCAAATGACACCGCTACGATCCCTCGAATGGATCGAAAAACAGATGATTCCCCAATATCCTCTGGGCGAAATGAAAGTTCCAAACGGGCTCTCCTGACGAAGACGAATTCAACTTGGACGTCAATCGAACGTACTACCCTGCGCATGTGGTTAACTCCGCTGGCTGCATGAATCGCTTTGTTCGTTCAGGCCTCATGGACTTGAGCGCTCAAAGGGGGTCCAAATCGAGTTCTCTAAGCTTGCTCCGTAGCGGAGTCCCAGTCTCTTTGTCCCAGCCGCTAAGCTCGTAGAATGTTTCTAGACCTTGATTGAAAAGTTCACGTTTGAGGACTTTACCCTTGGTCGGCCCAGAAGGAACTTGATCTACAAAGCATCTCATGGGTACAGAGTCATCTTTTCTCGTAAATCCTTCACGCATGTTGTAAAGTCGTGTAAGGTTGAAAACTCTCTCCGACACTTTCATAATGTCGTCGGTAGATGTTTGCAAGCCTGTCGCCTGCGATAACATTTGTGCGTAATAGTCAAAGGAGAACTGATAACTCACGAACCTGCAAATGCCCAGCAGATCGCAGGCTGATCTTGAACGTTGATGATTAAACGCCAATTCCGCCATTGCCTGTGGCGACGACTTTTCAGGCGATACGAAAAAGTCCGTGCACCAGATACGATTGTGATCGGCCCCGCGGTCAACTAGTGCGTAACCGAGCGCTTGTCCCAGTGCTGCTCTGCACTCATAGGCGCTCCATTCTAGGCCCTTTGAGTGCATCGCGAACATACTTGATCCGGATCCGAACTTCTCGGCAGCCTTTCTCACGCCTTGTGCCAGAATCTGACCTAAGCCCTCTCTACTCCCTATCATCTTTATGAGGCGTAGGAATGACTCTTCGTTTCCAAATCCTAGGTCCATCCCGTCGGTGTCATTCTTGTCAATGATTCCTCGCTGATAGCATTCCATTGCGAAGCCAACGACGTTTCCGGTTGAGATCGTATCGATTCCAAGCTCATCACAAAGCAGGTTTGCCTTTGCGACAGTCTTGATATCTGCGACCCCACAGTTTGAGCCCAACATCGCAATCGTCTCATACTCTGGCCCTTCGACTGCGGTTCCCTTGTGCGGGCCATCTTTGACCGTGCTGTACTTGGTGCATGCAACGGGGCAGGCGAAACATCCTCGACTTCCATCTACAATAGTCTCGTACATGTTTTCGCCGCTTATGTTTTGGGCGCCTTCGAATGCGCCAGTGCTATAGTTTCTGGTCGGCAGTGAACCCATCTCGTTGGATACCATAACGTGTTCGGCGGTTCCATACTTTTGGAAGTTAGACGGATTTTCGGTTAGAAGCCTGCGTGCCTCACTAACGATGTTGTTGAATTCGACAGGGTGAGCTAAAGAGACTTGACCGTCGCCTCTTACGGCCACTCCCTTCAGGTTCTTGGAGCCCATGACGGCCCCCATGCCGCATCTGCCGGCTTGCCTGCCGCCTTTGTGTGTTACGCAGGCGAATGCGACTAGGCGCTCCCCGGCCGGACCGATCGTCGCTATCGCCGTTCTTGCGTCTCCAAGTTCCTTCCTAATCGCGTCCTCGGTTTCGGAACATTTCTCTCCCCAAAGTCCGGTTGCGTCGCAAAACTCAACTTCATCGTCTATTATCGATAAGTAGATTGGCTTCTGGCTTTTGCCCGCGATGACCACAAGATCGTAACCAGCGAACTTTAACTGCGGTCCCAAGACGCCGCCAACGCTACTGTCGGCGTGGCCGCCCGTGGCTGGAGACTTGGCGATTATACTCATCTTGGATCCGGGGGCAGAAGTTCCCGTGAGAGGACCCGTAGACAAGATTATGCGATTTTCCGGGCTGAGCGGGTCGGTATCAGGTTGGGTCTCGTCGTAGAGTAACCTCGCACCAAACCCTCTGCCTCCAATGTACTTTCTTGCAAATTCACGACTCAATGGTTTCCTAATGCTGCTTCTTCGGCTGAGGTCAAGGAACAGAAGAGTTCCTCGATAGCCCTTCGAGAGCACCATCAATTCTTGATTCATTTCCAATCACCAGATTTCTTCTTTAACTGAAGTTGATATTGTTCAGCAAGTTCGAACTTCTGTACATCAACAAATTCTCCGATCACTATCTTTGCCGCGAGTTCTTTCGGACTCAGCTTCTCGGACTGTTGGATACTGACCGAATTGCGCAAAAACCATCGAAGAATGTCTGAAGCCTTCGTGCTCTGTAATGTATATTTGCCGAAATATGTCGGACATTGAGTTACTGCTTCGACGAAGGAGAAACCGCTCTTCCCGAGTGCTTTCTCTATCGACTTGGTCAGTTGCAAAGGATGTGCAGTTGTCCATCTAGCTACATAGGATGCTCCGGCGGTTTCAGCAAGCGAACAAAGATCCAGAGGATATTCTAAGTTACCGTATGGGGTTGTCTTCGTGATTGTTCCTCTGGGAGTTGTTGGTGCGACCTGGCCGCCAGTCATGCCATAGATACTGTTATTGAAGCAAAGAGCCAAGATACCTACGTTCCGCCTCGCAGCGTGCACAAAGTGGCCTAATCCGATTGATCCGCAGTCGCCATCACCAGTGAGAACAACCACATGCAAACTCGGGTCGACGAGTTTTATTCCGGTCGCAACGGGGAACGCTCTGCCATGAAGAGTCCACATTGAATCAGCCGCTACGTATCCCGTTCCGAGTCTAGCATGGCACCCGATCCCTGCAATAAGGGCAACTCTATCAATGTCGATTTTCTTGTTTTCAATGGCTCGCAACAAACACTGGAGTACAGTCCCATCTCCGCATCCTGGACATAGCAGCGTAGGCATCCAGTCTTCTCGCAGATATTTCAAGAGAGGATGACTCATACAGCCGCCCTCCCTATACAGTCGAGTATTTCCTCCGTGGTGTGGAGATCACCCACCTTGGGAACGTGGGTCACTCTGGTGCTGCGCCCAACAACCTCCTTCACCTTATCCACGATCTGGCCGAGGTTCATTTCAACCACGATGACCTCTTCCATGCCTTCGAGAATTGTCTGAAGTTGATTTTCTGGGAACGGCCAAAGAGTAACCAGACGCACGCATCCAACCTTCATTCCGGCCTTCCGAGCCTCTTTGACCGCAGATTCGACGGTCCTTGAGGGGGAACCATAGGAGATGAGCATCGTTTTGCTGTCCTCCGCAAAAAGAGTCTTGACCTTCTTTGCTTCCCATTCCGCAGCCGTAATCTTGTCTGCCAGATGCGACAAGAGCTTGAAGGCAACCTGTGGAACACTTTGCGGCGGCATGCTGACTCGCCCTTCTTCGGTCCGCAAATGACCGACCAAGTTCAACCGGTAGCCAGTTCCTAACCGCGGCATTGGGGTGACATCACAACCTGATAGCTCATGGAATTTGAATTCAGGAGTTGCCGGTACAACTTCCGTCCGCTTTTCCAACTTTAATTCTTCAATCCGGGGGATGAGCACTCCCTCCCGCATATGCGCAACAATTTCATCCGAAAGCACGATTACAGGCGTCCTCAAACGTTCGGCTAAGTTAAACGCCTCGATTGTCAGGTTGAAGATTTCCTGCGGAGAAGCAGGGGCGAGGACGATATTGGAACGGCTGTCGCCATGGCTGCCCCATCTGGCCTGCATCACATCTCCCTGCATGGGATATGTGGCGAAACCCTGGCATGGTCCAAGCCTTTGCACATCGACGATGACGCAAGGCGTTTCCGTCATGACTGCTAATCCGATGCCTTCTTGCATCAAACTGAAACCCGGGCCTGAGGTGGCCGTCATGGCCTTTGCTCCAGCCCAAGAAGCTCCGATAACCGATGCGATGGAGGCTATCTCATCCTCCATCTGAATGAATACTCCGCCCACTTCTGGCATCTTGGTAGCCATTCTTTCCGCTATCTCCGTGGCCGGGGTTATGGGATAACCAGCGAAGTAGCGACAGCCAGCTAGGATTGCCGCGTCAGCGCAGGCTTCGTTTCCCTGCAGTAGGATTCGTCTTGCCGGAGGTCGCATCATCCTATTTCACGACAAATATCGCGAAATCGGGGCACATTATTTCGCAGACTCTACACTTAGTACATTTTAGTTCATTCTTCATAAGGGGTGTCGATTTGGGTTCGTTGGACATCTCGAGCACTTTCATCGGGCAGAAATCTACACAGATTCCGCATCCTTTGCAAAGCCTACCGACCACGACTATTTTTTGATCCAAGGCGACCTCAATCATCTGAGTTCAACTGCGCCGAACTTCATCCCCGTCTCGACGGCCGCTACATCTTCGCTAAGATTCTTATCGGGAATCGTCTCCTTGAGAGCATTAATAATCGCCGTTTTGGAAGCAAGTTTGATAATATCAACCAACGCTCCGAGCATAATCATGTTCGCTACGACAACTGTTCCGAGTTCAGACGCTTTCTTAGTCGCGCTGACCACTTTGACTGTGATGTCAGAGCGTCTCGTCTCGGGAGTAACGAGACCCGAATCTATAACCACTGTACCACTTTCTTTGAGATTCTCTAAGTACGTATCAAAGGCACTTTGAGACATCGCCACCAGAACATCTGCTTTCGTAACTTTCGGGTAATCCACGGGTTCGTTTGAAACTACGAGATCCGCCCTTACTGCTCCGCCTCGGGATTCTGGGCCGTAGGATTGCGTTTGCACGACGTGTAGACCCTCATCTGACGCGATCGCTTTTGCTAAGACGACACCAAGAAGAATGACCCCTTGGCCGCCCAAGCCTGCGATCCTGATCTCGTACCTCATCACGCTGTAACCGGGTTCAGCAACAGGGAGCCCACAGATAACTACGAACTAATTATCCTACATACGTTACATAACTCACCTCTGAGCAATACTCGTTCCCGTTAAGGGTTTAACTTGACCAGGGGGCTCCCGATCGAAAGACTTCAGTTACCGATTTCAGGCGATTACTGTTATGATGGTTCTTCGACAAACGCATCTTAGCGGATCGGGGGCTTTTTCGAAATCACTTTCTCCTCGAAGAGGCATCTGCGGCAGTTGAATTTCACAGGCCGAATAATGCGATTTTCATCCTTTTCTTCATGTTCGGCCGTTTGTCGGTTTAATTCGAGCCGAGGCGTTAAGCGCGAGATTCGCTCCCCAGATGAGGTAATCGTAGTCCGAGCCAATAGCTATGAATTTGAAACCCTGTTCGACAGCCGCCTTTATTTCCTCAGTTGAGTGACACATAATGCCAGCGGGAACTCCCAGTTTTTCACCGACCTCCAGTACCTTCCTAACCGCCGAATGGAAAGCCGGATCGTTTCGTCGATCTTGAACACCCATTGAAACTGAAAGGTCACGGGGGCCTATGAAGAACCCATCTACACCATCGACCTTCAAGATTCCTTCCGCATTTTCGACCGCTTGGTACGTTCCAATTTGCACGACAATCATAATCTTACTATCTGCATCAGCCATGTAGTTTCGATCCAAACCGTACATCGCCGCCCTTCGCGGGCCTGC
>Ga0187771_10001588_pt1 | contig 15330 bp, 10 predicted proteins | sample 0116_SJ02_MP15_1_FD_133139 | JGI IMG/M metagenome (GOLD analysis project Ga0187771, IMG submission 133139) | Tropical peat soil microbial communities from peatlands in Department of Meta, Colombia - 0116_SJ02_MP15_10_MG | ecosystem: Environmental > Terrestrial > Soil > Wetlands > Peat | place...
AAAAGGTGTAATTAAATTCTAGCAGCCCGCTGAACCCCTGAAAGATACCCTGCGCACACACCGCTGCCGGTAAGAAACTCAAGATGAGCAAGAGAATCAAAGCGTACAGCGCGGGGCGCATAGCGGATTTCGAAATTCCAAATCCCAAATGACAAGCTCCAAACAAATTCCAGTCACCAATGACCAAATGGCCGTTTCGAGGTTTGATTCTCGCTCATCGGGGCTTATTTGAGATCTGGTGCTTGGAATTTGGTGCTTATTATCTTTTTACCGTTCCCCCATCATGGTCACCCAATAAGGACCCTCGGCGACATCCATCTCAGAAAATACTCCTTTTCTAACCAATCTTGAAACCATCAGAGACTTCGTTTCAGGGCTCACCATATAGAGATTGTTCTCATCGCCATCAATGGTCATGTACGTGATGCCCGCCCCTGTGTTGATGGAATCAACCACGGGAAATACGAAGGGGTCATAGACTTCTACTACTGTATCATGCCGCCTTCCCATATAAACCAGGTCTGTCTGGGTATCAACCTTGATCGAGACCATTCCCATCCTTACAGGAAACCTCTTCAAAATAGATAGGACGAAGGGATCTATGGACGTCAGATAATTAGACCATTCTTGGATGACATAGAGTTTGTTACCCGCACGATTAAATTGTCCTCTTAAAGGCGCCGGGTCCGTAGTAATCGTAGTTATTATTGCTTTGTTAGGAATGTCTATGACCGAGACAGAATTGGAAAGGGTGTTAAAAACAAAAGCTCTTGTCCCGTTGGGCTGTATCGAAACGGAATTTGGCTCCCTCCCTACGTCAACCCTTTTTACCTCCACAAGAGCGAAAGGGTCAACGAAACTAACCGTGTTCGTGCCCCTATTGGCAACCAATAATGTTTTGCCGTCAGAGGTGAGGGCTAACTCCTGAGGCCGGTCGCCTGTATGGAGTCTTAGCCGGTTGATCGGCTCACCTGATAAGACATCAATGAGTTCTATGGCGTCATCTCCTGACAGGGCCACATAAGCCCTTCCCTGCCTTTGATCAAGAGCCATCCCTGCGGGTGCCCTTCCTGTCACAATGATCGAGAGGACTTTATTTAACTTTTTATCGAAGACCATGATGTTGTTTGAGCCCGAATTAGTCACATACCCCGTGAGACTGGGAATGGGCCTCGCGGGAATCATCACAGAAAATACCGGGCTAAAGCTAAAACCACGTGAGAGGGATTCTGCATATTTGAATGTGAGGGAGATGACATAGGCTCGCCTCCTGATGACACTGAAGGAAAAGTCATTCCGCTCGGGCGTTTCGGACACAAGCAAGTTCGCATCTCCTTCTTCCGTTTTTAAAATAGCTTTATTCACCTTGAATGAGAAGCCGGTATATGAGCCTGGCGGCAGTCGGCCGGAGGCAAGAAGCCTTTGCCTCTGAATACCAGACGCCTTAAGCTCACGCAAGGGTCCGGTAAGAGGGAACTCTCTTCCGTCAGAGCTGACAGCGAAAATTGCCTCGATGGTGAACCTAAGTCTTTCTGCTTCTTGAGGAAAAGGCTCCAAATAGAGGTAAACTTCCCCCTCTTCTTCAAGAGGAGGCAAGAACTTAGTGAGGGTTGCCTGGCAACCCCCCATTATTAAGAGGGACAAAGAGACAATGATGAGACTTTTCTTCATTCTGGACTCCTTCCTAAAGACATAAAACATTGGGCGAGGGGGACTTTCCGGTCAAGTTTCCCTCTCATATATATCATATATCCATAGACCGCAAAATACCCCCGGAAGTAAATACGGTGAACCAAGTATTTTCTGGAGAGAAATCATGTACCGAGAGATCATTCCCCGCCCATCAGGCACGGGGTAAACTCCAACGGAAATCCAGAAAGGGAAAAATCCGTCCATTCGCCACAATGATTGATACTTTCTACCATTAAATCATCAAGGACCTTCAAACTCAACCAAAAAAAAGGGGGCCGGCAGAAATTGCCAGCCCCCTCAGGGCTTCTATGCCGAGACGAATACGTCCCCGGCATTTAATCATTTCTTAATCTTGTGCGTGGCACTTGTTGCAAAGGACACGCTGATAGGCGCCAAAGAGAGTTGCCGGACGTTGATAGTATGCAGCCAGTGTTTCGCCTGACGTTTTGCCTCTCGCAAATTGCACCGGGGCGCCATTATCGGTACCGGGCCATATTGGGTTGTTAGAAGCGTCTGCGACAGTGATGAACTCGCCATTCATCTCCCATCTCAACATATTCTGGAATCCGGTAGCATGAGCCCTGTGGCACGACAAACAGGCTACTTGGTCGCTGCTACCAGGACCATTGAGGTAAGCGTTGGTGTTGCTCGCATGGGTTTTCAGGATAGCGTAGTCACTGGTGTTCTCCATGAATGGCACCAAGGAGAGGTATGAGCTGGCAGGTGTACCAGTCATAACGCCTGAAGACACATAATTTCCGTAAATAGTAGCTTCAACTGAGCTCAAACTCTGGTCAATCGGGTGAACATAATTACCGGTGCTGTGCATTGCGGGGTGACATGTTGCACACCACATACCCCAGGTCGTCTTGCCACCACCAGTAGCAGCAGTCCCGTAAGCAACGCGAACCTGGTTTGTTGCTTCTGACTGGTTGTAGGTCGATGGTGCACTGGCTATTGGAGCACCGGGATAAGCGATAGCGAGAGTCCCGGCATTCTGGCTATATCCCGTTCCCGCCAATAACCTGTAAGAACCAACCGCCTGGGTTGCTGTCGGAACGGCGCTGTTATTGTAAGAACCTGAACCGATAATCGGGGCACCGGTCGTAGCGATGGTATAAGTGGTGTCTCCGCCGATCCTTCTGTACTTTCCGTGGGGGTCATGGCAGCTATTGCAAGCCAGATTAGTTGACGCAAAGGTCCCACCAGGAGCCTGTGTATAATTGGTATCCGCTGTCATGCCGAAATCAATAGCAACCACATTATGTCCATGGTCTTGGCCATTTTCAGTCGTGGTACTATTTCTCACTGTAAAGCTATAGGTCTTCTGCAGCCATGCGAAATCCCCACCGGGATTATAGTTGATGGGAGGACTTCCAGCAGCCGGAAACGGATAGGTCATGATATGGTAGCTGCCCGTCGCCGCATTGGCATGGCAAGAGAGGCAGGTTGAGCTATAGTCGGTTCCGATTAAGAGGGCTGTTCCTCCAGTTTTCGGGGTATGCATGGAGTGACAACCGCCGCAGTCTGCAACACCGCCTGAATGGAAGGCATAAGCCATTCCGCTTAAGCCGATGGTTAACAGGGCTGCGGCCATGATAACCAAACTTAATTTCAGTCCTTTCATTTCATCCTCCTAAGTTTTTTTGGCTCCGGCATCTCTTTTATTAGGAGCGCCGGAGGTTAGGGTTCATGTTCAATTGCCTCTGCTTCCTAAGTTTTCCATTTCGAGTTTCTAAGTTCCCCCGATCACCTCCCTCGAACACCGAATTGATATCTCATCGCCTCCACCGCGTAGGTTAAATGGAAGCGGAGGTATTTTCTTCGCCCCAAACTCGTTACAGGAGCCAGGTGAAGCGAAGATTGAGCCATTTAGTTGTAAATCATCTTAAAGACACTGACTCCCTTGTTCCCCGCCTGGGTGACATAGACCCTGTCTTGATTGTCAACGGCGATGTCTTCCGGTGCGATCAGAAAACCGGGCCTCCAGCCCCTTGAGCTGAATTGATTTAGAAAATTGAAATTCTTATCGTAAACCATGACCGCACACTTCAACTTATCAACCACGAGAATATTCCCTTTGCTATCCGACGCGATTCCCGCCACAATATTGAATTTTCCGGCTGTCGAACCAGACCTGCCAAAATAGGAAACCTTACGGTCAAGAGAAATCTTGTAAGCCCTGAAAAGAGGAGGAATGGTAAAAAGAAAATTCCCCTCCCGGTCCATGGTGAAACTTTCCATCATCGCATCCTGCTTCTCCTTTTCTTCCAGTTCAAGAAGCGGAAGGATGTCATAAACCTCTTTGAAGACACCGTCGGCGTCTGTCACAATAACCACCATGGTCACTTTGCTTGCCAGGTAAAGATTTCCCTCCCGGTAAATCATGCGATTCGGAGAAAACTTGGAATACTGGGGTGGAAGATTCTTGACTGCCGTTGTTGATTTTGGCTCTCCTCTGTAATTGCAGTGGGTGATTTCATAATCGACCTTATCCGTTGTTTGTGACCATTTGTATGAGAGGAGAAGGATGTTGCCATCCCGGTCAAGTGTCAGGTCAACGATCGTTCCGAGATCCAAATCATCACCAAAACTGTAGACTTCCATGCCCGCCTCATTAAAAATCCTGATAAAGTTTTGATAGACGACATAGACTTCGTTTCTTTCCTGGTCGATAAAGACCCTCGGCCAGCTGAAGGAGATCGTTCCGGTGAAGTTGGAGAGGTTATACAGATAAGACCCTCTCACCGGTTGTGCCTTTGTAGCTACTGGAGACAGGACCAAAAAGGCAATCGCGATTAGAACCAATAATTGTTTTTTCGGGTATCTCATGGCCGTTACTCTTTGCTATTTCCATAGAGCAAGCCCCATGCCAAAACTCTCCAAACCGGTGTTACAAGAACCGTCTGATGAAAGAAGAAAAATTCTTTTAAATTCATCATGTTAGACGGAGACTGGAAAACAGGAGTGGGCTACTGATTTCCATGGCTTGTGAAAGTGCTTGCTCATTAGCGAGATATCGCGCACCCCTGTGGATTCTCACACAGCCGAGGAGTGAAGAGATGAGGGGATAAGGAGATGGGGAGGTGAAGGGACGGGGAGGCCCGGATGGGAGAACGCGAAGTTGACGGAACGAGAGATTGAGAGATAATGAATTAGGGAATTGAACGAGAGGATACCAGGAGACAATTAAGGGTATCTGACACCATCCGCTGTGCTCGTTGTGCTCTGCCGCTCACGCTTCGGCAAGGCCGAACTTCTGCATGCGGTACCGGAGGGCGTCTCGACTGATGTCTAAAAGTTTGGCTGCTTTGGTTTGATTGCCATTGGTCATCTTCAGAGCCTGCTTCACCAGGGCTTCTTCCACTTTCTCCATCGAAATTCCTTCTGGAGGAATTCGAATTCCTTCGATGACCCCTCCCTGTTTCGAAGCCTGGCCAAGAATTTCCATGGGCAGGTGCTCCATGAGAAGCGTATCTTCTTCAGCGAGGATCATTGCCCTTTCGATCACATTTTTCAGCTCCCGAACATTGCCGGGCCAATTATAATTCCTGAGAAAATCCTCCACTCCTTTTGAAATTTTTTGAACGCTCTTATGGAATTCCTCGTTGTATCTTTGCATAAAGTATTTCGTCAGAGGAAAGATATCACTCGACCTCTCACGAAGCGGGGGAATTCTAATGGAAGCGACATTGATCCTGTAAAAAAGGTCCTCCCTGAATTTGCCTTCTTCCTTCAGGACGAGGAGGTCCCTATTGGTCGCTGTGACGATTCTTACGTCTACCCGAATATCCTTCAGGCCACCTATCCTTCGGAACGTCTTCTGCTCAACCAGTCTCAAAATTTTCCCCTGGAGGTTGAGATTCATATCACCGATCTCATCCAAAAAGAGGGTCCCTTTATCCGCCACCTCAAGAAGACCCTTTTTCACTTCCTTGGCATCGGTGAAGGCTCCTTTTTCGTGTCCGCAAAGTTCATTCTCCAGCATCTGTTCTGGGAAATTAGCGCAATTGACGGTAATAAAGGGCATACTCCGTCTTCTGCTCCGCTCATGGATAAGGTGAGCGATCACTTCTTTGCCTGTGCCACTCTCCCCTTGAATCAGCACGGTGGCAGTTTCGCTTTCTGCAATCTTTTCAGAAATCTGAAGAACCCTTCCCATCTCCGGACTCACTGCGACAATTTTATCAAAACCATACCAGTTTCTCTTTTCCCTTCTGAGATGTCTGACTTCCCTCTTAAGTTGAGAGGCTTCCAATGCCTTTTGAATGGATAAGTAAACTTTACTAAAGTCAAAAGGTTTGCTGATATAGTCAAAGGCTCCCAGTCTCATCGCTTTGACCACTTTGTCGACCTCATCGTAAGCAGTGATCATGATCGGGATGATCCCTTCATCGATCTTCAACGCCTTCTCGAGGACTTCATAGCCGTCCATGCCCGGCAGTTTGATATCGAGAAGGGCCAAATCCGGGGCCTCCTCCTTCACTTTTTCCAGTGCCTCTTCCCCCGTCTCCGCAAGGAGAACTTCGTAACCCTCCTTTTCTAGATTTTGCTGAAGGGTCCACCGGATTAAATATTCATCGTCTACCACCAAGATCCTGGCTTCAGACATTTCCTCACACCTATAAAACGTGACCGTGTCACGTGTCCGGAAATGGAAAACGCCTGCCTGCCCTGTGCCCTATCGGGTTCAGGGCCTGGCGGTAGGCAGGGCCACCGACACGAATTCTATTAAACGATCGCCGGAAGAGTAATCACAACCTTCGTCCCCACGTTGACTTGGCTTTCCACCTCTATCCTTCCCCCATGTTGCTCCACAATATTCTTCGTAATGGCTAATCCTAAACCGGTCCCGTCCGAACGGGTTGAGAAAAAGGGGTCGAAGATCTTAGGCAAGGCCTCCCCCGAGATTCCAACACCCGTATCCTCGAATATGATCTGAACCTCGCGGACCTCTCTCCCATCGTCTTCTCTCTTGGGAAGCGGAACCGTTGAGACGGTAAAGGTTCCCCCCTTGGGCATCGCCTTCTGGGCATTGAGGATGATATTCAGAAAAGCCTGCTCCATGGAACTCGGATCGATCATCGTCCTGGGGAGGGTGGAAAATAATTTCTTTTCAATTTTGTAATCCCCCGGCATTCCTCGTTGGGTCACGAAGAAGGAAAGGACTTTATCGACCAGTCCATTGATATCCGTGGCTAAGTAATGGGCCGGGACAGGTTTGGCGTAGTTCAACAGGTCTCTCACCAGCCGTTCCAATTTATAGATCTGTTTTTGAATCTCCTCGGTCACTTGCGTCCGCGAGTCCTCTTTCGGAAATCCCTCTGCCAGGATTTGGATCGCTCCTTGAATCCCTGCCAAAGGATTTCTGATTTCGTGAGCAATCCCGGAAGCCAGCTCTCCGATCGTGGCCATGCGGTGAGCCCTCTGAATCAGTTCCTGATGATATTGCTCCGCTTCTTGCTTCGCCGAGTTGAGTTTCTCGATCATGATATTGAGATTTTCGGCCAAACTTCCCATCTCATCTCTGCTCTTCACGTTCACCCTTACAGTCAAATCGCCCTCTTCCGCCTTCCTCATCGTCTCCGTCAACTTCTTGATAGGAATGTTAACGAACTTCAAAAACAGGAAGCCTAACACGAAAGAGAGGAAGCCAATAATAATGACCGCAAGCATAATCGAGTGGACCTCAATCTTCGAAATCATTGTGTCCATTTCTTTCAGGGAGTTGGCCACGGTCAGGACCCCGATGATCTTCTTTTCTTTGTCATGGCATTGAAAACATTCCGGCCGGTTTAATATCGGGGTGTTGAAATAATAGATTCTTTCTCTTCCTCTCTTCCCATCTTTGGGCTGGACCCACTCTTCCCGAATAAAGTGACTGCCTCTCAAATAGAAATCGATGTCCTTCACCTTCTTATTCAATTCATCTTCCTGCGTCGAGGCCCTCACCGTCCCATCAATACTGAAAAGAGAAATCTTCCGGACGTCTCGGTAGACGGCAAAACTTCTCAAGATGCGATGCATATCAAAATGTCTCCCCTTTTCCATCGCGCGGACGACATTCTCCTCGACAAATTCCGCAATAATCTTTGTTTTTTCGTGAGTGAGTCTCTCGATGCTCGCTTCGTGAAGGCTGGTGTTCCACCAAACATTGAAAGAAATGGCGAAAATCAAGATGAGGCTGGTGATAAAGATCACCTTAAAAACGAGAGAGGTCTGTCCCAGTCTAACCCGCATGGAATCTCCAAAAAAACCTTAACAATGCTCTGAAAATGTCAAAATATTTAAAGAGAACGCTAACAATTTATAGCTCTTAACGACCCAAAAATCAATAATGGCATTCCCCTTGAATCCCGGCATAGGATCCTGTCCCTTCGGGTGAAACGAGGCAATCTCGCTTTTTCCGATACGATTTCTAAGAACCTCCCGGGTACTCGCAATCGCAGACGGGGAAAGGCTTCCTCTCTTCCAAGTCCGGGTCCGAAGTGCTGTTGCCAGACCATGCTCAAGCTACTGACTTTTTCATGACAAAACCGGCGGGCTCATTCTCACAAGAACTGTTCTTAAACTTTGACCAAAGGGAGCGAATCACCATGATTTAGCGACCGTCACTTAGAATGATCTTTCTGTACTTCGTCGACGATCGTGTCCTTTATTTTGCGCAGGGCGGGCTCTGCTAAAGGAAGCGTCCCCCCCTGTCTGAGAGCATTCTCAACTTCTTTTTGATACACCGCACGAATGTGCACCATGACTTCGTTGACAAAGCGGTTCACGAAATCACTTGTATTATAGTCAGATACGTACAATTGTCCGTAAATAACTCTGGCCTGATTATCTACAAACATGATGGAAGCCCTTCCTTTGCTGATCGGGACGAGAACGGCTGAAATTTCTGTCATGGATTTGAGCCCGCCTTCGTTGAGCAGGAGGAAGGGGATACTTTGGAGCAATCTCGGATTCATGGAGAGGGCCCTCTGGACTTCATCCTCCAAGAATTTCGCAGGCGCATATCTTGGGAATTTCTTATCCAGTTCCTTCATCGATTCATTGAACTCCGGGGAATTTAACCGTCCGCCTAAGAAGAGGCCGAGTGCACGGCCTGTCGTCTCAACTGCTTCCGGATGGTCTGCCCACCTTTTCTTTTGTTCTGCTTGCGCCATCTTTTCTTTTGGGGTGACCAAATAGGGCAAAATGCTCTCCCGGCATTTGATGATCGCGTAAACATTGGCCTCCATGACAGAAGGTGTCGCGATGGAAAAAGGGGCGGAAAACTCAAGGTAGAGATTATTGTCCGTATTCAGAATCCCTCCTTCACTGAACCTCTTCATGCCTTCCGTTCCCATCACAAAGTAACTGAGAAACTCGGTTGCCGATCCCATCATGACCCGACTCAAATCGCTGTAGATCGCCGGTTCTGCGATTTTCTTTTCAAGTTCTGCTTCATCGATTATGATAGGAGAGTTGCTCCCTATCAGTTCTGCATCAGATTGCGTCAACCAGAGGATCGTATATTTAAGGTTTTCCATGAATGTTCTCATCACAGATTTCAGGTCCTCCGGAGTCATTTCATAGATCGGCAACCACTGACAGACGACCCCACCCGGAAGAAGATGTTCGGAAGCCATTTTGAAATATTCGGTCGTATAGAGATAGCCCGCCCCCCTGAACCATGGGTGAATGGGATCCGCCGTAATGACATCGAATTTGTCTTTCGTCGTCGTCAGAAAATTTCGCCCGTCATTAAACACAATTTTCAATTTTGGATGATTCAGGACATCGTGGTTATATTTTTTAAATGTCTTCGCCACGCCAATGACCTTCGGCTCGATCTCCAAAAGGGTGATCTGTTCGACACTCGGGTGGACGGAGGTCGCCCCCAATGTCATCCCGCTTCCCAACCCAACCACGAGAACATTTTTGGGGTTCTTATTCAGGAGCATTGGCACATGACCGAGAGTGAATTGGCACTGTAGAGCTTGTAAATGGGAAGAGGCTTCGATTCTGCCATTCGTGATAAAAGATTGTTCCCCTCCTTTTATTCTGATGGAACTGACAATCGCCTCTACTCCCTCGCCATAATAGAGGACGTCCGTATTCTCCACTGCCTCTCGAATCATCTCTGGCGTACGAAAGGCTTCGGGTTGGTTGCTTCTAAAAATGGCAAAATATTTCATATCCCATATTCTTAGAGTACTCTGATCAAGGGCTAAAAACAGCAGGGTTAATCCGGTCAGACCTGCCATACCCCAGTTCAATATTTTGATATTGTTCAGACTCAGGAGCACAAGCAATCCAAATCCAATGTTGATTACCGTCAACATCTGGAGGGAGCGCTCGATGCCAAATAAGTAGATCATTATATATCCGCTCATTGCAGCCCCGAGGATCGCACCAACGGTGTTATACGCCAGTACTTCACCTACTGCCCCGCCGACCAATTTTCTATATTCCGCATGAATCTTTCCAGCCAGCGGAAATGCCACTCCCATGAAAAATGCTGGAACGACCATATAAAAAAAGGCCAGGGTAAAGTTAGACCATACCCTCACGCTAAAAGGGCTGATGCCCATTCCGAGAAAATAATTGTGTAAACGCACGGAGTTCGCCGGGATATCACGGATATAGATGGTCACCAGAAGAGCGGTCGCTCCGATGATAACCTGGACACCACCAAACCATGAAATAGACCTGCTTGTTCCTCTATCTTTGATCTTGAAAAATTTCGGTAGTAGCCCGTAGGCCTCGCTTCCCAATGCAATCCCGGCCAGAAAGGCGACCAGCATGGTGGTAAAACTGTAGACGCTTGCCCCCACAACAATCGTGAGAATTCTGGACCAGAGGACCTCATAGCCTAACGCGCAAAATCCGCTCACTCCAACTCCCCAGAGAACAAGTTTGAGGGGAAAGGCATTCTCGATGGTCTTCAGCCCGGAAGACCTCGCGGACCCAACCTTCAATGAGGCGTCCTTAGCTTCCGAGACAGATGGGTTCGACGCCAATACGGTAGCCGCCCTGTCCTGAAGTAACAGTGCCGCAAGTCCGATCAGGACATTCGTTAAGATGGCGACTTGCAGGGTGGTGCCGACCGTATAAAACCTGAGTAAGAAAAAGCCTCCAGCGATGGCTCCCAGCACTGCTCCAAGGGTGTTCACTCCATAAAGAAAAGACAGATAGCTCCTGAGGGTCTGAGGTTGTTTTGAAACAAACCTCGACAAGACTGGAAGCGTCCCTCCCATCAGGGTAGTAGGAATAATCAAGGCAATTACTGAAAACAGAACACGGATAAATAAAAGATAGAAGTGAGCATTGTCTTTACCCTGAGCCAGGGGAATATAAATCGAAGGATAAAGTTTCATCAATCCCATGAAGACCAAAGCAAAAAGGGCTATGCCGAGTTCCAGCAGTCCATAGAGTCTCAATGGCTTGGTTACATGATCCACATACTTTCCAATGGCATACCCTCCTGCGGCCAAGCCAGCCATGAAAATGGATAGAACTGCCGTGACGGCCAGATGGGAGCCACCGAATATCAGGGTAAATGACCTCACCCACACCACCTGATAAATCAGTGCCGCGGCACCGGATAAAAAAAACATAAGGTAGATTAACCCCAGAAACAGAGATTGCATCCCTTTTCCTTCTCTCTCCAACAAAAATAAAATTAAAAGCTTCTTCCCGAGGCGTACAATGATTACAAAAAGACCTTATAAAAATTTATAACATATGGAATATTCTCCAATCCATAGTTTGTGGCTATCTTAAAAAGAGATTAGGAAAATGATTTCGGATGTTAGAAAAGGAAAGGGTTGGTTATTTTTACTAATAATGCCTTTTTGAGGAAGGAATCGGATGATAAATGGTTTTGGAGATACTAATTCCCTCTCCAGGTACACATCACACTAAAGTGGAGGGCTGCCGAGGTCAAAGAGGATCCATTGCGAGACAAGCAGCGTCCGCACGCCGTGTTCGGAGCTCAGCCGGCGGTAAAATCCAAACCACTTAGGCTTGTTGAGGCCTAGTACGTATCGAGCCCTAAAGCGCTGTCGTATAGTCAAGGCTGAGCCAGGAGGAGCCTGATGGATGAGCCGATACCAAAGCCGATACAATTCGGGATCCTTCAGGTAGAAAAACGTGGGTTCGAGTGCCACCATAAAACGCCGGTCAGGCAGAGTCAGCATCAGTATTCCTGTTTCGTCCCAATCCGTGGTGAATATTTGGGATTCCGCGGGAATCTCTTCCTGCAGAAAGGAGGCGATGTCCGGTGGCATATTATTCGGCGCCTTCGACAGGTTCAGCAGGGTATTGGACCCGACCCACCCTGTATAAATGATCGAGGCACCTAAAGTTACCGGAAGGAGAAAACGCCATCTGACGGAACGGGAATTGAGTGCCATCGCAGCAGCAGAAAATGGCACAAAATATTCGAGGAAACGCGCCGTCCTGATAGTAAGGACAAAGAAGCCAAGAGCAGCGAAGGCGAAGGCAAGGGGCATGGTGCTTTGCTGCCGGTTGCGCCACGCATAAACAACAGCTGCAATGATCATGAGTATGCTAATGAGTAAGCCCTGCACCCATGCAGGGACCGGCAGGGGTAAGAATTCCCCGCCCATATCGAAGCCCTCTCTAATACTCAACATGTTACGGAAGAGCACGTCAACCATTTGCACCCAGTTTAAACGTAAAAGATTAACGGCATTCGGATGAAGCGCCACTCCCAGTGCCAAACCGGCTATACTCACCGCGGCGGGCCTCCATTGGAGCCGCTCGCCGGATAAAACCAGCGCTGCCTCAAAGGCGAGAAGGAGTAGAAAAGGGATTTGCCAGAAGGCCACATAGGCCCAGGGATAGATGGCCGAGACCGCGGCCAGGATGACAAGCCTGCCCCGGGCGGCTGCCCACAAGAAAAGGAACGACAACATAATTGACAGTAGATGTGGTCGGACAAGCCCAAAACGAAAGATGAAAATGACAGAGGCTGATAGAGGAACAAGTGCCCACAACCCGGCCAAGCGAACACCTGTCGAACGCAATATAAGGTAAATGGCGGAGAGCAGGGCCGCTCCAGTTAGTGTTCCAACGATTTTCGCAGCTATAATCCAGTTAACGCCTGCCAAAGGGACGAAGAGCAGATGGAAGAGAAGTTCCTTATCTGCGTAGTGGTCGGCGAGCCAGCTGAACGGAGTCCAAGGAAATGCATGCAGGATCCCATGTTCCCGGATCAATTTTCCGACAACGACGTGATAGGGCGTGTCGCTATCCCAGGGGTATGAGATGTATAGCTGAAGGGTACCTGCGACAAGCAAATATAACAGGACCCAACCAAGCATTGCCCATCGTTTAATCGAGACTTGATTCATGACTAACGTTGAGAACCTATTTTGAGAAGAATTCGCTTGGGGGTGGGTTGAATATAAGAAAAATCGAGTTGTATGTCAAGCACTGAAGATCATGGATATTGAACGTCTTAAGCTAGCATTCCAAATGACGATTACCAAATCTTGCGTCATGGTTAAAATCTGTGAGCCAATGGCATCGGTCTGTACCCTTCTGCTTTACGGCAAAAACCTCTCATTTCATATGCATTGGTGAGATTGTGGAGTATTCCCGAATGCCTTAGTCCCGAATTCGGCTTCTAGTTTTAGACAAATCGGATAATGCTCAATCGCTTTGTTAGATCAAGCTTAAGCATTATATACATATCAGCGATTAATATGAGCTTCTGCGGGGAAAGAGGAGGGTACCTTGTTGTTTTACTTAGAGTCCTTCATCGGGAAAATCACTTGGCCAGGAATGGTCTTAGACATTATAAAGTTTAAAAACCTTACAACTTTGACAATCCTTATTTAATGCCAAGCAGAATCTCACATTTCGTATAAGCAATTTCCCAGCACGGTCGCTCCGAATAAAGGTAGGCTGGGCAGTTTTGATAAACGTATTTCGAACACTCTAACACCTTCCAGCAAGGTTCCTTTCCTGCCCAGAAGCTTGACAATTTTATTCCTCCCAGGCCATCTCATTCTATCCCAACCTCTAAAAAAAGCAACAAAAAAGATTCTCTTTTAATTCATCCAGAAATTCTCGAATGGATAGAAAAATCAAGGAAGGTTTATGATAATTCTGGGATATCAGTTGTCTCTCAATGATAACTTCTTTTATCTTCCTCGATAATGACAGTCACATCACGGGTCTTCTCGTATTTTCCGTACAAAGGATCTCCTGGTTTGCCCTTGTCCACGTAAGGTCGCTGAATCTTTATCCAGTGTTTCGAAGAACCCGGGTCGGCCGCCGCATCCAGGATAAAGTAGGCCTCTTTAAGTTCCTGCCCTGAGGAGAGTCTCACAGGGCTTCTCCCCATTCCTGGCACAATATACTCTCTTGCGATACCGCGATAAAAAGCGACAACGTTTTCGAACAGATCATTGGTCGTAAAAATGATCACTTTAGGGGAATTTGGTATTTTGGTCCCGGCCTCCGATTGTTTTGTTTCATAAACATCCTCCAACCTGGCTCCTGGGTAGACCTTAAACGACGCCGAAAAGCCAAAGGCTGGGAGGAAAAATAGAACTACGAGTACCAAAATAAATGCTACTCTCTTCACTCCAATCCTCCTTTGTTATTCTTCTGTTCTTTCCTCTTTAACAAAACTTTACCCTAATTATCATTTTGACCCAACCGTGACACTTCGTCAAGAATCCAGGTTCTTGGGGATATGGATGAGGAGGAGCTCTTTTAGGTCTTCTATCGAATAAGCAATCGTGATTGCGCAAATATACTCACCTTTCTGCGGAAAATAACCTAATTTTAACAAATAAAATTCACCCTTATGATCTCCGCGAGCATTTAGAAACAAAAACAGTAATTAATATTAAGGAGTTAAACAGTTTTAAAAGATTTACGATACCGTGCATGTTTAAGGTATGCATTTTGCAACTATAAAAGTACGCCAAGTCTCAACCTGGTGGTGTAAACCGGGGCATTCTTGATTTAGCTCCGAAGATGATGAGCCACGTGACCGAGCAAGGCAAAGATTCTTGGGAAATGAGATTGAATCGCCGCTGAATCTTTGCATTCCACTTGGGTGGATTTACTGATGTCAAGGCACTTTCAGATTTAATAATCGGAGCCTACGGGATCGAGCAAGAGGACTTTCTGATAAATGAAGGAGCCACGTTAACGAAGGAATTCCAGCCGCATGTCGGGCTGGAATAACAGTCTTTTAAGGGAGCGCCGCCATTCAATCTTGCAAGATTTTAGTTGCCGATGATGAATACCTGATTCGATGGTCCCTGACCCAGGCCCTGTGCCAGGAAGGCTATGACGTTATTTCGGTTGAGAATGGAAAAAAGGCCATCGAGGCGGCCGCGACACAGCACTTTGACTTCATCATCACTGACTTAATTATGCCTGAGTCTGATGGATGGGAAGTATTGGAAACCGCTATGCAGGCTCAGTCTCCGCCCCGGGTCATTATCATCTCGGCCAGGGGAAATGAAGATACGGGAAGGATGGCCAAAGAAAAAGGCGCCTGGGCCTACGTGGAGAAACCCTACATCATTGATAGAATCAAAGAAATTTTGAACGCTTCCGCCATTTAAACATCTGATCAAAGTTTTTCCATCCACTTTCATAAAAAGC
>Ga0187771_10001589_pt1 | contig 15321 bp, 12 predicted proteins | sample 0116_SJ02_MP15_1_FD_133139 | JGI IMG/M metagenome (GOLD analysis project Ga0187771, IMG submission 133139) | Tropical peat soil microbial communities from peatlands in Department of Meta, Colombia - 0116_SJ02_MP15_10_MG | ecosystem: Environmental > Terrestrial > Soil > Wetlands > Peat | place...
AGGAAGATCTCTTGTAGTTTTGATTACGAAGTGGAACTGTCCGCGTCTAAGTGAAGTGGTTAGTGGGTAGCGCAGACCTCCGCTTTTGAGGTCTGCGGCTTTTGACGTGAAGCGGGTGAACAAGTGGGTAGCTCTGAATTTGTTTTGGCTTGGTGAATAAAGAAAAAGCCGCGGACCTCAACTCCAGAGGTCCGCGCTACCCCGATTCGGAACGGAGGAAAACCATGAAACGAAATCTCGCGTTGGGATTGTTGCTGTCAGTGGCGACGTTGCTCGTGGGTGCCGGTTACGGCCGCAGTCAGGAAGCGCCCGAGGCTCCGGAGCCGCCGGACTCGCCGGAAGTATTTGCGGGTAATCTCGAGTCGCAGCTCCTCGCTACCGAGGGAGGGGCTTGGCTGGGCGTCACACTGAAGGATGTGAACGCGGAAAAGGCGCGGGACTTGAAGTTGCCCGGCGAGTATGGCGCGCTGGTCGCAAACGTTAATGCGGATAGCCCGGCGGCCAAGGCGGGCCTGCAGAAAGGCGACGTGATTGTCGAGTTCGCAGGTGAGCGAGTGCGAAGCGAAGCCCAGTTGCGCCGCTTGATTCGCGAGACCCCTGCCGGACGCAGCGTCAGCTTGCAGGTCATCCGGGACGGCCAAGCTCGAAGCCTGAGCGCCAAACTGCAAGCTCACACGAGCCAATTCTATTTTCAGACTCCGGAAATACACATTCCGGAAATTAATGTCGCGCCCAACCTGGTGTCGCCTTATCTTCGGGGCTTCACCAATATGTTCGACGGGAGACCCACCCTCGGAATCTCAGGGGAGGAGCTGACCACGCAGCTTGCGAGCTATTTCGGCGTCAAGGGGGGCAAGGGAGTCCTGGTGAGCGAAGTGGTGACGAGCAGCCCTGCCGCAACAGCGGGGCTGAAGGCAGGAGACGTCATCGTTGCAGTTGATGGAAAAGCAGTCGCAACGGTAGCGGAATTGCGCAAGGCTCTCGAAATTAAATCCGGGGAAGAAAAACGCAAGCTCAATTTAACCATCGTGCGGGATCATCACGAGCAGACCGTGCCCGTCGAACTGGAGAGGCCAGGTCATTTCGAGAGCGAGAAAGAGGTCGCGGGCTTGGGGATCGATAGTGGCGAATGGCAACGTGTCGAAGCCCAGGCGAGGGCACAAATGAAGGCGGCCCAGCTTGCTCTCGAAGAAGCTCAGAAGCACTTGAGTGACCAGCAGCGGGTGTTGTCGGAAAGCATGCGCCGGGCCGCAGAAAAGTATCGGCAGGCAGTCCGCGAGCAGCTCAAAGAACAGCTCAAGTATCAAATCCGGAAGCAGGTCGAATCCCGGGCAAGCCAGAGCGTGTCTCTCTGACCCTTGGAGTGCGGCAGCGGAGCCTGCGGAGCTCCCGCCTTCCGTCTCGCACTATTCACAACGCAGGGTACACCGGAAAAGTATATAAACTACAACGCAATATGTCTCGCAATAATATCTATAACATAAGGGAACCGGCACCTCTCCCCTTGTAACCTTCACATTTCATTTCCAGCATTGTCCCGAGCCCCACGTCCGTAAGGCGGCAGCCCCGCGAGCTCCGCTGCTGCACTCCAAGTGGCCCCTAGGCGTGATTTCTCACCATCCTCGTTTATTTGCTTCCAGTGTCCGGAAGGGCGGGGCTTTAGCCCCGCCGCCAGAGCGGCTCCCTCGCCTTTTCTGTTTCGTGGCCAGCACAGTCCGTCAGCCGACGGACTATGCGGGCCACGAAACATGGAGATAACTGTGAGGGCCTTGAAGCGGCGGGGCTAAAGCCCCGCCCTTCCGGGCCTAGTGAGAAATCGCCCCTAGGCTGCCGCGAGGTCAACAATCGGATAACAAGTGAACGACGCTTTATACGGCACTTCCCAATAAGGTAGGTATTCGTGGGCGGTGTCGCCGTCGAAAGTGAAGTGAAGTGGCTTGCCAGGCTTAGGCTTGAGCTGCTTTAGCAGATCCTCGTGGCGCTGGCCGTTTCGCACCACCAGCCTGGCGTCCGCCGGCCCCGCTAACGCCAGCAGGACGGGACCGTATTCCAACGCAAAACGCTCATGGCCTGCGATCTTATCCACTCCCGTATAGCGCGTCAGTTTGAAGTCCATAGGCAGGCGGAATGTGATCGCATCACCATTGGACCAGGTCCGATTGAGGGTTACGTACGTTCCCGGCTTGCCGCTGGCGGCCAGCGTACCGTTGACCTGGATTGGCATCTCTTGTGTTGCCCAACTCGGCACGCGCAAACGAATCTTGGCCGGAGCGGGCTGCCCCGCCGAAAGACGCAGTTCGACCTCGGGCTGAAAGGGAAACCGGGTTGCCATCCTCAACTGGAGTGGTTGTCCGGCTGGCGACCAAGTGATGGTAGAGGGCTCGAACAAGTCAACATATAAGCCGTCGGGCGCAAGGGAGTAGATGTACTCCGGCAGCGAACCGAGCAGCCGCGTGCCCTGACCCTCACAACAAGTGTTGATGGATATTCCCACCGAGTCGTCTTTCGGGCCCACCAACTTCGCGTGATACATTATGCCTTGATTTCCGACTTGGTTAGCCAAGGCAACGTTGTAAATGGACTTCTCGATTTCGTTGACATACTTTTCCTGCTCCGGGTAGAGCAAATGGAGGCGCTGGTTGAATTTGGCCCAGAAAACGCTGCCGCATAATTCGCCTGTGTTCGTGTACAGCTCGTAGGATTTGGGCGGGTACTCCCCCATCTCGCAGATGGCGATCGTGCCGCCCACGTGCTCCCATTTGTCATGATATAAATACCAGGCGCCCAGCATGGCGTCCAGATAACGACGCTCACCCGTGGCCCGGTACAAGTCCAAGTAGGCTTCGAAATCCGTGATCAGATAACAGTGCGGGCGATCGTAAGGATATTGCCAAACCATGCGCTCGTCGCGTTTGGCCAATCCTTCCAGCCAGTAATTCTCTTGGAAATAGCGCTGCACAACCTGTAGGTCTTCCGGCTTGCCAACGGGGGTGAAATACATTCGCGTATTGGCGATCATCCCCTGAACGCCCTGCGCGGCGCCGCGAAGCAAATTGGGAAGATAGGGACAGCGATCGTACCAGTCGTAGTAGCCGCGCAGCAGGCCGAAAGCCTTGGGATTGCCGGTATAGCCGGCTTCGATGAGACCGTGAGACAGCCAGGCGCGGGTGTACGCGGCACGTTCGGAATGAAAGATCGAACCCTCCGGATAGGCCATGATATAGCCGTTGGGCTGGCGGCAGTCGGCGATGCCATCCACCAACTCGTCCATCCGGCGTCGCAATTCCGGATGCTCGACCCAGCGGAGCGTATTTCCGGCGCCCATGAGGAATCGCCCGGCGCAGGAACCGGCGAGGTCCTCCTCCCAGAACTTGTCCGGCTTTCTCAATCCAGGCGGATTGGGTTTGCCGGCCCGCTCGCGGAATTGCCGGAGCATTTCGTCCACTGTAAACGAACTGAGCAAGTATCCGATATTGTTCTCTACGGCCGTCTTGAACAGTCCATCCCCGAGGCGAATCCCCTTCAAAGGAGTGACGGCCTTGTAAGCTACCGGTTGCCATTTGCGTGCGGGAATTACATTCTCGGGATGATCGGTGACAATGCCCTCTCCCATGGGCCGCGGCGGCCGGGTCAAAACCGCCAAGCCCTGGTTGCCGAAATCTGCGTCGGCGGTCACTGGGCAACCCTGGGCAACGTCTTTCCCTCCCGACAACACATCCATCTTCGAAATGGCAAAATCGAAGGCGTCAGGTTTCCGGGCTCTTAATCGCGTGACTGTCAACCGCAAGTATCGTCCTTGAACCCCATGCGCAGGATATTGAGTAATCTTGTCGCCAGGATTGGGGCAATCGGCGCTGGTGTAGTCCGCAATAAGCTGGGCAGTCTTGAACTGCGGGTCGTCCGAGGCTTCGATCTTGAACCGAACGGGAAAGCCCTGATTGTTACCTGTTCCGTAGCCGGTTTCCTGCACAAGAGCGACAGCAGGGTATAGCCTGACCTCGTCAATCGATCGCTGGGAACGCAAGTCCACCTGAACCCATGTCACCGCGTCCGCCCGGTTCGCAGGCTTGGATTCGTAAGGTCGATATGCAGTCGCGGGCGTGAATGCCATCCGCTCCTCTTCGGCTTTCAAGTTGGCGGGCTTATCGGAAGTCGCCGCCAAGATCGAACTCGGCCCGAAAACTCGTAAGGCGGTAAGGCTCGCACCCGTACTGACGGTTTTGCCCAAAAACTTTCGTCTTGTTAAGCCCATGGTTTGATTCCCCTCTTTCTCTTCACTAGTCTCCTGTCAAGGTGGTTCGTGACATAAGTGGATACGGTCGGACTTGCGCCGTTCGCTTGGCGAGGAGAGCCAGACTTAGTTCACCCAATTCTGGGACAGGAGACTAGGTAACGGTGCACTGGAAAGTTGCAGCGGCAAATTCGGCTCGCCAATTCGCGGCCTGAAGCAGTCCCTAGCTCTGTAGTACAGGTTTGTGCGACGCTGTTGGGCGGCGAAGATTTTCTCGTGCCCGTGTCCTCTGGGGTCCAGAGAGAATCAAACACAGAGCTCACCGAGACCCTCCGTGTTCTCTGTGTTGGCGCTTTGAAGCACAGAGGACACGGAGAAGTTGGTTTCGTTGCGCCTATCGGGCCGCGCTGAACTGCTATCCCGCACTTGCGACGGGTGCGGACTCTCCGCCAGGCAAGCCATACTAGCAGATTCACATGGCAGCGGAGTAGGGGTAATCCGCCGACTGGCGGATGGTTGCCGAGGGCGGCTACAAGGGCCGCCCCTGCAACTCGTACGTGGGATCGTGTTCGGTGTTGAGTGCCAATGCGCGTTATACTAGCCCCACCAGAAGCCGTGAGGGAAAGGAAGTGTCGCGATAGGCATAGTGTTCTGCGAAGAAACGGTTACCAGACCCGCGGGGCAGCAGGCGAGGTTGCAATTGCTGGTACACGCCGGCGCATGATACACGTTGCATCCGCACCCTACGCGGCCGTCGGTCAGGCTTACCCCCAAACGTTCAATTCGTTTCACGCCCACCGACGGTAGCGTCGTCGAACGCCAAGTTTCTGACCGCCACAATGCGCTTCCTGAGGGAGACGGTCACACTCCACTCATACTCAGTGACGAGGCTCTCCTTGGCGCCATCACGCTGGAAGAACTTGGCCTGTTCATCAATCCCCTCACGCGTACAATGCAACTGATGCGGACGATGCTTGCCTATTGTGCCGCACTCCCGCGTTATGCTGGCTTAACACCAAGGCGAATGGAGGCAGCACTCTTGTCCATCCGCTACGCCAAGCCTTGGACATTCGGGACGCCGCTATCGATTTCGCCCCACGTCTTTTCGGCGTCGGGCCTGGTTGGGCGCTCGCCTATCGGATGAAATTAGACCGCAGCACATGCAGATCGCGCGCGTTCAGCTCCACCTCGAACCCCAACATCGGACCCGCGTGACCCCGTCCACCCGGTTGGGTTCCTCTGTCAGTAAACGTCACCGCAATGGATTCCTTCTCGCGCACTACAGATATTCTGTATCGCTTCAGGTCTGGATTGTAGCGCTGGAAAACAGGTAACGCAGCCTCGATCGGCGGGACGCTGCTGCATTGAATTGTGTCTAAAAGTTCCACTTGGCCTGTCGCCGATAGGAGTGCACGCAATTCGCTGGGGCTCAGCTCCTTATCGGTCTCCTGCCGAACACCCAGGTCCCCCTCCGCACGATCGAGTCGGTCACTCTCTCCGAAGACGACGACCACGGAAACATCGTCACGCATTACCAGAATCTTGCAGTTGAGAGAATCCAGGTGGTGCCGTTGGGCAGCCTTCATGGCTGCCTGAACTGCGAGGAAACTGCTGCCCTGGATCGTGTCAACCACCCTTGCTTGGCCCGCATCCCACATGACAACCCCTCCTCCGATTGCCAACATCATTCCGAGTAACACTATATCATTCGGCCTTGAGGAAAAGAGTGGCATCAGAACGTATTGTCGCTCCCCGTTGCTGGATCATACTTTCTGAAAGTGCGGCTCGGCGTGCCAAGATACCCTGCATAGCCTGGAGTACTTGCCCCGTCATTTGCGATGCCGGTCTTGTCAGTAGTCGAAAAATTATCGCTGTTGAAATCGTCCTGCGTGGGCTTACCGGTTCGCACCGCAGCACCGGTTGCGGGATCTGCCCTCGAGTAGTCCCCGTGAGTATGGTAATCACCTACTACGGTCGTCCCCGCTGGCGCGGGCGCACTGTGAGGATTTGCGCCCTGATCACTGCCCCGAACCGGCCCGGTGTAGTAATACTTCCCATCCTTACCGCGATAGATCAAACCAGCGTACTCTTTGTTGGCCTTAATCGACCGCGGGTTGGCTGACCGTAGTGCCACCCTCGCTGCGTCATCCTGGGTCGCGAAGGGCCCTTTGCCTCCCCCCGCGCAGGCCGTCCTCGTCGCCGCAACTGGTGACTTCGGCCTCTTACTCTTCGCTTTGGAAACTTTCTTGCCCGCTTTTGTCTTGCCTGAGGCTGACGCCTTTTTCTTCTTTTTTGGCATAAGCTAAGGCCGTAGTCCCCAAGCGGACTCGTCGTAGAACTCTTCGGCTTGATCCCAGCCTTCCTCCCCGACTAACTCGACAAGCATATCCATACGTTCCTCGGGAGTAAACTCCTGGTCAGACAAAACGGTTTGGATGGTTGCTTGCGTGTCGAAGTTCGGCGCAAAACTAAACATGAGCGAAACGAAGGCGGCGATATCACAATCTAGGGTGAAGCCGTGATTTCGGGCACGAGCCACACCCGCCTTCACCATCGCGACCAACATGTTTTCCGGAAGATCTTTGACTTGAATGAAGTCCGTCCCGCCTGGGGGAAAGACCTCTTCCTCGCTGTCTTCGGTGCGAATGTAATTCGCAAGCTCATGGACGTATCTTTCCAGGGCGTCCACCTCTAGGGCCTTTAATTGTTCGCGACGAATAGTCAACATGGTGCTTACCTTGGCAAGTCTCTCTACACTCGTCCGCGCGACCTACGAACCCTGGGCACCGCGTGGTGAATCCAACATCACCACTTTTTGGACAAGTCCAGCATCGCCGACGCGGTATTGGATCACGGTTCCACTTTCGCCGCCCTCCACCAGATAGGCCTTAACCGGCCCGAAAACTTGCTCCAGTTCGGCGGGCCAACAGGTGGGGAGGTACACCCGCAGCACGCGTGGGTCGTAATACCGAAACAGCATGCGCCGTCCTTTGGGATCCTTGACTATCAACATACCCTTCAGGTGCCGCCGCAGCGTTTCCATGCTGCTGGTCGAGCGCAGGAAGATTCCCCAGCTATTCCCCCAAGCGTGCTTGAGAAGGTATCGCGTGGTGCGGTCTTCCGGGTCAAGTGAGACCAAGTAGGGCGCTGCGAATCTCAAGTCCGAGGGGAGATCGCCGCTATACAAGCAGCAATTGTCGGTGTAGCAACCTACCACGGCGGAGTAAATCCGCTTGTCACGCGCGCCGTCCAGCACGGCCCACACCCGGTACGCTCGGGATAGGTCCTTGAACCACAGGGCCTCAAAGACCTGCGGCAAAAGTGCTTGGTCCATCAGCCTGCCGCCTCCCGGGCGGCTTATTGCTTCTGTCACTCCTCGCAAAACGGAACGCCGCTCTGAGCCGCGTGAGTCAGTACCTGTGCTATAGCTCCCAGATCGACGTTGGGATGGAACACAGGTTCCTCCGGCGGAGGAGGAGGCGGTGCCGGAGCCGGACGACGAATTGGTTCCGCCATCGGCTGTGGTCGCGGTTGGGAAGCTTCCTTCTTTGGCTCGGTTGCCCCTGTGCCGAGATCGAGCGGCTTTAAAGTCAAATGCAGTTCGCCCCTGGCCAGCATATGCGCCACTTGGTTGAAGACTTCATATTCATTGGAGACCTGAAGCGCGGGGCTGCCCTCTCCTCCCCGAATCAAGCGTCGTAGGGAGTCCATGGCCACTTCATTAGTTCTGAAACGTTCCAAGAAGAATAGAGCAGACGACTGACTCGGAAAACGCGAGTGCTTGGTACAGTTCTTGCACTCATGCCATGGCAGGAGTTCAATTTCCTCGAAACCGTCGAAGATCTTCATACCAGCACCTGCAGGTTCGAGGCAATCCAGAGGGGTCAAACACCGTGGCGTCAAGCCTTACCACGTGGAGGTCAAAATGCCGAACTTACCGAGACGACCGGCCTGAGAGGGGATACTAAACCGTTGGCTTACCCAATTCAAGCAGAATTAGGCAGAGCTTATGGATGGCGATGCAGCCTTATCCACAAAACCTCGCCAGTAGTATCTCCCGAAGCCTTCGATGCCTTTCCCCAGTTGCGCGTGCGTGTCTGTTCCCTCCGCCAGTAAAGAGGTAATGCCGACGAAGACAATCGCCGAGTAGTCAAAGCTATTCTGAGTGGCAATCTTGAAAGCCTCCTTAGGCGTGGGGGGCGGCGGGATGGCTTCTGCGCTCACCGCGCGGTAGTTGGACATGACACCCAGGATCCGCTTGGATTGTTGTTTCGATCCGGGGACGGCCGCACGCGCAGGCCGGGATCCGGATTGCTTGGCGCCGGACGGAGGGCCGGAGGTCACATGCTGCGCCGGCGGTGTTCCTGACTGGCCTTCACTGCTTCCAGGGGCGGGCCGGGTGGATTCGGGTGGAGTTGCCGGGGTCGACGAATCATCCCCCTGCTGGGCCACAGCGCGGGCCGCTGAAAGGATAAGTGCCAACCCCAGAAGAATACGCAAAAGCCACCTCCCAACCTCACATCCACTCACCGGAGCCTTGCATCTAATCGCCCTGCACTTAGCTGGTCGAACGCGCGAAGGCGCACCTGGCGGCAACAGGCAGACTAAAGCTCTGCCAAGATTTCCCTTTTTCCCTTGCTGCCCTGCTTCTTGAATTGTACACCTACAGGTGGGGGTTTCCTCAAACCCTTCACCCACACCCCTAATCCGCCGATAACGTGCGGGTGGGCAACGAGGGGGTAGGGGCGAGGCGCCGCCTCGCCCCTACAGGCCGCACCCTCTGGGTGAAACCGGGTGGGGCGCAGGGGCCACGGCCGTGCTCCCCTGCCAGTCCCGCGCGTCGTTATCGACGGATTAGGGCCACACCTTGCAGCCGATGCGGATAATGCTCGCGTAAACGGCTCCACCCGTGTGTTATACTGGCACAATAGGAAGGCGAACCATCGAACTCTTAGTCTGAGATCTGGCGTAGGCCTATGAGGACTTGTCAGTCCCGCACAGTAAGGCGGGGAGCAAGCGCGTGCTTCTGCCGGAGGAGCGCGCGGCCGGCCCAATTCCACGCAGCTTCCGTATTAACTCAGGAAGGAGTTTAAACATGTCTGATAGGTGGGTTTTCCTGATCGCGTTTCTTACCGTGATCGTGATTGTTGCGGGGGCTTTCGCCATGCCCCATTACTTCACTTTCGAACTCTTGAAGTCGGTGATCTATCTGGTCATCGCCTTGCTCGTCTTCTTTGGCGAGGACCGCTTCAGTTACATGCTGGGGATCGTTACACCTCCTATGCGCTTCATCCTGGCCATCCTGTTGGGCGGTTTCTTTGGTGAGTTCAAAGTTCTGTTCGACGCCCTGACCGGAAAACCCTCGCCACCCCTGGACACGCCTCTCCATGGGTTATCAATCCTGCTGGAGATTTTGCTCATCATCGTTTGCTACCGCGCCTGGCGCAAACAGGTGACCGAAAAGTTCATCGGAAAGACGTTCGCGATTAGCCTGGCAATAGCCTTCGCTTACGACGCGATTCTGGCGGGCTGGTATTTCACCCACGCGATTTAGGAATTACTCAGAGCGAGATTCCTCGCTGCGCTCGGAATGACAGCTTGCACGAGTTTCTTCGCAGCCTGCTAGTAGTTCCATGCCGCTGTATCCGCGCCCGCCGGCGCGTTCTTGGTGACTTGAATGGCCATGGTCCGAATCAGGTTCTCTTGGGTCATGGATTGCCAGCCGTGGCCCTTCTCAGGTCGTCCGAACTCGAAGGCCCCTTCGTAATGCGGGTCGTGGGTAGTCTTGAGGAAGTTCTGGAGATCGTATACGGCCAAGTTGAGATAGAAGTTGTCCATGTCGCCCACATCGATGTGGATCTTCCCCACCAGTTGCGCTCCGATACGGGACCAATTCTGTTTCAGGTAGGCAGTGAGGTCATAGCCGTGGTCGCGCATGTAGTCCCCCACGCTGTGATCGATCTTGCCGGTGAGCTTGTCCCAGAGCGGCTTTGGATAGCCGTCCTCACCCACGGGGCCGTAAGCCGCCTCCCAGATTTCCAGTTGTTGGCCGGAGCGCCCACGGCTGCCCAGCGTCGCCTCGAGCTGGCTCATCTGCGCCATGGTCACTTCAACCTGGCCTTCGGCGGTGCGCATCACGGGCCGCAAAACCTTCAGCCACGTGTGGCCAGGCTCCAGGAAGGCATTATCGTCTTTATATATATTCACAATTCCATAATGCTCTAAGCTTATAGGATCAGGATAAAGGGTCCAGGTGCCGCCAAAGAAGTCCGGGTGATAAAGCTGCAACGCCAGCGATTCCCAGCCGCCCGTCGAGCCGCCCGATAGGAGGCGGGCGTAAGGTTTGCGAATGATGCGAAAGTGCGTTTCAAGGTAGGGGATCAATTCGCTCAGAATCGCGTCTCCGTAAGGGCCGTTGTTGGCGGAGTTCACGGCGTAGGAATCGTCAAAGAAAGGCGTGGGGTGCTGAAACGTAACGACGAGCATGCGGGGGAAATCGGCGGAGTTCCAAGCCTGATAAAACTCGTAGCCGGTCTCGACATTATATTGATTTAGCCGGTTTTTGGCGCGTTCCGGCAGCGGCTCATCCTGCGTGCTGAATCGCATGGGAGGGCCGAGGCCGAAATGGCCCTGCTGGTAAAGCGCCGCATAAGATACGTTGGGATGTGTATCGTACCCCTTGGGCAGCAAGATCGTGGCGCCAAGGAAAATCGGCTGGCCCCAGAATTTCGTTAGCAGGTCGCTCTGGATCTTAACGTGCTTCACCCACTCGGTATCCTTGGGAATCTCCACCGGAGGGATCACCTTAGTCAGGCTGAGGTTGACTTCGTAGCCGGCGGCGGGGTCAAGGTGCACCTTATTGACTTCGCTGTAAAGGTTGCCGGGGGAGCGGTTGAACTGCTGGCCTTCCCAGTGGTCAAGGTGGACCCAAAGGGTATGGCCGTCGGAGCGGTGACACTGGGTATAAACGTTGATGAGCGCCTGAACGTAATAATCGCCGGCGGGGATATCAGCGAGGCTGTTGGTCGGGTAACCGAGCGTGGTGCCGTCAATCAACGCGGCCTCTCCGGGTTTGAGCTGGACGACGTCGGCGCCGAACAGCGGCGGCGTGTCGCCCCAGAAACCTACTTGCACACGAGGTTCAGAAATCTCCCGGTTCGAGATCACCACGAAGACGCGGCCGGTGATGGGCTCGGCGTGAACAGAGGCGGGAAAAGAGATCTTAAATCTCAGACTTGAAGGCGGCGTCTTCGGCCAAACGCTGGAGGGCGGCACAAGCGCAGCAAGCACCGCGCTTGCCAGAACCGCCGCATAGAAACGACAAGACTTAGGTGTTTCGGTTTGCCTCAAAGTGACCCCCATGGAGCTCTCGGTTTCTTGCAATTTGCACAATTTGAATTGAAACTCCCTGTGCCACGTAGGGTTGCTAAGTGTAGCATGACTAGTCCGTGCTTCTCACCACGCTTTTCCGTTTCGACTCGGAGCGCCGTAACGGTAGGCGAATTTACCGAATAAATCCGATGGGCTTTTCTGCTTGATTGATTTTCGTTTTCTAACGGAGTAATCTACACGCCGTGGCCATATTCCCCTATCCGGTTCGTCGACGGTCCGAACGCAAGACCGCAAAAATCGCTATCGTCGTGTTTGCGGAGAACGAGACTGAAGGGGAAGGGTGCGACGCGTTCACCGTGGATATTTCCGAGCTAGGGGCAAGAATACAATCAGGCATCTCGCTCACACCGGGCCAAGTAGTGGAAGTTGCTCCCGTTAACGGCTCAGAGTCAGTGACCGCACGCGTAGTATGGGTGGGACAACCCGCCTCAGAGCTGGACGGACAGGCAGGCCTTGAGTTCCTCAATCCCTTCGATATATCCACATGACCTTCACGCATCCGCGCGACGAAATCCTGGCCACCATGGAGCGGATTTACGACTACCGCATGACCACCACGTCCGGCGGCAACTTATCCCTGCGCGACGAAGAGGGGGATATTTGGATCACTCCGACGCGCGTGGACAAGGGTAGCTTGCGACGTGAGGACATCGTCCGCGTTCTGAGCGATGGGACAGTTGAAGGACTCCATCCGCCCTCCTCGGAACTCCCTCTCCATCTCGCCATCTATCGAGCCAGGCCGGATCTCCACGGAGTCGTTCACGCCCATCCGGTCGCTCTGGTTGCTTTCAGCCTAGTTCACGATGTCCCGAACACCCGCCTGTTTCATAAAGCCAGGACGGTTTGCGGCGAAGTGAGTTTTGCCTCGTACGAACTACCCGGAAGCGAAGCTTTGGCGCGGAATGCGGGGGGCGCCTTCCGCCAAGGCAGCTACTGCGTCATTCTTGAGAATCATGGTGTCGTGACGGGCGGTGACACTCTCCTGGAAGCGTTTCATCGCTTCGAAACGCTGGAGTTCACCGGCAAGACCATTATTAAAGCTCGGCAAATCGGTGATGTTCGTTATTTAACCGACCAGGAAATCGAACTGTCCGCTCGGCGCCTGACGAGCTTGCCAGAGTTAGAGAGAGAGGCTCCTACGAGCCACGAAAAAGAGCTGCGCCGCAGACTTTGCGAGTTTGTCCGCCGGGCCTATCGCCAGCGTTTGTTCACTAGCACACAGGGAAGTTTCTCTGTCCGCTTGGATGAGTCTTCGTTCTTGATAACCCCTTATCAGGTGGACCGCGGCATGCTGGATGCTCAAAACCTGGTGCTGGTCAGCAAGGGTAAATCCGAGGCTGGGAAGCAGCCAAGCTTGGCCACAGGCAACCATGAGGCGATCTACCGGCAGCATCCCGGAGTCTATGTCATCATCAATGCTTATCCTGTCAATGCGACGGCTTTCAGTGTGACGGGCATCCCGCTGGACACGCGAACTATTCCCGAGAGCTACGTGGTGGTGCGTCAGATCCGGCAGGTTAAGTATGGAGTGCAGTTTCAAGACAACGAGGAACTGGCCCGGCAGGTCTCTTCGCGCCAACCGGCGGCAATTCTGGAAAACGACGGCGTACTCGTCACGGGCTCCGACATCCTCGAGGCATACGACCGTCTGGAGGTGCTCGAATCCACCGCAGAAGCACTTATCAACTGTCGCGCCATCGGAACCCTCGCACCGATGTCAGAAGAGGTCACTCGCCAATTGGAAAGGGCTTTCTTGAAAGAGTAAGGAGCCACGCATGGTCCCATCACGCGTGGCCCCCGTTAGCCGTTGTGGGTCAATCTTCCCTCTTGAGGGCCTTGCCAATCTCGACCTGGAACGAGGGCTCTTCTCGCGTTCCCGTGATCTTAATGGGCAAGACAGTTCCTGCGCCCTCGCGCTCAAAAAGCGGATCGATCGGTTTCAGAAGCAGCGATTTAATCCCGGTGGTGGTTTGCGAGACTTTTGCCTGGAGGCGAAGCGTTCCATTGAAATCGAGAGCCTGGCTGATCAGCCCGAACGCGCCCTGGAGTTGTAAGGAAGCCCCGGGGAGACTGAAGGAGAGGCTGGAGAACGTCGCCTGACTATTCGCCAAAACAAAATGCCCTTGCAAGTCAAACCGAACGCTTTGGATGTCCTCATCCCTGGGTTTCCCCTGGCCACGCCGGCTAAAATTCGTGATCTTCGCCTCCGTCTCGGGGTCGGTGAACTGGGCGGATTGAACGTTGAAACTGCCGTCCAGCTTTAACCGCTTTGTGATTGCCTCCTCGCCGGGATTTAGATCAAACTTCGTGTGGACGCTTAACGCGCCGGTCATAGACGGCGCGGAGGATTTCACCGCCAAGCGGAGCAAGTCCTCCAGCCGGGCGGGTTGCGCGGTCACGTCCAACAGAATGGACATCCCGTTCCCTCCTGCAACCTGAGCCACCCGACCGCGCGCAACTATCTTCGAGCCAAGCAATTGAGCATCTACGGGCTGCAAAAGGGTATCGCCACTGACGCCGTCGACCACGGCACTGAACTGAGTCTTCAAATGCACTTTGTTGCCGCTGATCCCGACATCGAAATCGGGCGTGTCAGTCTCGCCCCGAACATGGATCTCGCTGAGCACGCCTTCGTAATTGCCGCGGGAAGATAGTATTCCGCCGAGACCCCGAATGGTGGACAAGTCTGCGTCTGAAAAGCTGTAGCTTCCCGAGACCGGGGTCAGAGAAGGATCCACCGAATTCCACGGACCGAATTGCCCCTTGGATTGGATCTGGCCAACCGGTATCGGGTTGGTCAGCGTAACCTGAAACGACATCGGTTGGGCGAGGCCCGCCGATTGCATCCGAAGCTTGTGAATTTCAAAGACGTGCGGTGGCTTGTTGGCGTTTGCAGAGAGGATATTTAACACAGCGTCGTCTGCCGAAACCTCGTCCAGTACGAAAGGGGAAACCTGTTGTTGCTGTTGTCGTTGTTGCTTCCCCGCCTGGGCTTGCCTCGAGCGAGGCGGAACCACAATGACCATACCTTCCAATCGAAGGTGCCCAAAGTGCCGCGGATGGCGCAGCAGGCCGAGCCAATTCCCCGTGGCCGAGAACTTACTAATGATGGCCAGAGGGGGCAGTCCGGGCCGTTCCTGGTGCTTCAGAATCAAGCCTTCACCGGCAATGGTCAGCACGGGAAAAAACGAGGCCGTGAAGCTCTTAAGCTCAACCTCGCACTGGTAACGCTTCTCCAGCGTCGCAACAACCCACTCTCGATTCAGCGGAGAAAAACGCCAAAAATAAAGAAGGACGATGGCAGCCAACAACAATGGCATGCCGAAAACAATGATGATCAGCGCGAGAACCCTGCGCCGCGTTGTCAGCCATCGGGACTGCACGGATCTCCTTCCGGGGTTCCGTCAAGGTCGGCCAAGGGCGGCTGTGCCGCCTGATGTGCGGCAAGTCCCCAAACATGTCGAAAAATCAGCGCGCACTGTCATTCCGAGCCCTTCGCTGTCATCCTCAGCGCAGATTCCATGATCCTTTCGCTCACCACTGTGCATGAAAATCACGCCGTGATTCCCCTCCTTACTAAGGAGGGGCCAGGGGTGGTTGATTGTTGGGCCACCACCCCCTGCCCCCTCCTCCTTCGGAGGAGGGGAGCCATTTTCATGGCAGTCGCTCATGCCCGTCCGCTGACGGGCACCCAGAAA
>Ga0187771_10001590_pt1 | contig 15311 bp, 18 predicted proteins | sample 0116_SJ02_MP15_1_FD_133139 | JGI IMG/M metagenome (GOLD analysis project Ga0187771, IMG submission 133139) | Tropical peat soil microbial communities from peatlands in Department of Meta, Colombia - 0116_SJ02_MP15_10_MG | ecosystem: Environmental > Terrestrial > Soil > Wetlands > Peat | place...
CATAATGCTTCCAATCATAGCGAGGACCACGGAAGAGTCCCTCAAGATAGTGCCCATCACATTACGGGAAGCCTCGATGGCCCTAGGTGTCCCGAGGTGGAAGACGATATTCAGGGTGGTAATCAGCACCGGGAAGTCGGGCCTGGCCACCGGAATCCTCCTCGGAATCGCCCGCGCAACGGGTGAGACCGCCCCCCTTGTCGTAACCGCGGGCTACCTCAACTTCCCCCCAACAGGACTCTTCCAACAAACTGCGTCCGTTCCGTACATCATCTACAACTTTGGCACTGCAGGCTACCCCAACTGGACTACGGTCGCTTGGGGTGCGGCCCTCGTACTCGTGGCATTCATGCTGATATTGAACCTCTCCGTCAAGTTCTTTATTGGACGGAAGTCCACCGGGGTCAGGGCAGAAATCTAGGTGAGCTTGTCTGGAGACACAAGAAGACCTCGAAGCGAGGAAGGAAGTGGCTGAATTGTCCCTGCCAACCTCCTTGATCGGGGTCCAGCCGAAATTCGAGACGAAGGGTCTGAAGGCGGGTTTCGGGTCTACGTGGGTGCTCAATGGGATAGACCTCAAGATCCCCCCCAACAGGGTCACCGCTGTCATGGGCCCGTCAGGGTGCGGTAAGACCACCTTCGTCAGGTGCCTGAATCGCCTCCACGAGCTGACCCCAGGGGCGACTGTCGAGGGGGAGGCCCTGCTTGATGGAGAGAACATCTATGACAGGAACGCCGACCCCGTGGCCGTCCGCAGGAGGATTGGAATGGTTTTCCAGAAACCGAACCCGTTCCCTACCATGTCGATCTACCACAACGTGGTCGCAGGCCTTACCTTGAACGGGGAGAGGGACAAGAAGAAGCTCGACCATGCCGCCGAGCTCAGCCTGCGCGGCGCATACCTCTGGGACGAGGTGAAGGACAAACTCTCCAACTCTGGCGCGAGCCTGTCGGGAGGACAGCAGCAGAGGCTCTGCATAGCGAGGGCGCTGGCAGTGGAGCCAGAGGTGCTCCTGATGGATGAGCCTTGTTCTGCCCTGGACCCCACGGCCACGGCGAAGATAGAGGAGCTGATAACACAGCTCAAAAGGGACTACACGATTATCATAGTGACGCACAACTTGCAGCAAGCTTCGAGGGTGTCAGATTACACCGCCTTCTTCTACCTCGGCAAGCTGATCGAGTTCGATGAGACCGCTACACTCTTCGAGAACCCCAAGGAAGAGCTGACCGAGAGATACATCACGGGGAAGTTCGGGTGAGCGCATGCCAAGGCTAATGGACATGGGATTGGACCAGCTGAACAATCTACTCCTCGACATGGCAACTCTCTCACAGCAGGCTGTTTCAGCATCCATCGACGCTTACAGCCTTGGCTCAGGGGGGGCTGAAGTGAGACAAATGTCCAACAGATTGCACGCCCTACATCGTCAGGTAAGTGATTTGTCGGTGGAAATGATTGCAAGGTATCAGCCGGTCGCCAGTGACCTCAGGTTCCTGAAGGCGTGCATGGAGATCTCTTACGGCTTCTTCCGATATGGCAGGTACGCTCTTGACATCACAAGCGTCCTGGAGATGTTTGGCGACCTGAGCAATTGCGACAAGAAGTTCGTGGTCGACACGGCCAAGAAGACGCAGGAGATGATTCGAATGAGCGTCGAAGCTTTCGCCAAGCGCGATCTGGAGATGGCGCGGAACTTACCGAAAATGGACGACGTGGTCGACGAAAGCTACAGGAAAAACCTCAGGACGACCATTGAGAAGAAGGGTGGGGACATCAAATGCGCTCTCTCCGCCACGTTAATCCTGCGCTACCTGGAGCGCATAGCGGACCACGCCTCCTACATAGGCGAGAGCGTTGAATACATTGCGACAGGCGTCGAGCCCAAGCTCGACTAGACGCCCCAATGCTAGAGCGAAATGACCCTGGTCTTCTTCCTTCCAGGGCGCACCACGATTACGTCGCCCAATGAGGCCCTGATTCCCGCACGGTTGTCTGTGGTCCCATAGATTCTTGCATCGGCCTCCCTGAAAAGCGAAAGCGAAATACTCGATCCCCAGGGTACCGTATAGCGCAGGGGATGCAGGTCAGTCCCAGTCCTTTCCGTGTAGGTCGGCGTTATGTGGCAAATTCCGACTTCATCCTTCTCTATGCTGGCGAATCCGCCTGGATCGATGTAGTCTCCTCTGATCCGGTCTGGGTACGAATAATAGCCCGTTGACCCCGCGCTCGTGGAGATGACAACCCCGTCCCCAATTGCAGCCTCCTCGATATCCTCGCCGTGCCCGCCGACCTTCACCCTGTACCGTATGCACGTGCTGTCGCTCCCTCTCTGAAGGTACACGTCAGTGAACACTTCGCCTATGCTCCTGCCGTTCAGGAGGACGGCCAACCGGCCATATTCGTCAATGGAGTAATCTCCCCTCCCTATCCTCTTTAGGGCACGGGAGAGGTGGTCATACTCGATCCGAGCCAGCTGGGCCTTGGACCCTGCCGCTCCCTTCGACCTCATCCCGACGAATAGAAGCGGGATGTCCTCCGTCCTTCCATAGCGGCTGAACCTTCCGTCTCCTCCGACCACCACCCCGAAATCAGCCCTCCCCTGACTGACCTTCATTCCCGCTTCTTTGATCAGCTTTCTGAGTTCCTCCGGCGGGACCTTCGGCGCTCCGCTGTCAAGCAGCATCTTGACCTTCGTTCAGCCGCGCCCCCTATCGACGAACTCCAGGATGCTCCCCTCTCCCTCGTCCTTGCCCCCGCTGTCTATGAACCTCGTCGCCCTGGCGGCGGCTTCGCTCTGTTGGACGTTTGATATCCCCAGTTTCTCCATCATCTTCAGCGAGTTCTCGACTGCGAACCCCCTGAAGTGGTTGTTGAAGTAGCCGAAGGTCTTCTTGACCCTGGTGGTGACCTCCTTCACTTTCGGCACCCAGTTGTCCAGTTCCTTGTCGCTGTACCTGTAGTTATACCAGGGCCTGGACCCGTGGCCGTGCCACCTGATGAATGCGAAGTCCGCGGTCGTGACCGTGTCGGGAGGCAGGAGCGGCTCATCGACGATGACGTTCGCTACGTTCTTGTCCCTGAGGAATGACCACACGTCCTCCCTCAGCCACGACGGGTGGCGGAACTCCACCGCGAACTTGACGTCCTCTGGCGCCCTCGTCAGGAAGCCCCTGAGTTTGTCGAAGTCCGACTGATACGAGAAGCTTGGCGCAAGCTGCACCAGAATGGGGCCGAGCTTACCTGTCGCTATCAGTGGCTTCAGGAGACCGAGGAACCGGATCAGGTCGGCCTCAACCCCCTTCGAGAGCTCCAGCTTCTTCTCATGAGTCAGGAGCTGAGGGAGCTTGGCAGAGAAAACGAAATCTGGAGGGGTGTACCTCGCCCATCCCAGTACGAGCCCTTTTGAAGGGAAGGCGTAGAATGTCGAGTCGACTTCAGCTGTCTTGTACAGCTTCGAATAGAATGACAGCTTGTTGGTGCTTGATGTGGGGTAGAAGACCCCCGCCCACTCGTTATAGGACCAGCCTGAAGTCCCAATAAGGAGGTCGGCCAAGCATCTCGGCCGTTGAGACGTTCTCGATTTAAGTCTGACAGAGGGCGGCGCCTATAGGATTGGCATCCATCCTGGTCTCGCAGACCAGGTCGCAATTGCATCGTGCGCATGTATTGACTCGAAACACCTGCTGCTGACGAACATGGCGTTGGGAAATCTGCTCACGCACTCCCGCACAAGGTCTTCTGCGAACCTAGGGTTCGCCTGTGCTTCAAGAATCTTCTTCGCTTCTTCAAGGCGTTTCATGTGCTCCTTCGGCGAGGCCGAGAAGCACTCAGCTATTCTCTCCACCACACTGATAGAATCAAGTGTCTTCTCGCTCTTCAGCACAACGGTGAGTTGGGCCCTTTGCATGTGGCCGATACCGATCATCTTCTTCGAGCAGGGGCAGGCCGTCATGCCATCAACTACATACTGGTAGACTACCGCCCCTCTCTGGGTAGCCCTCATGGTAATCTTCGCAAATTGGTCATCGTAGGGTAGCTCGAAGGTGGCCGTTACGCTGGAACCCGGCTGGGTCCTGTTGACCTCACTGCATATCCATCTCAGCCACTGCTCCATGCTCCCCGCCCTACTACCGTTTGCCGCCTTAACCAGCCTGCTCATGTGAACTCCTCTGTGCAGGCCTGTGGAGGTCTGAACGGAGAGCTCTACCGGCATCGACATGCTCCCTGCCATGCTGAGCACGCGAAGCGTTGCTATTCCTGCGTCAACCGGCATCCTTGAAGTCTCAGACTGGACGTCGGCAGTCGCGTCTATGACGCCCAGTGCATCGGCACGTCTGTCTTCAGTCCGTTCCAAGGAAGGTCGAACCCCTTTTCCTTCCCTTAAGTAATTTTCTCCGCATTCGAACCTGTCAAGGGGTCAACTACACCTGCCTCTTTGAAACCCCTCAAACGTGTGAGGCAACCGTCACACTTCCAGCAGTGTTTTTCCGAGTCTCGGTGGCAGCTCCATGTCAGTTCGAACGGGACCCCCAATGAGGCCCCAAGTCTAATCACAGCTGGCTTCCCGAGACGCTTCAAAGGCCGAGCAATCTCCAGTCTGTTCTTTCGAAGTGTTCGCGATCCGGTCCAAAAGGCTCTCTGCAGGGAACTGAAGAATTCCGGACTGACGTCGGCGAAAACCTTCGAGTCATCCCTGTTGTGCCCCCCCACGACTGACTTGGCGCCCGTCTCCTCTGCGTATGAAGCAGCGAAGGAGTAGAATATGCTATTCCTGAGTGGAATATAGGTCAGTGGCAGGCCCGAAGGTCTGAACCCAGGTATGTCCGCGGCCTCCCTCAGGTCAGGCAACCTCACCATCCTGTGCTCAATTATGCCCGCCCTGGAAGCAATCGCCTTTGCTGCTGCGAGTTCGCTCCTGGCGATTCCCATGTAATCGAAGGTCAGTGCACGCACTCCATGCGTCTCCTTGGTCAGATAGAGCGCCGTGGCGCTGTCTATTCCTCCCGAAAGGAGTACTATGGCTTCCTTCGTCGGTACCTCGCACCTTCTTGGTGGAGCCTCGCCAGAATGTGACTCCCCTTGTTCAGCCCTTCGTAGACGTAGACCCCGACGGCGGTCACATTCTTCGGCATCTTGGGGGCGATTCTTGACAGCACCTCCTTGGAAAGGTTCTCCACAGTCGCCTCCCCCTTCATCATTACCGTAGTGTCCCTTGGCGCCTTGATGGCGAACTCCCCGTGCACCGTTTCGAACTTCAGGGCAACGCTCTTCGCGTCCATGGCAGTCACATACTTCTCGTTGATGAACAGCTTGTGGTCAAGGCTCCTCACCGCATCCCTAACTATCTGCTTGGCGACACCGAAGTCGACGACCATCCCCTCGACCGGCCTTCCGACCACCTCGACCAGGACGCTCGAAGTGTGCCCGTGCATGACAGAGCACTTCTCGGTCTTCGGCAGGATGTGTGCATAGTCGAAGTTGAAGGAGGGGTCGTCAAGGAAGATCGTCTGTCTGTCCCCAGAATCATCCAAACCTATGACCCTGATCCCGTGGTCGAAGCTGTCGCTCCTCAGCGACTCGCGCTGGATTAGGAGACACTTGCGCTTCGCAGCCAGAAGGACCCTCCGCTCCTGGTCTCCCAGAGCCCTCTCGACGAACACCCAGACTCCGTTGACCCTGAAATCTGCGAAAAGCTTGCTCCCCCCGGGCACCCTCACGTTCTCCTTGTAACTGATTCCGAGCGAATCGAACAGGTCCGCCACAAGCTTGTGGGTGCTTGTCCCCCTCATCACTCTCCCTGAGAGGTACGTCCTTCGGTACGCCCCTTCGTCCAGCCGCTTCAGCCGGGGCGCCAGCTTCGAAAGTAGTTGTTCACTCAATACCGTTCTTGCCGGGAAATGGGTTCGTTTATAGAATTTCATGCCACGGGGCTGGTGGCGCGGCCTTGATCCAGTGGTTAGGATAGTGGCTTCCCATTCATAGCGAGGAAAGAGCCACTCGCCCGGGTCCGAATCCCGGAGGCCGCATCGACAATTAGCTCAGAATGTGCTCCGTTTGGTAAACTAAGCCTGCATTGAGCTATCCCTGGCAACCCTCGACTGGATAAAGTTGGACGAACCGTAGTGGTTCCGGACCCCGCCTGGCCTGCTCTCGGAGATCGGCACCCCCACCAAAACTGCTAGTTCGTTCTCGAAAGCAGGCGTATATCCAACAAGGGTTCGCTACGAGACGATGAAGAGAAAGACGACCTGGATAGTGGTCGCGGTTCTGTTGGCAGTCACACTGTCCGTTGTGTTTCTCCCACTCGACCGAGTAAGAGCATCAGACCCCAATGCACCCAGCAGAGTGGTCTGTCCCCAACCACAGCCAAGCAACGGAACACTCGTGGGTTGCACCTACGGTGCGATAACTTCCATCGGTTACGCGTCTCTTTCCTATTGCTACATTGGTAGCGGGGCACTCTGGATAGACGGTACCTACTACGCAATGACCAGTCCAAGGGCTAGCGACGCATTTCAACTCAGTTCCTTCTGTCCCGCAATGACACCGTGATGCCAATCCCTTCAAACTCGCTAGGCCGTTCTCATAAGTAGAACTTTACACCCCATGAGGCTACCCTCTGAGGCTTGAAGAACCGTACAGTTGCCGTAATCGTGGTCATCGTCATTGTGTTGGCGTTTCTTGCGGGTGTCGGCTCGTCAACAGTCGTTTTGAGAAGTGGCAGCACAACACAGTCTAACTACAATGCAACAACCACTACGACTATTAGCCTATTCACAACTTACACCATAACCCAGTCGGCTTTAGCCCCGCAACCACTATCAACCTCTGGAGTTATTCAAATCCTGAATGGAAGTGCCTTCACTGCATTCTACTACGTTCAGTGGAACAGCTCCACCCCGAATACCTTTAGCATCGATAACGTCAGGTTCACACTCTGGACAAACACCACGGTAACCAATACGGCGGGTTCTTGCTATGGCGCTGTTGGTGGCTACGGTGGTTATGTCATCACATTTCCTGATGGCAGCACCGAAACTATGACCACCTGCACCGCCGGCCCTTACCCGCCTGCAGCCCTAAGGCTAACAGCGCACACGAACCCACAAGCTGGTCTTCTCATCTTCCCAAGAACAGAAGCGTTGTATTTCTTAGTCTCTTCGTGACATGATAACTACCATATCCAACCCCACCAAAATCGCTCGGGAACAACATGGCGCAGCTTAGCACAGCTTGGCACCGCACGTATGCCCGCCTACGCCCCGCGCGCACGCGCCATCCCGCACAAACTGCTGGCACAGCATAGCACGACTAGGCACAACCAAGCACAGCGGGGCACAGCACATGCGCCGCACGCACACGCCGCGCCGCTTGCCAAAACGTAAAAGGCTGGATCTAGCCCTAACTTGGATTCGAACCTATTCAGGCACGCTTCCCGGAGGATTTGCGAACCAAGATGTGGCCATTGCATCTGATCGAGACGGAACCTTTGACCAACGTCGTTGACAGGGTTTATCACTTCCCCGCGCAGCACATTGTCCACAATGAAAGTTGCGATTCTCGTCTTTCCAGGTGCTGAGGAGCTCGACTTCGTGGGTTTTTTGGAGACCTTGGCTGTAGCGAACAGGGTAAACGGAAGAAAACACTTCGAGACAAAGTTGGTAGGGACCGAAGGGGGCCCCATAGTCTGCAGCGGCGGCATGAAGGTTGTGCCTGACCAGGTTCTGCCCAAGCTTAGAGAATATGACCTTCTTTTCGTCCCAGGAGGTGGAGCTTCTAGGGATACAGGCATCGATCTCCTCATGAAGAACAGGCAGGTTCTCGATAAATTGAACGAGGGGTATCGAAAAGGCAAGAGGGTCTGGTCTGTATGCACCGGTGCACTTTTGCTTGGTAAGGCGGGGCTGCTCAAAGGAAGACGAGCCACAACGCATCACACCTACTTCGATGAAATCAAGTCGGCTGGTGCGATCGCCACTCTGGAGCGAGTAGTTAGTGACGGCGGGGTCACCACGGGAGGTGGCATCTCCTCATCCATCGATGTGGGGCTGGCGCTCGTAGAAGCAGAACTTGGAAAAGAAACCAGGAAGGAAGTTGAGACGAGAATGGAGTACTCACCACCTAGGTAAAGGTGCCAATACGTCCCAGTCTCGTGTTGTTGCTTGCGCGGGGCGTCGCCACACGATTCGTTGTTGCAATTGTCGCCATTGCGGTAGTGTGGGCGCTTGTGATGGTGGCTACTTCAATAGAACTAGAGGGGACCGAATTCAATTCCGTGGTCGTCGTGCTTGGGGGAGGATTCATCGCACGCCTTCCGATCCTGTCAAGGTCGGGTCAGATGCCAAATGGATAGAAGAGCCAAGGCCTTAAGAAATCGCCCGCACAACGCTCAATAGAAATGATCTTCCCCGACGCTACGGCAACCGTCGGCAAGACGCCATTAGTCGAGCTCGGGCGTTTGGGCAAGGGTCTGCCAGGACGGGTGGTCGCCAAACTGGAGATGCGAAATCCAGCAGGTAGTGTGAAAGACCGGGTCGGTGTTGCATTGATTGAAGATGCTGAACGCCGAGGGATTATCCGCCCGGGGATGACACTGGTTGAGGCTACTGGCGGAAACACCGGCATAGGGCTCGCTTTCGTCGCGGCAATCCGAGGCTATCACCTCATCCTGACGATGCCTGAAACGATGTCCAAGGAAAGAGTTGCACTGCTGCGCCATCTCGGTGCGGAGGTGATTCTGACACCAGGAATTCTAATGGGCGAAGCGGTGGCCAAGGCTGAACAACTGGTCAGGGAAACTCCTAATGCGGTAATGCTTGATCAGTTCAGAAACCCAGCTAATCCTGAGGTGCACAGGAGGACGACCGCCGTGGAGATCTGGGACGATACGGAGGGCGCGGTCGACGTCTTCGTTGCGGGCATCGGCACCGGCGGGACGATCACTGGAGTGGGCGAAGTCCTGAAGGGGCGAAAGCCGACCGTTCGTATCGTGGGGGTTGAACCCGCCGCAGCAGCTGTCCTGTCAGGAAGACCTGCCGGTAATCACCAGATACCTGGAATCGGCGTCGGGTTCATACCCGAAGTCTTGAATCGCGGGATTATCGACGAAATCATCACTGTGACGGACGAAGAGGCCTTCGCGATGGCCAGACGGCTCGCACGAGAAGAAGGAATACTGGCAGGCGCTTCTTCGGGAGCGGCAACCCATGCGGCAGTTACAGTCGCTTCCCGTAAGAGTTCAAAGGGGAATATGATTGTTGTTCTGTTGGCCGACACTGGAGAGCGCTATGTCACCACCAGACTATTCAACAGGTCGTAACCCTAATTGAAAGCCATCGTCCGAACGAAATATGGACCGCCCAATCTTCTTCGCCTCGAAGAGGTGGAGAAACCTGTTCCCAGCGACAATGAAGTGCTGGTAAAAATCTATTCAGCGTCCATAAATGCGCTTGACTGGCACCTCCTCGAGGGCAAGCCTTTCATTGCCCGCATGGGCTCGGGACTTCTAACCCCGAAACAGAAAATACTTGGAGTTGACATCGCGGGAAGAGTTGAAGCGGTTGGTGGGCGTGTAGTTCAATTTCATCCGGGTGATGAAGTCTTCGGATGTGCACATTGGGGTTTCGCCGAGTATGCATGTGCACGCGAAGATAGATTGGCATCGAAACCGACGGACGTGACGTTCGAGGAATCAGCGGCCGTTCCAGTGGCGGCAATCACCGCTCTGCAGGCCCTTCGCAAAGGTGGGGTCGAGTCGGGGCAGAGAGTCTTGATCAACGGCGCGTCCGGTGGGGTCGGTACGTTCGCTGTGCAGCTGGCGAAGTCGTTCGGAGCCGAGGTCACCGCCGTGACCAGCACGAAGAACATGGACAGCGCGCGCTCGATGGGCGCAGACTACGTCGTTGATTACACCAAGGAAGACTTTACCAAGACGAGCGCGAGATATGATTTGATTCTTGGGGTCAACGGATATCACTCAATCCTCAGCTACAGACGAGCCCTACGCCCGAATGGGACCTACGTTTTTGTCGGAGGCTCCAGGCTGATGACACAATTCTTTCAGTCGATGTTGCTTGATCCGTTGATCTCAAGAATAGGAGGCAAGAAAATGAGTTCAATGGGATTTGCAAAACTAAACCGAGAAGATTTGGTTCTACTGCAGAAGTTGCTCGAGGCTGGACGTATTAGACCTGCAATCGACAGACGATACTCCCTAAACGAGACCGCTGAAGCAATAAGGTATCTCGAAGCTGGACACGCTCGAGGAAAAGTGGTCATCACAGTGGCTCAAAACAACTAGGGCCGGTGCCACTGTATCAAGCGTTACTGGAATCATCCAACTTGAACTCAGAGGTTCCAGTACGTGGCTTCCCGTTCTCAACCCATGAGACGGGTCGAAACGGTCTCATTCGGGTGTCGAACCCTAGGCTCGGCTCGTACAACACTATGCACATGCCGTGGAATGACTGAGAATCAGCGGAGAGAACTTTTCCAAGTTGACGGGACACGTCCTGTATACACGACTTCTTTCGCCCCGAGGAAGTCCGCCAACTGCTCGATCGTCTTTCCAATCACCGAAGGGTCCACCTTCTCGTCTGGTGCCGCAGGTTCTGCATGTACCGAATTAATCAAGAGTTTCTCATTTCGCCTGTCCATGCGCGGGTCAACTCTGCCCACGAATCTGTCTCCCCACAGAATGGGGAGTACATAGTATCCGAACTTTCGCTTGTTTTGTGGCACATAGATTTCGGAAACGTAATCGAAGGTGAACAGTCTTTTCGTTCTTGCTCTATCACAAATCAGATTGTCGAACGGGGATAACAGTGATACCCTCGGTTCCAACGCGTCAGAATCTAGTGATTGCAACAGATGAATGTCCAAATCATGGATGTATCTTTCACCATCATCGAGCCCAGCGACCTGGACCCGATGTATCATCGATTCCTCCTGCAGGCGTGCTAGGGTCTTTTGCAGATTCCGATAACGACCACGCAAGAAATGGTACGCTATCTCAGAAGGTGATGCGATGCCAAGGGCTCGGATGGCCCTTTGAACGGCTTCGCGTTCGATCTCTTCTTCTGTCAGCTCCTTCTTTTCGGCCCAGCTCGGGAGGAAGTCTTCTGTAAGGCCCCAGAGTTTCTGGTTTCCTTGATGGCCCACGACCATCACCTCTCCACTCATCTGCAAGTGGAATAGCATAGTCGAGACGTCACTTCCGGAACTCCATCCGGATCCTCCCCTCCTGGTTCGAGCATGGTCTTTGAACTGGCCGAGGAGGAGCGGTCCTTTCTTGAGCTCTCTCAGCATTGTCTTCCGCAGCTCTGCATGTCCGGTCATCCATCTCCTTACCTTGTCCTTCCATAGATTGCCCCATGGCTTGGGGAAGGATTCTGGGTATCTTCTCATCATCGAGTAATACAATGGGTAGTCTTCGGTAGTGACTATGGACGATTGGTGGGCCCAGTATTCGAAGAGCTTCTTCTCGCCCCAAAGCAACTTGTCTAGGTCCGCCATTCGAAAATTGCCGACCCTGCTCCAGAGGACAATGATGTGTGAAGGTGCAACTACGTTCACGGGGTCAAGTTGAATACAACCCATGTCGTGCACCACGGACAAGATAGTTCTTGCCGATGCTCTCCCCAACTTGCCCCCAAGATGCTGCTTAGTGATCGCCAGACGCTTTGCACCTTGAATGGATGTCGAAATGGTGGTCGTTTGGTTCAACTGGAACGGAGGCTTCGTGCCATGTGTCTTGGGTTTGTAACGATTACGTTTTCCAGCGATTCGGACTAAAGTGGAACTCTTGGAGGCCCGTTATCTCATGGAAGCTGATGAAGGCAGCGGCTATGTCCCTTCGGTCACTTTCTTCAGGGTCAGAGAACCGTTCCTAATGTCCAACTCATAGATTTCGTTCACGTCTAGTCTTATCCCGAGCATGTCGTACTCCGACTCGGTGAGGGTCATGATGACCTTCGAGTACCCTAGATCTCGGATTTGAGGCATAAGCCCCATCGATTGAAGTTGAGACACCATGCCCTGGACGACTCTTGCCTCGTCGCTTGCGGGGAACATGTCCGGCCTTCTGCTGTCTCGAACCTCCACGAGTTCAATCTGCTTCGCCGGCATTCCCGTCAGGGGGTCGGTTACGCCGCTGATCCTGTTGACCTTGACCCTGCTCATCAGGTTCGCGGGATAATCTCACGGGTATAAACTAGTCGCATGGGATTTGCAGTCCGTTTGCGGGGAGAAAACGCCCTCAGTCCTGCGAAACATCAGTCTGAGGTTGTGCTTGTTCTTCGGCCGGCTGCCCCTCGACCTGCCGCTCTCCCTCTGAGGCCTGGTTGGCCATTATCGCCTCGACGTCCTCCGGCGAGAGGATCCGGGCCATGGACAGGTTCACCAACGAGTTGGCCGACGCGGTGCCCGACATTCTGCCGATCCTGCCCCTGAGCTCACGCCACTTCAGCTTGGTGTTGCCGCTCTTCGACGTGTAGATTATGCCCAGAACGTCCCTCGCGTTGATGAAAGTGATGTCCCTGATCTTCTTCAGGTCTACCTTGTCCACGGCCTCCACGTAGATGGAACCCTGGTCTCCCTGCTTCTCAGGGAACACCTCGGGGTCTCGCAGGTAAGACTCCGGTATGAAGCTCCTGCAGGTGCTGTTGATGAGAAACCTCCTAAAGCCTTCGAGGTTGCAAGTGAGGTCCAGTTCCACCATCGGTCGTCGCCTGTATGGCGCGCGCCTCTCAGAGGTTATAAATCATTCCCGATTCTTACCTAGATTTGCTCCGATTCTTGTGTGAGTTCTCCCACTCAAGATAATTGGCTATGCTGCGGCGTGGAGCACCATCACAGTCACACGTAAAGCCCGAAAAGGCTAAGGCTCCCTTCCCGTTCCTGTTCAATCGGGTAATGACCGAAATTAGCTGTCTGACTTCGTATGAAGACGATTTTGAGTCGGGAACCCGCTCCATTCGAGGGAAACTCCTTGCCACACCGAATTCCGAAGTCTCCCGCATCAAACAATGGAATTTCCAGACGGGAATTCCATAACACATTATTAGCCATGTGGCCGCCACAAAACCCGTTGAAATCTGGAAGAGCCTCCAGTGCGACTGCCACCGCCGGGCTACTCTTGGTCGGAATCGTTGTCGGCGCGGGGCTGATATTTGGTACCCTGTATGTAACCGGTTCACTTCCAGCGAAGACCACTACCCAAACGGTCTCGGTTACAGCGACCGTAGTGACCTCCGTTACCACGGTGACAACAACGGTAACCTCAACCCGGTTCGGGTCGTTCGCGGGCTACGCCAATGTGTCAGCAAGTGCAGTGAATGTGCAGGCTGCCAGGAGCGGAACGGCCTTGACAGTGGGCGCGTGTACCGCTACTGCCGCCCCGTTCAATGACTACATCGATGCGCAGAACTCCGGGACAGCGAACGCCTCAATCACGAATCTCCAGATCACCTACGGTGGGGCCACGTCGGGCATCGCCTTGTCGAACTGCCCGGTGATTGCGGGTTCCTCTGAATACGTACCTATCACCGCTATCGGGACCACAACCGCGACCGTCGGCGAGTCGTTCACAGGAGCACTAACTCTGGGCAACGGCGGGTCGGTACCCTTCTCAGGGACATTCTCTTAGGCGCTCCTAGGGAAAGAGCTTCTTTTGTCATCCACGCGACGGCAACGGCATCGGGTTAAGATTAAAGCGCTCCATGCGACGAGTGCCTGCAGGATTGCGCTGGCTTCTCCGCCTCTTCCCGACCGAGTCGACGGGGGGCCCGTTTCTTTCTTCGATGAAGAGTGTGGCGAGGTCGGTTGGAGCGGAGGCGAGGAATCCCAAGTGGACGTCCTACGGTGCCCTTGAGCTCGACGTCTTCTGCCCGACCGCAGCCGACTTGGAAACCTTCCTAGCAACAGTCAAGCCAATTGCCAAGATTGAGTTCGTTACCGATCTGAACAGGGCCCCCGTGCATTTGCCCGATGACGAGATTGTATCGAATGCGAAGGGGCTCTTCAATGCGGAAAGGTACTGGGAGTGTCACGAGGCCCTCGAGGGGCTCTGGAGGCAGAAGCAAGGGGATGAGAAACGTGTTCTGCAGGGGTTAATCCTGGTCTGCGCCGCCTACGTCCATCATCAGAAGGGCGAGAACGGAGTGGCTCTGAGCGTCCTGAGGAGGGGAGCGAAGATGCTGGAATCTCCACTCAAGGAGTATGGCGCGCTAAACCTGTCGGTGGTGCGGAGCAATGTTTTGCTGATCTTGGAGACAGGAACAATGGCGGGCTTCAGAATCTAGCCGAATACGGGCAGGTTCATTGGGTTCGCCTGTTCCGAAATTCCGCCCTTCGATTTCATGGCCTCGATGTTGACCAGGAGCGCTACCAGTGCGAAGGCGACACCGATTATCGCATCATCCGAGACAGTTGAAACGTATCCGTGCCCAAAGACAACTGCAACCGTGTACCCCATGACGAGCAACGACGCCGCAGAAAGTACCCCGCCTGCGACGTACGAGAAAGAAGCGCCCCAAAGCGCGAGCGCCCCGACCACGACCAGGGCTACTGCCAAGGCCGGCGTCGCCAACGAATAGAGAGGGATGAACGTCTGGCCCTGGCATGTCGTGGAAAGACAGCTCGTCGTTGGGGCGTCGTAGTACGCGTAAAGGAGCCAAACAGACTCGAGGACAGTCAGCCCTCCCGCAGCCCTTCTAACCAGAGACGTCACTTGGCCATCGTCAACTTGTAGAATCCGGCTTCTATGTTCTTGTTGATGTTATCCTTCACTAAATAGAGCCGATGAATCGGGTTGGCGACCTTGGGGGAGAGCGAGTAATCGCTCCCGACGGTGAACTCATGGACCTCCCCATCCCTGCAGGCGTGGGTGATCTTCTTTCCCGGCTTCGCGCCAAGGCTGTTCATGTAAACGTCCTTAACAGTGGTGCAAGTGAGTACAGCCCACTCCTCGTCGTCGGGGATCGTCTCGAACCCCACGCTCGCCTTGAGGGGTTCCCCGTATCTCTTGTCGTCGCAGAAGAGCTTCCTGCACTCACGGCACCTCCAGACGTCTACTACGCCCTGAAGGTAGTTATCGCGGTTGACATTGATCATGCCAATGAACACAATGTCATGATGATGCCCAACTTGAGCCAATTTCGCTTACCCGCCCCCGCCTGCCGGTCTTTTCTCCATTGCGGCCTCATAAACTGGGATCAGCTCCAGTATCAGCTTGTCCACCCTCATCCTCCTCTCGTTGATCTCCCTCACCATCGCCTCCCTCCACGTCCTGTAATTGTTCGCAATCCCG
>Ga0187771_10001591_pt1 | contig 15309 bp, 14 predicted proteins | sample 0116_SJ02_MP15_1_FD_133139 | JGI IMG/M metagenome (GOLD analysis project Ga0187771, IMG submission 133139) | Tropical peat soil microbial communities from peatlands in Department of Meta, Colombia - 0116_SJ02_MP15_10_MG | ecosystem: Environmental > Terrestrial > Soil > Wetlands > Peat | place...
TGCGAGAGCTGGTGTCAATGACTGGCGGGGCGCCGCCCTGCAGTTGCCTGGCGCGTCGAGCTGCTACCAGGATGTAACGATAGTTGCTATCGAATCCATCCATCAACTTCATAGTATCTCCCCTGTCGCTAGCGTCCGCCCGGTGTTGCGGCTGTCGCGAACGAGGCCAAAATCGGTCGTAACCGCTCCCCGACGTTGCTCAACCGGCAACGTTCGGCTATGGCCAGAGTCGTTGCGTCAACGGATCCCGAGCGCTTCCGGCGTTCTGCAAGCAAAATCGCCTTCAACGCTTCCACGGAATCCTCCAGACGGTCGTTTATCAAAATATAGTCGTATTCCCGGTATTTCTCAATCTCCCGGCTGGCCGTGACCAACCGGCGCTGGATGACTTCTTCCCTGTCCAGACTGCGGTGTCGCAGTCGTGCCTCCAAAGTCTTGCGATCGGGCGGCAGGATGAAAATGCTCACCGCCTCCGGCAGCTTGCGCTTGATCTGCGCTGCTCCCTGCACATCAATATCGAGCAGCAGATCGTGTCCTTTCCGCTGAGCGTCATCGAGAAAGCGCTTTGCCGTGCCGTAGCAGTTACCAAAAACTTCAGCGTGCTCCAGGAATTCACCGCGCCGGATCATTTGCTCGAACTCGTCGCGCGAGACAAAAAAATACTCCACGCCGTTCCGCTCATTTCCTCGCGGCGGGCGGGTTGTGTAAGAAATGGAGAAATGGATGTCAGGGACGATCTTCCGAACTTTTTCCACCAAGGTGGATTTGCCTGAACCAGAAGGCGCGGAGATGATAAAGACAGTGCTCATTCCAGATTCTGTACCTGCTCACGCGCCTTCTCGATTTCCGATTTCATCGAGAGTCCGGATTCGGTGATCTTCAAGGCTTCGCCTGCCAGCCCGGAAGTTTTGGAAAGCAGGGTATTGGCTTCGCGATTCATTTCCTGCAGCAGGAAATCCAGTTTCTTGCCGACTTCTCCACCCTGGTCGAGCAACCCGAGAAAGTGATGGACGTGGCTGTCGAGACGAACAAGCTCTTCCTGAATGTCGCTACGATCGACGAGCAAAGCAGCTTCCTGGAGAACTCGTTCGGGCTCCACCTGGGAGCCAACTAACTCCTGCAAGCGGGCATTCAATTTCTCGGTATAGGTTTTGAGCGTTGCCTGGCGATGCTTCTCCACTTCCCGGCAGGCGCGCTGAACGTTCTTCATTCGCTGACGCAACTCGCGATCGGCGCTCCGGCCTTCTTCCTCCCGCATTTCATTCAGGCGGCGCAGGGCTTCGTCCAATTTGTTAAGCACCACCGATTCCAGTTCAGAATTGGCAGGCGAAGTGGCAGAGTCGAGAGCGCCAGGGATTCGAAGAATGACATTCAGGTCTGGTTCCGCCGCGAGCCCGAAGTCCGCCGCCGCGGCGCGAAATGCCTGGATATAGCCACCCACCAGTTCTCGATTTAAAGCAAAACTCTCACCCCCGAGGGATTGCAGGTTGAGCGTCAGCTCGACATGTCCGCGCGCCAGATTCTCCTTAAGTTTGCGGCGCAACTTCATCTCAAGAGAATCGGTGTCGGAGGGCATACGAAAATGTAGATCGAGAAAACGATGATTCACCGACTTGAGCGAGAGGCTGAACCCGAGCTGGTTGTCGACCTGTCCTTTGACTTGCGCGAATCCGGTCATGGAGCGGATGGGCATGGCGTTTATTGCCTCTGCGGAGACGCAGCGACTTTCGGCGGCTCCAGGTCGACGAACTGCAAATCATACAGGCGACGATAAGTCCCAAATCGCTTCATCAATCCTTCGTGCGTGCCGATGTCGGTGATCAGACCGTTCTCCAGCACGACGATGCGGTCAGCGCGGCGCACGGTTGACAAACGGTGGGCGATCACGACGACCGTGCGGCCTGCCATCAAATTGGCTAGCGCCGATTGCACCAGCGCCTCCGATTCGCTGTCGAGTGCGGAGGTGGCCTCGTCGAGAATTAGAATTGGCGCGTTCTTCAATAATGCGCGAGCAATGGCGACGCGCTGGCGCTCACCGCCGGAAAGGCGGATGCCACGTTCGCCGATCACAGTGTCGTAACCAGCGGGGAGTTCCGTAATAAAGTCATGAGCCAAAGCCGCCCGTGCCGCGGTTTCCACTGCTTTTTGCGAAACGCTGGGCTGGCCGTAGGCGATGTTGTTTCGCACCGTGTCGTTGAAGAGCACGGTATCCTGCGAGACGACTCCGATCTGCGACCGCAGGGAAGCTAGCGTCATGTCACGCACGTCCAGCCCATCGATCCGCAAGCAACCTGAGGTTACGTCGAAGAATCGCGGAATCAGGTGAACGAGCGTGCTCTTACCGGCGCCGCTGGAGCCGACCACGGCGAGGATCTCACCACCTTTTACCTCGAGATCGATGTCGCGCAGAATTTCGCGGGTCTCCTCGCCATTTGGTTCATAGGAAAAGGTAACGTGCTCGAACTTGATGCTGCGAGAGAACGGAGGCAGCGCCTTCGCGTGCGGGCGTTCGCGAACGTCATCTTCGGTGTCCATGAACTTGAATATTTCGGACGAAGCTCCCAGCGCCTGCTGAAAGTTGTTGTTGAAGAGCGCGAACTTGCGGACCGGATCGTAGAGCTTGAAAACCGCCACAATGAACGCGAAGAACACTCCCGCGGTCATCCGGCCATGCGCAATCTGGTCCCGCCCAAGCAGCAATAACAGAACAATCGCGATCGCGCCGAAAATATCCATCAGAGGCGAACTGATAGCGGCAGCCGCCACCGACCGCAGGTTAGCCCAAAACAGACGCCGCGCTGCTTTGTGAAAGCGGGCAATCTCCCAGGATTCCATGTTGAAGGCTTTCACGATGCGGTTGCCGGTGATAGTTTCATGCAGGATGTTCTGAATATCCGCGAGTTTGTCCTGGCCTTTGCGCGTCGTGTGGCGCACTCTTCCGCCGATCTTGCCCGCCGAGTAAATGATGAATGGCACAAACAGCAGCAGCACCCAGGCAAGCTTCCCTCCAAGCAGCACAACAACAATTGCCGTGAAGATCAGCGTGAACACCTGCTGCAGGAACTCCGCCATCACCGTAGACATCGCGTATTGCACGCGCTCGATGTCATTGACGATTGTGGAGACCAGAGTGCCGGTGGTGTGTTTCTGAAAAAACGCGGCGGAGCGGCGGAGAATGGAGTCGTACAAGTTGTTGCGCAGGTCGGTGATCATGCCGAACCCGGCATAGTTCACAAGGTATGTGCCCGTGTAATCGAAGATGCCTTTGAGCACGGTGGAGGCCACGAGAGCGTAGGCTACGATGGTCCACGCGTTATGGAAGTGAGAAGGTACGAATTGCTGAAGATACACAGTGTGATCGGTCTTAGGAATCGTGAAGAGGCGGATATTATTCGAACCGCTGGATGGATTCAGCACGCGGTCTAAAACCGGGCCGACCAGCAGAACCCGGAAGGCGTCGAGCAACCCCACTAGCGCCATCAATAACACTGAAGACAGTAATTGCCACCAATACGGTGCCACGTAGCGGATGAGGCGTGTCAGTTGCCGCATTGGCTCTCGAAGCGCAGCCAGGAATGGCCTGCGGACAGAATCGGCATGGGCTGCAAGGTCTTATTCTACGTCATCCGTCGTTCGCCTACTCGAACTCGGACAATCTTCAGGTTCGTTGCTTTAGTGCCGCCACGACGTCCTTAAGCAGGCGGAACACCATCACAAAAAGCCGACGACGTACGACCAACGACGCTCCTACCCAGGGCTGTCCCGGTGCACCACTTTCACCCGGTACCCCGCCTTTTGCAAAAGCTTGCCGACCTCCTCAGCCATCATGACTGAGCGGTGCTGGCCGCCGGTGCAGCCGAATGAAATCGTCAGATAACTCTTGCCCTCCCGAATGTAGTGCGGCAGCAAGTAAACCAGCAACTCAGAAATTCGGCGGATGAACTCTCTCGTCTGGGGGAATGATCGGATGTATCTCGCCACTTTGGGGTCGCGTCCGGTAAGCGGACGAAATTCCGGGACGAAATGCGGGTTGGGCAAGAAGCGCACATCGAAAACCAGATCCGCGTCCTGAGGAACGCCCTGACGGAATCCAAAGCTGACGCATGAGACCAGAATGTTCTTGCCCGATTCCTGCTTATGAAAGCGCTCGGTGATGTAAGCCCGCAATTCATGGACGTTGAATTTGGACGTATCGATCACCAGATCGGCAATCGCGCGAATGGGGCGCAGTCGCTTGCGTTCCGCAGCCAGGGACGCCCGGACTGGTGCGTGTCTCCCCAGCGGATGTGGGCGGCGGGTTTCGCTGTAGCGGCGGAGCAGAACCTGATCCTCGGCCTCGAGAAAGATCATCTTCGTCGGCAACAGGCGCTTGACGGATTTCACGATGTCGGGCAAATCCTGCAACTGCTCGCCCTCCCGAACGTCGACCACCAAGGCGGTGCTCTTAATCTGGGCCGATTGGCCCACTAACTCGGCGAATTGAGGAATCAGCCCAACCGGTAGGTTGTCGACGCAGTAGTAGCCGAGATCTTCGAATGCTTTCAGCACGGAAGCTTTTCCCGACCCGCTCATGCCGGTAATAATGACCAGCTCCGCTGCCGGCCGGCCGTTGCGAGGCGTCCCTCTGGGCTTGAAAAGGCCGGGCTTCTTCTTGGCTGGAATGTGGCGAGCCGACATCTGTACGGATGTTAGCAGGGAGCCACGTCAGCGGCTAGTGCAGCAGGGGTTGCCGGTTAATGAGGCTTTCGTACAGCCGGGCTGCGTAATAAGCCGTCGAGCGGATGTTACGATGCGAATCAGCCGGTAATTCCGGTGCGATAGCACATGGCTGAGTTCTGCGACGTTGCGGTTCCGGTTCCGCTGGATGTCTTATTCACCTATCGGGTGCCTGACGGTATTCAGGTGGTGGTGGGCGGACGCGTCCTGGTTCCATTCCGCCAAAAGCGGCTCCTGGGTATCGTTACTGAACTGCACGATCGCAACCCCAAAGTCCCAGCGAAGAGCGTACTGAGCGTTCTGGATGCCGCCCCGCTTCTCGATGACCAACTGCTCCAGCTCGGCCGCTGGATTGCGGATTACTATCTCGCGCCGCTGGGCGAGGTCTTTCGCACGATGCTTCCACTGAGTGCGGAATTCAAACGAGCCATCACCTACCGAATTACCGAGCACGGCCAGATGGCGCTGCACCTTGGAGGAATGTCGGGATCATCCGCTCGATCGCGCCGCACTCCGCAAGAGCAGTTACTGGAGTTTCGGGTTCTCGATTACCTCGCGGAACGTGACAGCGTGCGCGCAGAGAGCCTGCGGGCTGCGACTCGGGCCTCAGCATCTGTGCTGGCCGGGATGGTTCGCAAAAACTGGATCGTCCGCGAAGACGTATCAGCCGCGCGCGATGCGACTCGTTCCGTCAAAGTGGCCATGCTCAAAAGCGCGGAAGGCAAGCTGAATTCGAATCAACGAGCGCTAATCGACACGCTTGCGGCGGCAGGAGGGAAGGTCAGCCTCGAAAATCTTCACGCATTGGAGGTCCCGCGAAGCACGCTGGGTACTTTGATCAAACGCGGGCTTGTAGAGATTGCTGAGGAACCGGCGGAGTTTACGGTTTCGAAAGCGAAGCCACGCGTTTCGCCTCTGAGTTTTCAGTTCAATCCTGCTCAACGTTCGGCGCTCGATGGGATCCGCGAGCGAGTTGGAGCCGGAAGGTTTTCTGGCATGTTGCTGCATGGAGTGACGGGTTCCGGCAAGACAGCAGTGTATCTGGCTGCGATGCGAGCGGTACTGGACTCGGGCAAGTCGGCAATTCTGCTTGTGCCCGAAATTGGGCTCACCCCAGCGGTTGCTGCAGATTTGTATCAAGCTTTCGAAGATGAAGTCGCGATCCTTCACTCCGCGCTGACCGACCAGGAACGCGCCGAACAATGGCACCGCATCAAGCGCGGCGATGCCCGAGTGGTGGTCGGCACGAGATCTGCTGTCTTCGCGCCGCTTTCGAATCTGGCGCTGATCATCGTCGATGAGGAGCAGGACGCCTCGTATAAACAGGAAGAAACGCCGCGCTACCACGCGCGCGATGTGGCGGTGATGCGGGCGAAGATGGCAAAAGCCGCAGTCGTCGTGGGTTCGGCCACACCGTCCCTGGAATCGTACTTTAATGCGAAATCGAACAAGTACGCGCTGCTGGAATTGCCGGACCGCGTGGAACAGCGGCCGCTCCCCGCGGTCGAAATTGTGGACATGCGTCAGGAGTTTCAGGAGACCGGACATGACCAGGTGATCTCACGCAAGCTGGCCGAAGAGATTAGACAAAGGCTGGAGCGTCAAGAGCAGGTAATGGTTCTGCTCAACCGGCGTGGATATTCACCGCTGGTGCTGTGCCGCGCTTGCGGCAAAACTCTGGAGTGTAAGAACTGCGCGATTGCACTTACACATCACAAGCGCTCGCATCGCATGGAATGCCATTACTGCGGCTACGCTGCGCCGGTGCCAAAGACATGTGTGCATTGCGGCAGCGAGTACGTTTATTTCCTCGGGACGGGGTCGGAGAAGCTGGAAGAATTGCTGCACGGAATGTTTCCGCAAGCCCGCATCGGGCGCCTTGATCGCGACACGGTGCGGGGGCGCGAAGACTTTGAACGCGTGCTGAACGCGCTCAATTCCGGAGAACTCGATCTGGTCGTCGGCACGCAGATGATCGCCAAGGGGCACGATATCCATGGCGTGACGTTGGTCGGCGTAGTAGGCGCTGACGCGGCACTGGGCTTCCCGGATTTTCGGGCAGCGGAGAGAACCTTCCAGTTGCTCACGCAGGTTGCGGGACGCGCCGGCCGCGGGGAGACTCCGGGCAAAGTCATTTTGCAAACTTACTTCCCGGATCATTACGCTGTGCAATATGCAGCGCAGCATGACTTCATCGGTTTTTACGAGAAAGAACTGCGGTTTCGCAGTTGGATGCGCTATCCGCCCTACAGCGCGTTGGCCAACGCGTTGGTGCGAAGCAGCAACCTGGATGAGGCTTTGCAGTGGTCAGGCACTCTGGGAAAGTGGCTTGATAAGACACCGCACGAAGGCATTCGGGTGCTGGGTCCGGCGGCCGCGCCGATCCTGCGGCTCAAGCGCGACTACCGATATCACTTCGTGCTGAAGTCCGCCAGCCGGGAGAAGCTTAACGCGCTGCTTCGCGCCATGCTGGCTTACGCTGCGCAGCAAAAAATTCCACGAACACAGGTGATTATCGATGTGGACGCTATCTGGCTGATGTAGCGCAAGGCGGCTCTTAGCTTTTAGCTTTTAGCTCTTAGCTCTTAGCTTTTGGCTTTCAGCTTGAGGCCGATTCGAAATTCACTTTGCAAGCCTTTCTTCTGCAGGAAGGCACGCACCACTTCCTTCACATCTTTGTGTTCGCCATCGACTGCATAGTTGAGTCGCCGCATGTCGTCATCAGAAATCGCTCCGGCAAGCTCATTCAGGGCCGCGAGGATCTCAGGATGGCGGCCGAGCGTTTCCCGCCGGATAACTGGTATGGCTTCATAAGGCGGAAAATAGTGGCGGTCGTCTTCCAGCACGAAAAGATCCAGCGCCGGGATGAGGCCATCGGTGGTGTTGCCAGCAATCAGGTCAACCTGCTTGTCTTGCAACGCGCGGTCGAGCAAGCCAAGATCCATAATCCGCGGCGGCTCAGCAAAGCGGAGGCCGTAGATTGCCACCAATCCTTTGAAGCCGTCCGGACGCTCCATGAATTCGTAGCCAAAGCCGGCCCGCCACTGCGGAGTGTATCCGGCGGCCTGCGAGATGGTTCGCAGCTTCAGGCGGCGCGCGTCTTCGCCGCGAATTTCGATGGCAAAAGTATCGTCAAACCCGAGAGTCGGACCAAGCACCAGACCGAAACGTCTGTCGTATTCTGATTTGACACGGTCATAAACTTGCTCCTTGCTGCCTGCGGGCTTTTCTTTCAGGACTGCGGTTAGTGCCGTGCCGGTGTATTCGGGATAGATGTCGATGCGTCCCGCCAGAATCGCCTGCTGGCAAATGTACGTGCCCGCGAGATAGAAACGGCGTTCGACTGCGATGTGAGTTTTGTTTTCAATCTGCTGAGCGAGTAATTCGCCGAGCACTAATTGCTCGGTGAAATTTTTCGAGCCGATAACGATCCGATTCGCGCGGGAGGGCCCGCATCCAGTAATGAGGATCAGGGCACAGCCTAGGGCTGCAAGTCGACAAGTCATTGGTTGATAAACACTATTGTCATTCTGAGCGGAGCGAAGAATCCATGCATTTTCGCGGGTGAGATGCCCTGAGGCCGATTTATGAATCTCATCACGAATTGACCGGGTCTATTCCCTCACGGGCTAAAATCCAGCTTTGCAGGGAAGCATTTATCGCAGCGCTGAAGCGCTGCGCACCCAAAATCAAAGTTCTCACACCACATGTGGGCTTAAGCGTTTTTCTAGCCAGCCCAATCCTACGTCCGCCAGCAGAGCCAATGCAGCGGCGGGGATCGCACCGGCCAGGATCACCGCGTTGTTAACCATCGCGAGACCGCGAAAAATATATTCACCCAATCCACCGGCGCCGATCGCGGCGGCGATCGTGGTTAAGCCAATCAGCAGAACTGTGGCTACTCGAATGCCCGCGATGATCACCCCCAAAGCCAATGGAAGTTCCACCTGAAAAAGAAGCTGGCGGTCAGTCAAGCCCATGCCGCGTCCGGCCTCAACAACCGCGGGATCCACGCCTTTGATGCCCGCGTAGGTATTGCGAATCAGGGGAAGCAACGCGTAGAGCGTCAGGGCAAGAATTGCCAACCGATCCGCGCGTGCTCCAATCCACGGAGCAGGCAGGAGGAATCCAAACAAAGCAAGGCTGGGAATTGTCTGAATGACATTCGCACCGCCCAAGATGGGTTTGTTCAGCGACGGCCAGCGCGTGATGGCAATCCCAAGCGGAATGCCGACAACGACCGCGAGCACCATCGACACGCCGACCAGCCAAATGTGCTCAAGGGTTAGTTCCACAACTTCCAGGTGGTTTTGCACAATAAATTGCCACACGTTCATGCGCGCTCTCTTGAATTGTTGAGATTGGTATCGAATGCGTCTTTGTAGGCCATCACCAGAGGTTCGCGGGAGGCCAGAAATTCGTCTCGCGTGTGTAAAGTGATCAGGCGGCCAGCGTCCATCAGAGCGATCCTGGTCCCCAGAATGATCGCTTCGTGCAGGTCATGAGTGACAAACACGACTGTCTTTTGCAAGCGGGTTTGCAACTGGAGAAATTCGCGTTGCAACTCCGCGCGAGTGAGCGGATCGAGCGCCCCGAATGGTTCGTCCATTAAGAGAATTGGGGGATCGGCGGCCAGAGCGCGGGCTACACCGACTCGTTGCCGCTGCCCGCCGGAGAGTTCGTGAGGATAACGCATAGCAACTTGCGAGTCGAGACCGACCAGGTTGAGCAGCTCTTGCACCCTTTTGCGGATGCGATCCGCCGGCCAGTTCTCGATCTTCGGAACCAGGCCGATGTTCCGCTCGATAGTGAAGTGTGGAAACAAGCCGATCTCCTGGATGACATACCCGATCGCACGGCGAAGCCGAATGATGTCCCACTCGCGAATGGGGCGGCCCTCCACGAGAATTTCCCCCGCGCTCGGCGTGAGCAGATGATTGATCAGCTTGAGGGTGGTGGTTTTTCCCGATCCACTACGGCCAAGCAAAACCAGAATTTCACCGCGAGGGATTTGGAGGCTCAAGTCCTGAACAATATCGCCGGTGCCATTCGGACGAAAGGAGACTTGCCGAAACTCGATGGCAGGACGATTGTCAGGCGAAAGTTCCATGCGTGATCAGATGCGGTTAAGCATCTTTTTGAACAGAATGATTTCTAACCACAGAGGGCACAGGGCAAGACTCCTACTGCGAATTGTATGCTGCAGCAGGCAGTCCCGAGATGCGAATTCCTGAATGTCCCTTATGACGAATATTCAGCCCGATCAAAAGAGCGGTGATTTGTTCCAGGATACGCGCATTCTCTAATTTGCCGCCGTCGAGAGCCCGAATCCCCGGAATCTTGATCGCGAGGTTGCGGACCACTTTGCTTGCTTCAGGATCATCGCTGCACACGATCACATCGCAATCCACCGGCCCGTCTGCGTCTAGCATCTCGGCACCGACGTTCTGAAATGCTGCGACTACGGAAACTCCCTGAGGCACAAGTTCCGCCGCTTCCTGGGCAGCCGAGCCTTGCCAAACCCCAAGCGTGCGGGATGCGCGACCGCCTACGCTTGCAGCCAGCGGCACCGTGGCATCAATCAAAATCGTTCCCGGACGGAGCGCTGGTTTCAGTTGCTTGAGCAGAGAGGCGTGGCCTTGAAAAGGAATCGTCAGCACCAGCAGGTCAGCGGCACTGCACGCCGCCATGTTTTCCTGGCCGGATATTTTTGCACTGGGAATGACTTGCTTGATCTTCTCCGCGGCATCTTGAGCGCGTTGTGCGTCTCGCGAGCCGATGATTACGGTCTCTCCGGCGCGCGCCCAGCGAAGCGCCAGCCCAAAGCCTTCGGGACCCGTGCCGCCAAGCAAGGCGATCGGCCGCATCATGCTACGCAAACTCCGGTGCGAGTGCGGGCTCGGCGATCAGTTCGTCAGGTGGCATCTTTATGCTGATTCGCCGGTAGGTGGTATTGCGCTCAGCAGGAATGCGTCCAATTTCGAGAACCAGCGACTGAAATTCTCCCGGACTGGTGTATTGACCGGCGGTAGCTCCCGCCTCGCGGGAGATATTTTCTTCCATCAGTGTCCCGCCGTAGTCGTTGGCGCCGGAATGAAGGCAGAGTTGCGACAAACGGCGGTTGAGTTTCACCCACGAAACCTGAATGTTGTTGATGGCTCCCGCCAGCATGATTCGCGCCAGGGCGTGAATCTTGAGATGCTCGGCCAGAGTTGGGCCGGAGCGAGAAAGCCCCTGGTGAAAGAGCAAAGTATTCTGATGCACGAACCCGAGCGGCACAAACTCGGTAAATCCACCGGTTTCCTCCTGAATGGCCCGCAACAGTAGCAACTGATTTACCCAGTGCTCAGGCGTTTCGACATGCCCGTACATCAGCGTAGATGTACTACGAATCCCGCAATGATGAGCGGTGCGGATGACCTCCTTCCACTGTTCGGTCGAGAGTTTGTTCCGCGAGAGCACGAAGCGAACATCGTCATCGAGAATTTCCGCCGCGGTTCCGGGCAAGGTCCCAAGACCGTTATCGCGCAACATACAGAGATAGTCAGCGAGAGTCATGCCTGTAAGCTCAACCCCGTAAACGATCTCCATAGGCGAGAATGCATGAATGTGCATGTCAGGCACGGCGCGCTTCACGGCCCGAAGGATGTCCCGGTAGTAGAGTGGAGGCAGGTCGCGCGGCAAGCCGCCTTGAATGCACACTTCGGTGGCACCCATTTCCCAGGCCTCAACCGCTTTTTGCGCAACTTGCTCGAGGGTTAAGAAATAGGTGTCGGACTCCCGTGGACCGCGGCTGAATGCGCAGAACTTGCAACCGACAAAACAGATGTTCGTGAAATTGATGTTGCGATTGACCACGTAAGTGACAAGATTTCCGACCAGGTCACGCCGGATGAAATCGGCGGCGACGAGAAGGCCGAGAAGGTCGTCGCCGTCTACGTGGGCCAGCCGTGAGCACTCGTGCCGCGAGAGAATGCCGCCGTCAAGGCTTTGCATTACTTTTTCGAGCGGAGCGCGCACCGCCGCGCTTAGTCGCAGGGCAATCTGCGGCCACTCCAACGCCGGGAAATTCTCCAGCTCGGATTGCGTTACAACACGAGCCACGATGCTCCTCCTCAACGGAACAAATCAGCTGCGGCCGGACGAAGCAGTTCCCGCGCGCTCCCGTGCGCCGCGCGGTAGCGAAAACCCCGAACGATGCACACGGGTATGCGAGCTAGCTTGCCGCATACCAGGCCCGCAGCGCAAGCCAGTTCGTCAGCCACAGCTTCGATGCTCACGCGCAGCGGGTAGCCGTACGCATCCCGCTGGCCGCGATAATCGTGCAAAGCCTTCATCCCGGCCACGCCAATGGCGACTTCAGTGAGCCCCTCGCGCCACGGACGCCCGAAACTATCAGTGATGATGACTGGAATCGAAAGCCGCAAATGTTTTTTCAGGCCGCGATGGAGTTGGGCTGCGGAACGGTCGGGATTCTTGGGAAGGAGCAGGGCTTGGCTGCCGCCATCAACGTTGGAAACATCGACGCCGCTGTTGGCGCAGATCAGGCCGTGCCCGGTTTCGGTAATCAGAACGCCTCGTTTGCGGCGGATGACTTTTCTGCTTTCCTTCAAGGCTAACTCGGTGACCCGCGCATCCAACTTGTAGCGTCGTGCCCACGCCCGCGAATTGGCCGACGGCTGGATCGTGTTCAGGTCCACAAATTGTCCTTCGGCCTTGGAGACAATCTTGTGCTTTACGACGAGGATGTCGCCTGGTTTGAGCCGGTGTTTGGGATTAGAAAGAGCGTGCAGAAGTTTCTCGAGCAACGAATCCCCCGGATGGATCTCGTCCGCCAAAGGCACCGGGATGATCTGCAGGTATGGGGAATGTTCCATGGGAGATGCTTGCTATGTAGTGTACGCGGAATAACCGACGGTCGGGATGGATGAGGAGAAGACCTGCAGAATAGGTTAATAAGTGTAATCGGGATGTTTCGCCAACTGAGGCGTGTGGCGTGGCGTCAGCAACGTTATATTATTGGGCGAGGTGAAAAGGTTATCCCGATGGGATATCCACCACCACTTGCCCTCTACGCCTATTTGGCTCTTCCTGTGCTTGGTATAGGCGCTATCGTGTGCCTCGTTGGCACAAGGCGGATGTCTTGGGTATCTCAGAGAAGAGCAGTGGGAGTGTTCCTGCTTTCGCTTGCAGTCCTTGTTCATGGAATCTTCATCACTGGTGCTGCTACTTTTGGCCCGAAGTCTGTGATGAGTGCCGAGATCATCACTTTCCGTTGCGTGTACAAGCAGCCCTGCGATATTGCGATCCTTTCGACCAACAGAGGTTATCTCGACAACGTTCGACTGCCGCAGCCTGTGGACATGGACACGTTCTATCAAGACAATCACAACTTCGTCACGTTGCAGCTCAGTCTCTGGGACGCCAAAATCCATTGGATTCGGACTGACAACACCTCTCCCCCTACGATAGTTGGCCACCCGCCAACAGTGAGTTACTACGCCGTTGCGGAAGTCTTCTTAGGCGCAGCTCTCGTATATATCGCTTGGCTTGTGTGGCGAGAAGCGAAGCGGAGAAGAGTTGGCGCGAGGGGCACTTCCGTTTAGGGCTGGCGAAATCAGGCGATTACGCTCATAATCCCCGATGGCGGACGCCCGTCCTCCATTGCCGCAACTATTGATTCACTGCCAACGAAAGATCGTTCAGGTCCCATCGGCGTGCGAGGCGCTGGGAGCGAGTTCCGCCGGGCGCTTCTGTGAGCTGGCGCAAATCCGAAGGATTGTCGACGTCGAGGGCAATACCCGGGAGAGAAAGAACAGCACAAGGTTTCCCGGTTGCGCGCGCGGCGGCGAGATGCGGCTTGAAACTATCGTTGCCGAAGCGCAACGGGAACAATCCTGCGGGACGCCGGAAAGCTGCGTTGGTGCCGCGTCCGTCGGCAGCAGGCGCAAGAACTGACCCTTGTTCTGGCGCGATCTCCAGGATTTTCTCCAACTCCCAAGCTTTGATCAGCGGGATGTCGGCGGGGATCACCAACGTGTATCTGACGCCGCGAAGCTCGCAAACCCTGGTTGCCATCTCGATCGCGTCAGTTTCGCTGCGGTTGGCGTTGTCGGCAATAACTTCCAAACCGAAGCGATGCGCAAGATCGCAAGCGAAGGGATCGCTCGTGACGATACTCACCTCTGGGCAGTTCTCCCACGCAGCCAGCACCTCGAGCATATCGAGCAGCATTGCCTGCGCCAGTTCGGTGCGGACAGGCTGGCTGAGCAATGACGCAAGCCGCTGCTTGGCGGTAGAAAGATTCTTTACTGGAATAAGGATCATGAGGGATCCGAGACAGCTCGAGCGGACTTCTCCGCCGTGAGCAGCGCCAGCACCGTCCGGGCTAGTTTTGCCTTGTCTTCCAGAGTCTTCATCACAATATTCGCGCAGTGTACGCGCAGACCGGGACGATCGAGCTGGGTTGCAGCGCTCTGATCGCGCAAATCGGCAATCAGAATATCCACGAAATCTCCGTAGGCTTGCGCCAGTCCCGCGATAGAAACCGGCAGCCCCTGCGCAGCCATCAGCACCCCTGCCGGCCCGGAAACCGCGGCACTGCCGACGAGCGGACTGACCGCCGCGACGCGCGCTGAAGTTTCACGTAAGGCCGCGCGAATGCCGGGAACAGCCAGAATCGGGCCGATACTCGTCACTGGATTACTCGGCGCAAGAATCACCGTGCTGGCGGAGCGAATCGCTTCCACCACCCCCGGAGCGGGTTCAGCTTCTGATGCTCCAGCGAAGCGTACCGAATTCACCGGATCCTGATACCAGCGCTGGACAAAATATTCCTGAAAGCTGAGCTCACCCACAGGGGTGGTCACTCGGGTTTCCACACGCGAATTGCTCATGGGCAGGATGCGAGCCTGAACGCCCAGTTTCTGGCAAATCTCAGTTGTGACTTCGGTCAGAGTCTTGCCTTGAGCCAGTAATCGTGAGCGAACAAGGTGAATGGCAAGGTCGCGGTCGCCAACGTGAAACCATATCGGCTCGGCCAACTCCCCCATCGCCTGCAGACAATAAAAAGTGTCGCCCTTCACGCCCCAGCCACGTTCGCGGCTGAGCAATCCGGCCATGGCATAGGTGATGGAATCCAGGTCGGGAGAAACATACAAACCCCACCACTCCAAATCATCTCCGGTATTCACGATGAAGGTCAGATCCTCGATTGCCGCGACCTGGCGCAAACCCTCGACAAACTTTGCGCCGCCGGTGCCGCCGGTGAGCACGACAATCATGTGGCCCTCCGCGCATAGCCTTGATGGTCGACAGCCATATGCGTTCTTTCCGAGAGCAAGCTTGAATCGCGATTGGCGATCAAGGGCAGGAACTCAGGGTAAATCGGAAGCCGCTGCCGCAAAGTGTACCCCCTGGATTCGGTGCGCAATTTCAGTTCGTCCAGATGCGGCCACGGTTTCTCCGGATTGATGTAATCCGGGGTCAGCGGCGAGATTCCACCCCAGTCGTTGATGCCGGCATCCAGCAACTCTTCATAGTAAGGCGAAGACAGGTTCGGGGGTGCCTGAATGTTAACCCTCGGCATCAGCA